>Ga0163154_10000467_pt1 | contig 62074 bp, 60 predicted proteins | sample OliLakLV19MP9P1_FD_148649 | JGI IMG/M metagenome (GOLD analysis project Ga0163154, IMG submission 148649) | Freshwater microbial mat bacterial communities from Lake Vanda, McMurdo Dry Valleys, Antarctica - Oligotrophic Lake LV.19.MP9.P1 | ecosystem: Environmental > Aquatic > Freshwater > Lake >...
GATTGGCCTTCGACACCTCCGCGTAGGACAAGCCGAGGCGCGCCATCGCCTGCGGGCGGATGTTGTAGACCACCACGTCGGCACTCTTGCAAAGCGTCAGCAGCGCGTCGCGTCCGGCCGCTGGCTTGAGATCGAGCACGATGCTGCGCTTGCTGTGATTGACGTGGAGGAAGATCGCGCCCATCGCGGGGTTCTTCATCGGGCCGATGCCACGCACCGGGTCGCCGCCCGGCATTTCCACCTTGATCACGTCGGCGCCCATGCCGCCCAGCACCTGGCTCGCATAGGGACCCATCAGGACGGTGGTGAGGTCGAGCACGCGGATGCCGGTCAGGGGCTTGGTCATTGTGCGCCGCAAAGGTGCGAATGGAGGGTACGATTGATTCTACTTTCATGCGACCGCATCTGGCGGCGCGGCCAGTTCCGGCCAAGCAGCCAGCCTGATCGGGTGCTGGCTCGTTGCCGGGCTTGAAATACACTCCGGGTGCTACAAACTGCCTGGTCCCTGTCACCAAAAAGTTCAATAGTTGAGCCCAGCATGTCTACCGACGCGATACTTTCAGTAACCCCTCTCGGGTTCCCCTGGCAAACCATAGACCCGTTTCTGTTTTGTGTGTATCACGACGACAGCTACCCCAAGGGCAACGACGCGATGGGGCCCGCCGCCTCGCTGGCCGGGCGCGACCTCGGCCAGGATTTCGCCGGCCTTGATGGCTGGCGCATGTATCACGGCCGCGAGGTGCCGGGCTTTCCGTCGCACCCGCACCGCGGTTTCGAGACAGTCACCATCGTGCGCCGCGGCCTGATCGATCATGCCGACTCTCTCGGCGCCGCCGCCCGCTTCGGCGGCGGCGACGTGCAATGGCTGACCGCCGGGCGCGGCGTGGTGCATTCGGAAATGTTCCCGCTCCTGGACCGCAACCAGCCCAACCCGCTTGAGTTGTTCCAGATCTGGCTCAACCTGCCATCCAAAGACAAAATGGCCGCGCCCTACTTCACCATGCTGTGGGCCGACGACATTCCGCGCCAGGTGTTCAGCGATGCAAGCGGCAACGCCACCGAGGTGGCATGCATTGCCGGCGGCCTTGGCGCAGCCACCCCACCACCGCCGCCACCCAACTCGTGGGCGGCCGACGGCAGCGCCGACCTTGCGATCTGGACCATCAAAATGGCCAAGGGCGCACACTGGACCCTGCCCGCGGCCAGTGGCGCTACCACTCGCCGCCGGCTCTACTTCTTCAAGGGCGCGAGCTTGGGCCTCGGTGGCCGCACGCTGGCCGCAGGCTCCTGCATCGAGCTGCGTGCCAACGCCGCAGTGGAACTGGTCAACGGCGGAGAGGTCGCCGAGTTCCTGCTGTTGCAGGGCAAGCCGATCGGCGAACCAGTAGCCCAACACGGCCCCTTCGTGATGAACACGCCCGCCGAAATCCAGCAGGCATTTTCAGACTATCGCCGCACCCAGTTCGGCGGCTGGCCATGGGATTCCGAGGCGCCGGTGCATCAGCGCGAACAGGGGCGGTTTGCGAGACATACCGATGGGCGAGTCGAGTCAAAGTGAACCCGGCGGAAGGCAAGTCGAAATGACAACCGACCTCGGCGGTCTTGTTGATGTCGTTGCACCATTCGCGGGAGTGGCAGCCATTGCAAGCCGTGGCTTCTCGGCAGGTGCCTGCACTCTGCCCGCCGTCGCAATACCCATCGCGGGTCTCGGTGGCCTGGTTCTGCGTGCAAGGCTTGGTTAGCCGGCATTCCACGCGACCGCCAACGGCGATGCCTTCGGCGTCGGGTGAATTTCTTCGTCGGACGGCAAGAACCCTCGCGATATACTGACTTTTTTGACGGAGGCTCCATGCGCTATCGCATCGCCGTTCACCAATCAGACGAAGGCTTTTCGGTTTCAGTTCCGGGCTTACCGGGGTGTTGGTCTCAGGGGGCCACCGATGCCGAAGCAGTTGAGAACATCAAGGATGCAATTCGCGAGTATCTTGCTGTGGTCGAAGAGCAACTTTGCGGTGAGGAGATTCGCGAGATTGAAGTCACGGCCTGATCTTGGCAAAGATCCCAGGGGTTAACCACCTCGACGCGGTGGGGGCTCTGGAAAAGGCGGGCTTTGCCATCGCTCGCCAAGGCAAGCACATCGTCATCTCAAACGGCATCCGTATCCTGACCATCCCACGTCACAACCCGGTCAACGCCTTTACGCTTGGCGGCATCGTTCGTGACGCCGGTCTCACTATTGAGCAATTTCGCGATCTGCTGTAGTTGCGAATGCCGCCCAACCAAACATTCCAGTGGGCGCGCTGCACGGGTCCGCTGAATTCAACGTTCGCCGACATGTCTCGGTACGTGATTTGCGGCCATCGACTGGTTTGCCGTGAACAAGCCGCCTGTTGGGTCACTGCTAAAGCCAGCCGAACCGGCCGCATAGGCGAATTACCAGGTGGTGCCCGGCGATCTCACAAACCGATTGAATCGTGCGGTCGGCACCTATACACTCGACGGTCGAAAACCGTCCTTCCCAAATTGACGAGGCAAACGATGTCCGACGAAGATCTGAAAAACGAACTTGAGCGCCTGCGCGCGGAGAACGCCGCGCTCAAGAAGGGCGCGGCCACCGGTATCACCATGAAGGTGAGCGAAAAAGGTGGTTTGTCGGTGTATGGCATGGGCCGTTTCCCGATCACGCTCTACAAGGAGCAGTGGCTCAAGCTGCTCGACATGTCGGACGCCATTCGCGCGTTTATCGCCGCGAACGCCGGGCAGTTGAAGGCGAAGGATTAGGGCGAATGCGGGTTGCAGAAGCGGCAACCCGGCGATAGCGCGACACTTTGGGCATTCCCGGGTATTCGGGAATTCAGGGTCGCTTATTTATTCCTGTGTGGATCCCCACCTGCGCGCGGATGACGAGCGCAGGAGCAGATGCCTGCCAGATTTGCGCGGTGTGATGTTTCGGTGCCAGGCGATGCCCAAGCGCACCCGTGCCCGCCCGGCAAGTGTCAGTCGGGGCCGCCGGGTGCGGTCTGCGCTTGCGACAAGGCCTGAACCGCATGAGCGTAAGGCGCAAGCGGCATCTCGCAGACCCCGCGCCCCAGCAGCCCGCGGCCATCGGCCGACACCATGCCGGTTGATAGCAGCGGCGCGCGCCCGGTAGCCACGACTGCTGCGGCGTCGATACCGATGGCCACGCCCAGCACCGGGTGAAATCCTGCCAGCATGCTCTGCGCGCGCTCGCTGTCGTCGCTGGCAAGCCATGGTTCGAACGCGGTCAGTAGGCTGGGTGCGCGGCGCAATACCTGCCCGCCCAGGCCAAACACATCGATGATGCCGCTGTCGCCGGTGGCTGGCGGAAATTGCGGGTCGTCGGGCGCGCCTTTCATGAACGGGCCGCGCACCAGTGTGGCAGGCGCGGTAAAGCAACACTCCGTTACGCCGGCGATGCGCACGCCCACGGTTTCGCCATTGGCACCCATCGAGGTGACGATACTTGACCCGGCCACGCCTACCGCGGCGTCGAGCATCAAGGCGCAGGCCGGCATCCACAGGTTGAGGAAATAAAGCGGCGCGGCCAGCACGGCGGCCAGGGCTGCCTGTGCGGCGGGTGACTCGGTTTTGCGGGTGGACAGTACCGCGTGCAGCACCTGGTTGGCCGACGACAGCCGGTTGTGCAGGTCGTCGCCTTCGGTCAAAGCCGAGCGGGCGATCGACAGCAGATCCACCGCGCCTGCGGCTAACAGTTCGCGCAAGCCCGGCGCCAGTTCACGGTCACGAAATGCCAGGCGCTCGAGGATGGCGTGGTCACGCGCGCCGAAGCGCATTTGCGCACCCGCGCCAGACCCGAGGAACCCGTGCCAGCGCACGCTCGCCCCACCGTTGCCGGATTCAATCACCGCAAGCGGGGTGTCGGCCGAGACCATGCATACCAGCGGGGTCGAGACACGCCAGCCATGGCTGGCCTCGAGCTTGATCGCACCGGTCTCGATCAGTTTCTCGGCGGCGGCGGCGTCGCCGGCCCAGCCGGCGTGCAGGCAGGCAAGCACGGCGGCGTTCATCATCGGCGGCGGCGGCCAGTGCGGGTCGGCCAGCGGCGGGCCGGCGTGCAGCAGCGTGCGCTCGGGCAAGCCCAGGGCGTCGCGCGCACTTTGTATCGCCACCCAGCGTGGTTCGCAGGCCGTTATGCGCGCCAGGGCTTGCGCGTTGGGGGATTCGACAAGTGTGCTGACGGCGGTTTGCATGAGTTGTTAGTGGATTGCTTGACGGTTGGAAGCGGCGCGATTATATTCAAACTCCAATTGGGATCCCAATTCGTTTTCCATTTGCCCAAAACGTTTCGCCTTGGGCTTTTTCCGCACACATGAATCAGGTCACGCCCTTAGCCCCCGAGAAATCCTCGCTCGCCGAGTCGGTGCACCGGCGCATCCGCGACGACATCTACGACTTTCGCATGATGCCGGGCCAGCGTTATTCCGAATCCGAGCTGGCGAACCGCTTCGGCGTTTCGCGCACGCCCCTGCGTCTGGCGCTGCACATGCTGGCGCGCGAGGGTTACCTCATCAAGGGCGACGGCCATGCCGCCTGGCAGGTGCGCCCGCTCGACCTCGACTATTTTCACGACCTGTACGACCTGCGCGTCAATCTCGAACTGATCGCGATCCGGCGCATTTGTCGGGCCGATCCGTTTCCCGATTTCGCCGCCCAGCGCGCATTCTGGCTGGTGCCGGAGGAGCAGCGCAACCTGGACGGCCAGGCGGTGGCCGCAGCTGATGAAGCCCTGCATGCGGCGTTCGTCGCCAACGCCGGCAACGCCGAGATGGCGCGCGTGCATCGCGACATCACCGAGCGCATCCGCGTCATCCGCCGGCTGGACTTCATCGAGCCTGCGCGCATCGTCGCGGCTTTCGAGGAACATGCGAAACTATTGCGCGCCCTCATCGCGCGCAAGCAGGAACGCGCCGAAATGCTGCTCAAGGCGCACATCGACGCATCGCGCGCCGAGATTCGCCATTTGACACTGCATCGCCTGGCGGAAGCGGCACGCCAGCACACACAGCCGGCTCTCCGGCGGGAAAGGCAATCATGAACTACGACATCCTCCTTCAGGGCGGCCAGGTGATCGACCCGGCCCATGGCTTGAACGCGGTGCGCGACATCGCCATCAAGGACGGCCGCATCGCCGCGGTGGCGGAAAGCATCGCGCCGTCGGAGGCGAAGCAGGTCGTAAGCGCGCGCGGCAAGCTGGTCACGCCCGGCCTGATCGACACCCATGCCCATGTGTTCGAGCATGTCACCGGCCGCTTCGGCATGGAGGCCGACATGTGCGGCGTCGATTCCGGCGTCACCACCCTGATCGACCAGGGCGGGCCTTCATGCATGACGCTGCCGGCGTTTAACGAATACGTTGTCAAGCCGAAGAAGTCGCGCGTAGTGGCCTACCTCTCGGCGTATCTGGTGGGCGGCATGGAAGGCCACTACTACCCCTCGCTGTACAAGCCGGACTGCCTCGACATCGATGCCACGGTCAAGGCGGCGGTCGAGAACCCGGACATCGTCAAGGGCTTCAAGGCGCACGCGGAACTGGGCGGGTTCGCGCGCTGGGGCGTCGAGGTGATGCGCATGTCCGCCGAGATCTCGCGCCAGGCCAACCTGCCCTTGTACATCCACTTCGGCCAGCTCTGGCCGCTGCCGGAATCCGGCACCAACGGGGTCGACCCGGACACCATTCTCGACCAGGTGGCGGGTCTGCTCAAACCGGGCGACATCCTCGCCCACCCCTTCACCAGGCACCCCGGCGGCTTTGTCAATCGCCAGGGCAAGGTGCATGACATCGTCAGGAAGGCGATGGACATGGGACTCAAGGTCGATGTCGGCCACGGTTCGCATTTCAGCTACAAGATGGCGCGCATCGCGCTCGATGCCGGGATCGTCCCCGATACGCTCGGCGCCGACATGCATGGCTACAACACTGCGGTGCCCAAGCCGAAAGCGCCCGGCACGCCCGACTCGCATCCTGACAAGGAGCACATGTTCTTCGGCGCGGTGAAATTCTCGCTGGTATCGGCCATGACCACCATGCTGGCATTGAAGCTGCCGCTGGACCATGTGGTGGCGATGGCCACCTGCAACGCGCAGAAAATCTTCGGCCTGCCGGCCGACCTGGGCCATCTCGGCGTGGGGGCGGCTGCCGATGTATCGGTGCTCAACGACGAGCGCGGGCGCTTTGTGCTGACCGATAACGAGGGCACGCAAGTGGTCACCGATCGCCTGCTGACGCCGGCGTTCTGCCTGCGCAACGGCGTGCGCCACGACGCGGTGGCGCCGATCCTGCCGCAGGTTGTGGCCGCATGAATCAGAGCGATGTGAAGCACCTGGCCGGCGCCGCCCAGGGCGTCGGCGCCAGCGTGCTGCGCAAGGAAGACCGCCGCCTGATGGCGGGGCAGGGGCAGTTCGTCGGCGACCTGCGCCTGGCCGGCATGTGGGATGTGGCGTTCGCGCGTTCGCCGATCGCGCATGGCGTTCTCGGGGCGATCGAAAAGCCGGCGGGGCGCGAAGCGGCGGTGTTCACCATGGACGATCTGCCGGGCGTCAAGCCGATTCGCGCGGTCGCAAGCCTGAAGGGCTTCAAGGCCTCGGACCAGTGGCCGCTGGCGCGCGGCAAGGTGCGCCAGGTGGGCGAACTGATCGCCGCCTGCCTGGCTCCCACCCGCGCCCAGGCCGAAGACTTGGCGCAGGCGGTCTTTGCCGATATCGAGGAATTGCCGGCGGTGGTCGACATGCGCGCTGCAAGGCAGGCGCCGCCTGCTCTGGTGCATGAGGAATGGGGCGACAACCTGTTTCTTGAGTCGTTTGTCGATGACGACATCGCCGCGCTTGCCAACGCGCCGATCAAGTTGACACGCCACATCCGCACCGCGCGCCAGTGCATGTCGCCGCTCGAAGGGCGCGGCGTGGTGTGCCAGTGGGATTCGCGTCTCGACCAGCTCACCATGTGGTCCTCCGCCCAGATGGTGCATGTGAACCGCCAGGGCCTGGCTGAATGCCTGGGCCTGGACCAGGGGCAGATCCGCGTGATCGCGCCGGACGTCGGCGGCGGCTTCGGCTACAAGGGCATCCTGTTGCCCGAAGAGATCGTGCTGGCGTACCTGACGATGAAACTCAAGCGGCCGCTGCGCTGGATCGAGGACCGGCGCGAGCAACTGATCGCCAACGCCAACTGCCGCGAGCACGATTACGACATCACCGTCTACGCCGAGCGCGACGGCCGGCTCCTGGGCATCGATTGCGAGGCGACGGTCGATTCGGGTGCCTATTCCTCGTATCCGTTTTCCGCCTGCCTTGAGGCCGCACAGGTCACCTCCATCCTGCCCGGGCCTTACAAGATGGAGCGCTTTCGTTGCAGGACCTGGGCGGTGGCTACCAACAAGCCGCCCAGCCTGCCGTATCGCGGCGTGGCGCGCACCGGCGTGTGCTTCGCCCTCGAACTGATGATCGATGCGATCGGCCGCGCCGCCGGCATCGAGCCGCTCGAGGTGCGCCTGCGCAATGTGGTGCAGCCCGCCGAAATGCCCTACGACAACATCACCAAAAAGCATTTCGACAGCGGCGACTATCCGCGCGTGCTGGAGATGGCGCGCCAGGCGATCGGGCTCGAAGCCGTGCGCGCGCGGCAAAAGGCTGGTGAGGCCGATGGCCGGCGCATCGGCGTCGGCTTCGCGGTGTTTTGCGAGCAGGCCGCGCACGGCACCAGTGTTTACTTCGGATGGGGTGTGCCGATCGTTCCCGGCCATGAACAATGCCGCGCGCGGCTTACTGCCGATGGTGTGCTGGAACTGGCCATCGGCGCCCACTCGCACGGCCAGGGCATGGAAACCACCATGGCGCAGGTGGCCAATCAGGTGCTGGGCATCGCCGTGTCGAAAGTGCGGCTGTCGCATGGCGACACCGACAAGTCACCGTTTTCAACCGGCACCTGGGGCTCGCGTTCGATGGTCATGAGCGGCGGTGCGGTCGCCGCAGCATGCAAGGAAATGGCCAGGCGAGTGTGCCAGATCGCCGCCAAGCTGCTTGGCTGCGATGTCGCCTCGATCCGCTTGTCGGGCGGCCAGGTGTTTGAAGGCGATGCCGCGCGCATGTCGCTGGCCGACATCGCCCATGTGTGGCACCGCGCGCCGCAGTTGCTGCCGGCCGACATCGATCCGGCCGGGCTGGAAGTGATCGCCGGTTACAAGGCCGGGCGCGATACCGGCACCTTTTCCTATGCCTGCCATGCGGTGGTGGTGGCGGTCGATACCGAACTGGGCGCGGTCGAAATCCTCGACTACGCGATCGCCGAAGATGGCGGTGTGCTGGTCAACCCGATGGTGGTCGACGGCCAGATCATCGGCGGCACCGCGCAGGGCATCGGTACCGCCCTGTATGAAGAAATGCCGTTCGATGAAAACGGTCAGCCGCTGGCCTCCACCCTGGCCGACTACATGCTGCCGGGAGCGCCCGAGGTGCCGTCGATCCGCATCGGGCACATCGAGACACCGTCGCCTTATACCGAGTTCGGGCAGAAGGGCATCGGCGAGGGCGGCGCGATCGCGCCGCCGGCGGCGATCGCCAACGCGATCAACGATGCCCTGTGCGACCTGGGCGTGGAAATCACTGAAAGCCCGATGAGTCCCAAACGCCTGTTGGCGGCGCTTGCTGCGGCCCGCGCCGGAGCGGCGCCGTGAAAGCGGCAGCCTTCGAATACACGCGACCGGCCACGGTGGCCGAGGCCTGGGCGCAACTGGCGGCCAGTGGCGGCATGGCCAAGCCGATGTCCGGCGGCCAGTCGTTCGGGCCGATGCTGAACTTGCGCCTGGCACAGCCGGAATCGGTGATCGACCTCAACGCGATCGCCGGCTTCAACGGCGTGCGCGACGAAGGTAAAGCCCTTGTCATTGGTGCCGGCGTCACCCATGCCGCGATCGAAGACGGCCGCGTCGCCGACCCGACCCGGGGTTTGCTGCCGCATGTGGCGGCCAATATCGCCTATCGCGCGGTGCGCAATCGCGGCACGCTGGGTGGCAGTCTTGCCCATGCCGACCCCGCGGCTGACTGGGTCAACACCATGTTGCTCCTCGATGCGGTTTACCTGATCGACGGGCCGCGCGGCCGGCGCGAGGTGGCCAGCGGCGATTTCATGCAGGCGGCATTCAGTACCGCGTTGGCGGACGACGAAATCCTCAGCGGCGTGCGCATCGCCAAGTGTGGCCCGGGCACGAAATTCGGCTATTACAAGTTCTGCCGCAAGGTGGGCGAATTCGCCGAGGCGATCGGCGCGGTGTTGCAGGATCCGTCGCGCGGCGTGCGCCGCGCAATCATCGGCGCCACCGCCGGCGCACCGCATCTGGTGCAGGACATCGCTGCGGTCCTGGCCGGTGATAGCGCCGCGATCGCCGCCGAGGTGCGCGCCGCCGGTTGCGACGAACCCTATGAATTCCAGATGCATGCCGTGGCCTTGAAGCGCGCGGTGGCACAGGCCAACGCATGAAGACCATCAATCTCACCGTCAACGGCCAGGCGGTCTCGGCCGCAGTCGAACCGCGCACCCATCTGGCGGATTTCCTGCGCGAGCACGAAGGCCTGACCGGCACCCACCTGGGCTGCGAGCACGGCGTCTGCGGCGCCTGCACCATCGAACTCGACGGCGCCCCTGCGCGCTCCTGCATCCAGTTCGCGGTGCGCTGCGAGGGCGCGTCGGTGCGCACCATCGAGGGATTCGATGACGACGCGGTGATGACGCAACTGCGCGCCGCGTTCACCGCCGAACACGCCCTGCAGTGCGGCTACTGCACGCCGGGCATGCTGGTCACCGCGCGCGACATTGTGCTGCGGCTGCCGCACCTGGTGAACGATGCCGACGAGGCGCGCATCCGCATCGAACTGGCCGGCAACCTGTGCCGCTGCACCGGTTACCAGGGCATCGTGCGCGCGATCCAGCGCGTGCTGCGTGAGCGTAGCGGGGTGCCGGGTGCCGCTTGAACAACCCTGCGCCCTTCTGCTTGCCAAGCCGGCAGCCTGGCTCTGCCATGCCGCGCCCCGGCTGCTGCCGCCGGCCTCGTCACTGAACAGCGTCAGTCCATGAGCCTTGTCGCCAACGCCCGCATGTACTCGGTCACGCCGGCCTCGAAGGCGGCATGGACGCAGTTGTTCGGCTGGGTGCTGGGACGCTCGCGGGTCGATGCGGTTCTGCTCGCGCATGACCCGCCAAACGTCTTGTCCGACCTCTGGGCGCGTGACGACCTTGCAGCGGTGATGATGTGCGGCCTGCCCTTGTCGCGCCGCGCAATCGAACCGGTGATCCTGGCGCAGCCGCTGCCGTCGCTGCCGCGCTATGGCGGCCGCGCGGTGTATTGCACCGACATCGTGGTCGGCGCCGGCTCCGCGTTCAAGACGCTGGCAGATACCTTCGGCCACCGCGCCGGCTATACGCTCAAGGATTCGCAGTCCGGCTACTACGCGTTCCGCCACCACCTCTTGACCCGACACACGGGCAACCCGCAGCCCTATTCCCGCATCACCGGCGGCCTGGTGAATGCGCGCGGCATCATCCAGGCGATTGCCGAGAATCGCATCGATGTCGGCCCGCTCGATGGTTATGTGCATGATCTGATCCGCCACACCGAGCCGGAATACGCCGCGCAGGTACGCATCGTCGCCACCACCGACCCCACCCCGATGCCGGCGATCATTGCAAGCGCAACGCTGACTGACGATGAACTTGCGCGCCTGCGTGATGCATTCAAGGCAGCCATCGCGACTCCCGACTTGGCGGCGGCACGGGCGGCGCTGTTGCTAGCCGATTTTGTTTTGCCCGATCCTGCACTGTTTCGCATGCAGTTCGATCGAGCGGCACTGGTGGATGCACTGCCCGCCTGGCCGTGATGGGCCGATGCATTGGCGCGGTGCTGTGCACCGGCACAGCTGTGTCGAAGCTCGAAGTCATTACCTAAATGAAAGTACTACGATGAACCTGAACCTGACCATGACCCGACTGATAACCCTGTTCGCACTTGGCTTGACAGCAGCTATGTCCAGCCTGGCGGCTATGGCACAGACCTATCCCGCACGCCCTGTGAAGGTCATCGTACCCTTCGGCCCCGGTGGCGCAGCCGATTCCCTGCCGCGCCTGGTCGGCACCAAACTGGCTGAAATCTGGGGGCAGCCGGTAGTGATCGAAAACCGCACCGGTGCGGCCGGCAACATTGGTATGGAGGCCGCTGCGCGATCAGCGCCGGATGGCTATACCCTGGTCTCGGCGCCAGTCGGCAACCTGGCGGTCAATCCGCACCTGTACCCGAATTTCAAGCTCGACGTCTTCAAGGAGCTGGCCCCGATCACGCTGGTCGCATCGGTGCAGAATGTGCTGGTGGTCAATGCGACAGTGCCTGCGGCGACACTCGCCGAACTGATCGCACTGTTGAAGCAGAAGCCTGGCAGCCTGAGCTTCGCCTCCGGCGGCAACGGCACCCAGGCACACCTGGGTGGCGAGATCCTGAAATCGATGGCGGGCATTGACATGGCGCATATCTCCTACAAGGGCGTGGGCGATGCGGTACGCGACGTATTGGGCGGGCATGCGCAGGTGATGGTGGCGCAACTGCCTTCGGTGCTGGCGCACATCCAGAGCGGCAAGCTGCGCGCGCTGGGCGTGGCTGCGGCCAGGCGCACCAGTGTGTTGCCCGCGCTGCCGACCATGAACGAGGCAGGCGGCTTCAGCGGATTCGAGGCGGTGTCGTGGTATGCGCTGATGGGGCCGGCAGGCCTGCCGCGGCCGATCGCCGAGCGTATCCAGGCCGATGTGGTGCGCGCCTTGGCGATGCCTGACGTGCGCGAAAAGCTGCTGGCCCTGGGGGCCGATCCGGTAGGCAGCACGTCCGCCGACCTGGTATCGGTGATGCACGCCGACTTTGAGCGCTACGGCGCGGTAGTCAAGCGCCTGGGCATTCGCGCCGACTGACTTCATTAATCCATGATCAGGCTCGACGCTGCATAGATCGATCATGGCTCGCAATCGATGAAGCGTTTGGTGCTGCGCTGAGCGTGCTTGCGCCACAGCCGGCTCGGCGCTGCGCCGCGACAGCGGCGGAAAAACAAAAAGCCCGCGGTTCCCCGCGGGCTTTTTGCTACTTGCACTCTGGACCGATAAATCAGCCGGCTTTGCCGGTGATTTATCGCTAACCAAGCCGGCGAAAAGTAGGTGTGTACTTTTCGCCGTTGATCATTACATGTCCATACCGCCCATGCCACCCATACCGCCCATGCCGCCACCCATGCCGCCGCCCATGCCGCCGCCAGCCGACTTCTCTTCCGGCAGTTCGCCGACCATCGCGTCGGTGGTCAGCATCAGGCCGGCAACCGACGCCGCGTTTTGCAGCGCGGTGCGGGTTACCTTGGTCGGGTCGAGCACGCCCATTTCGACCAGGTCGCCATACGTGTCGTTCTGGGCGTTGTAGCCGAAGTTGCCCTTGCCTTCGAGCACCTTGTTGAGCACGACCGAAGGCTCGCCGCCGGCATTGGCGACGATGATGCGCAGGGGCTCTTCAAGCGCGCGCATGACGATGGCGATACCGGCATCTTCGTCGTGGTTGTTGCCTTTGAGCTTGGGAATGGCCTGCTTGGCGCGCAGGTAAGCCACGCCGCCGCCGGCGAGAATGCCTTCCTCGACTGCCGCACGGGTTGCGTGCAGCGCGTCTTCAACGCGGGCTTTTTTCTCTTTCATCTCGACTTCGGTAGCGGCACCAACCTTGATCAATGCAACACCGCCGGCCAGCTTGGCCACGCGCTCTTGCAGCTTCTCGCGGTCGTAATCGCTGGTGGCTTCGTCGATCTGCACGCGCACCTGCTTGACGCGCGCTTCGATGTTCTTGCTGTCGCCGGAGCCGTCGATGATGGTGGTTTCTTCCTTGCCGACTTCGATCCGCTTGGCCTGACCCAGATCTTTCAAGGTGGCCTTTTCGAGCGTGAGGCCGACTTCCTCGGCGATCACGGTGCCGCCGGTGAGAATCGCGATGTCTTCGAGCATGGCTTTGCGGCGATCGCCGAAACCAGGGGCCTTGACGCCGCAGGTCTTGAGGATGCCGCGGATGTTGTTGACCACCAGCGTCGCCAGTGCTTCGCCTTCGATTTCCTCGGCGATGATCAGCAGCGGACGGCCGGCCTTGGCGACTTGCTCCAGGATCGGCAGCAGTTCGCGAATGTTGGAGATCTTCTTGTCGTGCAGAAGAATGTAGGGATTGTCGAGCAGCGACTGCTGCTTCTCGGCATTGTTGATGAAGTAGGGTGACAGGTAGCCGCGGTCGAACTGCATGCCTTCTACGACTTCGAGTTCATCATCCAGGCTCTTGCCGTCTTCAACGGTGATCACGCCTTCCTTGCCGACCTTGTCCATGGCTTCGGCGATGCGCTGGCCGATGGATTCGTCCGAGTTGGCCGAAATGGCGCCGACCTGGGCGATTTCCTTGCTGGTGGTGGTGGGCTTGGAGATCTTCTTGAGTTCGGCGGTGATCGCGATCACTGCCTTGTCGATGCCGCGCTTCAGATCCATCGGGTTCATGCCGGCGGCCACCGACTTCAGGCCTTCGCGCACGATGGCTTGCGCCAGAACGGTCGCGGTGGTGGTGCCGTCACCGGCAACGTCGGAGGTCTTGGACGCGACTTCCTTGACCATTTGTGCGCCCATGTTTTCGAACTTGTCCTTCAGCTCGATTTCCTTGGCGACCGATACGCCGTCCTTGGTGATGGTGGGGGCGCCGAAGGAACGCTCGAGCACCACATTGCGGCCTTTCGGGCCCAAGGTGACTTTGACTGCATCGGCCAGGATGTTCAGGCCATTTAACATCTTGTGGCGGGCGATCTCGTGGAACAGTACTTGTTTGGCTGCCATGTTTATTGACTCCTAATGCTTATTGGATTGCTGGAAACGGATCGTTGAGCGAGGTTCAGGCCAGAACGCCGAGGATGTCTTCCTCGCGTAGCACCAGGATTTCGTCGCCATCGATCTTGACGGTGGAACCTGCGTACTTGCCGAACAGGATGCGGTCGCCGGGCTTGACGTCCGGGGCGATCAGCTTGCCGTCGTCGCCACGCTTGCCGGGGCCGACAGCAATGACTTCGCCCTGATCGGGCTTTTCGGCTGCGTTGTCGGGAATGACGATGCCGGAAGCGGTCTTGGTCTCGTTCTCGAGGCGCTTCACAACCACGCGGTCATGCAAAGGGCGGATCTTCAAAGCCATTCTAAACTCCTTTAAAAACAATAAGTTGTCCGATAAATGCTCAAGCACGAGCGAGCGGACAGGGTTTTTCGATTCGCTCCAATCCGGACGCGGTCAGGGGAAACCCCCGGTCTTCGGTCCAAACCGGAATTGCGATTGTTAGCACTCAATGCCAACGAGTGCTAATTATAGGATCGATTCCTGAAAAATCAAGCCGAACTCAAGAATTTCTGGCGGCGGCCGTTACGACAAGTGCGGCGGCAGAGGGCGCGAACCTGTGCCTCTACGGCACCTTCAGGAACCCAACAGAATGCACGATGCGGATTGCAAACGATGAATCGAAACATGGCGAAATCTTCTGACCCCGGAGCACTCTTCGCAGCCCGTGGCGGCTTGGGCGTGAACGTGTTTCGCGATGCCTGGGAATATCGCATCACCGACGATGGCGCCAGGCGCCTGGCCGCGCGCAGCGGTGCCTCGCCGGCGTTTCTTGGCATTCTGGCCATTGCCAGTGTGGCACCGGTGACTTTTGCGCTTGTTGCAAGCCAGGTGCCGCACATCGATGGCAATGACCTCGAACTGTGGCTCTCGACCCTGTGTGAAATGGGTTTGCTGTCGCCGGTCGAGGCCGGAACAGCACCGCTGGTCGCGGCCATGCCGTCGGTCGCGGTCGCCATGCCGGCGGATGTGCCGGCGCCTGTGGCGGTTGCGGCGCCGGCCGCAATTGCGACCCCGGTACCCGTTACGCAGGTGCTGCCGGTCGCGCTTCTGGTGCATGCCGAAGCACGCGTGCGGGCGAACTGGCGGCGTGCGCTTGCCGGGCGCGGCTTCGAGTTTCAGGAAAGCGCCGAACTCGAGACCGTCGAGCGTCTGTTGCGGGAACGGCGTCCCGCCTGGATAGTGCTGGGACTCGACGGCGGGGATTTTGACGGCTTGCATTTGCTGCGTGCCTTGAAGCGGCCGCGAGCGCCGCGCATCTCGCGCGTATGCCTGGTGGTTCCGCGTGGCCGTACGCTGGCAGCCGATGCCGCCGAGACGGCCGCGCGTGCCGACGCGACCGCGAACTCGGTCACCGATATCGTGCGCGCGCTGTGCGGCGATGCGGCCGTGGACGAGTCCGCCGAGTCACACACTGCGGTCAGTGCGGCGCAAAGTGCGTCCGCAGATGCGCAAGTCTCCGACGCGGCTGTAGCGGAGCCGGTTCCAGCGGTACTTGCGTCAAAGGCGGGTGGCAAGCCGGCCCAAGCGCCGGCCAATGCACCAGCGTGGATGAATTTCTTGTACCGCGACGCCTACCAGTACGGCAGTTTCGAGGCCGAGCACCCGTCCGACCTGGAACTGCAGTATCCGCGCCTGATGGTGCGCATGATCGAGGGCTGGTCGCGTCCGGAACTGGCCGCCGAGATCAATCAGCTGATGGTCGATGAGCGTGGCGGACGCCAGGGTTTTCCGCCCGAGGTGATGGAGGAACTCTGGTTCCTCTACCAGATGCACCAGGCCATGCATGCGCAGTCCGAAAGCCGGCCTGCGGCAGTTGCGACCCACGCCTATCCGGCAACGGCCCTGCTGCAACCGGATGCCGCGTTCGCGGTGCGCGCCCTGCACTGATGACATTCCATCGGACCGCGCAAATAGGATAAAGTCCGGGCCTGAAGGAGGGGGCCGCTGTTGTCGGGAACTGCAGGAAGCTTGCCGAAAACCAGCCTCAGGCTACGCTGTGAGGTTTTTTGCAACACTCGATACTCGGCCTTTGGCTGCGCAATCATCAGGAAATAGCTGTGGCATGCGCGCTAAATGCGCGCGTGCCCTCCGCCATATTTTGCTTTTCGTGAACCCAAGGATACCCGCAGGCTTGCTGGCGCTCGGCTTGTGCGCCGCTGCGTCCGCCCTCTCCTTGGGCGAGCTCAAGGTGCGTTCGCCCATCGGCAGCCCATTCGAGGCGGTGTTGCCGTATACGGCAAGTGCCGACGAAGTGCTGTCGCCGCAGTGCATTCGCGGCCACGAGGATGCGGGTTCCAGAAACCAGCACGTTCCCTTGCTGGCAAATGTGCGTTTCACAATCACGCCATCGGCGGGTGGTGGCGAAATCGTCATCCGCACGCGCACGCTGGTACATGAACCGGCAGTGCGCATTCGCCTGACGATCGATTGCGGGCCAAAAACGCTGTTGGTGCGCGAGTATGTGGTGTTGCTTGACGCGCCGCCGGCGATGGTCGAACCAGTCCCGGCAGCGGTAGCGGTACCGCTTGCAGCCGTGCCGCTGCCGCCCACGCCTTCGACCAGCGTGCGCCGCAGCGAGCCGCGTGCGGTGCGCCGCGGCGCCACGCCACCTGCGGGCGATGCCGGCACGGCTGGTGCCGCGTTGCGTTCCTTGCCGTCGCTGCGGCTCGCGCCGCCGGGAGACCGGCCGGCCCGCGACTCCATCAGAGCTGCTGCAAGCAAACCGGCTCTGGGCAAACCTGCACCCGGGTATCGGTTGACGCTGTCGCAACCGACGGCTGCGGAGGCCGGCGAACCTCTGAACCAGCCGCTCAAGCGCAGCGACGAATTGATGAGCCTGGTGGCGCCATCGCGCACCCTGGGCGCAGGCGAAGCTGACAAGTTGCGTGCCGAAGCGCGCATCCGCTTGTCCGACAATCCGTTCGCCGAAGCGCTGCAACTGCAGACGCGCCTGTTTGCGCTGGAGGGCGGCATGAGCGTTTTGCGCAAGGAAGTCGGCGAAATCGAAAACGCGCGCCGTTTGGCAGAAGAGCGTGCGCGCACCCTGGCGGCGGAAAATCGTCGCCTTTCCGCCTGGTTGAATGGTGCGGCGCTGCTGGTGGCGCTTTTGTTGTGCGCGGTGCTGGCCGCGTTCCTGTTCTGGCGCTATCGGCTTGCGTCAGAGCAGAGCGGCAGGCGCGAGCGCTCCTGGCAGGCGACGCCTGCCAGCGCGCCGGCCACGCCTGCTGGTCAACCGGAGACCGGGGTCGACGCCGATGTTTCCTACCAGCAGTGGCGCGCAGCCCCGGTGATTGCCGCGCCGGAAAGCTACCAAAGTACGGTGGTGCTCGACCGCAGTGGCGAAACGGGCGCTGCGGCTACCTTGAGCGCGCCACGGAATGGAGGCGCGGCGCCGGGCGTGACCACCCATGTCGCGGCGCCGGCCGAGTCTCTGCGTCCTGTCAGCATGCCGGCGCCGCCCGTGTCAGCCGCGCCGGGTTCTGCCATGCGGCCCGCACCGGCAGTTGCTCCGACCGTGTCGCCCAAACCGGCGGTGGAGCGCGCAGGCGGGCTGGCCATGAAGACCGTCGACGCGGCCGAGGCCGATGTCTATTTGCCGGAATCAGCGCTGCTTGCGCATGGTGACGCCGGCCGCGGTGTGCAAGTATCCGGCACCGGACGGATACCCACGTTGGCGGAAAAGGCGCTGGCCGATGCGAAAGGGTCGAGTGCGACCCCGGGCTCCAGCATCGAGGCGCGAGCGCTGGCTCTCGCCGACCGCGCCATGGGTGTGGATTTCGCGATCGATGATTCTCCGGCGATCGGCGTGGCGTCGGGCGATGATGCCGGCGCGCGCGTGCGCAGCGCGCAGTACTTCGCCGAGTTCGAGCGCAAGTTGTTTCCGGAAATCGCCCTCGGGCGCGTCAAGCTCGACGACCCGCGCTCGATCATCGGCCTGGCCCGTACCTATTACCAGGAGGATTTCGATCCCGGCAAGGCGATCAGTTTCCTGGAGTACGCGCTGTATCGCTCAAGCGAGCCGATGCGGATTCATCTGGCCCTGCTTGAAATATTGCGCATGGAGCGGCGGGTGGGCGAGTATGCGATCGTGGCGCGCACCTTTCGCGGCCAGTATCCGGACAGCGACACCCACTGGCAACTGGTCGCGGCCTACGGCCGCCTGCTCGATCCGCACGAGCCTACCTTTGAAGGCGACAAAGTGCCCGGACTGGACCTCGATACGCCGTCCAACTGGCTGGGTTCAACTCTCGACATGACCAAGTATGTGCTCGGGCAAAAGGTGGCGGATTCGGTGCGCGATCTGCCTGCCCCGGCGTTGGCGAGACGAGCATGAGCACACCGGTTTCGTCGCTTGCGCACGCCGACGAGATTCCGTGGCGCCAACTGGCCAATGTCGAGTTCTCGGCGCGCGCGTTGCCGGTGGTCGAAGCATGGCTCGCTGCGGAGCGCATCGAAACCCGTCTTCTGGTCGCACTTGACGATGAGCTTGAACAGCGTCTGGCGCAGCAGCGCGCGCGCCGCCGTCGCAGCGGTGCCAGTGCCTTGTCAGCGGAAACCGACCTGCGCCCGCTTTGCTACTTGTTGCTGATGGCAATGGAGCGCGCCTGCCAGAGTCCGGGCAGCGCCGCCATTGTGACGCGCGCCCTGCGTCTGGCCGGGCTGCATGCCGTGTGTTGCCTGCTGGTGTCGGAACCGATCGCCGCGCCCACCTGGAGTCAAGCACACCAGATGTTCAAGCGTGCCGAGGCGGCCGGCGATGTCTCGCTGGTCAACGACCTGGGCACTTCCAACGAAACCTTGTATCTGCGGCTCCTGCTGTTGTCCACCGTGGCGGGCAACGGCATGTCGGCGCGCCAGCTCGACAAGTGTTTCGACTGGCTTGAAAGCTGGTCGCGCGGCATCGTGCTGGAGCGGGTTTACGATGCCGGGCGCCACTATTTCGCGGTTGATCTCGCAGGCGAGGCCGGACTTGAGGTAATCGCACCGGACAAGCCTCTGGCGGCGGCACGCTACTTTGACCATGCGCGCCTGGCTGAACGTGTGGCGGCGGGTCGTTCGGACTATTTCCGCCAGATCAGCATCGCGACCATCGGGCTGTATGCCTCGAATCCCTTGTTCGAGTACCACGATGCCCTGCATCAGTTGAGCAGGTACTGGGATTACGTGGCCGTACGGCATTCCGGACGCGACAGCGGGCGTCGACGCATCGAGGCGCTTCAGGTCGCGGCGATGGCCGGCTTTGCGCAGTGCCTGGGCGTGGTCGAAGGCGGCATCAAGCCTGAGCAATGGACCCTGGTGGATCGTTCGCCCACGGGTGCCGGTTTCAAGGTGAGCGGGTTGGCACGAGCAATCGAAAAAGGCAGTCTCGCGGTTTTCGCCGACCCGCAGGAATCGGGTTGGGTGCTTGGCACCGCAGTGCGCGTGTCGGCGTCGGCGCAGGGATCCGATATCGGGGTGCGGCGTTTGGCCGATAGCTGGCGCGTGGTGCAACTGCAGCAAGAGGCGGCCGATGGCGCGCCCGCGGGCGCAAGCGTGGTTGCCTTCTTCATCTTCGGTGACGAGGCGCGCGGTCTGGCTGATTCGATCATCCTGGCCGGCGACAGCTTCGATCCCACCCAGACCTACACCATGCGTCCGGGCCGCGACCTGTTCAGGATTCGCTTGAGCCGGGTGATTCAGAGCGGCGGCGATTGGGAGCGGGTTGGGTTTGACGTCATCAAGCGGCTCAAGGAAGGTGCCTGATACGGCCCTGTTGCGTAGCTGCACACGGTGGCGTGGGATAATGATTCCTTGACCTTAATTCCAGTCAACGTGCGCAAGGCCATTGCAATCCTTTGCCTGGCGGTCACCGCCAGTCTGGCCGTGGCTGCGCCTGCGTACGCGCAGACAGCCGTGTCGGCGCCCGGCCCGACACCCTCGGGGACCGCGCCCGTACCCAACGGCGAGGCTGATCCCGCGCACCTGACGGCGCTGCCGCCGGCGCTTGCCAACGCGATTCGCGCCGCCCGCCTGCCTGCAGGCGCGCTCGGCTTGTTTGTACAGGAAGTTGGTGCGGCCAGGCCGGCCCTGATGCTCAATGCGGATCGTGCGTTGAACCCTGCATCGGTGATGAAACTGGTCACCACTTACGCCGCGCTCGAACTATTGGGCCCCAGCTTCATCTGGAAGACCCGTTTCTACGAGACGGGCACCAGGCGCGGCGACGTGCTCGACGGTGACCTGGTGATTCGCGGCTCGGGCGACCCCAAGCTCGCCCAGGAGCAGCTTTGGCTGGCACTCAAGGCCGTGCGCGCCCGCGGCGTGCGTGAAATTCGCGGCAACATCATCCTGGATCGCGGTGCGTTCGATGCCAACGGCTTTGATCCGGGCAAGTTTGATGGCGATCCCTTGCGCGCCTACAACGCCGGGCCGGATGCGCTGCTGGTCAACTTCAAGTCTTTTGCCTTGACCTTCGCGCCTGACGATGGTGGCCAGGTCAACGTGTCGGTCGAGCCGCGAGTGGCGGGCCTGCCGCTGCGCTCGGCGGTCAGGGCCACTGCCGGGCCGTGCGTGGATTTTCGTGCCTACCCGGTGCGGCCGAAGATCGACGCCGCCGGCATCGTGCTGACCGGCACCTACGCGACCAGTTGTGGCGTTCGGACCTGGTGGCTGCACCCGTTCGAACTGAGCCAATTGCAGTACACCGGCGCGGTGCTGCGCTCGCTGTGGGGCGAGGTCGGGGGCACGCTAGCCGGCGAAGTGCGCGAAGGGCCGCTGCCGGCGGGCGCGCGCCTGTTGCACGAAGTGGATTCGCAAAGCCTGTCCGAGATCGCGCGCGACATCAACAAGTTTTCCAACAATGTGATGGCGCGTCAGCTGTTTTTGACCGTCTCCGCCGAGCTGTTGAAGCTGCCCGGCAATCCGGAGCGCTCGGCACGTGCGGTCAAGACCTGGCTTGCCGACAAAAAGCTCGGCGGCGACGAGCTGGTGATGGAGAACGGTTCCGGCCTGTCGCGCCTGGAGCGCATCTCGGCCGGCAGCCTCGGCCGCATGCTGGTGGCGGCCTATCGCAGCCCGGTGATGCCGGAGTTCATGGCCTCGATGCCGCTGGTGGCCTACGACGGCACCATGCGGCGGCGCCTGAAGACGCGCGACGTTGCCGGCCAGGCGCATATCAAGACCGGCAGTCTGAACGATGTGCGTTCGATCGGCGGCTACGTGCTTGGCGCGTCGGGCCGGCGCTTTGCGGTGGTGTGCATCGTCAACCACACCAATCTTGAAGGAGTGCAGGCACTGCAGGATGCGCTGTTGCAGTGGGTGTACGCCGAGGCGTAGCCGCATATGGCGCCGGCCAGTTCGGCGGGACGACAGGCAAGCGGCCCCGGTGCTACCCGATCGCTCCCCGGCTCGCACCACGAATCGATCCCCGATACCCGGCAGCGGTCGTGCGTGCGCTGGCAGGCCGGGGGGGTGGGCCGGATGCTGTGCCAGCGCCGCCCGCGGCCGGTATTCTCGGGCTTTCCAGGCCCGGGAACTGAATTTTTTGCCTGCCACCCTGTCGAAAATGGGTCGTCATGTGTATCATGGTTTTTTGATCTTGAGTGCAGGTGCGGGCAAGGGCAATCATGGCAGTGCAACGGGTGAACGGCAAGTTGCGGTTAGCGGTCGCGGGATGCCTGGTTCTGTTGGCGACCATGCCGGTGTTCGCCCAGACCCCCGGTGCCGCGGCGCCTGCGCCGGTTGTCACGCTGGTGACAGCCGATCCGCCGCAGGCGGGCGGCACAGCCGCCAACCGCGGCGCGGCCTGGAAGCTGCTGGCCGGTTACCAGTTCAGCCAGACCTTCGGACTCGAGGCCGCGTATGCAGACCTCGGGCGCTACGGTTTTGCGTCCGGAGTGCCGGGTTTGTCGGCCGCCGGTGACGTGCGCATGCGCGCATGGTCTCTAGCCGGTACCAGCAGCCTGGCGCTGGGCAAGAGCTGGTCTTTGACCGGCAAGCTGGGCGTGGGCAACAAACTGGCGGAACTCGGGCGGGTATCGGGTCCACTGGCGGCTTCGCCTTGGGCTGGCCAGGGGGCCGGGCGTTCGGACCTGGTGCTGGGCCTTGGCCTGGGATACAGCGTCGGGCGTGGATTCGGCTTGCGCTTCGAATACGAGAATTTCGGCACCGCTGGTGGCGCCGGCCAGGGTGCTGTCAAAACCGATCAATGGGCGGTGAGCCTCAAGTACTCTTTTTGAGTGCCGTATCGACCCTTTTGCATCGAGATGTCGATTTTTGGTCGGCAAGCAGTGCGTGGCGGCAGTCGTCGACTGGAACATTGAACCTGGCATTCGGCAACTGTTGGCCGCATTTCAGGAACGATTTTCAGCTTGTTTGTTGTTTGTCTGAAGGCGACCTATAATTATCGTTTACGCATTTTGTAATTTCGGAGATTCAAGCGATGAACATCGATGCCAACCGCGACAAACTGATTACCGATGTCAAGACCCTGATGGCCGATGCCGACGATATCGTCAAGGCGATGGCCTCCGCCACCGGCGAGAAGGCCACCGAATTGGGGGAGAAGCTGCGCATCAAGCTGCGCAGCGCGAAGGAAAAAATGGGCGACATACAGGAAGTGGTGGCCGATCGCGCCAAGGCCGCCGCTCGTGCCACTGACGATTTCGTGCATGACAATCCATGGAAGGCCATCGGCATTGCCGCTGGCGTCGGCTTCCTGCTGGGCCTTCTGGTCAACCGCAAGTAGATTTCACCCGCCGCATGCCTGACCAGAACGGCAGCGGGCGCAACCCCGCAGGCGAGGCACCGGCCGGCGGAGTGTTTCATTCGCTGCGCAACATCGGCCCGGCACTTTTCGGCCTGATGCGCACCCGTCTCGAGTTGTTCGGAATCGAGCTTGCCGAAGAGAAAGAACGCGCCGCGCAATTGGCATTGCTGGCGTCCTTCGCCCTTTTGTTCGGCGGCCTGGCGTTGCTAATGCTAAACGTGCTGGTGCTGACGCATTTCTGGCACACCCATCGCTATGAGGCGATTCTGGCGCTGATCCTTTTATATGCCGGCGGGGTGCTGGTGTGCATCTGGCGCCTGCAAGCATGCCTGGCGGCGCGCCCGCCGATGTTCGAGGCAACCCTGGCCGAACTCAAGGCCGATATCGAGGCGCTCGCTCGTGTCCGCCAAGACTGAAGCGCGGGCGCGGCGCAAGGAAGAGTTGCTGCTTCTGGCGCGCATCGAGCGCCTTGAGTTGTCCGATCACCTGCGCGAACTCAAGCGCTTGCGCAAGCCGGCCAATTTCGCTTTGATCGGTGCGCGCATCATCCAGGCTTGGCGCAGCCCCGCCTGGGTGGCGCCGCTGGCGGCGTTCCTGGCCTCGCGCGGGCTTGAAAGCGGCCGCCTGATGCGCGCCCTGCGCTACGCGGGCTTCGCGTTCGCGGCGTGGCGCACCGTCCTGTTATTCCGCCACTACGCCGGTTCACCCAAGGGTGACCGCGGCTAGCGGCCTGGCTGCAGGGCTCACAGCCCGAGTTGCTGCATGAGCGTGTCCACGCGTTTTTTCACTTCCGCGTCCATGGCGATCGGCCGGCCCCATTCGCGGCTGGTTTCCGCCGGCAGCTTGTTGGTCGCGTCCAGGCCCATTTTCGATCCCAGCCCAGCCACCGGCGAGGCGAAGTCGAGATAGTCGATCGGAGTGTTGTCGACGATCAACGCGTCGCGCGCCGGATCGACACGCGTGGTCATGGCCCAGATCACCTCGTGCCAGTCGCGGATGTTGATGTCGTCATCGGTCACGATGATGAACTTGGTGTACATGAACTGGCGCAGGAAACTCCAGACCCCGAACATCACGCGCTTGGCATGTCCCGGATAGGCTTTTTTCATGCTGACCACCGCCAGCCGGTAGGAGCAGCCTTCCGGCGGCAGGTAGAAATCGGTGATTTCAGGAAACTGCCGCGTCAACAGCGGCACGAAAACCTCGTTCAAGGCCACGCCCAGCATCGCCGGTTCGTCCGGAGGTTTGCCGGTATAGGTGGTGTGATAGATTGGTGCACGCCTTGAGGTGATGCGGTCGATAGTAAATACGGGGAAGCGCTCGGTCTCGTTGTAGTAGCCGGTGTGGTCGCCAAACGGGCCTTCGACAGCGCTCTCGAAACCGCTGGGATCAGCCGCGTCGGGGCGAATCGAGCCTTCCAGCACGATTTCCGCTGTGGCCGGGACCTGCAGATCGGAACCCACGCACCTGCCCAGTTCGGTGCGTGCGCCACGCAAGAGACCGGCAAACTGGTATTCGCTGAGTGAGTCGGGCACTGGAGTGACTGCGCCCAGCATGGTTGCCGGATCGCAACCGAGAACGACCGCAAGTGGGAACGGTATCCCGGGAGAAGTGAGTGCGTGCTCACGAAAATCCAGGGCACCACCGCGATGGGCCAGCCAGCGCATGATGAGTTGATTGCGGCCGATCACCTGTTGCCGATAGATGCCCAGGTTCTGGCGCGTCTTGTGCGGCCCGCGGGTGACCGTCAGCCCCCAGGTGATCAGCGGCCCGACGTCGCCGGGCCAGCAGGTCTGGATCGGCAGCAGGCCCAGGTCGACCTCCGCGCCTTCGCGACGCTCCTGTTGACACGGAGGGTTCGAAACCACCTTCGGCGCCATGTTGAGAACCTGCCGCAACACCGGCCATTTTTCCCAGGCGTCGCGCAGGCCCTTGGGTGGATCAGGCTCCTTGAGGAATGCCAGCAGTTTGCCGACTTCGCGCAAGCGCAGCAACGCTTCGGCCTCGGTGGTCGCTTCCACACCCATGCCCAACGCCACCCGCTTGACGTTGCCAAACAGGTTGGCCAACATCGGCATGCTATGGCCGGAAGGTCGCTCAAACAGAAGGGCCGGCCCACCGGCGCGCAAGACGCGGTCGCAGATCTCGGTGACTTCGAGTCGCGGTGAAACCTCAAATGGCACACGTTTGAGTTCGCCAATTCCTTCCAATCCCTGAATAAACTCTCTAAGGTCTTGATATTTCAATGTTTTCTTTCAGAGAAAAGTTTGGCAGCCAAAGTATAGCGCCAAGCGACTGATTTCGCAGGCTTATGCCATAGGCATACTATTAAGTATTTGATTATAAAAGACTAAATGAGGGTTGACCGTACTGCGCTGACTCCCTACAATTCGCCCCTGAGTGATGGTGGGACGGAAGCAACCGACGCACTTCACTTCCTGATGATCGAGCACCGAGGTTTTCGTGTTCGATACCAAACGCTGCAGGTATCGCCCCCAACCAGACACGGGCGTTCGACGCGGCGGTTCCGGTCTGGCGGAATCACGGTGGCCCAAGGCCGCCGATCCAGACCCTCGACTGCGAAGCACATTCTTCCTGTACCGACGTTTCATGTCGGCGCATGGTGATCGTGCAGAGATAGGAGGTTCAAGCAATGACGCAATTTGTAGCTCATCAGTTTGCTCAGGCACTATGGGGCGTGGTCAAGAGTGCATTGATGGTGACCGGCGTGGTCGCGTTGGTGGCATGGCAGGTCGATGCGGTGAGCCGTATGCGCACTGCACCACCGACGGCGCTACAGGCGGATGCCGTGCCGGTGCTGGACGCGTTGCAACCGGCGCGGCTGGCCTCTGAAACCCGTGCGCTGGCTTCGGAAACCGCAGCGCCGGCACCGGCCCACAACGTCGAGCACCAGCGGATTGCCACTTACCTTGCGCGCAAATACAAGGTAGCCGCCGACGCCACCCAATGGATCGTCAACGCCGCCTTTCTTGCCGGCCGCGATGTCGGCGTCGACCCACTCTTGATCCTGGCGGTGATGGCGATCGAGTCGCGCATGAATCCGTTTGCCGAGTCGGGTATGGGCGCGGTCGGCCTGATGCAGGTGATTCCGCGCTTTCACTTGGACAAGTTCGAAGATTTGGGCGGACGCGATGCAGTACTCAACCCGGTGGCCAACATCCGGGTCGGCGCCCTGATCCTCAAGGATTACCTGCGCAAATTCGGCGATGCAGAATCCGGCTTGCGCGCCTATTCCGGCGCCACCGCCGACGATTTCGGCTACGCCGCCAAGGTGCTGGCCGAGCGTGACCGCTTGAAAGCTGCAGGCGACGCGCGCAAGGCAAGCCCGCTTGCGACTCCCGCCGCCGTGCGCCCCGAGCCACGCCAAATCAAGTTCGAGGCGCCAGAGGCTGACGGCGTTTGACGCTGTAGCGCAGGCACCAAACGCGGTGGGAGAAAATCGCGTCGGGGAATATCGCGTCGGGGAATATCGCGTCGGGGAATATCGCGTCGGGGAATATCGCGTCGGGGAATATCGCGTCGGGGAATATCAATACCCGGCGGCATGACCGTCCTTGCGGGCGTCCGACGCCGCGATATAGCCGGTGAAGCGGCCTTCTTCCTCCAGCCTCCAGGCAAACTGGCCCGAGCCGAAATCCATGTAGGGGTCGTTGAGTGTCGCGATGGCGTGGCCACGGTCTTTCAGCGCCAGCATGGTGGACTCGCGCATGGTCACCTCGGAATTGACAGTCATGCCGCCGGCCACGCGCCAGCGCGGGCCATCGCAGGCCGCCTGAGGGTTCTGCTTGTAGTCGAGCATGCGGATCAGGGTCTGGATGTGGCCCTGGGGCTGCATGTTGCCGCCCATCACGCCAAAGCTCATTTGCGGGCGGCCGTCGCGGGTCAGGAAGGCCGGAATGATGGTGTGGAAGGGCCGCTTGCCCGGGCCGACCTGGTTGGGATGGCCATCGGTCAGCACAAAGCCGGCACCGCGATTCTGCAGGCTGATGCCGCCGGGGGCGACCATGCCCGATCCGAAGCCCATGAAGTTGGACTGGATGAAGCTCACCATCATGCCGTTTTCGTCGGCCGTGGTCAGGTAGATCGTGCCGCCCTTGTCAGGCACCCCGGCCTTGAAGTCGATGGCACGTTTGGGGTCGATCAGCCGGGCGCGTGATTTGAGATAGGCGTCGTCCAGCAGATGTTCGGGCTTGACCTTTTCCATGTAGCGAATATCCGACACATAGGCATTGATGTCGGCGAATGCGAGTTTCATCGCCTCGATCTGCAGGTGCAGGGATTGCGGACCGTCGGGGTCGAGCGAGGCGAGATCGTAGTTCTCCAGCATGCCCAGCGCCATCAGCGCGGCGATGCCCTGGCCATTGGGCGGAATCTCGTGCATGGTGTAACCGCGGTAGTTCTTGCGGATCGGCGTGACCCAGTCGCAGGTGTGGGCGGCCAGGTCGGCTTCGCTCATCACCCCGCCATTGGCCTGCGAGTGCCTGGCAATCGCGGCGGCTACTTCGCCGCGGTAGTAAGCCTCGCCTTTGCTGCGGGCGATTTTCGTAAGCGTATCCGCGGCGCCTTTCAGCACAAATTTCTCACCCACGTGCGGCGTGCGCCGCTTGGGCAGAAAATGCTCGGCAAATCCCGGCTGCCCTTTGAGGATAGGCTCCATCGCCTTCCATTTCTGGTGCACGATCGGGCTGACCAGATAGCCGTCGCTGGCGTAGCGAATGGCGCACTCGAACAGGTCTTCAAACGGCAGCTTGCCGAACTTGTCGGACAATGCGCGCCAGGCCGATACCGCGCCAGGCACGGTGACGCTGTTGGCGCCGCGTTCGGGTCTGGTGGGCCCGAGTGACTTGAAGTAATCCGCGGTCCAGCCTTGCGGCGAACGGCCCGAGGCATTCAGGCCGTGCAATTCCCTGCCGTCCCACAGGATGCAAAACGCATCCGACCCCAGGCCATTGGAGATCGGCTCGACAATGGTCAGGGTGATCGCGGTGGCAAGCGCGGCGTCGACCGCGTTGCCGCCGCGGCGGTAGGCGTCGATGCCGGCGGAAACAGCCAGTGGCTGCGAGGTGGCGACCACATTCTTCGCGAACACCGGAATGCGCTTGGTAGCGTAGGGGAAATTCCAGTCGAATTGCATGCCGATCCTCGCAGGGTTCAATCGGGTTTGATGCCGGCACGCTTGATCACGGCGGCGTACTTTTCGGTATCCCGCGCCACGGCTCGGGCCAGTTGCTCGGGCGGGCCGCCAACCGGCTCGGCACCGAGCGCACCGAGGCGTTCGCGAAAGTCCGCGGCCTGCAGGGCCTTGTTGATTTCGGCATTCAGGCGCTGGATGATCGGCGCGGGGGTGCCGGCCGGTGCGAACACGCCGAAATAGGTGTTGCTCTCGAAGCCTTTGAGCCCGGCCTCGTCCATGGTGGGAATGTCCGGCACCAGCGGCGAGCGCTTGAGCGCAGAAATGCCCAGCGTCTTGACCTTGCCACCGCGAATGTGCGGCAGGGCCGAGGCGATGTTGTCAAACACAAACGCGACCTGCCCGGCGATCAGATCGGGAATCGACAGGGCCGTGCCCTTGTAGGGGATGTGCACGATGAAGGTGCCGGTGGCCGCCTTGAACTGCTCCCCGGTCAGGTGCACGATGGTGCCGTTGCCCGACGAGGCGAAGTTGAGCTTGCCCGGATTCGCCTTGGCATGGGCGATTAGTTCCTTGAGACTGTTCACCGGCAAGGTCGGCGAAGCGATCAGGATGTTGGTGGCGTCGGCCATGTGGATCACCGGCGCGAAATCCTTCTTCGCGTCGTAGGGCATTTTCGGGTTCAACGCCGGGCCGATCGAATGGGTCGAGGTGGTGGCAAGAAGAATGGTGTAGCCGTCGGGTGCGGCCTTGGCAACCATGTCGGAGCCGATAGTGCCGCCGGCACCGGGCCGGTTTTCCACCACCACCTGTTGCCCCACCAATTCGCCCAGCTTTTGTGCCAGCACGCGCCCGAAGATGTCGGTCGCGCCACCGGGCGGGAACGGAATGACAAGCCGCAGCGGCTTGCCCGGATACGTCTGTGAAAACGCGGCCGGGGCGGCAAGCGCGGCCGCTGCGGCCAGGCTGAACTGGCGACGATTGATCATGTTGTCCTTATTCGGCCTTGGCGCCGGAATCCTTGACTACCTTGGCCCATTTGGTGATCTCGCTTACCTGGTAGCGGGCCAATTCGTCGGGGGTCGACAGCACCGCGTCCAGTCCCAGCGTCTTCAGGCGCGTTTGCACGTCGGGCAGATTGAACACCCGCAGCATCTCGCCCTGCAGGCGACCTACGATGTCGCGTGGGGTGCCGGCCGGTGCGAACACCGCGAACCAGGTCGTGGCCTCGAAACCGGGCACGGTTTCGGCCACCGTGGGCACCTCGGGCGCGGCCGGCGAACGCCTGGCGGTGGTTTGCGCCAGCGCACGGATCTTGCCCTCTTTGGCCAACGGCAGGGCGGAAGGCATGTTGTCGAACATCAACTGGATCTGCCCGCCGATCAGGTCGGGGATGGCGAATTGCCGGCCCTTGTAGGGCACATGCGTCATCGAGGTGCCGGTCAACGATTTGAACAACTCGCCGCTCACATGCACCGAGGTGCCGATCCCGGGCGAGCCGAACGAAAGCTTGTCGGGGTTGGCCTTCATGTAGGCGATCAGTTCGGCCACCGTCTTGACCGGCAGGCTGTTGTTCACCACCAGCAGGTTGGGCGCCGAGGCGAGCAGCGTTACCGGGCTGAAATCCTTGACCATGTCATACGGCATCTTGGCGTACAGCGCGCCGTTGATCGAATGCGTGCCAACCGTGCCCATCACCAGCGTATAGCCATCGTTGGGCGACTTGGCAACGATGTCGGCGCCGATGTTGCCGCCGGCGCCCGGCTTGTTGTCGACCACCACCGCCTGTCCAAGCGCCGCCTTTTCGCTGAACAGGCGCGCCAGGATGTCCGGTGCGCCGCCGGTCGGGAAGGTGACCACCATGCGGATCGGCTTGTTGGGGTAGCCCTGCGCAAAAACGCCGGTGGCAAAGGTGGCCAGTGCGAGCGCACCGAGCCATGGTCTGAATTGCATGAATTTCTCCAAAGGACCGTGTGTACCAGGGTGAATCGAGTCTGTCAAAAACAAACGGGGCGCACCATGATGCGCCCCGCCTGTCGGCAAAACCATGCGACGCTATTCTTCGACGAAGGTCGCTTCGCGCTTCTTGGAGATCGCCGGCAGCGAGATGATCACGATCATCGCCAGCGCCATCAGCAGCATGGTCAGCGACAGGGGCCGCGTGAGGAAAACGCTCGGATCGCCGCGCGACAGCAGCATCGCGCGGCGCAGGTTTTCCTCCATCATCGGCCCCAGGATGAAGCCTAAGAGCAGTGGCGCGGCTTCGCAGCCGAAGCGCAGGAACATCATGCCCAAGACGCCGAACAACACCGTGATCAGCACGTCGAACGAGTTGTTGTTGACCGAGTACACGCCGATGCAGCAGAACATCAGGATTGCCGGATAAAGGATGCGGTACGGCACCTTGAGCAACTGCACCCACATGCCGATCAGCGGCAGGTTGAGGATCACCAGCATCAGGTTGCCGATCCACATCGAGGCGATCATGCCCCAGAACAGCGCCGGGTTCGAGGTCATCACCTGCGGGCCGGGCTGGATGTTGTGGATGGTCATGGCGCCGACCATCAGCGCCATCACCGCGTTGGGCGGGATGCCCAGGGTCAGGAGCGGAATGAACGAGGTTTGCGCACCGGCATTGTTGGCCGACTCTGGGCCGGCGACGCCGCGGATATTGCCCTGACCGAATGGTGGTTGCGGATTCTTGCCGATCTTCTTTTCGATGGTGTAGGACGCGAATGCGGCCAGCAAGGCGCCACCGCCCGGCAGGATGCCCAACAGCGAGCCGATGCCGGTGCCACGGATGATGGCGGGCAGGGCTTCCTTGAAATCCTTCCAGCTGAGGATCAGGCCTTCGACCTTGTTGGTGAAGGTTTCACGTGTGCCTTTCATGTCGACATTGGAAATGATCTCGGCGAAGCCGAACACGCCCATGGCCACGCTGATGAAGCCGATGCCGTCTGACAGTTCGGGAATACCGAAGGCAAAGCGCGAGACACCGGTATTGACGTCGGTACCGACCAGGCCCAGCAGCAAACCCAGGATGATCATGCCGATCGCCTTGATCAGAGAGCCGGAGGCCAGCACCACCGCGCCGATCAGGCCCAGCACCATCAGCGAGAAGTACTCGGCCGGGCCGAACTTGAAAGCCAGTTCGGCCAGCGGCGCGGCGAAGGCGGCCAGGATCAGGGTGCCGAAACAGCCTGCCAAGAACGAGCCCAGCGCCGCCACCGAGAGGGCCGCGCCGGCGCGCCCCTTTCTGGCCATCTGGTAGCCGTCGAGCATGGTTACCACCGAACTGGACTCACCGGGCAGGTTGACCAGGATCGCGGTGGTCGAGCCGCCGTATTGCGCGCCGTAGTAGATGCCGGCCAGCATGATCAGCGCTGCCACCGGTGGCAGCGCGTAGGTGGCCGGCAGCAGCATCGCAATGGTGGCGATCGGCCCGATGCCCGGCAACACGCCGATCAGCGTGCCCAAGAGGCAGCCGACAAAGCAGTAAATCAGGTTTTGCAGGGTGAAGGCTGTCGCGAAACCCAGCGACAGATTGGCGATCAATGTGTTGAAGGCGTCCATGGTTTCTTATCCGCTCGCTTTACTTTCTTTTCTCGGCAGGCACGAACATGCGCCCCAGTTCCTGCGTGTCCGGCCATACCGGCATTTGCAACTTGATGCCATAGACGAAAACGCCGACCGCCGTGGCACACAGGATCACCACGCTGGCGATGATCTCGTTGCGGCGCCGTTCGTGGCTGGCCAGTGACGAGATGATCACCAGGCCGGTGACGCAAATCACCAGGCCCAGGCCCTTCAACATCAGTCCGAAAAGGGTGACCGAGAGCAGGATCAGGCCCATCGCCGGCATGCCGATAAAGAAAGACAACACACAGCCGGCGATAGTGCCAATGGCCAGTGACGCGTTCGGGCTGGCGCCGACCAATCCGGCCAGCAGCGAGAACACCATCATCGCGATGAACACCACCAAAGGCTTGAGCGAGACCGGGTGTTCCTTGCCGTCGTTGACACCCAGCGCCATGACCAGGATGATCACGCCCAGGACGGCGAGGATTACGCCCAAATAAAATGGAAAGTAGCCCGGACCCATGCGCGCGCCGGTACCCATGTTGTAGCTGGTGGATAGCCACGCCGCCAGCGTGCCGAAGATGAGGAACATCATCCCGGCGTAGAAATCCTGGTAATTCTTGATTTTCATCTTGCTCAATCTCCTCGCGATAATTCGTGACTACCCTGACGTGCATGCCTGATAGTGCAGTTTTGCGACCGGCGTTGACCCCAAAACTCAAGCCAGTCAATGCTTTTCAAGGTGCGCAATGATACTGACTTTCAACTTTGGCGGTGTGGTTTTACAAGGTGTTTGAATTGTGCGTTGCAGCAAGTGTCATGATGGATCATCCTCTTCGGTTTTAGTCCGGTCGACCATGATGTGACTACCCACGTTCGCACAGGGCTGCAGACCTGCCTGACGTGCCGACCTCAATCGACCTTGGCCCCCGACAGCTTGACGATGCGCGCGTACTTGGCCATCTCGCGCTGGATAAATTCGCCAAACTGCTGCGGTGTGTTGCCGCCGGCTTCCGCACCCATGCGCGTCAGGCGCTCCTTAAGGTCGGCCGTCGCGAGTGCCTTGACGATCTCCGCATGCAACCGGTCCTGGGCTTCTTTTGGAATACCGGCCGGCGCCATGATGCCGAACCAGGTGTCGAGATCGAAACCCTTCAAGCGCGGATCGGCTTCCGCCATGGTCGGCAACTCGGGGGCGAAGGCCGAGCGCTTGAGGGTGGTGACCGCCAGAGGACGGACCTTGCCGGCCTTGATCTGCGCGCTGGCGTTGGCCAGGTTGTCGAACATCAGGTCGGTCTGGCCGGCCATCAGGGCCAACAGCGCCGGGTTGCCGCCCGAATAAGGAATGTGGACGATGAAGGTGCCGGTCAACTGCTTCATCAGTTCGCCCGCCAGATGGCCGGTGCTGCCATTGGAACCGGAGCCGAAATTGAGCTTGCCCGGGTTCTTGCGCGCGAAGTCGATCAGGTCCCTGGGCGATTTGATGGCCGAGTCCGGCGGCACGATCAGCACATTCGGCGTCGAGGCCACCAGGGTGATCGGCTGGAAGTCCCTGATCGGGTCATACGGCATCTTCGGATAGAGCGCGGGGTTGATCGCATGTGTGGCCACCGCGCCCATGACGATGCTGTAACCGTCAGGCGGGCTCTTGGCGACCAGGTCGGCGCCCAGGTTGCCCCCCGCGCCCGGCCGGTTTTCCACCAATACCGGTTGACCCAGGCCATCCTTCATCTTGTCGGCCAGGGCGCGCGCCACCTGATCGAGCGAGCCGCCCGGCGGATAGGGCACGATGAAGCGCAGCGGCTTGTTGGGGAACGGCTGGGCCAGCGCGAGGCTGGTCAGCAGGCTGCCGATCAGGCTGCAGGTCAGGCTACAGGTCAGGCTAGAGGTCAGGCTAGAGGTCAGGCCCGCCAGGGCGCTCTTGGGCATCATGCGCATCAATTTTCTCCAGATTTCAGGCGTTGCCGTGGCGGCCCTACTCGGCCTTGATGTTGGCGTCGCGGATGATCGCAGCCCAGGTCGCGGTTTCGCGCCTGATGTGCGCCGCAAACTCGGCCGGCGCCATCGCCACAGGCGCCAAGCCTTGCGCGGCGAGTGTTTGCCGCACATCGGGCAGGGCGACGATGCGCCGCACCTCGTCGGCCAATGCGGCCACCATCGCAGGCGGGGTTTTCGCCGGCGCCATGATTGCGTACCAGGAACTCACGTCGAAGCCGGCCAAGCCGGCTTCGGCGATGGTCGGAATTTCGGGTGCCGCGCTGGAGCGCTGGCCGCTGGTGACCGCGATCGCGCGCAGCTTGCCGGCCTTGACCTGTGGCAGCAGAGTCGGCATGGCGCCGAACATCATGGTGATCTGGCCGCCGATCAAGTCGTTCATCGCCTGCACCGTGCCTTTATAGGGTACGTGTGCGATATCGATGGCGGCTTCGCGCCGGAACAGTTCGCCCGACAGGTGCAAGCCGCTGCCTACGCCGGGCGAGCCGTAGGTGAGCTTGGCCGGATTGGCGCGCGCATGGGCGATCAGTTCCTTGACAGTGGCAGCCGGCACTGAAGGGTGCACCACCAGCAGGTTCGGGGCCGTGGCGATCATGGTGACCGGGGTGAAATCGCGCTCCCAGTTGAAGGGCATGTCGCGCATCAGGGTCGCGTTGATGGTGATGTTGCCGGCCGGCACATGCAGGAAGGTGGTGCCGTCGGGCGCCGACTTGGCGACCTGTTCGATGCCCAGATTGCCGGCCGCACCGGGTTTGTTTTCGACCAACACCGGCTGGCCGGATTTTTCGCTGATTTTCTGGCCGATCAGGCGCGCCAGCAGATCGACCGGGCCACCCGGCGGAAACGGCGCCACGAACTTGACCGGTTTGGACGGCCAGGCCTGGGCGCTGGCATTGCCGCAGCCAAGCAACAGCGCAAGTCCAAGCGGCAACACGGCGGCAAGCCGCAGCAAGCGGTGTGCAGTCATTGGTGGTTCTCCGAACTGCGGCTCAATGCAGGTGGCGTTTGCCGCCGCCGTGCGCGCCGCCGCCGCCTGAGGGCAACTCGAAGCGCGTCAGCTTCTGGCCCTGGGCGATCGACAAGAGGCGCTTGGCGAACAGGCGATTGACCGCGTCGATCACGTCGACCATCTCGCCCTTGTCGAAATGCCGTTCCATCAGGCGCGTCATGTCTTCGAGCATGTACTGGCGCTGGGTCTCGTGGATCGCCTCTGGCGTGGGGCCGACGAAAATCAGGCCGAACTCGTCGCGCCCTTCCTCGTCATCGTTGTCGTAGTAGCTGACCTCGATGCCGGCACCCTCGGAGGAAATGTCGCAAATGCCGACGCAGGCCTCATCCAGGGCATTCTGGAAATCGGCATTGCCTTCGACCGTCCAGCAGAGCGCCAGCACATTCTTGGCGGCGTCATAGGCGATGCCGGGCTCTTCCTCGAACATGCTGGACGCGTCTGCCAGCGAACGTGCACCGCCGTAGCGCCACATGGGCTTCAAGGCGTCCTCGATCTGTTTTGCGGTGATTCCGGGCTTGACCGGAATGTCGCCGTGGACATGGATTTCATATTGTGCGTAGTCGCGGCTCATCGGGGTGCCTCTAGAGAATATGGGTCGAGCGCAATTGCGCGATCTCGGCATCAGTGTAGTTTAGCGAACGCAGCACTTGTTCGGTGTGCTGGCCCAGGAGCGGGGGCGGCGCGGTGTATTCCAGCGGCGTGCCGGAAAAGATAATCGGGTTGCGCACCAGCGGCACGCTGCCGGCGACGGGATGCGCAAGGTCGATGCGCATGCCGCGCGCCACCACCTGCGGATTGGCGAAGGTCTCGGCCAAGGTATTGATCGGGCCACAGGGCACGCCTTGCTTTTCCAGTGCGTTGATCCAGGCTTCCCTGGATTTTTGCCTGACCATGGCGGCTAGCAGGGGGATCAGGGCATCGCGGTTGCGCACCCGCTGCGGGTTGCTGGCAAATCGCGCATCGGTGGCCAATTCGGGGCGTCCGCCGGCTTCACAGAAGCGCGCGTACTGGCTGTCGTTGCCGGTGCCGATGATGACATGGCCGTCGGCGCATTCGAACACCTGGTAGGGCACCAGGTTCGGGTGCGCGTTGCCGGCACGTTGCGGGCTTGCGCCGGAGGTCAGGTAGTTCATGTTCATGTTGGCCAGCATCGCCACCTGCACGTCGAGCAGCGCCATGTCGATGTACTGGCCGCGCCCGGTCTGGGTGCGGCTGGCCAGGGCCGCCAGCACAGCGACACTCGAATACATGCCGGTCATCAGGTCGGCCACCGCCACCCCGACCTTTTGCGGCCCGCCGCCGGGCAGGTCGTCGCGCTCGCCGGTGATGCTCATCAGGCCGCCCATGCCCTGGATGATGTAGTCGTAGCCGGCGCGTTGTGCATAGGGCCCGGTCTGGCCGAAGCCGGTGATCGAGCAATAGACCAGGCCGGGATTGATGGCAGCCAGGCTGGCGTAATCCAGGCCGTACTTCTTCAACTGCCCGGTCTTGTAGTTTTCCAGCACCACGTCCGAGCGTTGTGCGAGCCGGCGCACCACTTCCTGGCCTTCGGGCTTGCTGATGTCGAGCGTGACCGATTGTTTGCCGCGATTGGCCGAGAGAAAATAGGCGGCCTCGCTGGTGTCATTGCCGGCCGCATCCTTGAGGTAGGGCGGCCCCCAGGTGCGGGTGTCGTCACCGCCGCCGCCGCTGTCGACATCCACCGGCCGCTCGATCTTGATCACTTCGGCACCCATGTCGGCCAGCAATTGTCCGCACCATGGCCCGGCGAGCACGCGCGACAGGTCGAGAACTTTGATATGGGTAAGGGGGCCGGCCATGTGGGACTTTGGAGATCGCGTTGCAACGAGGCCCTAATGATAGCTTGGCTATAATCATCGGGCTTTTCAACCCGGAGACGCTCGCATGAAAACAATACTGAGGAACAGCGCGGCGGCAGTTGTCCTTGTCCTCGCCGTGTTCCCGGCGGCGGCATCGGCCGAGGTCGAAATCCAGTGGTGGCATGCGATGGCCGGCGCCCTGGGCGAGCGCGTCAATGATCTGGCGAAACGCTTCAATGCCGAACAGAAGCAATACAAGGTGGTGCCGGTGTTCAAGGGCTCGTATGACGAAACCATGGCTGGCGGGATCGCCGCGTTTCGCGCCAAGAACCCGCCGCATATCCTGCAGGTCTACGAGGTTGGTACCGCCACCATGATGGCAGCCAAGGGCGCCATCAAGCCGGTCTACGAAGTGATGGCGCAAGCCGACAAAAAATGGGATCCGCAGCAGTACATCCCGGCGGTGACCAGCTATTACACCGATAACCAGGGCAAGATGCTGTCCTTGCCGTTCAACAGTTCGACCCCGGTGTTTTTCTACAACAAGGATGTGTTCAGGAAGGCCGGCATCAGCGCGCCGCCAAAGACATGGGCCGAGGTGCAGGAGGCGGCACAGAAGGCCAAGGCCGCAGGCTCGGCATGCGGCTTCACCACCGGCTGGCAGTCGTGGGTGATGCTGGAGACCATGAGCGCCTGGCATAACCAGGAATTCGCCACCCGCTCCAACGGTTTCGAGGGTTTGGATGCGAAGCTCAGTTTCAATACCCTGATGGCGGTGCGCCACGTCTCCCGCCTGTCTTCCTGGGCCAAGGGCGAACTCTTCACCTACGCCGGCCGGCGCAATGAACCCGAAGCCAAGTTCTTCAACGGCGAATGCGCGATGCTCACCTCGTCGTCTACCGCCTACGCCAACATCAAGAAGAACGCCAAGTTTGATTTTGGTGTCGCCAAGCTGCCCTACTATGAGGAGGAAACCGGTGCGCCCTACAACACCATCATCGGCGGCGCTTCGCTGTGGGTGATGGCAGGCAAGAAGCCGGCCGAGTATGCGGGCGTAGCCAGGTTTTTCGAGTTTCTTTCTTCACCAGTGATAGCCGCTGAGTGGCATCAGGAAACCGGCTATCTGCCGATCACCAACGCTGCCTATTTGGCCACGCAAAAGGGCGGGTTTTACGAGCGCAATCCGGGCACCGACATTTCGGTGCAGCAGATGATCGGCAACAAACCGACCAAGTTCTCCAAAGGCGTGCGCCTGGGCAACTTTGTGCAGATCCGTGCCATCATCGACGAGGAACTCGAAGCGGTATGGGCCGGCAAGAAGGCGCCCAAGGATGCGCTCGATGAGGCCGTCAAGCGCGGCAACGAGCAGTTGCGGCGCTTCGAGCAGGCCAACAAGGGTGCCAAATAGGGGTTTCACGACACGCCTTTGGCGTGACGTGCGAACTCTCCGCAATGAACCGGACGTTGCGTTGCAGCGCCGGTTAACTTGGAGTTGCTTGCGCTGGCTTGGCTGCGCCTTCGCTCTTGCTGGCTGGTCGGGCGTTGCTCTGGCTTATTCCATTGCCGTTGATGTCGGGCACAGCATTACTGCGCCGGGCGCGATTTCGGCGCGCGGGGTGGCCGAGTTCGGGTTCAATCGTGCGCTGGCCCTGGTGCTGGACGATGAATTGCGCCGCCGCGGCTTTGGCACGGTTCTGATCGCGGTCGAGGGCAAAACGGGCGATCTGATATCGCGGCCGCGCCAGGCCGCGCAGGCGCGTGCCGACTTGTTCATCTCGGTGCATCACGATTCGGCCAAGGCGCGCTTCCAGCGCGACTGGGTGTTCGAGGGCCGACCGCGCAAGTATCTGGACGAGCGCTTTCGCGGGTTTTCGCTATTTGTCTCGCGCAACAACGCGCAGTGGCCACAGGCCCTGCGCTGCGCCTCGGCGATCGGCGCGCGCATGCTCGGTGCCGGCTTTCGCCCCTCGCGTTACCACGCGGACGCGACCCTTGGCAGCAGTCGCGAGTTCGCCGACGAAGCCAACGGCGTGCATTTCTACGACAACCTTGCGGTGTTGCGTCATGCGTCGATGCCGGCGCTGCTCTTCGAGGCCGGTGTGATCGTCAATCGTGATGAGGAAGCTTTGCTTGGCCGCGAGCAGACGCGCCGCGCGATCGCCGCCGCGCTGTCTCAAGGCACGATCGACTGTGGCTATCAGCCATGAGCCTGCAGGTGCGCACGCAGAGGGCTCGCCGCGCCGATGCATCGAGGTGCGTCGCGCAAACGCTGTGTGTCTGCTCGGGGCGATGGAGGTGCGTCGCAAGCGGCCCGGGCAATCAGGTTTCTCTGTCGCGCCTGCGATGGCAGTGCTAGCTTAAAGGCATGGAAAAACGCACCGTCTTCCGCTCTGCCTGGCTGCCGTATGCGCTGGTGGCGCCGCAGTTGGCGGTGACGCTGGTGTTTTTCATCTGGCCGGCGGCGCAGGCGCTGTATCAGTCGGTGTTTGTCGAAGACGCGTTCGGCATCCATGTCGAATTCGTGGGCCTGGCCAACTTCCGCGCCTTGCTCGCCGATCCGTACTATGCCCAGTCGTTCGCCACCACGGCGCTGTTCGCGCTGTGCGTCGCCGCGCTGTCACTGGGCAGCGCGCTGCTGCTGGCGGTGCTGGCCAATCGGGTGGTGCGCGGCGCGGCGGCCTACAAGACCTTGATCATCTGGCCTTACGCGGTGGCGCCGGTGGTGGCCGGCGTGCTGTGGTTGTTCCTGTTCGACCCCTCGGTGGGCACCTTGGGCTTGGTGTTGAAAAAGATCGGTGTGGACTGGAATCCGCTGCTCAATGGCGCGCAGGCGATGTCGATGGTGGTGCTGGCGGCGGCCTGGAAGCAGGTGAGCTACAACTTTGTCTTCTTTCTGGCCGGGCTGCAGGCGATTCCGAAATCCCTGCTCGAAGCCGCCGCAATCGATGGCGCCGGCCCGGCCACGCGTTTCTGGAAAATCGTCTTTCCGCTGTTGTCGCCGACCGCGTTTTTCCTGCTGGTGGTCAATGTGATCTACGCCTTTTTCGATACCTTTGGCGTGATCGATGCGGCCACCCAGGGCGGGCCATCGAAGGCCACCGAGGTGCTGGTATACAAGGTGTTTCACGATGGCTTCAAGGGGCAGGATTTCGGCGCTGCCGCCGCGCAATCGGTGATCCTGATGGCGATCGTGATCGCGCTCACGGTTGCGCAGTTCCGCTACCTGGAAAAGCGGGTGAACTACTGATGGTCGAGCGCCGGCCATTGGCGGATTTCCTCACCCACCTGGTGCTGGTGCTGGGGGTGGGCATAGTCGCGCTGCCGGTATGGCTGGCCTTTGTCGCCTCGTCGCTGACGCCGGAGCAGGTGCTCGATGCGCCGATGAGCCTGATTCCCGGTGATCAACTGGGCGTCAATTACCTGCATGTGCTGACCCAGGGTTCGACGCCGCTGAAGTCGCTGCTTTTCAACAGCGCGGTGTCGGCCCTGGTGATCGCTTGCGGCAAGATCGCCATCTCGGTGCTGTCGGCGTTCGCGGTGGTGTATTTCCGCTTTCCCGGTCGCGCCCTTTGTTTCTGGCTGATTTTTCTGACACTGATGCTGCCGGTGGAAGTGCGCATCCTGCCGACCTTTCAGGTGGTGGCTAGTCTGGGGCTGCTCGACAGCTATGCCGGCCTTACCATTCCCTTGATGGCGTCGGCCACCGCGACGTTCCTGTTTCGCCAGTTCTTCCTGTCGGTGCCCGAAGAGCTGGCCGAAGCCGCGCGCATCGATGGTGCCGGGCCGATGCGCTTTTTCTGGAGCATCCTGCTGCCGCTGGCGCGCACCCAGATCGCGGCCTTGTTCGTGATCCTCTTCATCTACGGCTGGAACCAGTATCTGTGGCCGCTGATGGTCACCACCCGCGAGGACTACTACACTGCAGTCATCGGCATCAAGCGCATGATCTCCGGCGGCGATGCCGCCACTGAATGGAACCTGGTGATGACCACTGCGATCCTCGTCATGCTGCCACCGGCGCTGGTGGTGCTTCTGATGCAGAAGTGGTTCGTCAAGGGTTTGGTCGAAAGCGAAAAATAAATGAGGCGCCGTTGATGCCGTATACCTATCGGTCCCGGGTCATCGCGCACCGTGGCGGCGGCACCCTGGCGCCCGAGAACACCCTGGCCGGGCTGCGTTACGCGCACCAGTGCGGTTTCGCCGCCGTCGAGTTCGACGTGATGCTGGCACGTCATGACGTACCGGTGCTGATGCATGACGATACGCTGGAGCGCACCACCAATGGCCATGGCGCGCTGCCCGAAGCGAGCGCCGCGGAACTTGGGCAACTCGACGCCGGCAGCTGGCGCGATGCCCGCTTTGCCGGGGAACCGGTGCCGAGCTTGGCAGCGGCGGCTGACTTGTGTGTAGCGCTTGATCTGTTTGCCAATGTCGAAATCAAGCCATGGGCGCCGGGGGGCGATGCGCTTGCCGCGCTCACCGGACGAGTCGTCGCGGCGGACTGCGCGCGGCTGTGGCGGGCGGCGCCCACCAGGGTGTTGCTTTCCTCTTTCGAACCGGCCGCGCTAGGCGCGGCCAGGCAAAGCGCGCCGCAGCTCGCGCGCGCCGCCCTGTTCGACGAGGTGCCGGCAAACTGGCGCGCTCAACTCGAACTTCATGCCTGTGTGGCGCTGCACTGCAATGCGAAACGACTCGATGCCGCGACCACGCGCGCGATCAAGTCGGCCGGTTACGGCCTGATGTGCTGGACCGTCAATGATCCTGTCCGCGCCGCCGAGTTGTTCGACTGGGGTGTCGACGCTGTTTGCACCGACAGGCTTGATCTCTTCGCCGCCATGGCCTGAAGCTTCGCATCGCAGCAGCGACTGCTTGCCTCATCCGATGTGTGCGAAGTGTTGCCGCACTTACACGACGTTACATTACGCAAGTAGGCGCGGATCGGGCCTGAGGGGTTACATGCAGCATGGGTCATGCGCCCATCACTCTTTCAAGCCACCCACCGGAGATGCCGTCATGAACCTCAAACCTTTGGCAGTCGCGTTTCTACTGGCCGCAGCCGTCCCTGCGGTTGCCCAAACCACCACATCGCCGACCGCGCAACAGCGCATCGACCAGCGCGACGCCAATCAACAGAAACGCATCGAGCGGGGTGGGAAATCGGGCGCGCTGACGCAACGTGAAGCAGAGCGTCTTGAAAAAGGCCAGGCGAGGGTCGAAAGAATGGAACAAAGGGCCGCCGCCGACGCCACGGTCACCCGCACGGAAGCGCGCCGCATCGAGCACTCGCAGGATGTGCAGTCGCGCCATATCCAGCGCGAAAAGCATGACCGCCAGCATGATGTGAACCATGACGGCAAGCAAGACCGGCCGCATCGCAGATCGTGAACTTTTGTTGCCATCCCTTCATTAGATGACGCAAAGGGCTACTATTCAGTCATACAACAGACATGCGCAGGGTTCATAATCTGCGGATCGAACGCTCGCGGGGATGCCCGCCAAGTTTGATGTCAAGTCGACAAGCCACCGCTCCCCGATAGGGCGGGGTGCGTCGCAAAACGACGGCCGCGAGAATCGCGGCCGTTTTCCCATGCTGCGTAGGGTCAGGTGCTTTCAGGTGGCCCGCATACGATCCGCCGTGGGGCCGTTTTACTGCCCCGGTGACCAGAAGGTCTACATCGACCTCGCTTTCTACGAAGAGATGAAGACGCGTTTCAACGCGCCGGGCGATTTCGCCCAGGCCTGTGTGATCGCGCACGAGGTGGGGCACCACGTGCAAAACCTGCTGGGCATATCCGGCAAGGTCGATCAGGCGCGACGCAAGGTGTCTGAACGCGAGGCCAACGCCTTGTCGGTCAGGCTCGAGCTGCAGGCCGATTGCCTTGCCGGGGTATGGGCGTTCCACGCCAATCGCGCACCTCGCATCTTTGGAGCGGTGACCTTGAAGAGGCGCTGCAGGCGGCCAGCGCGATCGGCGATGACACCCTGCAGCGCAGTGCCGGCCGCGGCGTCAGAGCGGATTCGTTCACCCATGGTTCGGCCGGGCAGCGCACGCGCGGGTTCAGGAAGGGCATTGAAAGCGGCGCAACGAAGCAGTGCGAAACCTTCGCCGCGCGCCAGCTATAGCCGCGCTCCGGGTTCGATTCGCGCACAGGTGCGAAACGCCCAGCGGTGCACCAGCAGCAGGGCGAACGACCAGAACACCACGAAGCTGCCGAGCAACATGAACGCCGACTCGATGCCAAGCGAGTCGCGCAACACGCCCATCATCAAGGGCGTGGTGAAATGCGACAGGCCCCAGCCCAGGCCGCCCAGCGCGTTGGCCGAGCCGCGATCGGCCGGCGTGCTGATATCGCCGATCAGTATCTGGAAGTTGAGTGACATCAGGCCCGAACCCAGGCCGACTGCAAACAGCAGCACACCGATCGCATAGAGATTATCGGTGGCGCCGGCGGTGGCGATCGACACCGCGACCACCAGTGCGGCTGCGCAGGCGACAGCGCCCTTCTTCGAAAAATCGAGCAGTCGCGCCACCACCAACCCGGCGAGCGCGGCGCCCACGCCGCGCAGCGCGAGGATGGTGCCGTTGAGTTCGTGGCTGTAGCCGTAGGCATCAAACAGCAGGGGATAGAACGACACGCTCAGCGAGAATGGCAGCGCCGAAATATAGGCGCACATGATGGCGAACCACATCGGCCGCAGCCGCACCAGGCGCCCATAGCGTGCCATCGGAGATGAGGCGGCGCTCGCCGGAACTTGTGTCGCGCCGGCGTGACGAAGCATGGCGGCGAACGCACCCCCGGCAACCGCTGCCAGGGTCAGGAACGACCATGAGAAGCCGGCCCAGGTAATCAGAAAGCCGGCCAGAAAAGTACCGACGATCTGGCCGATGTTGGTGGCAGCGTTGAGCCGGCCCATCTGTACGCTGCGCTCACCTTCCAGATTGCCGGCGATGGTCCAGGAAGCAGGCCAGAAAATCGCGCGCGACATCACCATCATGATCTGCGCCGCAATCAGAAGCGCAAAACTGTCGGCAAAGGCGTAGGCGCTGGCGCCGGCTACCATCATCAGGCAGGAGACCAGCAACATCGCACGCCCGCCGATGCGGTCAGTGAAAGCGCCGCCAATCAGATTGAAGGTGATCTGCAGTATCACGGGCAGGGCGATCAGCAGGCCGATCGCAACGCCCGACATGCCCAGCGAATCCGCATACAACGGGATCAGCGGGTAGGTCATGCCCAGGCCTAGATTCCAGGCGAAGGCACTGAAGAAAAACGGCAGCGATCGTTGGATTGGAAATGCCCCGCTGTGGTGGTGCGTGAAGGGCGCTCAGTTCAGGCTGGCGCAAAGCACGGGCGATCTCTCATCGAAATCAGCAGAAAAGCGGCCGTGTGCACCGCCTGGTCTTTCAACCGAATGCCGACCGGCCCGGTTCAACTTGCCGGCGCGTTATCGCCTGCTGCGCGCCGCTATTTGGCTTGCTTGAGCACGTCGGTCACCAGCGCAGCGATCATCTTGAAGTCGTTGCGGCCCTTGTACTTGACCTTGAAGTGACGCATGGTCTGGCCTTCGCCTTCGATGATGGGGTACTTCTCGCACAAGGCGACACCGTCCCATATCTGCATGTCGACGTGTTTTTCACGCGGCACGATCGATAGCAGGTTGCGGCCGCGCGAATACACCGGGCTGCCCCACTTGACCGTCTCGACGATGGTCGGATCGATGTTGATGATCAGCTCGCGCAGCTTGTGCATGGTGGCCTGCTGCTCGTAAGGCAGAGTCTGGATCAGTTTTACCGCAGTCAGCATTGCATCTCCTCGCGTCCGGCGCGCGCGCCAGTTTCGCCATTCCTGCGATCTTATCCTACCCGCTTCAATCGACCGATTCAATCGCAAAGCCGCCTTGCGCGATAATGCGCCTGTAAATTCATGCGACATCTCTCCCAGGGCGAACCTTCGCCCGTGACCAAACCGCAGTTCGGCGCCTGGTCCACCATCCGCACCCTGCTGCCCTACCTGCTCCAGTACAAGGGCCGGGTAGCGCTCGCGCTCGGATTCCTGCTGGCGGCGAAGCTGGCGAATGTCGGCGTGCCGCTCATCATGAAGGAAATCGTCGATGGCCTGGGCCTGGTCATCGGCGGTTCCGGCGAAAAGCTCGCCTTTGGGGTTATCGCGGGCCTGTTGATCGCCTACGGCGCGGCGCGCCTGTCGACCACGCTTTTCACCGAGTTGCGTGAGTTCGTGTTCGCCAAGGTCACGCAGTCGGCGGTGCGGCGCATTTCGCTGGAAGTGTTCCGCCATCTGCATTCGCTGTCGCTGCGCTTCCACCTGAATCGCCAGACCGGCGGCATGACGCGCGACATCGAACGCGGATCGCGCGGCGTCTCCTCGCTGGTGTCGTATACGCTCTACAGCATCCTGCCGACGATCGTCGAGATCACGCTGGTGTTGTCGATCCTGGCCTGGAAGTACGACATCTGGTTTGTCCTCATCACCCTGATCGCCCTTGTGGCCTATATCGTATGGTCGGTCGGTGTTACCGAGTGGCGCACCAATTTCAGGCGTGTGATGAACGACCTCGATTCCAAGGCCAATGTGCGCGCCATCGATTCGCTGCTCAATTACGAGACCGTCAAGTACTTCGGCAACGAAGAGTATGAAGCCCGTCGCTATGACCAGAGCATGGCGCGCTGGGAGGCGGCGGCGGTCAAGAGCCAGACCTCATTGTCGCTGCTCAACAGCGGGCAAAGCGCGATCATCGCCATCGCGGTCACCGCCATCATGTGGCGCGCTACCGTCGGCGTGGCCAACGGCAGCATGACCCTGGGCGACCTGGTGCTGGTCAACGCGTTCATGATCCAGCTCTATATCCCGCTCAATTTCCTGGGCGTGCTGTACCGCGAGATCAAGCAGTCGATGGCCGACATGGAGCGCATGTTCACCCTGTTGGACGAGAACCGCGAAGTCGCCGACAAGCCGCAGGCACCCGCCCTGGCTCTGGCCGGTGCCGCGGTGCGTTTCGAGCATGTCGATTTCGCCTACGAGCCGAATCGGCAGATCCTTTTCGGCGTCGATTTCGAGATACCGGCCGGCCGCACCATCGCCGTTGTCGGGCACAGCGGGTCCGGCAAGTCGACCCTGGCGCGGCTCTTGTATCGCTTCTATGACGTCGGTGCCGCCGGCCTTGCAGGAGGTCGGATCGCGATCGACGACCAGGATATTCGCGATGTCACCCAGGCCTCGCTGCGGCGCGCGATCGGCATCGTGCCGCAGGACACTGTGCTTTTCAATGACAGCATTTTCTACAACATCGCCTATGGCAATACCGAAGCATCAGCCGAAGAGGTCTATGCCGCCGCGCGCATGGCTTCGATTCACGATTTCGTCGAAACCCTGCCGGCCGGCTACCAAACCATGGTCGGTGAGCGCGGGCTCAAATTGTCCGGAGGCGAAAAGCAGCGCGTCGCCATCGCGCGCGCCCTGCTCAAGAACCCGGCGATCATGATTTTCGACGAGGCCACCTCGGCGCTGGATTCGCAGACCGAAAAGGCGATTCAGGCCGAGTTGAAGAAAATCGCCGAGAACCGCACCACGCTCACCATCGCGCATCGCCTCTCGACCATTGCCGATGCGCACCAGATCATCGTCATGGACCGTGGCCGCATCATCGAGCGCGGCTCGCATCATGAGCTGCTGGCGGCCGGCGCACACTATGCGCAGATGTGGGCCTTGCAGCAGGAAGCCGAGGAAGAAGTACAAGACCAGGGCGCCGCTGTGCGGCTGCGCACAGCCGCCTGAGAAAACGTTGAACAAGTCCCTGGAATGCGGATTCTCGAACGAAGAAGTTTTTCGATTCAACGTCTTGCAAGAGCGACTTTCTCGACCTGCGGACTGGTTCAGTGTTTCCCTAAGTTGCGGGCTTTCTCGCGCGCTGATGCCAGTCGCGCATCATGCCGCCTGAATGGCGCCACAATCGATGCGCAATCGGCATTTGATTTCGCCGCTTTCAATGTTTAGTCTTGAATTCATGAAAACCTTCGAATCCCGTATCACCACTCTGCCGCGCATCGGCGTGCTGGGCGGCATGGGGCCACTGGCCACCGCCGATTTCATGGCCAAGCTGGTGTATGCCACACCGGCGGCGCATGACCAGGATCACTTTCCGGTCAGTGTCGACTCCACCCCGCAGATCCCCGACCGCGTCGCCGCGCTCGAAGGCCGCGGCCGCGACCCGCTGGCGCACCTGGTTGCCGCAGCGCGTCGCCTGCAGGCGACCGGTTGCGACTTGATCGCCATGCCCTGCAATACCGCGCACCTCTGGCATGCGCGTCTGGTCGCGCAGACTGCGTTGCCGCTCATGCACATCGTCGACGCGGTCGATGCAGAGCTGGGTGCGGTACGCAAGGTAGGGCTTCTGGGCACCACCGCCACGCTTGAGCACGGGCTCTATCAGCGCCATCCCGGCGTCGATCGGCACTGGGTGTTGCCCGACATGGACGTGATGCGCGATCTGGTCATGCCGGGCATCGCTGCGGTCAAGTTGGGCGACACCGTCGCTGCGGCCAGATTATTGCGCAGCGCCGCGCGCAAGCTCGCAAGCAATGGCGCGGAAGCGATCGTGCTGGCGTGTACCGAGATTCCGCTGGCATTGACGGCCGAGGACGTGCCGGTACGCATGGTCGATGCCACCTTTGCACTGGCCCGTCACACCATTGCGGCCGCCAGAAGTATTGGCGCGTCCGCCGTCGCCCGCGCCGCCAGGAATCGCGCTACCCTTGCCGGCCATGGAATCCAAGTGGCTTGAAGATTTCGTTTCTTTAGCCGAGACCAGGAGCTTCTCGCGCTCAGCTGGGTTGCGCCACGTGACGCAGCCGGCCTTTTCGCGCCGCATCCGCTCGCTCGAAACCTGGCTCGGCGCCGACCTGATCGACCGCACCACCTATCCGACGCGACTGACAGCCGCGGGTGAAGTGTTCTATCCGCAGGCCCTTGAGATGCTGGCTACGATATCCGGCACCCGCTCTCTGCTGCGCGGCCAGCGTGTCGCCACGGTAGGCGAGATCGACTTCGCCGCGCCGCACACACTGTCTTTGACCTGGTTTCCGCAATGGCTGACCGCCATCGAGAAAGGCTTCGGTCCGATCCGCAGCCGGCTTCTGGCGGCCAACGTGCACGATGCCGTGATGCGCCTGGTCGAGGGCGGCTGTGATCTGCTCCTGTGCTATCACCATCCGCGCCAGCCGGTACAACTGGACGCGCAGCGTTACGACATGCTTCTGCTCGGGCGCGAACGCATCGCGCCCTTCGCGGCATGCGAGCGCCAGGGCAGGCCACACTACAGCTTGCCCGGTTCGCAGGATGCACCCCTGCCGTTTCTTTCCTACGGCCAGAACGCCTATCTCGGCCGCATGGTGGAGCTGATCCTAGCCGACGCCAAGCCAGCGCTGCATCTGGAAAAGCGCTATGAAACCGACATGGCCGAAGGCCTGAAGATGATGGCCATGAGCGGTCATGGCGTGGCCTTTCTGCCCGAGAGCGCGGTGGCCGCCGAAGTGCGCGGCCGCAAGCTGGCTTGCGCCGGAGCGCAATGGTCGGTGGAAATGGAGATTCGCCTGTATCGCGAAAAGCCGGGGCCGGGTCGCCCGGGCAAGGGCGCCGCCCTGGCCTTGTGGGAGCACTTGATCGAAGCTGCCAAGGTCATGCCGAAAAAACATAAAGTGATGAAAACATAGCATTGGCCTTCGCCTTTGGCAGCGCCTAAAGTTCCGCTGCATCGAACCTTCGGAGCCGCACATGAACACGAGCACACGAACCGAGCACGATCTGCTGGGAGACCGCGAAGTTCCGGCTGGCGCGTATTGGGGCATCCACACTCTGCGCGCGCTGGAAAACTTTCCGATTTCCGGCGTACCGATCGGCGCCAGCGAAGATTTGCTGCGCGCGCTGGCGTTGGTCAAGCACGCGGCAACCCTGGCCAACCGCGATCTCGGTCTGCTGCCGGAAACCAAGGCTGCGGCGATTGTCGCCGCCTGCGAAGAGGTGGCCGGCGGCGCCTTGCGTGGCGAATTCGTGGTCGACATGATCCAGGGCGGCGCGGGCACGTCGACCAACATGAATGCCAATGAAGTCATCGCCAATCGCGCGCTCGAACTTATGGGACGCAAGCGCGGCGATTACGCAGCCCTGCACCCGATCGAGGACGTCAACTGCTCGCAGTCGACCAACGACGTGTATCCCACCGCGTTGCGCCTGATGTCGGTATTCGCGATCAGGAAGCTGATCGCCGCCATGGCGCACCTGCGCGCGGCCTTCGAGGCCAAGGCCTTCGAGTTTCGCGACGTGCTCAAGATCGGTCGCACCCAGCTGCAGGATGCGGTACCGATGACGCTCGGCCAGGAGTTTTCCACCTACGCGGTGATGCTGGGCGAGGATGAACTGCGCTTGGCTGAAGCCCTGGTGCTGATGCGCGAGATCAGCCTGGGCGCCACCGCGATCGGCACCGGCATCAATACCGATCCGGCTTACGCGGGCGCCGCTTGCCGCCACCTGAGTCGCCTTTCGGGTGAGGCGCTGACGATGGCGCCAAACCTGGTCGAAGCGACGCAGGATACCGGTGCGTTCGTGCAGTTGTCGGGCGTGTTGAAGCGGGTGGCGGTCAAGCTGTCCAAGAGTTGCAACGATTTGCGTCTCTTGTCCAGCGGCCCGCAGGCGGGCCTGAACGAGATTCGCCTGCCGGCGCGCGCCGCCGGCTCATCGATCATGCCGGGCAAGGTCAACCCGATCATTCCCGAAGTGGTGAACCAGATCGCCTTCGAAGTGATCGGCAACGACATGACCATCACCATGGCCGCCGAGGGCGGGCAACTGCAGTTGAACGCATTTGAGCCGATCATCGCCTTTTCGCTCTATAAGAGCATTAGTCACCTGGCCGCCGGCTGCCGCACGCTGGCTGACAACTGCGTCGCCGGAATCTGTGCCAACCGGGCGCTGCTGGAAGCACGGGTGCGCGCATCGGTCGGGCTCGCCACTGCGCTCAACCCGTATATCGGCTATGAAAACACCACCCTGATCGCCCGCCTGGCGCTGGAAACCGGGCGCAGTGTCGAGGAACTGGTTTTGGAACGTGGCCTGCTTGACGTCAACAAGCTGCGCGCCATTTTGCAACCCGGTGTGTTGACCCGCCCGCAAGCGCGAGTGGGCGATGATGGTGCAGCCGACTGACCAAACTGGTGCGTATGCGCGAGAATGGTCGAGGGTTTCCCCATGTTCGCGCGTGTTGACAGGCTCTGTTAGACTTTTTGGTCGTTTTGAAACAGGCGGGGTAGGCCAGGTCGGTGTCGGGCGCAAGCAGGTCGGAGGACTGATGAGCAGAATTGCAGGCCTGGCGCCACCGTACTCTATTCAGATTCGCAGTATCTACTTGGAGACTTGAAGATCATGAAAATGCTTCCCGCCATTTTGGGCATCGTAGTTGCCCTTGGTTTCGCGCCAGCGCTGCATGCGCAAGAATTGACCGGCACCCTGAAAAAGATCAAGGAAACCGGCCAGTTGACGGTGGCGCACCGCGAATCGTCGATCCCGTTCTCGTATCTGGACGACAAGCAGCAACCGATCGGTTACTCAATGGATATCTGCGCCAAGGTGGTCGATGCGGTCAAGGCCGAATTGAAGATGCCCAACCTGAAGGTGGTGTATCAGCCGGTGACCTCCAGCAACCGCATTCCGCTGCTGCAAAACGGCACCATCGACATCGAATGCGGTTCCACCACCAATTCGGTGGAGCGCCAGAAACTGGTGGCATTCGGCCCGACCTACTTCCGCATCCAGGTTACCGCGGCGGTGAAGAAATCGTCCAACATCAACAGTCTGGCCGAACTGAACGGCAAGAACATCTCGACCACGTCCGGCACCACGGCGGTGCCCTTGCTCAAGAACTACGAGAAAACCAAGAGCGTCGATGTCAAGGAAATCTACGGCAAGGACCACGCCGAATCATTCCTGCTGCTGGCAGAAGACCGGGTTACCGCCTTCGTGATGGACGACATCCTGCTCGCAGGGCAAATCGCCAACGCGCGCAATCCAGGCGATTTCAAGATCCTCAACGAGTCGCTTCGTGCCGAACCCTATGGCCCGATGCTGCGCAAGGACGATCCGCAGTTCAAGGCCCTGGTCGACAAGACCCTGACCGCACTGTACAAGTCGCCGGAGATGGAGCGCATCTACAACAAGTGGTACATGAGCCCGATCCCGCCCAAGGGCGTCAACCTCAATTTCCCGATGACCCCGCAACTCAAGGCCGACTTCGCTGCACCCAACGACAAGGGTGTTTAAGGGAGTGTCAAGCGTCCGGATGGATTGAATCCGGCGCCGCAGGATCAAACGGCAGGCCCAAGGGCCTGCCGTTTTGCGTTGTATCATTGGCACGCAAGCTGCATAAGAAAAAAATCAATGGAGGGGATGCATGGACCCGGCAATTCTGTTTGAACAGGTGCCTGACGGTGACGGTACCTGGATCATGAGCCTGGCTTCGGGTCTCAAGTACACGCTGATCATCGCGGCGCTGGCCTGGATAATCGCCTTTCTGCTGGGCTCGATCCTGGGCGTGATGCGCACCACCGAGAACAAATGGGCGGTGCGTGTGGGTAACGCCTATGTGGAACTGTTTCGCAATATTCCGCTGATCGTCCAGTTCTTTGTCTGGTACTTCGTGCTGCCCGGCCTGATACCGGCGGTCAAGACCTGGGTGATTTCGCTCGATCCGACCACCCACCAGTTTGTCACTGCGGTCGTCTGTCTGGGCCTCTTTACCGCGGCGCGCATCTCCGAACAGGTGCGTTCGGGCATCCAGGCGCTGCCGCGCGGCCAGCGCATGGCGGGAAATGCAATGGGGCTGACCCAGGCGCAAACCTACCGCTACATTCTGTTGCCGGTGGCCTACCGCATCGTGATTCCCCCGATGACCTCCGAACTCATGAACCTGATCAAGAACACCGCGGTGGCGTTTTCGATCGGGCTGGTGGAACTGTTCTTCCGCACCCGCGAAATGGGCGAACTCACCTTCCGCTACTTCGAGGCGTTTGCCGCGGCCACCCTGATCTATGTGGTGATTGCCATGATCGCCAACCGCGCAATGGCATTCATCGAGAAGCGCACCGCGATCCCCGGATTCATCTCCGGCGGTGCCGGCGGCGGCGGGCACTAGGGGCTCGGCATGACCGAACTCGACTTTTCCGTCATCAAGAACTCCCTGCCCTATCTCTGGAAGGGCCTCGAATACACGCTGCAGCTTACAGTGGTGGCGGCGATTGGCGGCGTCATCTGGGGTACGCTTCTGGCCATGGCGCGGCTGTCGTCCAACAAGTTTTTGTCGATGGCCGCCGCTGGCTACGTGAACCTGATGCGTTCGATCCCGCTGTTGCTGGTGATCTTCTGGTTCTATTTCCTCTCGCCGGTGCTGCTGCAGTGGGTCAGCGGCATGGACCGGCCGCCACAGATCGGTGCCGACCGCTCGGCCTACATCACCTTCATCCTGTTCGAAGGCGCCTATTTCTGCGAGATCATGCGTGCCGGAATCCAGAGCATTTCGCGCGGCCAGGTCGCCGCTGCCTATGCGGTCGGACTCAACTACTGGCAATCGATGCAGTTGATCATTTTGCCGCAGGCCTTTCGCAACATGCTGCCGGTGCTTCTGACCCAGACCATCATCCTGTTCCAGGACGTCTCGCTGGTGTCGCTGCTCAATGTGACCGATTTCGTCGGCGCTGCCTCGAAGATCGCGCAGCGCGACAGTCGTCTGGTGGAAATGTATCTGTTCGTGGCGGCGGCCTATTTCATCATGTGTTTCGGCTTGTCGCTCTTGGTCAAGCAACTGCAAAAGAAAATCGCCATCGTCCGTTGAGGATTGGCGGACGCGACGCACAAGAAAAAGGGATACGCATGATCGAATTCAAGAATGTCAGCAAATGGTATGGCAGCTTCCAGGTGTTGACCGATTGCACCACCAGCGTCAAGAAGGGTGATGTGGTGGTGGTGTGCGGGCCTTCGGGTTCCGGCAAATCGACACTGATCAAGACCGTCAATGGCCTGGAACCGTTCCAGAAAGGAAGCATCGAGGTCGACGGCATTTCGGTTGGCGACCCGAAGACGGACCTTCCCGGGTTGCGCTCGCGCTGCGGCATGGTGTTCCAGAATTTCGAACTGTTTCCGCACATGACCGTCACCGAGAACCTGACACTGGCGCAGGTCAAGGTGCTCAACCGCTCCAAGGATGATGCGCTGGCGCGCGGCCTCAAGTACCTGGAGCGGGTCGGCCTGTCGGCGCACAAGGACAAGTATCCCGGCCAGCTATCGGGCGGCCAGCAACAGCGTGTGGCAATCGCCCGCGCGCTGTCGATGGACCCCATCATCATGCTGTTCGACGAGCCGACTTCGGCGCTCGACCCCGAGATGGTGGGCGAGGTGCTCGACGTCATGGTTTTGCTGGCGCAGGAAGGCATGACCATGATGTGCGTGACCCACGAGATGGGCTTCGCGCGCAAGGTGGCGCATCGGGTGATCTTCATGGACCAGGGCAAGATCGTCGAGGATTGCCAGAAGGAGGAATTCTTCGGCAACCGTGAAGCACGCTCGGATCGCGCCAAGAATTTCCTCGACAAGATCCTCCAGCATTAAGAGGCGCATCGCATGACCAGTGCCAAGCCTGCTGCCGGCAACGCCTTGCGCCTGATGCTTGAGGGCGGAGCGCCACCGCCCTGCTCGCAAACTCTGGGGTTCAAAAGCGCGCGCGTCGAGGCCGATAGCGTGGTGCTCGAGTACGAGCCCGGCGAGAATCTTCTTAACCCGATCGGCACCCTGCAGGGCGGCATCGTCGCCGCGATACTGGACGATGTGTTCAGCGTGGCGATTCTGGCACGCCTTGCAGTGGACGATTCGGCGCCGACCGTGGAAATGAAGGTCAGCTATCTGCAGCCGGTGCTGGCCGGCCGCGTGCGCGGCATTGGTCGGGTGTTGAAGCAGGGGCGCAGCATGGCGTTCGTCGAAGCCGAACTGCGGTCGCTGGATGGCGTGCTTCTGGCCAAGGCTTCGGCTTCGGTAGTGATTCGAAAAGGGGCCGGTATCCCGATTGAAGCGGGCAAGGCGCTGGAATAGGCTGTGCGGCTTGCCGATTTGCGCAATTTTCCGTTCACTGACGCTGTTACTTTTGACAACCTCGCCAGAGGCATGTTTTTGTCATGAATTGTGCAATTCTCAATAGTCGGCGCCCATCAGCACCCTGACATGCGCCGCCACCGAGCGCGCCAGTGCCGGCAAGTTGTAGCCGCCTTCCAGCAGCGACACTATCCGGCCCCCCGCATGCCGCTCGGCGACCCCCACGATCTCGCGCGTGACCCATGCATAGTCCGCCTCCACCCAGCCCAGATTGGCCATGTCGTCTTCGCGATGCGCATCGAAGCCGGCCGAGATGAAGACCATTTCAGGCTGGAACTTCTCCAGCGCCGGCAGCCAGCGCTCGGTCACGGCGGCGCGCAGTGCGTCACCGCAGGAGCGCGGTGGCAGCGGCACGTTGATCATGTTGGGTCCGCGCGCGATTTCCCCGCTGTAGGGGTAAAGCGGATGCTGAAAGGTCGAGACCATCAGCACGCGCTCGTCGCCGGCGAAGATATTTTCGCTGCCGTTGCCGTGATGCACGTCGAAATCGACCAGCGCGACGCGATCGATGCCGAGTTCGGCCAGCGCATGGGCCGCGCCCACGGCGACGTTGTTGAAAAAGCAGAAGCCCATCGCCTGGTGTCGCTCGGCATGGTGGCCGGGCGGGCGCACGCAGCAAAACGCGCTGCGTGCGAGGCCGCGCGCCACCAGTTCGGCGCCCTGCACCGCGGCCCCGGCGGCATGCCAGGCGGCCTTGAGCGTGTGCGGATTCATCGCGGTATCGGGGTCGACATGCACGTAGCCGCTTGCAGGGGATGCGGCTTCGAGTTCGGCGACATACAGCGAGTCGTGCACCCGCAGCACCTGCTCGCGAGTGGCCATCGGGGCATCGTAGGGCGGCATCAGGTCGAGCAGGCCGCGCATCAGCAGATGGTCCTGGATGGCCGAGAGTCGCTCGGGGCATTCCGGATGGCCCGGGCCCATGTCGTGCAACAGGAAGCTGGGATGCGAGATGTAGGCGGTGTGCATTGCGGCGTCGTGGAGCGGGTGATCCGGTTGCCATCATAGGCCGGCTGGGGCAAGCCGGATTTGCGCTGAATCAATTGGTCGGGATCAGCCCGGCAGCACCCGCGCCAGGCGCTCGATGCCCTCATGGATGCGCTCGACCGGCATGGTGGCAAACGACAGCCGGAAGGTGGCCAGGTCCGGCCGGCCCGGATAAAACGCCACGCCGGGCACGAAAAATACGCCTTCCTTGCCGGCTCGCTCAAGCAGTTCGCGCGCATCGATGGCTGCGCGCATGCGGCACCACATGAACATGCCGCCACGCGGCCGCACGAATTCGAGCCGGCCGGCAAGATGCTCGGTCAAGGCCTGGTGCATGGCCATGGCGCGCTCGCGATAGGTGGCACGGATCAGCGGCAGATGCGCCTCGAAGCGCCCCGCGGCCCAGTAGTTCTCGATCGCATGCTGGGTCGGCAGCGCGGAATGAATGTCGGTGGCAAGCTTGGTCCAGACAAAGCGCTGGCGCAGGTTGGCAGGCGGGATCATCCAGCCCACCCGCAGGCCCGGGGCCACCAGTTTCGACAGGCTCGACACATGCACCAGCCATTCTTCGGCGCCCGGCACCTTGCCCGACAGCTCCAGCATGGTGGGCGGCGGCGGCGTATCGAACCAGAGGTGGCTGTAGGGCGAATCCTCCAGCACATGAAAGCGATGTTCGACCGCCAGTTCGAGCACACGGCGCCGGCGTTGCAGCGCCAGCACACTGCCATCCGGGTTGGAAAAAGAGGGCACCAGGTAGAGCAGTTTCGGGCGATGCGTGCGCAGCAGTTCTTCGAGCGATTCCGCGATCAGACCGTCGGCATCCTTGGCCACGCTAACGCCCGCAAGGCCGGCCAGATGGAAAGCCTGCAGCGCGGTCGGAAACACGGGGCTATCCATGAAGACTGTGTCACCGGGTTGGGTCAGCACCCGCACCGTGGTCTCGATGCCCTGCTGTCCACCGTTGGCGATGATCACTTCTTCGGGCGCGATTGTGCGGCCGGGGCCGGAGCAAAAGGCGGCCACGCGCGCGCGCAAGGGCGGGTGGCCTTCGCGTTCGCCATATTGCAGTGCCACGCGAAAGCTCTCTCGGAACATCTGGTTGAAGGCGGCGGCCAGGCCTTCGGTATCGAACAGTTCCGGATCGGGATAGCCGCCGGCGAACGAAATTCCGCCAGTGCGGCGCGCCATGCTGGCCACCTGGTAGATCAGGCCGCCGAGTTCGGGTGAATAGTCCATGCGTGTGAGCTTCCCGGGCAATGCCCGACTTTTCTAGGGTTTTAGCACGCGCGGTGTCAGGAGGCGATTGGCTTCTCCGCGTGTGCGCAAGCTGTTGCACTGGTCCGGGCTCAACACGATATTGCCGGGTGCGGTTTCGGCGCGCATCAGGTTGTCGGGGGCATCGCTGTGCGCGCCGCTGTCGCTGAGCACATGCACCAGTTCATGCGCGAGCGTGATCGCCAGGTCGCGCGCGCCGTGGGCGATCCAGATGGTATCGGTCAGTTCGGGGCGGCTCGCCGCATTGGCGCGGCCGATTGCCTCGGCGTCGAACGCCGGTCGGTTGAGATTGTCCTCGACAAAAAACACTGCGGGTTTGAAGGTTGGCAACTCGCGCAGCAGTTGGCGCGAGACTTGGGTGGAATAGAACTGGAAGCGGCGCGGCGCCTCCAGTTCGTGCAGCAGGGCGGTGCTGGCGATGCCGCATTGCGCCAGCAGGGTTGTGGCTTCCACCACTGCAGCGCGGATCTCCGAGGTGGTCCAGCGGCTTCCGCCGAAGGCATGCACGCTCAAGCGCAAGTCATGGCTTGCATGCCCCGGGGCGCGCAGTGGAATCGACTCGCTTGCAATGGCGCGAACGTCCTGGGCGGCGGCGAGCGGGCAGGCGGCCAGGAGCACGCCCAGCCACCATGCGCGGCCGGGTGCGCGCATCGAGCGCCAAGCCCTCTCGTTCAAGCGACGCTGCCCGCGGTGGCAGAGCGCATCAGGCGCGATTGCGCAACAGCCGCCCCGGCCGCGCAGTTGTCGCCTGGCCGGCCAGCCACACCGCTTCGCCATTGACGATCACGCTGTCGATCCCGCGCGCCGGCTCGGTGGGTTGCTCGAAGGTGGCGCTGTCGTTGATCAGGGCTGCATCGAAGATTGTGATGTCGGCGAATGCGCCAACTTTCAGCACGCCGCGGTCGGTCAGGCCGAACTTGGCGGCGGTAAGCCCGGTCATCTTGTAGACCGCGGTCTCCAGCGGAAACAGGCCGATATCGCGGCTGTAGTGACCCAGCACACGCGGAAAGGTGCCCCACAGACGCGGGTGCGGCTTGATATCGTGCGGAATGCCGTCGGAACCGACCATGGTGTCCTCGAACTTGAGGATGCGTTGCACGTCGGCCTCGTTCATCGAGAAGTAGATCGCGCCGGCCGGCAGCAGCTTGGCTACCGCATCCTCCTGCGTGAGCCCCATGCGGCGGGCGATTTCCGGCAGGTCCATGCCGGTGAATTCCGGATGCGGTTTCGACCAGGTGAGGATGATGCGGTCGGACAAGGGAATGCGGTCGGCGCGCAGCATGGTGGAAGAGGCGATGTAGGGGTAGCAGTCGACGCATACCTCCTGGCCGCGCCGTGCCTCGGTCAGAAGCTTCAGGGTTTCTTCCGAGCGCCCGTAGTTGCGCACGCCCACCACCTTGTGGTGCGAGATGATCACCGGCACGCCGACTTCGCGGCCGATGCGAAAGGCCTCGTTCATCGCCGCGATGATGTGATCGTCTTCATTGCGCATGTGCGTCACGTAGCGCCCGCCATGTGCCTTCAGCGGCCGCGCTGCGGCGATGATCTCCTCGGTGCTGGCATGCGCGGCCGGCGGGTAGTAGGTGCCGGTGGAAAAGCCGATCGCACCGGCCTGCATGGCTTCTTCGGTCATCGCGGCCATGTGCGCGGCTTCAGCCTCGGTGGCGGCGCGGTCCAGGCGGTCCATCGCCGCCACCCGCAAGGTGGTGTGGCCCACCATGCAGGCGGCGTTGGTGGCCGCCGGGTTGGCAGCCAGGTCGGCCATGAAGTCGGCGAATGCGGCAAAGCGGTAGGCCGAGTTGTCGTCGATCAGGTTGAGCGGTGCGGGCGGGTTGGTGGATATGAGCGGTGCCAGGCTGATGCCGCAGTTGCCGGCGATCACGGTGGTCACGCCCTGGCTCACCTTGGGCGTCATCTCCGGGTGCGAGCGCAAGTAACGGTCGTCGTGCGTGTGCGAATCGATGAAGCCGGGTGCGGCGATCCTGCCCGAGGCGTCGATCTCGCGTTCGCCGCGGTCGGCGTCGAGGTGGCCGATGGCGGTGATGCGCTCGCCCCGAATGCCGAGGTCGCCCGCAAAGCGCGGAGTGCGAAGGCCGTCGATGATGGTGGCGTTGCGGATGATCAGGTCGTAATGGGCGGGCATGCGGTCACCGAAGGCGTTGGCGAATCGAGGCTGCATGATAATCGTTCGCCCTGGGGCGTCGACAAGCTGTTCGACGTCGTCGCCACGCCCTGATGCAGCCCGCATCTGATGGCAGGCCCCCATCCCTTGTTGCGCCCGACGGATTTGCGTCACCACGCGTTGCTGCATGAGGACAGCGTTTCAGCCGAAAAGGGCGGTGTTGACCGGAACGCCTGGCTGCAGGCCGCCGCGCGTTGACGCGGCAAACCGGCGGGCCCCGGCAGGCCACGCGGGCCGCTACGCCACCCTCAATCCTGCGTGTCGTCTTTGCCGGCCATGCCAAGCGCGCCAGCGCTGCGCAAAGCGCCAACTTCGGCGGACCCCAGGCCAAGTACTTCGACCAGAATTTCCTCGGTGTGCTGGCCCAGTGTGGGCGACGGCCGGCGAATTGATCCCGGCGTGGCCGACAGGCGCACCGGCACGCCGACCATCGTGACCTTGCCTGCCGCCGGATGCATCACATCCACCAGCGCCCCGCGCGCCGCAATCTGCGGATGGCGCACCACCTCTGATATGTCGTTGATGGCGCCCATCGGGATGCCGTTGCCCACCAGCAACTGTTCCCATTCATCGTAGCTGCGCGCCAGAAACACCTGCTGCAGTTCGGCGATCAGGCTGTCGCGATTGAGGTCGCGGTTGCGGTTGCTGTTGTAGCGCGGGTCGCTGGCCATGTCCGGGCGCCCGATCAGCGGACAAAACGTCTTCCACAGCTTTTCGCTGCCCACCGCCAGGGCCAGATCGCGGCTCTTGGTGCGAAAGGTCTGGTACGGCAGGAGCGCCTTGTAGGCCGTGCCCATGGGCTTGGGGATTTCACCGTCGGTCAGGTAGCCGCCGATCATGGTACCCAGGAGCCCCAGCTGGCCTTCGAGCATCGACACGTCGACATTCTGGCCGACGCCGGTTTTTTCCTTGACGCGCAAGGCCAGCATGATGCCGAAGGCGGCGTTCATGCCGGCGGTCATGTCGGCGATGGAAGTGCCGGCGCGCGCACCGCCGCTGCCGGGCTCGCCGGTCACGCTGATCATGCCGCTCTCGGCTTGCACGATCAGGTCGAGCGCGGCGCGGTCGCGGTAGGGGCCATCCTGGCCGAAGCCGGAAATCGAGCAATAGACAATGCCGGGGTTGCGCAGGCGCGCCACTGCGTAATCGATGCCCAGGCGTTTCAACACACCGACGCGATAGTTCTCCAGCACGACGTCGCATTTCTCGACCAACTTGAGGAACGTCTCGCGGCCCTGCGGGTGCTTTAAATCGAGCACCATGCCGCGCTTGTTGCGATGCAGGCTGGTGAAGTAGGCGGTCTCGCCGCCGGGCATGGGCGAGCCCCATGCGCGTGAAATGTCGCCCTTGCCGGGCGGCTCGATCTTGATCACCTGCGCACCGTAGTCGGCCAGCATGGTCGAGCAGAACGGGCCGGCCAGTGCGTGGGAAAGGTCGAGTACCTTGATGTCTTCGAGGGGAAGTTGCACTGTGTCGGGCGCGGGGTGAATGAGGGTCGAATTCTACCGCCCGACAGGATCGATGCTGCGGGTGCGTGGCAGGCAATGCGCACAGTGCCAGTTCGGCGCGGGCAACGCCTACGTGCCGCAGCGTGACAATGAAACCGGGCCTCAGAGGCCGCGCGGGCGCCGCCTTGGCGCTTGAGCGCCTGAGCGTCTTTCACCAGCACCTGAGTCGGCCTGCGCCCGAGCGTGCCGCGCCTGGCCCGGCGCGCCCGAGAGCACGGCCGCGACCCGCGCGACATTGAATTCGCGCCGCAGTTTTCCGTGACCATCGCCAACACGCTCGAAGAGGCCGAGGCGCGCTTCATGGAAAGTGGCCTGGTGGCGCACCGCAAGTCGCTCGCCTACACCGGGCGCGACCTCTCCAGGCAGGCGGTGGCCAACCTGGTCGGCTCGCCCGAACTGATTCTCAGGAAAAGGTCGCCGCGCTGGAGAAACTCGGCGTGGACCACTGCTGCGGCCTGATGTTTCCGGCCGCGAGCATGGCGGAATGCGACGAGCAGATCGAGTGGTTTGCGAAGACCGTTAGCGGGCGTAGCGGCCGGTGATCCCGCAGGTTATCCATCCAGGGGCACCGCTCACAACCCCAACACCAGGCGCACGCTCTGCTCGATCGCTTTCATGTCATCCGCATCGACGCTGCCCGACCGGTTTTTCACCCGTCGCTTGTCCACCGCGGTGACCTGATCGCACACCGCCACGGAATCGGGACCGGCGGAGGGCACCGCGATGGCGATCGGCGGTACCGGCACAGGAGACGAAGTGAGCGGGATCACGACCACAGTGCGCCGCAGGTTGTTCACGGCCGAGAGCGAAAGGATCACGCAGGGCCGGGTCTTTTCGATCTCGGAACCCTTGGGATCGCGCTTCGGAAAATCGACCCAGTGGATATCGCCGCGCAGCATGCTCACGGGTCCTGCAGCCCGTCACCGGCGACCCTGTCGATGTCGTCCGACACTTCCCGGATCGCCGCCAAACTGGGATCGGTTTCGATCTTGCGCACGGCGTCAACGAGGTATTGTTCCCGCTCTTCGAGAACCTTCTGGATCAGCCCCTCGACGATTTTGCTGCGCTCGCGCGCGGGGTACAAGGCATTGAACCGGCTCAACAGGTCCGGGTTGATGCTGTAGATCGCTCGCGACGCTGTTGACATGCGACTGTTACCTGTTCTTTTACAAAGTGTACCGATTCACAGTGTACTATTTTCGAGCCCAAGGTCAAAGCAATCGCCCATGAGGCGCGTCAGATTCCCGGCGCGACCTCACTCCTCCGGTGTAACCCCACCGACTTGACGATCCCGCCACAGCGTTCCAGGGCGGTACGCACCAGGCGCGCGAAATCGGCGCGGGATTCGCTGCGCGGTTTCAGGCCAGCCTCGTCCATCTGCGCGGTGACGTCGGGGCAATTTGATGGCGGCGCGGTTATGCCATTCTTGATGGCAGGCCTGGTGATCGCGCAGGTGATGGGACGCTTCCACCGCAGCTACCCTGCGTGCAGCTCCGCGCCGCCGACCAAGGCCTCGCGCTCGTCGAACTGTCCAGCGGAATGCTACGCCCGCCCTTCCGCCCGCCCCAACCCTTGCGCGATGAATGTCAGCACCAGCGTGTTGAGGGACACACCTTCCGCCTTGGCACGAGTGGCCAGATGCGCATGGACCGTCTTGGGAACGCGCGCAACGAACTTGCCCGAGGCAACGCCGCCGCCATTGGGCAACGCAACGGGAACACCCTTCGCCTTCAGGGTCGCGATGGTGGCCTTGAGGGCGTCTTTTCCGTTCTTCAGCGCCTCTTCCACGGTTTCGCCATCCGAGATGCATTCGGAGAAGTCCGGATAGGAGATCAGGAATCCGCCGCCTTCCTCCGCGTTGAGCGGACGAATCTCGAAAGGGTAATCGGCGAGCTTGCTCATGCTTCATGCTCCACCGACGGGGCGACAACTTTCTTGACGTAGATCGGCTTGATCGGGCGGCGCGCGGGCACGGGAAGTGTCTTCCTATCCGCTCTCACAAAGATGCAGTGGCTTCCGCCATCGTGGCGCCAATCGATGCCATGTTGTTTTGCGACGGTCTGGCGTTGGGCGATGGTCCAGTCAAGCGCATTGCCGCGCATAGCTGCAAGCAGCTTCGTCGCCGTATTCATGTAGAGATGATACTACTGGTAACATCGATCGGCAAACGCTGCGGCCGTAAAACAATGGAACATAGAAGGCATTGCTGCTCGAAGCAGAGGAAGCATGCGCGTGAGCACCTTCAAGTGCATCTATTTCTCGTCGCACGGGCGGTATGCGCGACGTTGGTTGACGCATCAAAATCGCCCACTTGATTTCGTGAAGAACCCAAATTTGTGAGCTGTGTCCACCTCGCGGCAAATGTAGGCGGCGCCTTTTTCCAGCCCGAAGACCATGATATGTCCTCCCTGCTTCAGAAAGTGGTCGAAAAGGTCAAGCTTAGCCACGGCGCGAATTGGGTGTAAATGGGTGAGTTATCGGAGATTTTCGCCTATAAATGGTTGTTATTGGGTGTAATATTGGGTGTATGCCGCGTATCGACACTCTCCGGATCACCCCGGAAATCCTCAGCCTGATCGCCAGGATCGACGAATTCAAAGGCGCCTGGCGCGCCTTGGGCACGCTCGCGCCGGACCGCTTGTCCGCATTGCGGCGGGTG
>Ga0163154_10000470_pt1 | contig 61788 bp, 44 predicted proteins | sample OliLakLV19MP9P1_FD_148649 | JGI IMG/M metagenome (GOLD analysis project Ga0163154, IMG submission 148649) | Freshwater microbial mat bacterial communities from Lake Vanda, McMurdo Dry Valleys, Antarctica - Oligotrophic Lake LV.19.MP9.P1 | ecosystem: Environmental > Aquatic > Freshwater > Lake >...
GTGCTGCACCATATTAAAAACCCTTCCCAATGGATTAATATTTGTTACTATTTCATTTACAAGGTACACAGAACTGGTATTATCCAAGAGGATATTTCGTGTTACTTTTAATCCTTCTTTTGCTGCAATAGTGTACATTTTTAATTGACCGGTAGCCCTATCACCGATTGTCCACTCTATATTTGCCGCCTCTCCATGTGAAGGTATACCTGCTAGTATTTCACCAGCTGAAGGAGCGCCCCATCTACCGATACAGGCAAAGTGCCCCTGATACACGGCGCCCCCCCTGTTATTTAAAGGCATCTGCTCATTTGAAAATTTAAAACTTAATGGATTTACCAGATGGCCATTTAACTGAAAGGAAACAATTGCCCCACCCAATGGATCAACCACTAAAGATGTTGTCGTATTATGTAGTGTAACCAGGCTAGGTTTGATCGGTTTCATATCCTGCGCAAATCATTTACGAGGATAAATATAGAGAAAATTTACAGACAATTTTTATTACCTAAATGCGGCATCAAAAGAAATACCAGATCACTTTCTTTCTCTATTATATATTTATTCGCTACCAATCCATTCTTTTCCATTTTTACTAAAAAAGAACTTCCACTTTGCGGATATTTTTTGGTCTGCCGTCATAAAACGCAGCACTCTGTGCTGTGCCTACACGTTACGAAGTTGTAAGTGCAGGTATGGATATGACCTATGGATTTCTGAATGATTTTACACGGAAAAGAATTTGCAAGTAATGCTGTATGCAGAATTGAACATACCTGGAGGGAAGAAAAATAAAATGATCCATTTTGTGAACAATAAAAACCGGTTTGGCTAAGCGTTTTGAATTGCAAATGGAAATATCCGATAAAAATAATACCCCCACATTAATTCCGCTTATCCAATCCCCAGGATAATTTACTACGCAGGGTTTGCAGAAAATTATTTTCATTCAGGCGGATAAGGTTAATACCGAAGGTTTCTTTTTTTACTGCTAGCTGAGCTTCTTTAGGCACAACAACCCGGCGGCTGTCGAGCGTGCAAATAAACGAGTCGGTACGGCCTTCTACTTCAAATGAAATGATGTTGTTATCTGGTATTACAATGGGGCGGATATTGAGGTTGTGCGGTGCTACAGGTGTAATTACCAAACTGCCACTTTCCGGAAAAACAATCGGCCCGTTGCAACTAAGCGAATATCCTGTGGAGCCAGTTGGAGTTGCCACAATCAGTCCATCTGCCCAATAAGTATTTAAAAATTCACCGTTAAGATAGGTATGAATTTTTATCATGGAAGAAGAGTCTTTCTTCTGCAGCGTAAACTCATTGAGGGCATAAGGCATACCATTAAAGATGGGTATGTTTGCATCCAAATGTATCAGTGTACGGTTTTCGGTAACGTAGGTGCCTTCTACCAATGCCCTTATTGCCGACCGGATTTCTTCCTTGCCAATATTGGCTAAAAAACCTAACCTTCCATAGTTCACTCCTAAAACGGGGATTCCTTTATCCTGCACCAATGTTACCGTATCCAGCAAAGTACCATCGCCGCCAAGGCTTATCATACAATCAATGTTGTCGTCTAAATCTGCCGCTGAATTAAAGGTGGTATACTTACCTTTTATTTTTACCGCCGAATAAAACTGGTTAAAAAAATCCTGAAAAAAAACAGGCTCCACCTTGTGTTCATTTAACTCTTCCAGCAACATATCCATGTCGTCGTTCTGATTATTTTCAATTCCCCTGCTATATATGGCTATTTTCATTTAGTTAAGTTTTTATCCCTAAAATTTCAGGGGCATTAGCTGTTTCATGCGGTTTTACTTTTTCTGATAATCATTTACCTGCTTTCCTCATTGGTTTGATCAATAAGGAACCAGCAATACAAATGAGGATATTGTTCCTTTTTTTTAAAAATCGGAATTATATTAAAATTCTATTTACAACCACGATACCATAAAAACAACAACCGGTTCCAAAAATATGTTTGTTCAGATGACCTGATAATATAGTATTGAAGATGCTCACAATCCACTTTGGGCCTGTAAAAATAGGCCGTTTTTACCTAATTGGTTAAAGCTGTATTCTACCCTTAGGTTGATGTCGTACAAAGTAAGGATGTCTATACCAAACCCTCCTGAATACAACAGCTTATTATTTAAGTTTGTTGCGAATTGCTTTTTATTGTAGTTGTAACCAACATCTGCATAAGTTTTGGCAAAAAAGCTAAAGGGTATACTGCTGTACTTTTTTGTTTTAAATGGTAAGGGAAAATTAAATGTATATAATTTCTTTTTAAGGGTAGAGCGTAAGAGGCCGTATGCCACTCCATCCACCACATATAACTCCATCCCACGCAGGTACTGCTCTCCATAGCCCATTGCCCGCTGGTTAATATAAGGCTGATTAAATGGTAAAGTAGTTTTTGCAGATGCATTGATGCTGCCAAACCATTCTTTGCCCAGTGGCCAGTATTTATTGAAATTACCTTCCAAAAAAAACATATCTACATCGCCGGAAAATCCCAATCCCCGCTTTAATACTTTTACCATGGCGGTAACACCCTTTAACGGATACATGGCATTATTGGCATTAACATACTGGTACGTATAACTGAAATCAACATAATTCTGTATAGGCTTGCTGCTATTGAAATAATTGGCATTGTATACTTTATCCAGTAAAGAATCATTTACCTGCAGGTGATTGTAGGTAACGTTGAAGGAATGTGATTGCAGGATGTTTTTTCTGATAGTATATCCTGTAGTTACATAAATATTTTTCCGGGAGTAATCTCCATTATTAAATAAAAGTGGTTTGTTGTCGTACCCTGTTTTGTAGATGTGCTCCCTGTTTTCGATAAATCCCCCACCAAAAGAAAATCCGTGCGTAAGTTTTTTATTTACAAATGGCTGGTTGTAGGTAAAAGATATATTACGGGTAAACCCATTTAGAAAAATTAACCGGAGCAAATCTCTGCGGCCCGTAAGGTTATAATGCGTAAATTTTATTCCATATACCACTCTTTCCAGGTCGGCATTGTATTTCTGCAACCATTCATTAATATTTCTGTCTATCAGTTGAAATTTGGGTATGGGAAAAATGTACCAGCGTTCTTTTACCAGGAAGTTTACATCAATTTCATTAGCAGCAGTGGTTGACAATTCAATTTTTACTTCATTGAACAGGTTGGTGTTGTACACCTGTTGCCGGGCATTTTGCAGTTCGGTATTTAATGTAGTAACCAATAATGAATCACCACTTTTAAACTGAACTTCCCGTAGTATAATATAAGCTTTGGTTCGCTTGTTACCAGTTATATTAATTTGATTGATTGCAATTTTAGCGGAAGAATCTTTCAAACCTGCAAGCAACTTATCTGCGGCACCGGTAGATATATCAATATTTTGAGCAGTAGCGCTGGTAACAATAAAAAAAAGTAAGCAGCATTGATATATCTTTTGTAAAAAGCCCATTAAATGTTACACTTACCCTGGTTGAAAGGCTGTAAAAGTAATTGATATTACTGTAAAAAGTTGGTTGGGTAAAAGGGATACTTATTTATTTCTAAACGCTTTCTTTTAAAGCAGAATATGAGTAAAGCGAATTTTTTGGCAGGATACTGAAGTTTAAATATCCAGGTAGTTCATCAGGTGGCGGTAGTTGCTGTGTATTTCATTTTCAAATTTTTCATCGCCAAAATAATAAATAACATCGTACTCATATCTTTCAAAAGCTGCCACAATGGAAGCTATTTCTTTTTTATTGAGATGAAGTGTTACTGTGAGCATGCCCGTTTCAGGTTGTACGGTGGTGTTAAGATGTAGTACAGTAGCATCGTTGCTTTCCACAATGCGACTTATTTCCGAAAGTGCAAACTGGCTTCTTTCCATTTCCATTACAATAATACCACCTATTTCTGCAGCACCAGAAAAATCGCCCAATGCTTTTAATAAATCAGAAGCAGTAATTACGCCTGCAAGTTCATTGTCTTCTGTAATTACCGGCACCACGGCAGATTCGTACCGGTTGCTAAAATTAACTGCGTTTAAAAAATGTTCGTTTTCTTTTACAGCGGCTGCAATAAAATGTTGTTCCAGTATTTGAATGGTAGATTTTTCTTCTTCAGCGTCCATCAGGTCGTCTTCCCCAATAAGGCCCAGGTAACTATCTTCTGATACTACAGGTAAATGGGTAACTTTAAAATCGTTGATTAACTGTATGGCCTTGGCAATACTGTCGTTCAATTGAAGACGGGGTATATTATTATTGATAAGGTCTGCCGTAAGCATATTCAGGTTAACGGGTTTTAAAGCATTTTATTCTTTCGTCAAACAAACATGACAATTAAAAATACTAAATAGTTGCAGCAGGTGTTTGTTGTTTTTCCAAAAAAGCACTTAAAATACTGTTAAACTCTTCTGGTACTTCCATCATGGGTGCATGGCCACATTTATCTATAAAATGCAGTTCACTATTTGGTATCAGGTTGTGAAACTCTTTGCCAACAAAAGGAGGTGTTATGGCATCATTGTTACCCCATATAAGGCAGGTAGGTTGTTTAATATCTTTTAATTCTTCGCCCAGGTTATTACGGATGGCGCTTTTTGCCAATGCTATAATCTTAATTACTTTTAAGCGGTTGTTGGTAATTTCAAACACTTCGTTCACCAGTTCGTCAGTAGCCATAGCAGGATCGTAAAAAGTAAGTTCAGTCTTTTTACGAATGTATTCTTTGTCCCCTCTTTTTGGATAGGTATCTCCCATACCATTTTCAAATAACCCTGAGCTGCCGGTTAGTGTAAGGGTTTTAATTCGTTCCGGGTTTTTTAAAACATATAATAGAGCAACATGTCCGCCCAGTGAATTCCCCATTAAATGAATATTATTGTAGTTGCGGTGTTCAATAAACCGCTGAACAAATTTTTGTAATCCACCTACAGATGTATGTAACAAATCAAGTTCAAGTAAAGGAAGGATCGGTACAATTACTTCGTATTTTTTACTAAAATGGTTAATGAGATCTGCAAAATTGCTCAATGCACCAAACAGGCCATGTAATAACATTAATGGCTCACCCTTACCTGTAGCTATAAATTTAAATTTGCCGTCTTGTTGTATTTCGTAGTTCATCCTTGCTATAGTAAAATTGTTTGTAACAATTAATGTTTGCAAAATAAGTAATCGGGTTAAAATTACACTAAATAAAATAATGCCTCCATTTAATGCTTTATTTTATCTGCAACGCCTTCAAAAAATGATTCTAACTGGTTAAAAGAATCTTTAAACCAAGGAATGAAATATCCAAAACCTCCAATAATTGCCGGCGCCCATGGTCGCAAAAAATTGTATGTTATCGATTGCTGTATAGTTTCTTTGTTAAAGAGGGTTATTTTTTCTGCATAAAATAAAAATACACTAAAAATAATGCTGTACAAAAGAATATAAACCAATGCTCCGCCAATGCGGTTGATCCATCCTAAAAAAGCCATTTCAAAAGTTTTTTCCACCAGCTTACCACCCCAGTTTACCATAATCACCACCACAATAAACACCAATGCAAATGAAATAAAAGGCAACCATTTACCAGCAACTGCAATACTATTTTGCAGATAAACAGCTACCAAAGCAGATAATTTAAGTGCAGCAGCTAGTCCAACAATAAAGCCTATAATAGAAAATACAGCTACTATAAATCCACGCCTCAGGCCTTTAAAAATGGCAATGATGATTAGAATGGCAAAGATAATGTCTATCATGGCAAGGGTTAATAATCGTTTAGTAATTAGTTTGTACCCTAGACTTAATTGTTGCTTAGTTTAGTGAGGTTAGAAGTTTAGTTACCGCACTAAATTGCAAACTATTAAAAACAACAGTGGTATGTAACTTTGCTAAGCACTTTTAATAATATCAATCCCTTATTTAGTTAGCAATTCTTTTACTATGGTACTAATGGTTTTGCCATCTGCCAATCCTGCTAATTGCTTGCTTGCCACGCCCATCACTTTGCCCATATCAGCAGGTGAAGCGGCCCCTGTATCAGTAATTATTTTTGCGACGGCATCTCTTATTTCAGCCTCACTCAGCTGTTTGGGTAAAAACCTTTCAATTACTTCCATCTCTTCTTTTTCTTTCACCGCCAAATCTGCCCGGCCTTGTTTTTCAAAAATTTCCAATGAGTCTCTGCGTTGCTTCATCATTTTTTGTAAAAACTTTTGCTCCGTGGCTTCAGTGATAACACCACCGGCGCCGGGGTCAGTTTTTGCTTTAATAATTTCGGCCTTTATTGCCCGCAGACTTCTCAATACTGCTTCATTCTTAGCTTTCATGGCGTCTTTCATTTCTGCCATTATTTGTTCTTCCAGTGCCATAATATTTGCCCCCAATCCGCCAGCCGGCAGAAAGTATCGGACTTTATTTTAAATTGTTTAAAAATAATATTTCTATATTTTAATATCCTTCTAAGTGTCTGAAATTGTAGTTACTCCTTTATTACATCACCCCAACCCCTCTCCAGGGAGAGGGACTAGAACCCTTAACTCGTAGGTGTTTAAGCGTTTTGAAAGGATTTTAATTGGAAACTTTTGATTTCTATACTTTAATAAATAGCTCCCTTGTATTTTTATCAATTTGCGTTTACCGCTGCTCCTTTAACTGTATCGCCTTAAACTTATCAAAAAACTGGTGGGCAAATTTCTTCATGTCATCACTCAACTCCTGTTGATGGGTTGATCGGTTAAAAGTATCTGCCATGGTCATAAACATCTGGTAATAAAAATCTGCCATCTCATCCATCATCATGTCTTTTGTCCAAAGGTCAATACGCAGGGCCGTTTTATCTTCGCCATCCCAAAAAGCCAGGCACATAGCTTTTGCTTTTTGGGCCATATCAGCGGTGCTGTCGCTTGCGCTCCAGGATATTTGTGCAGGAATTTTATCCGGGGTTAGCAGAATATCTATTTTTATAGTTGAATTGTTCATACGATTTTTGTGCTGATTTATTAATTAGCTGCTATGCTAGTGGTGGCTGCAAATGTAACAAGTTTATTTTTTTACGCTGGTTGAATTGTTGCTAAAATATTTTTCCAGAGCAGTTTGGCAGATGAATCACCATTATATTGCTTTACCTGTTGCAGCCCCTTGTTGATAAAAGCCCGGCGCATATCTTCATCTTTAAACAGCAGCATCATTTTATCTGCAAGCTCCTTTACATCATTACAATCAGCATAAAGTACGGCTTCATCAAATATTTCAGTATTGGACAATGTATTGCCGGTAATTACCGGCACACCGCATTGCAATGCATTCAACAAAATTGAAGTGTTGTCGTTAAATAAAGCAGGTGTTACAAAAGCATAGGCCGCAGCTGTAATGGAACACAATTCATCTTCAGTTGCATCTTTCAGCAGTAGTACATCTGCTTTATGTTTATAGGTTTGCAGGCTTTTGATAAAAGTAGTTGCATCCGTTGTTGTAGCAATGGCAAGTACCAGTTGCATATTGCTTTTTTGCCACTTTTTAAAAAGTGAAAAAGCCTTTAGCAGGTTAATCAGATTGGTTTGTGCATGAATGATTCCACTAAATAAAAAATACTCTTTGCCAGCAGCATAGGTTGCTTTTACCTGTTCCCGTTGTTCCCAATTAATGGGTTGGTATTTTTCATCAGCAGCGGGATATAGTACTTTAATTTTTTTATCTGTAACTGAATACCGTTGTATGATTTGCTCTTGTAAATAATTTGATGCCGCCAATATATTACCAGCCCTGTTTAAAAATGATACTGCATTTACCCGCAAAAAGCGGTTATATTTTTTGGGGTACACTTCGGGGAAATCTGTAAAAGCAAGGTCGTTGACTGATATCCATTGCGGCAGCTTTGTTCGTAAAGAACAGATGATATCTGTATGGACAACAACATCGGCTTTTATTTTTTTTAGCAGCGCAACCAGGGTAAAGTTGTACCAGTATTTCCATAGCAGCGGATTATTGGATACCTGCTTTAATAAAATAGTTTGGATATTTTTTAATGCTATATTTTCAGCATAACCCGCATTGGCGGTGATAAAAATAAAATTATGTTCAGCATGTGTGGCTGCTATCTGTTCAATTTTTTTTTTGAGTAGCATTGCCGCTGCCTCATTTCCATTTAGTACCCTTGTATTAATTGCAATATTCATTACAGCAAAAGTAAGCTGCAATGCTGAGTATAAATAGCTGCCGTTTATATTATTAGTTTAGAAATGAAGTAGTGTTAAAGTCATTCTCTCCCCGATGTTTAGTGGGTTTAGCGTTTAGAGGTTTAGATGAAGAGCTAACAAACAAAACTAATGTAGCAGCACAATTTGTGCAGCAATGATGCTCTCACTTTTTATCCGGAAATTGAATTATTTTGGAAACAACTGAAGTAAGAAAGAGGAGTCTGTTTATTTTATTTCAGCACTTTCAGTTTTACGGTTTCAATCCTTGTGTCGCTTACATTTAAAATATCAAACTGGTAATTACCGGTGATAAAAGTTTCCCGCTGTTTGGGGATTTCATCCCTGTTCTGAATAATAAAGCCGCTTAGTGTTTCAGTCTCCCCGCTATCAGTAAATACCAGCTTATATTTTTCTGTAATGTAATCAAGCTCCAGCCTGCCACTAAAAATAAACTCATTGTTGGCCAGTTGCTTTTCTACAAACTCTTCGGTATCATATTCATCTTTTATTTCCCCAAAAATTTCTTCCAGTAAATCTTCCATCGTTACAATGCCTGCGGTACCACCAAATTCATCTATTACCCAGGCAATACTCTTTCTTTCTTTACTGAATTTACTCATCAGGTCAGTAGCGCTCATACTTTCCGGTATGGCAAATATTGGCAACAACACTTCATTGATAGCCGCCGGATTTTTAAACAGGTCCAGTTGGTGTACATAACCTGTAATGTTGTCAATATTTTGTTCGTACACTATCAGCTTACTTAGCTGGGTGCTGATAAATTTATTTTTTAATTCTTCTATATTCGTTGTAACATCTACGCCTTCAATTTCCTTACGGGGTATCAGGCATTCCCTGACTTTTGTATCGCTTAAAGAGAGCGCATTTTCAAATAACTCTTTGTTAATTTCGTTGGTGTCCTCTTCATCGTGGTACTTGGTTTGGTTGATAAAATGCTCCAGGTCAATTTTTGAAAATGCTTCTTTTTTATTATTCAGCTTAATGTTAAAAAGATATTTTAAAATCCATTCTGCCATTTCTACAAAAAAAGATGCAACGCTGGAAAATGCTGAGAAGAAAAAACGGGTGATATAGGCAATGAACCCACTGCTTAACATGGTTTCATTTTTTGCCCGGAAATAGGCTTTAAAAATAAATTCAAACAACAGCAGGATAAAAGTAGAAACAGCTGTTTCTACTACCAGCCGTATATAGGGGTTTTCCGTATTGAACCGTTTCCAGAAACTGAGGTCCCACAAAGGACCCATAAAATTACTCCATAGCAAGCCATACACTACCAGGATTATATTAAATCCAACTAAAGTGGTGCCGATAAATTGTGCAGGTTTATCTGCATATTCACCCCATATTTTACCACTGAAAGTGCCCTGCTTTCTTTTTAACTCAATAGATAATTTATTGGCAGAAATAAAAGCAATTTCAATACCTGCAAAAAAACCTATCAGCAGCAGTGAGAGCAATATTGCAAGGGGAGTTATCCATTCCATGTTGTAAAAATAAGGAAGCACTTTGATTTATTCATCAAATTCAGTTTAGTGGGTGTAATTCAAATCCGATAGGTAATGAATGTCGTTTCATTAATAACCGCCGTCAGCGTTGTTAACGGCTGACGGGGTTATTCAAACCCTTTTAGCGCAACCATTGGAATTACATCCAGTTAGACCTTGGATTTTGGATTTCCAATATGCAGCTATTTACCTGTTAGGTTAAAGTGCAATAAACAAAGGAGCAAATAATTATTTAGCAAGAAATACTTCTACAATTGAGATAGCTTCTGCACAAGCCTGCGTCAGGTTGTCGTTTAGTATTTGCTTATCAAAATGATCTTTAAAAGATATTTCGTAAGATGCTTTATTAACCCTTGCTGCCAGCGACTCTGTCGTTTCTGTACCGCGGCTTTCCAATCGTTTTTTTAGCACATCTACCGATGGAGGCACAATAAAAATGGTGAGTGCAGCATCGGGATACTGCTGCTTTACATGTATTGCGCCCTTAACATCAATATCCAGTACCGGAATTTTTCCGGCATCCCAAATGCGTTGCAATTCGCTTTTCAGCGTGCCATAATATTTTCCTTCGTACACCATTTCCCATTCTACAAATTCGTTGTGCTGTATGTGTTGTTTAAAATCATCCGGGCTGATAAAATAGTAATCTTTGCCATGCTGTTCATTCCCTCTTGCTTGCCTGGTTGCAGCCGATACCGAAAATGACAATTGAGGAAATGTCTGCATCAGGCGATGCGTTATGGAGGTTTTACCTGCACCGGACGGAGCCGTTATAATTAAGATTTTATTACTAATTGGCATGTGCAAAGAAAACAAAGAAAAAGGAATAATTGTTGAAGCTTCTTGCTTGAATTTTACAAAAGCATCCATTGCAAAAAAGGCTACAGAAAGATGGGGATGCATTTAGCTGAACAAATTCAATATTTAAACAACCCTCTTAATATCTGCACCAAGCGCCTGCAATCGCAAATCAATATTTTGATAGCCCCTGTCTATTTGTTCAATATTTTGGATGGTACTTTTACCTTCGGCACTTAAGGCTGCAATCAGCAAAGCCACACCGGCCCTTATATCCGGACTGCTCATTGTGATACCCCTAAGTTTTTGTTCTCTTTCCAGCCCTATTACAACTGCACGGTGGGGATCGCATAAAATAATTTGTGCACCCATATCAATTAGCTTATCGACAAAAAACAACCGGCTTTCAAACATTTTCTGGTGAATGAGTACACTGCCTTTGGCCTGTGTGGCTGTAACTAAAACAATACTCAGTAAATCGGGTGTAAAGCCCGGCCATGGATGATCGTAAATAGTAAGTACACCGCCATCCATGTAGCGTTGTATCTCATACATATCCTGCGATGGTATGTGTATATCATCACCCACAAAATGCATTTTAATACCCAGTTGTTGAAACTTATCGGGTATTACGCCAAGATGCTCCAGTCCTACATTTTTTATGGTAATATCACTTTGCGTCATGGCTGCAAGGCCAATAAAGCTGCCAATTTCAATCATATCCGGCAGCATGCGGTGTTCAGTGCCATTGAGCTGCTCTACGCCTTTAATTGTAAGCAGGTTGCTGCCGATACCCGTTATTTTTGCACCCATCCTGTTAAGCATTCTGCAAAGTTGCTGCAGGTATGGCTCACATGCGGCATTGTATATTGATGTAATACCATTTGCCATTACAGCTGCCATTACTATATTGGCCGTACCTGTTACGCTTGGTTCATCCAGCATAATGTTGGTGCCCTTCATTTCGGGTGCAGTGAGGTAAAAATAACCATCGCTGTTGTATTGAAAGGAAGCTCCCAGTTTTTCAAAACCAATGATGTGTGTATCCAATCTTCGTCTGCCAATTTTATCGCCACCAGGCTTAGGGATATATGCTTTTTTAAATCTTGCCAACATAGGGCCAGCCAACATTACAGAGCCTCTTAACTTACCACTTTTTTTATGATACGCATCGCTGTTAAGGTATTCCACATTTACATCATCTGCCTGAAAAATACAGGTATCCCTGCTTACTCTTTCTGTCTTTACACCCATATCACCCAGTAATTCTATCAACAGGTTTACATCAATAATATCCGGAATATTGGTAATGGTAACTTTTTGGGCCGTTAATAACACTGCTGATATAATTTGCAGTGCTTCATTTTTGGCACCTTGCGGGGTAATTTCCCCTCCTAGTTTTTTACCTCCGTATACTTGAAATGAACTCATAGTTTTTGTATTGATTGATAAGTTTTTGTAGATTTTTTTTTAAATAGCTTTCAGAGACAAGTTAACAAACAAAAAGATGATTAAAAATAAAAACCCCGGCGCTGCTGTGTTGCGAGCCGGGGTAATATTACAATTTATAACGCGATACCTTTTTTAGTAACGTTTTTTAAAGCCGCGGCTATTGCTGTCTTTGCTGCCGCCACGGTTATCCCTGCTGCCACCACGATTGTCCCTGCTGCCGGTTCCTCCACGGCTGTCTCTTCCGCCGCCAGTGTTGCTGCGTTGGCCAAAGTTTTTTCTATAGCCACCTGTATTACTTCTGTAATCATCCCTGTCGTTTGGTACGTCAGTTCTGTGTTTTACAAATGGTCGATTGTTAAATTCCAACTGCCCTTTTGTAATTGTACTCAGTTCACTTTGTATGTTGTCATCATGCACCAGTTCTTTATGCCAGTTACTGTAAGTAAGTTTCATGTAATAGGCAATTGAATTGGCAAATCCCTGGCGCTTTTCAGGGTTTTCTTCTTTCAATGCTTTGTCGATGATTACCTCAATATTTTTACCTAAGTGGTTAAACTTGGGATATCTTTTAGGATAAGGTAACGGTTCTGGCTTGGCCTTTAATGTTTCTCTTGTAGGTATTGGGTAGGGGCTTTCCACATCTAATTTAAAATCACTTATTAAAAACAAATGATCCCATAATTTATGCCGGAAGTCTTCCACATTTTTGAGATGTGGGTTTAAAAAGCCCATCAACTCAATTAGCGCCATTGCATTGCGCTGGCGCTTTTCCTTGTCTTCAAGCGTAAGCAAATATTCCACCATCTTTTGAATATGGCGGCCATACTCCCTCATGGTTAAATGATTTCTTGCGGTATTGTAATCCATACTTTCAATAGCTGTCATATAGGCAAAAGTAATGAAAAGCTGCAATAGCCTGCTGGTTTTTTACCAATTAGCAATAGCTGTTTTTCTTTGTGATGATGTAAGTTTAGATGTTCGTTAAATTAAGGCAGAGAAAAAAAGAATAAATATTTTACCTTTTTGCAAAAAGTTATCAACTCTTTATTTGTAAAATGGAATGTTAAATTAGTAAATAATTAAAATCGTTAGGCGGATCCAAAAAATTTTAAGCTTATAAAAAAAGCAACAACGGCTCCAAAACTATCCGCAGCCCAATCAAATAAATCAAACTGCCTACCGGGTATAAAATACCGCTGAATAAATTCTGTAGTGATGCCCCACACGCAGGTAGCCAAAGTTATTTTGATGAAAAGCTGAAGTTTGGCCTGATTGCTGTAACCGGCCTTTTTAAAAGGCATACAAAATAAAAAAACAATGCCTCCAAATAATCCGGCATGTACAATCTTATCAAAATTTATAGAATCGAGGAAGTCAGCTTTAGGAACGTCCTTTCCGGGAAGGCAGATTAATGTTAGTACCAATAAAAACCAGGCAATGCCTGGTAAAAAATTTATTACCCTTACTCCAACTGTAGCGGGCCTGTTATATTGTGTCATTGTAGTAATTAAGAAACCAAAGCGCTATACGCTGCTGCATCTAGTAACGCTCCAACATCGTCGGTATTGTCTACTGTCATTTTAATCATCCAGCCATCACCATATGGATCGCTGTTAACCAGCTCTGGCTGAGCCTCCAGTGCAGGATTCACTTCAATAATGGTTCCTGTTACCGGTAAAAACAGATCGCTGACTGTTTTTACTGCTTCCACTGTACCAAAAACTTCTTCAGCAGCCAGGGCTTTCCCTTTAGAGGCGATATCAACATAAACAATATCACCCAATTCGCCTTGTGCAAAATCGGTAATGCCAATGGTGGCAGTATTTCCTTCTATTGAAACCCATTCGTGATCTTTAGTGTAGCGTAAATTTGCAGGAACATTCATACTGTTAGTTTGAAAAGATAAATAATTCTATTTAAAAAAGAAGCTGCAAGATAACCAACTACCCCGTTATTTTAAAAGTATCTGTTTTATTTTTTTGTTTCGGTTTTTTCATCTGCCGGTAATTGTATTTCCATCCGCATCCTTATGTCATTGATGGGACGTTTAAAATTATCTACAGGTGCGGCGGCTATAGAATCTACCACTTCCATCCCCGATTCTACTTCACCAAAAACAGTATAATTCATATCAAGAAAAGGGGTTCCTCCATTCATTTTGTAGGTCATACGTTTTGCAGGAGCGTACTTTATTCCGGATTGCTGTTCAATATTATTCAATTCTCCTTCACTGATTTTTCTTCCCTGAACAATGTAAAACTGGCAGCCGCTGCTGGCCTTTTCCGGGTTGTCCTTTCTGGCAGCACAAAGCGTACCTCTTTTATGATACAGTGAAGAATCAAATTCAGCAGGAATTGTATAGCCTACGTCACCCGTACCCAGCATTTCACCTACAGTACTTGTTTTACTTTTAGGATCACCACCCTGTATCATAAACTGGCCGATGACTCTGTGAAAAAGCAGGCTGTCATAAAAATGCTCCTTTACCAGTTTAATAAAATTGTCCCGGTGTTGGGGTGTTTTATTATATAGGCGAATCACCATATCACCTGCATTGGTACTAATTTTTACCCTGGTAAAATCTTCTTTAGCTACAGTATCTGCAACAGCTTTTGCCGGTTTTACTACCGGTTTTTTTACAGCTTTTTTTATCGGTTTTTTTGCAGTTATTACCGGCTTCTTTACCGGTTGTTTTTTAACCTGAGCCTGCAGTTGTGCAGAGAAAAATATGGCGAAAGTTAAACATACAATTTTAAAAATCCTGTTCATCATAATTAATGGTTATTGCGTTTGAGTTATACAACGTATCCAGTGTAAATAAATTGAATGCTGCCCCTTGTTATTTGTTATTAGTTTATAAATAAGCTGTGTTAAAGTCAGTTATTTGTGTTTAGATAGTTTAGCTGTTTAGACAGTTTAGATGAAAAACTCCATAACAAACCATCCTTAAATAACTTTTAATAACCATCAGGGAAAAACTGGGAAAAATACAACAGCACATGATCTTTCAAAAAATTTTCCTGTTCAATAAGAATGTAAGGGGGCAAAGGCTTTGCCAGGTTGTAATGCGGCCATCCTTCCTCATCATATCCTTCCAGCGCATAATAACCACTTGGTGCCAGGATGGTACAAATGGCTATATGCATTAAATCCTGTTTTTGTTCTTTGGTATATACCTGCTTGCCGGTGCCCAATTCCTGCACACCTATCAGGAATAAAACTCCATCCATATCCGGCTTAATGCCATATTTTTCTTTCAGCAGTATCCGCAGCTTTAACCACCTTACCTGTAAATCGTCTTTTGCATGTTGCATGCTGCAAATATAAGCACCCATCAGCTAAAGGAATAAATGGACAAGCGTACAATTAACATTGGTTTCGATAAAATGTAAAAAGAAGTGTCGTGGTAATTTTAAGTTTATTATTTACAGGCCTTTTTGGCTGTAAGGCAAAAAATTGGCCGAACGTAAATTTAATTAGTTGATTAAACCCGGCCAATGCATCTTTTCCACGACTAACTTTTCACTTACACCATTAATGCAGTATAGAATGTTACCAATCTCCAAAGCATCAACACACAATCATTTTCTATTTTCCGAAGGGATTTTTATTTTTTGTTTAGTACGAACCGGCTCACCAAAATTTGGGGTACCATCTTTATTCCATTTAAATGGCTGGGCACGGGGCGAACGAAATCCCCCACAACCCTGTCCGGGCTTATCATTGGCATGATATAGTATCCAGTCTTGCTTGCCATCAGGCGATTTAAAAAATGAGTTATGCCCCGGAGCGTACACTCCATTTGCAGGGCTTTGTTTAAAAACAGGCTGCGGATTTTTTATCCAGGATTCCGGGTTCATCAAATCGCTTTCAGCAGCCGCAGTAAGCATACCCAATGCATAAAAATCCGTCCAGCAACCACTGGCAGAATAAATTAAAAATAGTTTATCCTTATGCGATAATACTTCCGGGCCCTCGTTCACATTTACATGCGGCACATCGTTGGGATTGTTTAAATCTCCATGTGTTTCCCAATCCAGTTCGGGGCTTGAGATTTTAGAACGATTGTCGCCCAGCATCCACGGGTTTAACATTTTAGCAATGTATATATTCTGTTGCCCATTTGTATCCCCATCCCAACCCGACCAGATAAAATACAATTGTTTTTTATGTTCAAATACAGAACCATCGATAGACCATTTATCATCCGGCGTGGTAAGCTTACCTTTCATTTCCCATTTCCCTTTCAATGGATCAGGCGAACTGTTTTCCAACACCCAAATGCGATGGTCAGCATTGTTGCCGCTATCGGCAGCAAAATAGATGTACCATTTACCTTTTAAAAAATGAATTTCCGGTGCCCATATTTCTTTGGAGTATGGACCTTTCTTTGGGGGTGTGAAAACAATTTTTTTTTGCGCCGTTTTTAAAGTGGCAATGCTGGGAGTTTTCCAAATGGTTATATTCTTTCCGGTAGTGTGTGTGTAATAATAGAAACCGTTTTTGTACACACACCATGGGTCTGCACCAGCACTAAAAAGCGGGTTGGTAAAGGTTTTTGCAGATTGTGCCTGCACAGGCATAACAAAAGAACAATACAGTATGACTGTATAAATAAATGTCCTTATCATTTTCATAACTGCAAGTTTATAGAAGAAATAAGCACTTTATTTTTTTATAGAAAACCTGTAAACCGAACTTGTTTTATAAATTTTTCCGGGTTCCAAAACTGTTGATGGAAATGCTGGTTGATTGGGTGAATCCGGAAAGTGTTGCGTTTCCAAACAAAAAGCCGTTCTAAAATTATCCATGCCGCCATCCTTCATTTTATTTTTTGATTGCATAAAATTGCCGCCATAAAATTGAAGTCCGGGTTCCTGTGTAAGTACTTCCATTTCAATACCTGTTTTATCACCTGTAATAATTGCTGCGGAATTTAAACCGGCTCCTTTGTTTGCATTCAACACAAAATTATGGTCGTAGCCTTTACCATTTTTTAGCTGCACATCATTTGCATCCACGTTTTTTCCAATCATTGTTGGTGAACGAAAATCGAATGCCGTATTGGCAACCGGTTCAATTTTTCCTGTTGGTATTAAGGTTGAATCAACTGGTGTGTAGCTATCCGCATTTATCATTAGCAAATGATTGTTAATGGTGCCGCTACCCTGCCCGTTTAAATTAAAGAATGCATGATTCGTGAGGTTCACCACTGTTTTTTTATCCGTGGTTGCTTCGTAATCAAGTTTCAGTTCATTGTCATTCGTCAGGGTATAAATAACTTTCACCTGCAGGTTGCCAGGAAAACCTTCTTCCATATCTTTTGATAAATAGCTAAGTTCTAAAGTACTGTCGCCCATTTGTTTTGCATCCCACACAACAAATTGAAAACCTTTTTTGCCGCCGTGTAATGTATTGGGGCCGTTATTGGTTGCCAGTGTATATTGTTTACTATCTAAGGTAAATTTCCCTTTGGCAATACGGTTGCCATAGCGGCCAATAGTAGAACCAAAGTATGGCTCGGTGCTGTTTTGGTATAGCTGCACACTATCAAAGCCAATTACAACATCAGTTAGTTTGCCGTCTTTATCCCGCACTAATAAACTTACCAGTCTGCCACCATAATTGGTAATGGCGGCCTGCATGCCGCTGCTATTTTTCAAAACATATAAATCAGTTTTTTTGTCATCCATGGTTTGTTGAAAAGCTGTTGCAGAAGATAGGATCGTGGAGGTTTTTGCGGTGCTGTCGTTTTCTGTTCCGATAGTTGTTTCTGTGGCATTGTTGCAACTTGCTGCTGTTAACACCAAAGAGAAAGCGAAAAACAATTTGAAAAGGTTCATACAAGAATCGTTAGGTTATTAATAATTGTTAACACGGCTACAACACTAGAAAAAAATCAGCATACAGTATAGTTAATATAGATTTTAAGGCCCTTATATTTAGTAATACTTATGTGTTGGAAATTTCTTATTCCCCAGCCGGTATGGTTACTGCAGTGCCAGTTTTAACGGGTATCCCCAAATTAGGTGTACCATCAGTATTCCAGTTTATTTTTTGGATGCGTATATTTCTTGCTGCGCCACAACCGCCGCCGGCATTGGTATTGGCGTGATAGATGATCCAGTCTTCTGTGCCATTGGGTGATTTAAAAAAAGCATTATGGCCCGGGCCAAATGCGTTATTGGAAGGTTGTTTTGCAAAAACGGGTTGTGCATTCTTTGTCCAGTCTGCAGGCAGCAACGGGTTGCCGCCATCTTTTAATGTAAGCATGCCCAATGCATAATCATCCGTCCAGCAGCCACTGGCGGAATATACCATAAAAACTTTTCCGCCGCTGTTCTTTATAATTTGTGGGCCTTCATTTACCGGACCACCATTTGTTTCCCAAGACAATTCTGGTTTTGTAATCATTATCGTTGGAGCTTCCAAAGTAAAAGCGTTGGTCATTTTAGCGATGTAAATATTTTGATTTTGCACAGCTATATTAGGGCGTCCGCTCCATAAAAAATACTTATTGCTATTGTATTCCAATACCGTTCCGTCAATTGACCAGAAATCTGCATCAGTGGTGAACATCCTTCCCTTATCTACCCATGTACCTGCTAGTGGGTCGGCATTACTATTTTCAAGCACCCACATGCGCTGTGTATCGTCCGGGCCACTGCCTGCAGTGTAATACACATACCATTTACCGTCTAAAAAATGCAGCTCCGGAGCCCATACATTAGATGAATTGGGAGTGCCGGGCGCCGCAGAAAAAATAGTGGTGATGGGGGCGCTGTTCAGTTTCGACATGGTTTTTGTTTTCCATATCGCCACCCGGTTGCCTAATGTATGTGTGTAATAATAAAATTCATCTTTCTTTATCACCCACGGATCGGAGCCACTTAGCAAGGGATTTGTGAATGTATTTGCGGCCGGAGGTGGCGGAGGTGGCGGAGGTGGTGGTGGATTAACAGTATTGTTTTTACTGCAAAATGGAGCAATTATTATTACCGTAAACAGCAATAATAAACCTGTTATATTTCTTAATTGCAGCATGATGAAAAAGTTTACTGTTTGCTTCAAAAATTTATAAGTTAACCTTATTTTTTTGGGTGATTGTTTTAATAAAATCTACTTCTGTTTTTTTATAAGGAGTTCCATCCGTTCTAAAAATATCATGAAACCACAATGCAGGCTCACCTGTATATTTTACCTGCCAGCTATCCCAGGGATAGATGGTTTGCATTTTACCATCCACCAATCCCCAGTTAAATGCAGCCACCTTATATTTTTTCGCTGCGGGCAAAGATGTTTCAAAAAAACTGCCATTGCCCCGGGACATGTATTCGGTACAAATAACAGGCCGCTCGTAACGTTGTAACTGAATAATACACTTTTCAAAATCTTCTGCACCGCCATAATTATGAAAAGAAATAATGTCCGACTCTTCTATCATCAATTTTTCTATCGCCCTCAGGCTATCGTGGCTAATCCAATTGCCTGCCCAAATACCAGAAGTAATGGGTTGAGAAGGATTGGCTGAACGTGTCCATACAAAAACTTTTTTCAGCAGGTTATGCACCAGTTCAACTTTGTTGTATGGTTCAAAACGGCCATAACTTTTATCATTGGTATTATCAGGCTCGTTCCATACATCCCATCCTAATACCCTTTTATCATTTTTGAAAAAAGATACAATATCGGTAACATATTTTTTTAAACGTGGGTATTGTGTACTGTCTTTTAACGCATCGGCACCGGGGCTTTGCACCCACCCGGAGTTGTGTAAAAAAGGTGCAGGTTCATGCTGCTTGCCTTTATGAGGAAAAGGGTCCCAGCAGGAATCGAACAATACAAATAATGGCTTGATACCATAGCGACTTGCAATACGCAACAATACGTCTATTCGCTTTTTAAATCCCTGTGGGTTTTGCAGGTAAGCAAGGTCGTGCAAAAAAATACGCATGGTATTCATACCAATTGAAGCGGCCCATTTAAACTCACGGGCAATTGTAGCCGTATCAAAAGTTTCGGCTTGCCACATCTCCAGTTCGTTGATGGCTGTGCTTGGGAGAAAGTTGGCACCTACCAGCCAGGGTTGTTTGCTGTACCAGGTGGTTGCTTTTTCTTTTGTCCATATTGGCCTGCTGTTGTCCTGTGCATACACTTGAAACTGCACTAGTATAAAAAAAGCGGCCAAAAGTATTTTTATCTGTTTCATGAAACAGTATTTTAAAACTAAAGTGGGATTAATAAAAAGGTACCGTGTTATTTACTGTAATAAACAAAAGCAGGTGCCACTAAAATGCGGCACCGCTTCAATTCATATTTTAATTCCATCCCGGGTTTTGTTTCAAGTTCGGGTTAATATCTATTTCCACCTGCGGAATAGGCATAAATTTATTTCTTCCCAATATAAAATTATTAAACTCAGGGTCACGTGCTTTCAATTCATTCAATTTTGAGGCATCATCAAAATAACCCCACCGTGCAAGATCATTCCAGCGTAAAGATTCACCCGATAATTCTGTTATTCTTTCATGCATTAACTGTTGCAAAAATGCAGTCTGGTTCATGCCAGGCATCGTAACAGATAATCTTCTTAACCCTGCACGTTCCCTTACACGATCAACAGGAGCGTATGCCTCTGCAGTACGGCCAACACCATTTAGGGCCTCTGCATACATCAGCAATACATCAGCAAAACGTATTACCCTGAAATTTATTGGGCTATTAAACACTTCGAATTCATTGATACGGAAATAATCATCCAGGTATTTGCGGTACCAAACCCTGTTCCTGGTATTATTATCATAATTTTTGGAAGTAAAACTTGATCCGTACACAAGCGAGAAATTTGGTCCACGTTCATCTGTAGAATCATACAGTGCGGTTATAGCAAGGCGTGGATCCCTTGTTCCTGCAGCAGTTTGTTCTTTTAAAAATTCATGTACCACCCAGCGATGCATGTTGGCGTCATTAAACCCATGACCCGGTGGCGCAAAGAAAGGAGCACGGCTTGTGCCTACATTAGAGGTTGGGCTGTCGTCACCGCCATTTTCAGGCCGTTGTTTAAACTGTACTTCAAACACAGACTCTGCATTATTTTCTGTGGTGTGCCTGAAATTATTTTCATAGTTTGGAACAAGATTGTATAAGGATTGTCCAGCCCCGTTTACTAACCACCTTAATGCATCTATGGACTGTGCATATTTTCTTTGTTGTAAGTAAACCCTACCTAATAATCCGTAAGCAGCACCGGTGGTTGCCCTGCCAAGTTCATCTCCGGAATACGAAGGAGGAAGTGCAGCAGCGGCTTCAGTAAGGTCTTTTTCTATTTGGCTCCAAACCTGCTCCTGTGTTGCCTGTGATGGTTTATCAGAAGGCACCGATGGCAAAAGAATTAATGGTACATTACCCCAGATAGTTACCAAGCTGTAATAATAAAGAGCCCTTAAAAATTTTGCTTCTCCCAAATATCTGGCTTTTAATGTTGCATCCATAGCAATGGCAGGAACCTTTGCTATTACCTGGTTTGCCCTGTACACCCCACGCCAATGGTGCCACCAGGTATCGTGGTTTACTTCAAAACTATACTGGGTAATATTTAAGGCACCGATGCTTCTCAACTCATTCCATCCGCTCGTGGAATAACCATCATCAGAACGCACATCCATATAAAAGGGCAGCCATCTTGAATAGGGTGCGCCATTGCGGTAAAAATTTCCGTACACAGCATTTACTCCAAGCAGCGCATCGTTGGATGTTTGCCAGAAATTAGATTCATCCTGCACATTGGGATTGGGTATTTCAAGATTAGTAGATTTTTTGCAGGAAGCTACAGCTACAAGAAACAGTCCTGCAATTATGTAATGAATATATTTTTTCATTGTAAAAAATTGACTTGTTAAAAAATTAAAAACCAAAATTGATACCCGCAGACAGGATACGCAATGCAGGATACTGCCCGTTATCCAAGCCACGTTCAAAAATATTTACACCAGTAATATCAGGATCAAGACCGGTGTATTTTGTAAATGTCAATAAATTTTGGCCACTGATAAATATCCGTGTTGAGGTGAAACCAACTTTGCTGAGATTATTTTTTGGAATGCTGTAACCTAACTCAATATTACGCAGGCGCAAGTAAGATCCACTTTCCAGCCAGCGATCTGTTTGTGGCAATACATTAAATTGTATACCCTGATCGGGTGCTCCGATGGCTGCCCTTGGGAATTCGGTATTGGTGTTTTGGGGCGTCCATGGATTGGCTCCCTTTCTATAATTATTATTTTGGTCCATTCTGTCAACCTGGTAGCGAGGACGATTATACAATTTATTTCCAATCACTGTGTACCATTGCATGCTGAGAGAAAAATTCTTGTAAGAAGAATTGAAAAGAAAACCAGCTTCAAATTTTGCCCATGGTGAGCCAACATATTCCCTGTCTTTATCGGTATTTAATACCCCATCGCCATCTGCGTCAATATACTTTAAATCTCCTGGCCTGGCCCAAGGTTGTATTCGGTTACCATCTTTATTTTGGTATGCATCTATTTCTGCCTGGCTTTGAAAAATACCGTCTGTTTTTAGCACATACCATTCTCCGATAGAGCGGCCAATTTGCGTACGGGCATCACCCACCTGGGTGTATTTTGTGGTAGTGTCACCAAAGCTGGTAACTTGATTTTTGATAGTAGTGAAGTTGATGGTGGCATCCCATTTAAAATTACGGGAGGGCGCACTTCTATAGGTCATCGCAAGCTCAAAGCCTGAATTTTTTAATGAGGCCGCATTTACCGGCGGGCTACCACCTGCATTACCGGTAGTAAGGCTAATTGGAAGGTCAACCAATACATCATTTGTTTTGGCAATAAAAAATTCCGCAGTCACATTCAGCCTGTTATTAAGCAACACTGCATCAATACCGATATTGGTTGTTTTCTTTGTTTCCCACCGAAGGTTGGCGTTGGCCAGCCTTGTATTAATAGCGCCAAGCTGTTCCACTTCATTCGAACCAAACACTGCCCTTGGGAATGGATTGATGGAACCGAAATACTGCCATGGCCTTAAAAATTCACTATTGCCTAGTGAGCCGTAAGAAGCTCTAATTTTTAGATCATTAATTAGATTGCTTTTGAAAAATGATTCTTTGCTAACCCGCCACGCAACAGAGGCTGATGGGAAATTTCCCCAACGGTAAGATGGGCCAAAGAGTGAACTGCCATCCCTGCGAAAAGTAAGGCTCGTTAAGTAACGATCGCTGTAAGTATAATTAACCCTGCCAAGGAAACCAACATTGTTCCACTTGTCTGTAAAACTGGTGGTGATGGGATTTTGTCCCTGATTAAGATTGGTAAGAATATAATTGCCGTTAGCATCGGGTAAAAAGCCTGTTCGCTGTCCTGTCAAAATTTCGTTCTCAAAAGTTTGATTACTAAAACCGGCTACTGCGGATATTTTATGACTACCAAATGCCTTATCAAAATTCAATGTATGTTCATACAAGAAAGAACGGAAGTTGCCGCGGTTTTCATCAGCAGTTGCCACCGGTGAAGGTGTACCCTGTCTTGTAGTGCCTGGTCTGCGGAACCCTTTAAAGCGGTCGAAGCTTGCTTCTGCACCCACATTAAATTTATAAGTAAGGCCGGTGATAATTCTGAAATCTGCAAACACATTGCCTCTTACTTTAAAATTATATTGGTTATTCCTTTGCAGACTTTGCAGGGCAGGTACATTTGCTGCCAGCGTATTTACAAACGAATTATTCAATCCGATACCCCAGCCATCCGGGTTGGTGGCAGAGCCATACACTGCTTTATCCTGTAAAGGTATTACAGGTATCATTGTAATGATGTCAACGAAAGGATTGGTGAAAATATCGCCGGCAATTGGATTATCCCGGGTATATGACAACAAAAGATTTTCGCCAAAGCTGAAACGACCTCGCTTTCCACTGGTATTTACCCTAAGGTTGCCCCTTTCAAAAAGGTTGTCAATTACCGGCCCCTTGTTCTTGAAATAACTTCCTGATACATAATAATTGGCCGTGCTGCTACCACCGGAAAGTGCCATATTATAATCCTGAATATTTCCAGTACGCATAAATTCATTTTGCCAGTCAGTATTTATTGCCGGATTAAAATTAGTGGTTAAAATAGTAGGTACTGAATTGTTGCCGGCCACAAATAATTGTTGCGCCAAAGCCCGGTACTCATTGTTATCCATCATTTCATATCGCTTGTGAAATTGCTGTGTACCGGTTTTGATACCACCACTAATAACCATCGGACCTTCCTTACCTTTTTTAGTGGTAATGATGATTACACCATTGGCCGCCCTGCTGCCATAAATAGCAGCGGCAGAAGCATCTTTTAAAATTTGTATGGACTCAATGTCGTTTGGATTGAAGTCTGGCGTAGCATCGCTGTACATGCCATCAATAATATACAATGGATTGTTGTTGGCAAATGTACCGGCACCACGTATGTCAATTTTGGCACCTGCACCAGGTGCACCGCTGTTACGTACTGTAACACCCGCAGCCAATCCTTGTATAGACTCTGCTACACTAGAAGAAATATTGCGATTGGCCTGCGCCGTGTTGATTACACTTACAGCACCCGTCAAATCTTTTCTTTTTACCGTTTGATAACCGATAACTACCACGTCTGTTAATGTAGCGTCGGTGGCTTCCAGTATTTCATTGAGGGAAGTGCCTGTGGCTGCAATTTCCCTTGTTTTGTAACCTACAGAACTTATCAGCAAAATGCTGCCTTCTGGTGCATCAATAGTAAATGCTCCTTTTGAATCGGCAATAACAGACCTGGTTGTTCCCTTAACAGCTACCGTTGCGCCACTAAGTGGTTCTCCTGTTGGAGATTTAAGGGTGCCGTTGATGACCCGCTGTGCAAAAGTACCGAGGCTGAATAAAATTGCCACAGCCATACTGATAGTAAATTTAAGCAGTCGCTTTTTTTGTTTCATTGTCTACAGTTTTAGTTTTGAATTGAATGGTGATGATTATCAGTAACAACTTTACCCGATTATTACTTAATTGAAATTCCTTTGTGATAAAGGCTAATAAATATGTTAGCTTTTTTCAAGCACTGATATAAAAGTTTACAAATAGTAACATCAGTTAACAGTAATCTTTATAATAAAAAATGTTGTCGAAAAAAAGATCGAAAAACAAAATAAATAGTGAAATAAATCTTTGAGAGATTAGCAAACAATACCTCGTTATTTAGATAGAATAATTTCATATCGCCTTAAAATGAAACAGTAAATGTTTAATACAATCGTTTAATAAATTTTAATCAGCTCGTTACACTAATTACCTTAAGCAGGTGTAAAATAAATGTATATTTATTGAGGCATTCATTCACCACGTATCATAATGTTCTCAATTTGTTTCATTTTATTTTTGCCCAGGTAAATATTCTTAAATAACAAAAAAGCATCAGTATCTTAGTAAAGAAAGAAAGCATTTAAAAACCTTGCCTCACCATTTTGAAAAAGCCAACATATATTATTGCTCCACTACATTTTATTTTAATCCTGTTTTTTTTTACGGCACAAACCCATGGCCAATCTTATTTTTTCAGGCATTACCAGGTTGAAAATGGCCTTTCAAATAATACGGTGTATTGCAGCATACAGGATAAAAGCGGGTTTATGTGGTTTGGTACCAAAGATGGTTTAAACCGGTTTGATGGCTATCATTTTAAAGTGATTAATATGGATGGCGATGGCCATACAATGGTTCCCAATTTAATTGGTTGTTTGTTGGTTGATAAAAAAAATGAATTGTATGTTGGATCCCAAAAAGGTTTGTACACCTTCGATCGCCAAAAAGAACAATTGGTTCGTTTAATAGACTCCTTTCCGGACATCAACAGCATTGAAACAGATAAAAACGGAAACCTGTGGTTTATCTCAAGAGTTACGGTTTGCAGGTACAATCCAGTTTCAAAAAAAATACAGGTATTTCCGCCCTCCAAATATTTTGAAGCTACCTCTCTTTGCCTATCGGAGGAGGGAGATATTTGGGCCGCTACACCAAGCGGATTTATAAACCGATTTAATGAGGCCACCCATACTTTCCAGGCCTTTAATATGTTTTCGCATTCGCCGCCGGCTACTTCTTACTGGATACAAAAAATTTATCCTGCCGGTAAAGGAGCCATTTTTATCGGCACATCCAACCAGGGATTAAAGCGCTTTGATATTGCTTCCGCTGCATACACTGATTTGCTAACATTGAATCCAGATAAAACTACGGTGTACGTAAGGGATATAAAAAAATATTCAGATAATGAATGGTGGATAGCTACCGAATCCGGCATTTTTATTTACAATAGCATCTCACAAAAATTTATTAACCTAAAAAAGAAATTAGCCGACCCCTACTCTCTCTCCGACAATGCTGTCTATAGTTTATGCATTGATATGGAAGGTGGCGTATGGGCTGGTACTTTTTTTGGCGGCATTAATTACTATTCAAAACAATATGCCGTCTTTGAGAAATATTTTCCAGACAATTCAACCAATTCCATCAGCGGAAGTGTGGTTAGGGAAATTTGTGAAGACCAATGGGGAAATTTATGGATTGGTACGGAAGATGCAGGGCTTAACAAATTAAACCCCAAAACCGGCGATATCACTCAATTTAAACCAACGGGTGAAGCCAACAGTATTGCATATACCAATATCCATGGCTTACTGGCAGCAGGGAACGACCTGTGGATTGGCACTTTTGAACATGGCCTTGACATAATGGATATAAGAACAGGAAAAGTAAGAATGCATTTTTCTGCTGGCCCCGGCAAAAAAGATTTAAAAAGTAATTTCATTGTAAGTTTATTGCAAACCAAGGCGGGTGAAATTTTTATAGGCTCAGGCAATTCATTGTTTAAATATGATAAACAAGCAAATGGGTTTGACCCGGTAGCTGAAACACCCACCAATATTTTTGTTTCCAGCATGCTGGAAGACCATGATAAAACCATCTGGATTGGAACACATGACAGAGGCCTTTATTATTTTAATCCCGTTACCAAACAAAAAGGGAATTTTAAAAATGAGCCAGGCAATAACAACAGTTTAACCGCCAATACCATCAATGCCATTTTTGAGGATAGCCAACAAAACCTATGGCTATCTACAGAAGGCGGCGGGCTTTGCCGATTGGATAAGGATAGAAAAACGTTCACTTCTTTCACCACCAAAAATGGACTTCCCAGCAATTTTGTTTTTAAAGTTTTAGAAGACAATAAAAACAATTTATGGGTTACCACCTCAAGGGGTATTGTAAACATGCAAACCAAAAACAAAGTGATAGCTGTTTACACAAAAGACAACGGCCTGCTCAATGATCAGTTTAATTATAATTCAGGTTTTAAGGACTCCACAGGCAGAATGTATTTTGGAAGTGTAAAAGGAATGATCTCTTTCAGACCGGTTGATTTTTCAAAAACAACTACCGAAGCGCCGGTTTACATTACGGGTTTTCAGGTGCAAAATAAGGAGCTTCAGATTAGCAAAGACAGTACTGATTTAAAAAAATCAATTTTATATACCGATGAAATAACGTTGCCCTATAACCGCTCCTCTTTTAGCATTGACTTTGCAGCCCTCAGTTATATTTCGCCAGAAATGACTTCATTTAGTTATATCATGAAAGGTCTTGATAAAGAATGGACAGTAATAAAACCCAATCGGAAAATATATTTCACCAACCTGTCGCCGGGTACATATATTTTTAAATTAAAAGCTGCTGTCAATGATCATTGGAGTGAAAAAGAAAAGCAACTCACCATCAATATTCTTCCGCCTTTTTGGGCAACTACCTGGGCTTACCTGCTGTATTTGCTTGTTGCTATTGGAATTGCCTATTACCTATTACGAAGCTATCACATCATTGTAGAAGATAAAAAAGAAAAAGAAATTTATGAAGCTAAGATTGACTTTTTTACCAACATAGCGCACGAAATAAGAACACCACTTACCCTGATAAAAGGCCCTGTAGAAAATTTACTGGAGAAGGTAGACGAGGTACCGGAAATAAAGGAAGATGTTATTACCATGGAAAGAAATACCAACCGGCTAATTGCACTCATCACACAAATATTAGATTTCAGACAAACAGAAACAAAAGGATTTAGTATTGATTTTTTAAAGGTGAACATCACCGCTGTTTTAAAAGATAGTTTTATAACTTTTTCTGCACTTGCAAAAAAAAAGAACCTCGATTACAACATAGAACTTCCGGCTACTGAAGTTTATGCATTTGCTGATGAAGAAGCGCTGAATAAAATTTTTAGCAATCTCATTGATAATTGTATAAAATATGCAGGTAAAAAAGTACTGATCCGTTTGTTGAAGGAGGATTATGAGCATTCAAATTTTACAATTGAATTTGAAAATGACGGTACCGTTATCCCACTGGAAATGAGGGAGAAAATATTTGAACCATTCTACCGGCTTAAACAGTCCATCAAGCAACAGGGAACCGGCTTAGGACTTGCCCTTGCAAGGTCTTTAACAGAATTACACAAAGGCAAATTATACCTGAAAGATTCACTGGAAGGGTTAAATATCTTTATTTTGTGTTTGCCCTTAAAACCTGAGCAAAAAGAAAGTAAAAAGAAAAATTGATTTCTAAAAGCAAAATAAATTGAGCGATATGCTGCCACTGATATTACTGGTTGATGACAATGAAGAAATCCTGGATTTCCTGGAAAGGGTACTTAGCAGTAAATACAGTATTCTTAAAGCAGAAGACGGTTTGGAAGCCATCAAGTTATTGGAGACAGAAGCAGTACAACTGATAATTAGCGATGTGATGATGCCTGTAATGGATGGATTTGAATTGTGTAAGATCATCAAATCCAATTTTGAATATTCTCATATCCCGGTTATATTACTTACCGCAAAAAACAGCATTCAGTCTAAAGTTGAAGGACTTGAATTGGGTGCAGATGCATACATAGAAAAACCATTTTCTAAAGAGCACCTTCAGGCACAGATTGCCAGCTTACTCAATAACCGGAATATGATCCGGGAATATTTTGCCAGCTCACCGTTGGTGCATATCAAGAGCATTGCTCATTCTAAAGCCGATGAACGTTTTTTAGAAACTTTAAATGACAGCATTTGTGCAAACATTGAAGACACAGACCTCGATGTAGAAAAACTGGCAAAGATTATGAATATGAGCCGTATTACGTTGTATAGAAAGATAAAAGCCATTTCTGTATTAACCCCTTTTGAAGTAATAAATATTACCCGGCTTAAAAAAGCTGCCGAACTATTGGCAGAAGGAGATTACAAAATTTATGAGGTGTCAGATATGGTAGGCTTTAGTTCGCAAAGCAATTTTGCCAGAAATTTTCAAAAGCAATTTGGGATGACAGCAACTGAATATGTGAAAGAAAAAAGGGGTTAGAAGTAGGATGTTAATCGTCAACCAAAAAGCGGCAGGATTGTACTGGGCGCTATCATCATTAAGCATTACCTCAATGTTTGATACAGGGAAACAATCGCCAGATACAGGAGAACATGTTAATGCAAAATTTTCTGGGTTAAAATACCTTCACCAATGAAGAGTCATTTACACCGACACTTTTTGTAAAGATCAGGAAACGGCTGAACCTTTAGCTACTATCAAAAATTAACCATACTGATTTTGTCATTATTCGCTTGTTTTATCTCGAATCCTGAAAGACTGCTATTTCACAGCTTCCAATTGAATGCTTGCAGATTTTAGGTTTTTTGATTTGGCGATTAGAGTAATTGAGCCTGTTTCTTTTTTTGTTTTTACAATTACCAGGCATCTTCCCTGCCAAGCTTTTCGCTTTGGTAGGGTGTAACTTTCAATGCTGATTGGGTTGGCATTTCCTACGGCAATAATTTCACCTGGTCCTTCCAGTTCAAATTTTACCAAATTATCAGCTTTGGGATTTCGTAACCCATTATCGTCAGTAAGCTCAACAGTTATGTAGCTTAAATCCTGGTTATTGTTTTTCAATTCGGTACGGTCGGCAGTAAGTTTTAAGCGGACCGGCTCACCGGTAGTTTTCAATTCACAAATACCTATTTGTTTTTTGTTTGCATAACCAACTGCTTTCAGCGTTCCGGTCTGATAGGGAACGTTCCACTTTGCAATAAACTCTGTAGAACGGTTGCAATCCTTTTTCCCAATCGATTTCCCATTCAAAAAAAGTTCTACCTGATCGCATTGAGAATACACCTGTACTTCAAGTGGCTTATTTTCGTACCCTTTCCAGTTCCAGTCTGCAAGTACATCGTGCCAGTCCCACTGGCTCCATGTTTCTTTATTCGGATTTATATCAAACGAAAGTTTGGGTGCCTTTACAAACATTGAAACTGCACTGCCATTTCCCCAAAGTGCATCCCTATAAAATGATTGTGGCCTTTTCCATCCGCAGATATCAATATCGCCACAAAAAGCCAATGTCCAGGGATAGAACCCGCCATTGGGCCAATACCCCAGCCACCCTATACTTGCCTCTCCGATGTAATCAAAGGATGTCCATACAAAATCGCCAATTACCCATGGGTTGTCTACCACGCCCATCCAATAATTAAAAGCCAGCAAGGGCGACGATTCTGTAGCTACCATTACCCTATCTGGTTTCCGTTGATGATCTGTAACATACTTTTCGGGTGCGTAATTGTAACCTGCAATATTTAAGGTTGAAATAAATGCATCTTTGTTTTCGGACATTCCATTTACTGCTGCTATAACCGGGCGGGTTGCATCCAGCGACCTTACATGTTTTGCCAGCATATCGGCAACGTTTACCGTAGCTGTGCTATCCATATCTGGTATTTCATTGCCAATACTCCATAAGATGATGGAAGGATGATTGCGGTCACGAATAACCATACTTTCAATATCTTTTTGCCAGTTTTTATTAAAATACAGATGATAGTCATAGGCGTTTTTACCGGTTGTCCACATATCAAAAGCCTCATCAATAACCAACAAACCCAAACTGTCGCAGGCATTTAAAAATGCCGGCGAAGGAGGGTTGTGAGCACTTCTTACAGCATTGTAACCACTAGCTTTTAGCAATGCTATTTTACGAAATTCTGCATGGTCATATGCTTTTGAGCCTAAAGGCCCATTATCATGATGAACACAGCCACCTTTGAGCTTCATCGATTTACCATTTAGCTGAAACCCATTTTTTGCATCAAATCCAATGGTACGGATGCCAAATTTGCTACTGTAATTATCAATCAGTTTATTGTCATGGTATAATTCAGTAAAAACTGTATACAGAACCGGTGCATCAACCGACCAAAGTTCAGGAGTTTTAATATCTACGTTTTGCTCGAGTTGAAAGGAATTTCCTGCTTCAATATTTTTTTTTGTTTCAACGAATGCAACTGTTATATTTTTTGAATTACGAATGGTAGTTTTTACCAACAATTCCGTATTCATTTTCGTTTCGTTTACAATGGTTGTTTTGATGTTACCTTTTGCATTCGCAGTATTAATTTCGGGTGTTGTAATATAAGTACCCCATTGGGCAATGTGAACCGGATGGAGGATGTTCAACCACACATGGCGATAAATTCCAGAACCCGAGTACCAACGACTGTTCTCTCCTTCGTTTTGAACCTTTATAGCGATATAGTTTGTTTGGCCAAACTTAATTTTTTCGGTTATGTCAAACTGAAAACCTGTGTATCCATAAGGATGCTTCCCAATTGATTGACCATTAACCCAAAGTTCCGAGTTCATATAAACGCCATCAAATTGAACCTGTATGCGATTACCTTTATCTTTTTCTTCAATTGTAAATGCTTTACGGTACCAACCAGTTCCCCCTGCGGTAAAGCCTGTGCCTGTTTGACCAATAGCAACATGTGTAAATGGCGATGAGGTTCCGGGAATATTTTCGATACTCCAATCATGAGGTAAATCAAGTTTTCGCCATTTTGAATCATCAAAATTCTGTCTTTCGGCAGCCTGGTTGCCACCCCTGAAAAATCGCCAATCGTTATCGAAAGATATGTTGCGCTGAAAATTGGTTTGCGCTGTTAAGCTAAAAACTGTCAAAAAGAGGAGCAGAAAAATAGTTGATTGTTTCATTTTTTGTTTTTTGTTTTTAGTTATTTCATTGTCGTCATGCATAAATTGTCCAGGTTAATACCTATCGGGTGATTGATCACATCGTTTAGCATTGAATCGGGATATTTATTTATAGCAACAACCGGTTTATTATTTGATTACCCTTTGCTTACAAAGTGCATCAATGCCCTACAGTATGCTAAAACAAACTTTTAAAAACTTTTCATTTCAAATTAAAATTTACTTTTAATCTGCATTATTATTACTTCACTCTATTAACACCAATTTTAGTAGGTACTACTTTTCTGATTGTACCATCATTATTGTAATCCAGTTGGTCAACACATATTGATCTGCGGAAGGGATTCAACCCGTTCCAATTTAGCACTGGTTTTTCGTCAGGTGTGTTTTTATAATAAAGGTCAGAGTTATGATAAAACAGATACCATTTCCCTTTAAATTCTACGATTGAATGATGATTGGTACCACTATTCATCTCCTCAAGAATTACTCCTTTGTAGTGATAAGGGCCCAATATACTATCGGACATGGCATAAAGAATTTTTCCATCGCCCGAATAAGAAAGATAATATTTGCCTTTGTACTTATGAACCCATGAAGCCTCAAAAAAATCTTTGGTGCCTTCAATGATGTGAACTTTTCCATCATAAGAAATCATATCAGCATTCAGCCTGATTGCATTTACCGTATTTTGCCCAACAAAAAGATAAGAAGACCCATCATCATCTGTGAAAATGGCCGGGTCAATAAAATCACGGTTGCAGACAACTCCTTCGCTATCTTTAGAGAGCAATGGTTTTCCAATGGGATCATGAAAAGGCCCATAAGGTCTATCGCCTACAGCAACACCAATATGAAACTTGTCTGTTGGAAAATAAAAATAGTATTTGCCATTTTTCGCAATGCAATCGGGGGCCCAGGCATATTTTTTTGCCCAGCTTAAGTCATTCAAGGAAAGTGCCACTCCGTGATCTTTCCATGTTTTCAAATTGGTGGTTGAAAAAACATGATAATCTACCATGTTAAACCATGTTGCAGTATCCTGGTCATGAGAAGGATAAACATATAAGGTATCGTTAAAAACCCTTGCCGAGGGATCGGCTGTGTACAGATGGGTAATAAATGGATTTTGCCCCATGCTCACGGTTAAGAACATTGAAAGAATTAGGAACATAAAAATCTGCTTCTTCATACGTTGACTTTTTTATTTTACTTCGTTTGCTCCAATGTTCCGGCTACCTGTTTCAATGATTAAATTTCCCCAATAATCATTTCTACCACTGCCGGCGATTTTATTTCCGGTATTGATGGCAGGAGATCCGGCGTTTAATTTGAAAAATGAAATGGTATTGATTGTTTCTGGTTTTAAACTTCCTAAAGAATTATCATCAGGAATTGAAAGTAAAGGATTGGCCAGGATGGCAGTTGAATCCAACCGCACTTTGGGTTGCGGTATTCCTTTTTGGTCATGATAAGTATTCCAATACAGATTTCGGAGGAACGATGCTCCGGTAAATTTACCTCCGGTAAATTCGTCGGCACTATCCGTTACCAGAAAAATATTGTTTTCAAAAACAAAATTGGCATAATGCCCCGGCAGAAAATTTACGCCGTATCCATATTTATTAACGATTGTATTATTATAAGCATAGAGGTTTTTCATAGAGATGGCAGCAATATCGCACCACATAAAAATACCACTCTGTCCATTTTTTATACCATCGTGATAACTGATATTGTAGCGTAGAATATTATTGTCCCAAACCTTTGCTTCAGCATATTGAAACATTCCATAACCGGCACCTTCGTTAAATGAAGATAGATTGTACTGCAGGATGGAATTGGTTACACCGCCATCAAAATCAAAACCGCCGCCATCAGCGCCTTTTGGTGAAGTTTTGTTGTGATGCGAATAGCAATTTTGAATAATGATACTATCGCTGGAATAGGCCCAGATACCAACCGGTCCGTTGCCTTCACGTGGCATATCCCAACCGTTGTTCATGGCTTCACAGTATTCAATTGTGCCATTGGTAACACCACCTATTAAAATCCCATTGCCACTATGATTATTCAATACTATCGGTGAACCCGGATTATTTTCTGCAATGCAATAACCTATATATACATTCCGGATTGATTTTATTGAAGACTCGTCTTTTCCGGATTCATGGGAAGTTATATGAATACCACAATAACCGTTATCATGTGCAAATACATTTGTAATGCGCATATTGCTTCCGCCTACAATTTGCAACCCTGATTTTAGATACCCTTGCGTTTCAATACTATCGGCAACTATATTTACACAATTGTTGAACTCAACACCATTGGATGTATTTCCGTTCTTACGGCCGGAGCCTTTACAAATCAGATTTTTTACACGCAAAAAACTACAGCCTTTTGCTAAAACAGCAAATGAATCAAATGATTCAATGGTTGCCTTACCATTTCCATAAACAGAAATTATAACAGGATTTATTGCTGAGCCAATGGCCTCATTAATAGTTAAACTTCCGGGGAAAGTTTGGTTTGCTTTGAGTAAAAGTTTATCTCCTGCTTTAAGTTTTATTTTACTTGCCTGTTTGAGGGTTTTAAATGCTTTGGAAGCAGATAAGCCATTGTTATTATCGTTGCCTATTTCATTGTCGATAAAGTAAATGATGGCCTTGGGAGATTAAACTACCTGTGATTTGGATGGTAGATAAACAGCTAATAAAATAAAAACAAAAACCATTTTATATCTCATTGGAAGAATTTTTATATTTAGTTATTACAAATTATGTTACTGCCTAATTCTAAGTACACTTATCGAATAAGCCGGGAACGAATAAGTAAAATCGGTTCCGGCCAAAAAGGTATTGTTAACCTGAGAAACATTACCTGGGTTAGCCAGTGAATTTTTTGCATCGGGTGAAGCCGTCAACATTAGGTTGCTTCCCTGGTTATTAGAAAAAAGCAATTTCTGCATATAATAAGCCGGTGTTACAAAATTTGAAACGGCATTGTTCCAAACCATACAAGGACCGTAATCACCATGACTCACAAAACCTGCATAATTTCCATATCCGGTCCACCATATACGCTCAGTCTTTTTTAACAAACCTCCGCTTCCTTAAATGCGAATCCATAATTGCGTCATAACTAGTTTTTAATATGGAATATCATTTACTGAATTTAATCTTTCACAATTATCTATGAACTTAATTATCCGTTACCTCAATTTTCACTGCATTTAAATACAATATTTCAATTACCACTTGCCGGCATCATTTAAAATTTTAGTGTAGCTATCACCTTTTGCAACTCTATTTCCAATTTTTAAAACCCGATAATGCTTCAACGGTATGGCACTAATACCACCATCCGTCTCTCTTAATACGCCATCCCAACTTTTTTCAGCATGTCCCCAAAGTCCTTCGCCATAAAGTGTATTTGCCCCAGCAATATCCACCACTACCATCCCATATTTTTGCATCGCCTTAGCAAGGGCAATTTCTCCCGGCAATAATTTGAATTGAGTAATATCCAATTGGGGGTCCAGTTGTATTACCGATCCCTCAGGAATGCCACCTGTAATAAACCCATCTGTCCAAATAGCAGGATAGGTAAATTCTTTATATGCATTGGCCCTTGTAGCACAGGCCAGTTTATGATTTATTTCACCTGCTTTCACTTCATTGTACATAATTAATCCTGCAATAGCCGGAACGCCTGCTGCACGGCTTGGCCCATAATAATGGATGCTTTCTCCATCTTTCACTGCAAAGTCTGTAGCATCAAATACACCACTTCCATCAATGCTATACTTCATGCCTGTTTTAGACGTCCAAGTACCATCTGCATTTTTCTTAAGCCCCCACATATCCCAGGCAACCCGCTTTTTATAATCAACCAAAGCACAATGGGCATCTTCCATTGGGTCGGCTTGGGCAGTTAAAGGAATTGGCACAAGTTCTTCATCAAACGCTTTGCCATGACCATAGGTTTCTTTGGATGTATTCCAACGCTTTTTTTCACTTGTGCTTAAATAATGGAGCTCAACTTTAAACCGTGGTGTTGCACTATCAACCTCGTAAACAGGGATCGTCCAGGTTTTTAAATTAATCTTAAAAAAAGGCCCATTGGGCTCCTTTTCCAACAAACTTATAAAATATGCACTTCTCCCATCAATTTCCGGATTATCAGGCAATGGCTTGTTCCAAAAACTTGAATCCGAAAAGAATCGTTGACTATATAAACTATCTATACTTTGCTGGAGGGAAACAGCAGGGCCATTCGTTTGATTATTGCAGGCAGAAAAAAAAATAACTCCGACAAATAAGTACTTTTTAAAAAAGATCATATACAAGTTTTATAACTACATAATTTAATTAATCTCGGCAATTTATTTTACCAGAAATGTATTGAAAGAACCTGGTTTTAAATTGGTAGAAAAAAAACTGCTACCCACTTTAACAGATAACTCCATCAGATTGTCTGTTTCATTTTGCGCAATAAATACAACAGAATTATCTGGGTTAATAAAAGCTAATAAATTTTTAAATACCCCCGCTGTTTCAATCATTTTTGCACCTGGTTTTATATAATGGCTAAAATGTTTCATCAAATAATACTCATGGTTAAACCGATACGTTTTTGCAGGCACATCCACGGTTATCAAGGAATTTTGCTGCCATCCCCAGCGGCTATAGCCACCTTTTTCCAGCGAAATATTCCAGTACATATAGGCACTAGCCCCACTATTAAAATAATGTTTCATCAAGCCCCAGGCATAACGGCAATAGTCCCAATCGTTTTTACCATCTCCACATTCCTGCTCCGACTGGTAAAGCTTCATGTTTGGATACCGCTTATGTAAGCCAGCAATAGCATCTTTACCTGCCCATTGAAAACCAATCCCCCTAATGTATTTACCAGCTTTTGCATCGTTGAGAACGGTATCTACCAAAGCCTCGTTGGGGCGTTCCATTGTACCAAACATTATTTCAACTTGCTGCTTTTTCATTGCAGGGCCAAGATAATTGCCAATAAATTCCGCAAGGCCAGATGCCGTCCAGGTACAACTCGGAAATATCTGGCATGAATTGAATTCATTCTGCGGCATAATGGTTTTAATAGCGATACCCTGTTGGCGATAGGCTTCTATAAATTTTGAAAAGTACAATGCATAAGCCTTAAAATATTTGTCTTCCTGAATAAACATGTTCGTTCCTTCCTTCCCTTGTTTGTCAGGCGGTAAGTTGTTACTGAAATTCTTCGCTAAACTGCCATCTGGCAGCGCACATGCATAATGTTTGTTCCATTTCATCCAGGAAGGAGGGCTCCAGGGAGAAGCCCAAATTTTTAGTTTAGGATTGTATTTTTGGGCATTGGTAATAAAAGGCACTAAGGTTTTTAAGTCGTTGGCAATGCTAAATTTATTCATACCAAAATCGCCTTCCGTTTCATTGTATGAATACCAGTCTGTTGAAAAATCATTGGCAGCAACAGGCATGCGGCAAACATTGAAATTGGCACCAAAGTTTGGTTGAAATAATTCTTTCAAAATATAATTTCGGTCTTTTGCAGAAAGAGAATTAAGCGATGTCCAACCCAGTTCGTTAAAGCATGCACCAAAACCTTCAATGGCTTGCAGCCGGGAATTAACCAACAACTCAACATCAGGCGCATGCCCCTTTGTTTTAGTTACACTTTGCTTCTGCACAACCCAGGGCTCGGCTTCGGTAGTAGAAACCCACTCAATCGTTGCATTTTGGGAATACGCTATGGGTAAACACAAAATATATAACCCGAAAATCAGTATTGCTTTCATTTGTAAAATATTATCTTAACTGAATTTATGTACCATGGAATTGATTAATCTATAACATCCATTTACTTCGACAAATAATCAGACAAATAAACGAACACCCCGGCTGTCCAGCCCATCATGGTTGGCATTTCGTATTCATTGTTTACTTTTATCGTGCCATCAGTAATGTTGTATTTCTCCCATAGGTTATTTGTTTTTTTAAAATTTGCTGTTACGTTCCGCACAAACTTGTAGGCAATTCTGCCGGCATCTTCTTCATAGCCATAATTTCGTAACCCTTTCACTGCCAGGTATTGCAGATTGGCCCAGCCGTTGGGATAATCCCATTGATAGGAATACTTTCTTTCTCCCGGCGCACAAGCCGAAACGCCGAATTCAAATTCGATTTTAGCCAATCCATCTGCTATGGATTTGGCCTGCTCCGGGGTAGCAATTTCAGACCAAAGCAGGTTGAAAATAGCGGCCGAATAGACAGGAGATTTTTTTTGATTTACAAAATCATAATCATAAAAAAGCGAATCAGTTGCATTGTACATGTATTTATTAATAAGTGCTTTTCGCTTTTCAGCTACTATTGTCCATTTAGCCGAATCCTTATTTTGAATCCGGGCGTTAAAAAAGGCAAAGTTTTTTTCATACATGTACAAATTGCAGTTTAAATCGATGGGACAAAAATCTTCGCTACGGTTGCTGAAACGAGGATTGAAATCCCAACCCGATTCACATTCCGATAGTGCGTGTGACCCGCTAATCAACATCTCAGCTTCCGTTTTAAATGCAGCCGTATCATAATTTTTACCCAGTCTTTTTCTTAAACCCAAGGCTGCGTCTTTTTTTTCTTCATCCGAGGCACTGTTAGAAAAATGGTTTAAGCCAATTGGTGAAATCCGTTTGCTCATCCAGAAATTGTATTCCTTTTCGAGGCCGGGAAGGCATTCTTTTAACCAGTTGATATCTTTCGTGTGGTTGAAAACATCCCTGATCATCATGCTTAGGTAGGGTGGTTGTGAACGATTTAGAAAAAAGGTTCTGTTTCCATTCAACATGTATCCATACTTGTTCACCATGAAAAGCATATTGTCACAATTGTTTTTTGCCTGATCCACATTTCCCTCCAGTATAAGACCAACATTGGTAAAATAGGTATCCCAGTAATACATTTCCTGAAACATTCCGTTGATGCTGGGAACCGTATATGGTTTTGGCAAACCTATTAACGTAGATGAATCCTTTGTGTGAGTACGGATGGTATTTATCCAGTTTGATTTGATGAATTGCCGCACCGAATCAAAGGACTCTTTTTCGTGAGCAGATAAAACAATTTTATCAGTTTTAGGAAATTTGCAGGAGTATGAAATTGAAAAAGCAACCAGTGTTAAGATGCAATATAGTAAGTTCTTCATTTGTGGCTTATTGAATAATGATAGAAAATAAAGTTTAGAAAATGAACAAAATAGATGAACAGCATTTGCTTATTCCACCACGCCATTCAAATAAGTAACCTTTGGCTTTGCATTCAACACATTATTTCCTCTATAAACAAATGTGTATTCTGATGCATACTCAAGTTTGCCGTCAACACTCAGATAATTTTTAACAATCTGAAAATTCTAATACAGTACTACACAGACTGAAAAAAATCAGTGCAGACAACGTAATCTGTTTTGTTCGTTTCATGTTATTTTTTATCAATTACTTTTCCTGCTATTTCCAACAGGCAGCTTTTTTACCATTTCCCGGACAAATGGATTTGTATTTGATGAGAGCAAGGTCAATGAATTTATCAGGTCTTTATCGTTCCAATCGGCTGGCCGTGTGGTTTCGAAAACCGACTTCAGCATCCCTGCATCTAGCTGTCCCTTTATGTATGCGTTGATAAAATTTACAAAGGCCTCGTTATCGATATTGCTCATTTTTGAAAGTCTTTGAACAAGTTCGAGCTGGTAATTCCGGGGAAATAGTTCAACCCGGCTGGTAAGCTTTTGCTGAATTTCAGGCACTTCAATCCGCTTATGTAGAAAATAATCAAAAGCCTTTCTGGAAATAGTCTGGTTTGCAGCGTTGACCAGATTGAGAATTGAATCAGAAAAAGAAGCATGAAAATCCGGATGCCTGTCAATAAAGCTGATGCCCCAAAGCGTTTTATTGGGCTCATTGGTTTGCAGAACCTTTTTCAGAAAACGGGCATCGGCCATTTGGTCAAGAAAACACAAGATACTATCCCGGGTGACCCCGTAAGTGGTATGCCACAAAGTATAACATGTGTAAGCCGCATAAGGAACCAGGTATTGTGTAAAAGAAGGGCGTGTTGCCCCTGAAGTTGCATCAACCAGTTTTTTGTTTTCATTTTTTACAATCAGCTCATCCATTTTTAAATCCTTCAAAATTGAGCCCGTATCGGCCAGTATCGCATTAAGCTTTTGGTAATCGGCCAAAGTAAACTGCGTATGGTCGGTTTTGGTTAGTGGTTCATTTTCAATTAGCTGAAACTTGTTGTAATTTCCAGCGCCATCCCAATAGATGCGTAATCTTGCCATCTTGCACGTGCTATCGGTACATACCTGCTTGTAGAAATCCCTGTAAAACCAAACAGGGACTCCGTCTTCATCCCGCTGTTCAATAATTTCATCAGACGAGAGAGGGTCTTTTTCATCCGAGATTTTATGAATGATGTTGTTTCCTTCCCTTAATTCCGAACTGAAAGGTAAATTGAACCCCAACGAAATAATCATAGACAGCAACACGAAAATCATCAGCCGTATCATACCAAATTCTGCTTTAATAGATGAAATTTTTTCACGGGGTTTAGTTTTTAATTATTTGATAGCATTAGCCATCAATTCGCTCTGCAAGTGGCTGCGGTTTAAAACCTGCTGCATTGGATTGTATCCAGTTCTTCCATTCAGTTTTATTTTTTCCAAAATCTTTTCCGGTAATTTTTGTCAGTGTAGAGTTGGCAAAGCCAGCCAGCACGGCTCTCACATCGTCGAGGTATTCCACCAATACCTCCAAACCTTCTACACTGCCGCTACGAGCAAGGGCACGTCCTAAAATCAGTTCAAGTAAAGCCTGCCTTTCCATGATAAAATTTTCTTCAATGCCCATTTTCAACGAACGGTTGTTCAAAAACTTGTTGGTATGCATTTTTTTGAGTGGTGCAATGGCTTCAGTACTCCCAAGCAATTGAGCTCCATAAGATACAGCATCAATGTAATGAAACAGTCCGAACTTGTTGGTGTAAAATTCTCCAATTTCAGTAGGATTAAAAATTTCTGCAACCCTTTTCAAAACCGGAATAAGTAATTTGCTACGGGTCATACCCAGTGAATAAATGAGGTTTCCACATGGCGGAATAGCTGCCTGGTCAGGTGGTGTTTTGTTGAGGTCACTCCATTTTACGCTTACCAATAATTCAGGCAACTTGTTGGCTTGCAGTTGGATCATTATTTCGTCATGAAGGGTTTGGGCAGCGCCTTCGCCGCCGAGCATAGCCAATGCCTGGGCTATTCTTAGTGCCATTTTACCCGATGATTGCTTTAATGCTTTTTCAAGTGCCGGAATGGCTAACGCTGGCGGTGAAGTACAAACTTCAACCAGTGGAATACGCTCTGTCCAGTATTCCCCCAATTCCATATCGGAATAGGAATGCAGGCTTTTTTCCGGGTTGAATTTTTTAATGAGTTGTTCCAGTTCCTCACTACTGTAAGCTCTTTGTATTATGTTGCGTCCCAAAACTGATACCGGTAACAAATCTTTTTGCACCAGCAATTTCTGCAAAGCGGCTACATTAATTTTCCGCACAGAAACGCCTGAATCCAAAGCGAATACCGCAGCCAGTGCAGCAATGCCTCCCAGGTTTTCCAAATCAGGCTGCATACGAACCGTAGCGCTCGATTCGTGATTTGCAGAGAACGCCTTGCCCACCACCAGCAAATTCTCAACTGTTTTTGGTACCAGCGCACGGTATGGAATTTCAATTTCAAAATTTGGTGGGATTAAACCCATCCGCAGCCAGTCGGACGAATGATATCCTTTGATGTCGCAATTGCCATAATGGATGTTGATAACGTCCTCCCATTCCCGCATTACCAGGTGGTCAGTCATGGTTACCACTACATCGCCCAAAATATGCCGTGACTCCCGTGGAGCAAGATATGGATAATGGTCATGCTTCTGTTTTCCACTGCGCAGACCCACCATTACTGCCCTGGTATAATCGTGGATATTGCTAACATCAACGGTGATCTGGAAAGCCGTTTCGGTAATTCCGGGAGGGCTGGTTTTGCAAAGGGCGCACCACATTGGCACATTGTCTGACGAAGAGCCAAAAACAAAGGGAGCGCCTGCAAAAGCAGCTACATCGCCATCGCCAGTAGCATCGATTACAACTTTAGCCTTTACCGCCACTATGCCCTGCGGGGTAGCGACTACCGCTCCGGTAGCTTTGTTCCCATCCATGATATTACCAATAACGATGGAATTCCAAACTACCTGTGCACCGGCTTTTTCAATTTCATCTAAAAGCATAAACATTTTACCCTGCACATTCCAGGTTACAAATGGCCTCACCCATTCGATATACCGATTAGCGCAATTCTGAACATACTGGTGAATTTTGTCCATATTTTTAATGTGCCTGGCTACAAACCCTTTGTAATTTCCATGGCCCCAGTAATCAAATACACCTCCGTAGGTGCCGGTACCTCCAAATCCCGGGTTCATATCAATTACCATTGTTTTTTTGCCCGACTCAGCGGCAATAATTGCAGCAGTGGCGCCACTTGTACCGCCACCAACCACCAGTATATCCACCTCGTTTAAAAAGGGAATTTCCTGGGCCGAAACCTCCATCTGCTCATAAGCCCTTCCTTTTTGCGGACTCGCCTGTTCTTTTATTTTTGGGTTGTTATTTGTTTTTACAGGGGTGTCAAATGCCTGGGTTTGTGGTAGTGCAATTGCTGCTAATAAATCCCAGTAATTTACCAGGTATTGAGCGAGCGGTTCTGCAACAGCGCAGGCTCCCTCCGGGCTTAGCAACATTTTGACGGTTTCCGCTGAAACCCTTGCAGCCTCGTTGATACACCAAAGATTTTTATACGTGGAAGCAAACGAATGAACTGAAACCGGATCCGATTCATTCAGCTTGAATTGCCCTTCAGGTAAAGCAAGTAGCAAACCATTATTCGGCTTATTCATTTGCGTAGAATAAATTCCGGCCAGCGAATAAGAAGAACTGGCCAGCAGGGCATCATTGAATTCGGGAACATTTTCAAACAAATGTTTTGTTACTGCCATGCTTCTTTTCCACGCTTCCTTTTCCCGGTCAATAGTTGATTCAACTTCAAAACCAGCAGAGCCAAAATCCATGGTACAATCCACGTAATAATGATTCTGTCCAAGGTATCCCTGCTGGATTAAAACCCGGTTATCTTTCATTTTTAATTCAGCCGGAACAGCCAGCGAACGATATGAAAGAGGCTTTATCTGAATAAATTCAAGCGTTCGGGTGAAATCTGATAAACCCGGAAGCGATTTTTGAAAACCGATATTTGATAATCTTAAGACCGATGCTGTTTCCGTACAATCAACAATCATTTTGGAAAGAATAGCCTGACGGCCGGATTTATTTCCTATGACCAGCCCTTGTAATTTGTCTTTTTGGGCAATCAGTTGTATAGGATAACTGGCATAAATAATTTCAACACCCAGTTTAAGTAGTTCGTCTTCAAGCGCAAGTTTTACATGGTTAAACCTAAGCAGGGTCTGCTCGTTGCCGGGTTGTTCAATAGTAGATTCGATGCAGGATTGAATCGCTTCGGGCAATTTTCCCCTTGAAAGCCCGTTATGATTGATCCATGGCCGGCAGGTTGCTGTAACTTCCCTGCCCAGGAAGATCCGACGTTCGATGAGTACAACGGATGCGCCTGATTTAGCAAAGGTTTTAGCTGCTGTTACGCCGGCAAATCCGCCACCCACAATAAGAACATCGCATTTGTTGAGAACCGGTAGCGTTTGTTCCAGAAATTTAACTTTCTCAACTGCTTCCTGGCTACCGATAGCAGCAATAACTGACTCGGGTAAAACAAGTGCAGCGATTGAAGTTAATCCCGATATTTTTATAAAATCACGCCGGGAAAAATCTTTTTTGCTTTTATTTTGATGTGTCATTTTCTAATTCTTTAGGTATTAGCCAACATTTGCCCGGCTAACACGGCATCATCCATCAGGTAATTAAATTGATTCCACATTCCAAACCGTTAAGTACCCATACTGTATTTTGTACATTAACGGTAACCGCTATTGATACTGCCGGAGGTAGAACTGGTGGTGATGCAGGTATACTTTTTTTGCTGAATAAATAAGACAAAAAAAATGTACCTGCAAACAAATTTTTAAATATTCTAAATCTAATACCCTGGATTTTGAGCGATGATTCCGCCGGATTGAATAATTACATCGGCAGGAATGGGCCATAAAACCTTATGAGGTTTTGCTTCAGTGATTCCTCGTGTGATGGCATTGCTTATAAATGTGCCATTGCGAATTAAATCCTGGCGCCTGATACCAAACTCCCAGTATAGCTCCCTGCCACGTTCTTCCAAAATAAAACTTCTCATAGCAGCTGCGCTGGCAAACGTACCTGCAGGAATACTGGCAGTTGTTTTGGCCCTGTCGGTAACCTGTTTTAAATAGCCCTGCGCTTCTGCTGTTGGGCCGGCAAGTTCATTCGTGATTTCTGCCATCGAAAGCACCACATCTGAATAGCGGTAGATAACATAATCAAAGCCAAATCCATTGATAACATATTTGGTATATTTCATGGGTATCGCAAGATCTAAGCCCGTTGCCCTACTAATGGTTTGGCCACTGTTGTTGATATAGGAATTGGCAATAGTTTCCAGCCTGCTATCGCCTGCTGTGTACTTGTCGTAAAAACCCCACGGCATGCCAACAAGTTTATACTTTTCACCCAACGAAACATCGTTGCCCAATACAGATTGTGCATCCTCAGGTAAGAGGCAGGCAAACCATATACTTTCGGTGGCATTACTGCCTGGCACCGCAAAAATAACCTCGCTGTTTTGAGAAGTTACAAATACATCTTTGTAAGATGGGTTTAAATTATAACCCATTCCCATCAAATCTGTACCTACTGTTTTTGCTTTATCCCACTTTTTGTCATGCATGTATAATTTTAATAAAATCATTCTTGCAGCGCCTTTTGATAACCTTCCCCAATCGTTGGTACCATTGTATTTGTTGGGCAAGCCTGCAATGGCAGCCAGTAAATCTGCTTCCACTGCGGCAGTATAAACTTCTTTACCGGGCCTTGCCGTTACATCAAGACTAGCTACTGTAGCCGGATCAAGCTTCACACTTACCGGTCCATATAAATCGTACAACACATACATAAACCAGGCCCTTAAACCTTTTGCCTCTGCTATATATAATGCTTTTTGATTAATGTTAGATTTTTCAACTTTATCTATTAACACTGTTAATTTGGCAATGTAACTTACCCTGCTATAAAAAGCCTCTCCGCTGCTGTTTAAAGCAGTACTGGGACCTAAAGTAAACTGGTTGTAGGGGAAATAATAGATGTCCAAATTTTCATCTGTTTGTGTAGATGTAGCCCATGTATAGCCTAAAAAAGAAGCAGTAAGGGAAAAGTCGTATTGACCATTGGAAATATCTGTACTTCCATAAATGGGATTGAACTGGGCGTAAAAAGGGATGAGTCCGGATTTTACATCCGCTTCTGATTTGGGGAAATCGTCTGAATTTACCTGGCTGTAAATTTTAGGTTCTAATATTTTTTTACAACTGGCGGCAGTAATAATTATTACTGATAAAAGCAATAATAGTTTAAGTATTTTTTTCATCTTAAATAAATTTTTAAAATATTAAAATTGAACATTAATACCAAAGGCTGTAGTTAAAGCCGTAGGATAAGGATTGTTGTTTCTTTCCATTTCCGGATCCAAGCCCCGGATGTTGGTAACGTTAGCTAAGTTATTAAAATCAAGAAAAAACCTGGCCGAACGAACCAATTTTTGTTTTCCCAGCAAACCTTTTGGTATTGAGTAGCCCAGGTTTACATTTCTTAATCTGGCAAAAACACTGTTCTTTACAGTGCGGAAATCATTGTTGCCGGTTGGGTTATTAGCGGCCGCGATGTCAGTAGGAAAGCCGGGATAAGTGCCATTGGGATTGAATGAAGTAAAAGCATCCAACGTATGTATATCTACATTTGTTGGTACACCCGGCCTGGTAAGACTGTATAACTCAACGAATGGTTGAAAACCATCATAAGTAATATTTCCATATGCCCCGTAAATGAATACAGATAAATCGAAGCCTTTGTAACGGAATGTGTTGTTGAAACCAAAGGTGCCTTTAGGATCACGATTGCCCAGGTAAGTAACATCTTTAATATCCAGTACATTATCGCCATTTAAATCAACGTATTTTATATTGCCCACAAAAGCCCCGGTCTGGTATGCAGGAATATCTTTTGTGTCTCTTATTAACCCGTCTGTTTTCCAGCCATACTGGGCCCGTATTGGATCGTTTAGTCCAATGAAATCCGGCAAAGTAACTGCAGGGTTTCTGGTTACCCAATAGGCTTTATTTGTACCCAATATTATAGTACTGCTCCAGTTAAAGTTTTTAGAAACAATATTCTCTGTTTTTAAGGTCAATTCAAACCCTTTGCTACGGGTAGAACCTACGTTAAATGCCTGCGTGGTAATGGGGTTTGAGGTTGGTAAAACCCTGAAATCAAGCAAGTCATTTGCGGTTCTGTTAAAGTAGTCTACTGAACCACTTACCCTGTTATTAAAAAATCCAAAATCAAACCCTGCATTGATGGTAACATCAGTTTCCCACTTCAAATCGGGGTTACCAATTTGTGTTTGAAAAAATCCTGAATTGAATAATTGATTGCCGATAAGATAACGGTACTCAGTTGATAGAGAATACAGGGAGTTGGCATAATTACCATTAGTGGTAATGCTTTCGTTACCGGATGTGCCGTAGCCTGCCCTTAATTTTAACTGATTCAGCCAACTGACATTATTTAGAAACTTTTCCTTACTTATTATCCAGCCAGCAGATACGCCGGGAAAAAAACCAAACAGATTTTTTTCAGGAAAATTGCTGCTGCCATCAAACCTGCCGGTAAACTGTACAATATATTTATCAAGCAAGGTGTAATTTAGCCTTGTAAACTGGGATAGTTTGGTACGCTCTGATCTGTTGGAACCTACGCTGCTTAAATCCCTGTTGTAGGCTATCCCAATATTATCTAACCCAAAAATATCTGTATTAAAACCAACTGCATTTAAACTAAAATCATTGAAAGTGCTTTTATAATATCCCACACCAGCTACTCCAGAAAATTTACCTTTCCATATTTTCTTGTCATAAGTAATAAAAGTTTCTGCACTATAGTTATTTAATTTTGTAAATCCTCTTTGTGCATTACCCTGTGGAACTGTTGAAAAACCAGCAGCTACCGGAATAAAAAACTGACGATCTGTTCTGGTATTGTCTATACCACCGGTAATATTAAGTTTCAAACCATCAATAATGTTGATTACCAAACTTGGCGTAGCCAGAAACCGGTTGCTAAAATTTTGATTGGTTATTTGCAGAAAACTAGCGGGGTTGGGCGTACGGTCATAATAAGAGGTGTTCAATTTTCCATCGGGTGTAAACAAAGGAATATCTGATGCAAACTGCAATGAAGACTGGAGAAGAGACGGACTATCAATATCACCAACCTGCCCCGTAGCAACATTATCTCCATTAACCTGGCTAAAAGTCAGGCCTATGTTAAATTTAATCCGATCGCTGATTTTTTGATCAAGGTTTAGTCGTCCGCTGTATCGTTTCAGATTGGAGTTTTTAATTAATGCCTGCTGATCAAAATAATTAAAGGAAGCAAATATTTTGGTGTTTGCGGTACCGGTTGACATGGAAATATTGTGGTCATTTATCCTGCCGTCCCTCAACACAAAATCAACTTTGTTTTCGCCAATGCCCGCATTGGCTACTTCTGCTGCAGTAAAAAAAGGCACATAATCACCAATTGGCCTGGTACCATTGCCATAAGGCGCCAACCTGTTATTAAATTTAAAAAGCTCAAGCCCATAATCATTTACACCACCCCTGAATTCGGTAGCATTCAGTGGTTGTAAAAAATCTTTACTGGTTTGCATGGAGTAAGTACCGCTGTAGCTGATGGTAGCTTTTCCTTCTTTTCCCTTTTTTGTTGTAATCAGTATTACACCATTGGCAGCAGCAGAACCATAAATGGCCGTAGCACTTGCATCTTTTAAAATATCAATTGATTCAATATCGTTTGGATTGATATTGTCTAACGGGCTGCGTTGAAAACCTCCCTGGATATTTCCCGTGCTGGAGTTAAAGGCTGTAGAGACATTGGTAGTAATTGGAAAACCATCAATAACAAAAAGCGGACTGTTATCTCCCCTTGGAGAAATAGCTCCCCTGATAGTAATTGCCAAAGCCCCGCCCGGCTGTGCTGTGTAAGAATTTACATTTAACCCTGCTGCCCTGCCCTGTAATAAGTTATCAATAGATACAGCATTTGTAAGGATAAGGTCTTTTGTTTTTACAGTAGATACTGCACCAGTAACAGCACTACGGTTTTGTGTGCCATATCCTACAACAACAACGTCTGTTAAATCATTTTTAATTGCAACCAGCTTTATAGTAAGGAACTGTTCGTTTGAAACCAGGATATTTCTTTGTTCGTAACCAACGTAGGAAATAATTAGCGATTGACCTTTTTCCACTGCCAGTTCAAACATACCATCATTACTGGTAGTTGTGCCACTTAAAGACTGCTGAATTTTGATTGAGACACCTGCCATTGGCTTATCATCTTCATCGGTGACCAATCCTTTAATTTTAAATATTGCAACTGCCGGGGGTAATTGAACCTCCGCAATAAGGGGAAGTGATTCTGACTTTTTTTTGATAACAATCGTTTTTTCCACAATTGAATAAGAAAGCGAAGTGTTTTGTAAACATTTATTCAATGCTTCGGATAACGCAACATTTTGAATTCGGATACTTACTTTGTCTGCCTTTTCCAACGATTCTACCGAATACAAAAAATAATACCCGGTTTGTTTTTGAATTTCTTTGAATACCCTTTTTAAAGGGACATTTTTAACATCAAGCGATACATTTTGAGAATGTCCGTTTTTTGCCAATCCTTGCAGGCTGATGGTTAAAATTAAAAAGGCAGTAAGTTTCATAATCAGCAACGTTTTCGAAAATTTTTGCCAGAAGCAAAAATTTGGAATTTTTAAATCCATAACTTTAGTTTGATTTTGGTTAAACAATAAACAGTCTGTGATTGATTGTAATAATTGGATTAGACTAAAATTTTGCCGGGAGTGTTGTAACCACTTCCGGTTTTTTTAGGCCATCCTTGTAAATATTTCCAGGGTAATAAACTATTTTAACAGCATCGTTAGGGTAGTATGGTTATTTTTTTATCATTCACCTTAAAATGTACTTCACCAGTAGCTTCCAGCAGGTGCAGCACCTTCAAAATATTTACATTGCGTGGAATAGTGCCTCCAAAATGCGTTGTAATATTTCCTTTAAACTCCACTTCAATATCATACCAACGGGTAAGCTGCCGCATTACCTGGTTAATGTCTGCGTTTTCAAATTGAAACCTGCCCTCTTTCCAGGCAATCACCTGTTCCATATCTGGATTATTGTCAATTTTGTTCTGCTTTAATTTATTGTATTGCAATTGTTGCCCTGGCTTGATAAAATTGGTTCCTGCCGCATTGTTCACTTTTACACTTCCTTCAAACAAGGTTGTGTTTACAGCAGGTTCATCGTCATAAGCATTTACATTAAAATGTGTTCCTATTACTACTATTTCGCCACCTTGGCCAGATGCAAGATTTATTTTAACCTTAAAAGGTTGATTTGTTTTTTTTGCAACTTCAAAATAAGCTTCACCGGTTATTTCAACCCTGCGTTCGGCACCTGCAAAAACAGTTGGGTAGCGTAGGGAAGAACCTGAGTTTAACCATACCACGGTACCATCTGCAAGTGTTACCTGGTACTGTCCGCCACGGGGAGTAGTAAGTGTATTAAATAAAACAACATCGTTCTTACCATCGGCTGAGCGATATACTAATTGCCCGGTATTTAATTTGATTACATTGGTAGCTCCCTGGCTGGCGATTGAGCCATTTGAGCTGCTATCCAGCACAATAGCAGTTCCATCTGCCAATAATAAAACGGCTTTGTTGCCGCCCGGTAAAACGCCCTTAGCGGTATCGGTTTTAGCCGTGTTATTTTTAGCAATAGCCGGCACTTCCCTATCCTTTAGTGCATAATAAATACCTGTTGAAACAAAAAATAAAACTGCTGCTGCGGCAACCCATTTTATATTAAATCGTGGAGATAATTTTTTTACAGGAATTTCCTGCAGTTGATTGATAAGCGATTTCATTTTATCATCCCATACGGCATCAGAAGGCGCAATACTTTCGACTGCAGACTGAGACCACAATTCTTTAAACTGATTTGATAACGTATCGGGAATGGTATCTACATCAAGCAGCAGAAGCAACTCCTGGTAGTCGTCATTGGAGATGGCGTTGCTTAAATACAACTTAAAAAGCACCTTAATGCGGTTGGTATTGTCAATCATACAGCTATTTTAACGCAATCTTTAATATATGACGCTAAAACAAACAGCCTGTACCAATGCAGTTAAAAATATTTTTTATATTTTTTTGAATAAATAAAATAGCACCATTAACACCAGATTATCGGATAAAAATTTACGAATAAATTCAAGTGATGCAAACAGGTGGTTGCGGACGGTATTTTTAGATAGCCCTAAATGTTGAGCAATCTCGGTGTTGGAATATCCGTAATGATGATGCAGGTAAAAAACTTTTTGCCGTTGAGGCGATAATTGATCAATAGCATTAACGATGATTGCTTCTGAATTTTTATATAGCAATTGCCTATCGGCATCTTCGTCAGATAAAGGCTCCTGCATATTGCTCCACACCTGTTGCTGCAGTAAAGGATTTTGTTTTAAAGTCCTTAAAAAATCAATGGCTTTATTATGCGCCACCCGGTAAAGGAAAGCATTAAAGTTTTCAATTTGTGGAATTAATTCTTTGCCATGCCATATTTTCAAAAAAACATCCAGCACTAATTCTTCTGATGTTTCTGCACTTTTAGTTATTTTGAATAGGTAAGTAAAAAGCTGATTTCTATATTGCTCAAAAAGTTTCGCAAATGCCAACTGGTCACCGTTACTTATTTTAAGCAACAGATCAATGTTATCGTCAAGTTTTTCGTTATTCAATGAAATGGCAGTTAAGTTAGCTAGCTTGGTAATTTTCAAAAAAGAATTATCTATACCATTTAAAGTTAGAATTTATAAATCAGAAATCGTTATTAAAAGTTTCTTATCAATCTTATTATTAATTTTTTGGAGTTGTAAATTTATTAGACAAAATTATTTCCTAATAAGAGCTAAAAAGAACACATTGATCTAATAATTTCCAAAAAGCGGGAAAGAAGCAACGACAAGCCTTTTCCGGTCAGGTAAAAAGATCATTATTTTTATTCTGCAAATTTTTCCCAGAGAATTTTCATCAAAGCACTGAATCTTTCTCCCTGCAAGTTAACCTTCAAGTGAAGCAAAAAAAATCTGAAGTACGGTTAAACGATTGTTCATTTCAATTCGCTCAATAATTATCCATTGCCGGATGTGTACCTTTGGATTTTATTGCCTAATAATTCAAAGCTATAACGTTTAAAAATATTTTTGCAGGACTTGTTTAAAGTATTCTTTAAACCTAAAACCATTGTTGTACCTGTCTGCGTTTATTTTAAAAGCTCCTTTACAAACGTTTATTAGCTGCATCACTCATTCAATCAAATAAAAATGAAGAAATATTCTTTGCTAAAAGTTACACCACTCATTTTTGTTACCTTATTAGTTTCGCATGGTTGTAAACGTGGAATCTACAATACTATTAAAATATCCGGTGCTGCACAGGGAACTTCCTATAACATCACCTACCTGGCCGGACCCAATTCAAATTACCGGGAAGCAGTTGATTCTATTTTTAATAAAATTGACAGCTCTCTTTCAACTTATATTCCTGTGTCCCTCATTTCAAGAATAAATCAAAATGACAGCACTGTGTTAGTAGACGATTTCTTTAAAGATGTATTCAATAAATCCATCGAAGTTTCGCAAAAAACAAATGGCTTGTTTGACATAACCGTGGCCCCGGTTGTAAATGCCTGGGGATTTGGATTTAAGAAAAAACAAATAGTAACTGACCGTTTAATTGACAGTTTGCTAAAATATGTGGGTTATAAAAAAGTAAGGCTGGAAGGAAGTAAGCTGGTGAAAGAAGATGCGAATGTAATGCTCGATTTTAATGCGATAGCACAGGGTTACACGGTAGATGTACTGGCAGCGTTTCTTGATAAGAATGGTATAAAAAATTACCTGTTAGAAGTGGGCGGAGAGTTAAGAGCAAAAGGAAAAAAGCAAAACGATAGCGCCTGGACGGTGGGTATTGAACAGCCAAATGAAACGCCGAATGAAGTGGTATTAAAAGCAACATTCAAAATGCACGATGTGTCATTGGCTACTTCTGGTAATTACAGAAAATTTTACATTGAAGATGGGAAAAAGTATACTCATATCCTTAACCCATTTACAGGATATCCTGCAAAAAATAATTTGCTGAGTGCCACAGTGGTTGCTGCTAACTGTATGACGGCAGATGCTTATGCAACGGCTTTTATGGTGATGGGATTGGAACAATCAAAACAGTTTTTAGCTAAGCATAAAGACCTGGGCCTGGAAGTGTTTTTAATTTATGATGACAATGGAAAAATGAAAACATATGGCTCTAAAAAGATGGAAGAAAATTTAGAAACGGACCGGTAATGAATTTATAAATGCTGAAAGCTATATATTCCATGGGATAAGGTTGTAATTCATTATCACAAGCAATTTAAATCTGTAGAAGGCATGCCCACCCATCAGTTGCAGAATATTGATAGATGCTGTAAACATAAAACACCTGCTTAATTTACCCGACCGGGAAACCATCCTTAAAATTCAAGAAAATGTATTTATGCAATATTTTCATGTTTACACTTCCTTTACAAATGAAGCTGCATTTTCGCCATCGCTATTTGTAGAGATAAGAGAACGCCTAAGTTTGGAAGTGTAAACATTATTAGCGATATTATAGTAGCTCATGGCTTTGAGGCAGAACAAAAAAATAGTTGATCGGTAAAAGAAAACACCAGGCTGGGCTATTATCCAACAGAAATGTTGGTAGATAAAATCTGTTGCACCCGGGAGAACCGGGCTAAACTTAAACCTTTAGGCATAGCACTGATTGGCAAACCACTTACAAGTCCACCGGCATTGAAAACTCATATAATATCTGGCGAAAGAAATCTAATAAAGGGCAAGTTTGGACAAGCCAAAACAGCGTCAGGTAACTGAAGCAATTAAAAACCCATACCATCATTATTTCATTTTCTTTATATAGAAAAAATCTCTGGGTGTAAGCTTTATATTATTCGGGAACCATTCCATACATAAACTTCGGTTCAGGTGTCAATAAAATCCACGTCTTTTCCAAAAGTCTCCTCTTGTACTATTTACCTGTGCTGCTGCTGTAGTAAAGGGTTTTGTTATTTAAAATTCGTAAAAAACCAATGGCTTTATAGTGCGCCACACGGTATAAGAAAGCATTAAATTTTTTAATTTATGGAATTGATTCTTTGCCATGTTATATTTTCAAAAACACATCCAGCAATATCTCTTTTGTTGGTTCTGCATTTTTAGTTATTTTAAAAGAAAAGCAAAACGCTAATTTCTGTACTTCTAAAAAAGTATAGTAACGGCCGCCTGGTCGCCCTCGCAGATTTTTTTCAGCAGCAATACATTATCGTCAGGGTTTTCGTTATTTAATAATATGGCAGTTAGCTTGGTAAGCTTTGTTATTGAAAAAAACCGTAAAATTTTAAAAAAAATAGTCTTTGTTAACTTTGCGTTGTATGGTTATAACTGGAAGCAATAGATAAAAATTTATACCCCTGTTTAAAACTAAAGCGCTGGCTGGAACCCCATAATAAAAACGACGGTGTGGCACCTGTACAAGCCGATAAATTAGACAAACATACCGCTATCAACTACAAGGCACAAATCACTAAAATAGAAGATGGCAAAGAATCAACTATTGACATCACTTTTGGTATTACCAAAGTAGCCCTGTACGATAAGCGGGATGACCTTATAGCTATCGATTTTTTAATTACACCCCCGGAACAATACGTTTACATCAAAAAAAATCAATCCATTACCTTTGGCAAAATTTTAAAGAACGATGTTACAGATTAGTTTTATCAGACAAAATATTGATTTTGTAAAAGAAAGAATTCAACACAAAAATTTTAAAGATGTTAGCATTGTAGACAGCATTGTTGCAGTGGATGAGCAGGTGCGTAAATTAAAAGTAGAAAGTGAAACCCTGCAGGCAAGCATGAATGCTGCCAGTAAAGAAATTGGCATGCTGATGGGCAAAGGTGAAAAAGCTTTGGCCGAAGAAAAAAAAGAGGAAGTAAGCAAACATAAATCTGCCATACAACAATTAAATGAGCAACTGGGCCTGGCAGAAAAACAACTGCAGGATGAATTGATAAAGCTGCCCAACTTGCCTCATAGCAGCGTACCTAAAGGGAAAACACCGGAAGAAAATGAAGTGGTAAGAGCTGGCGGCAACAAACCAATTTTACCCAACACTGCAGTACCCCATTGGGATCTGATTAAAAAATACGACCTCGTTGATTTTGAAACTGGTGCCAAAATAACCGGCAGTGGCTTTCCTTTGTATAAGGGCAAGGGTGCCAAATTGCAACGCTCATTGATACAATATTTTTTAGATTACAATACTGCAGCGGGTTACACTGAATATTTACCCCCGTTGCTGGTAAACGAAGCAAGCGCTTACGGCACCGGGCAACTGCCCGATAAAGAAGGACAGATGTATCATGCCACTGCAGATAATTTTTACCTGATACCAACAGCAGAAGTGCCCGTTACCAATATTTACCGGGATGAAATTGTAAAGGAAACCGAACTGCCGATAAAGATGACGGCTTACACACCCTGCTTTAGAAGAGAGGCCGGCAGTTTTGGTGCCGATGTGCGTGGATTAAACCGGGTACACCAGTTTGATAAAGTGGAAATCATTCAATTGGTGCATCCGGATAAAAGTTACGAGGTTTTGGAAGAAATGGTGCAACATGTAGAACAGCTACTGCAAAACCTGCAACTGCCTTACCGCCTGTTGCGTTTATGTGGTGGCGATATGAGTTTTGCAAGCGCCATCACCTATGATTTTGAAGTGTACAGTGCTGCCCAGCAAAAATGGCTGGAAGTAAGTTCTGTCAGCAATTTTGAAAGCTTTCAAAGCAATCGCTTAAAGGCCCGCTTTAAAGATGCCAATGGCAAAACACGATTGGTACATACACTTAACGGTTCTTCTTTAGCATTGCCAAGGATTGTTGCTTGCCTGTTAGAGAATAATCAAACTGAGGAAGGAATATTGTTACCGGATGTTTTGCATGCATATTTTGGAAAAAGCATTATTGGAGATTTGTGATATAAGATTTGTGATTTGCGATTTCAAAATTCCCCATTCACCATTCACCATTCACCGATGCACCAACAATCATTCTCATTTTCTGCACAAACCTGGAAGCGGTTAAAAAAAAATAAAGGTGCTTTGCTTGGTTTGGGAATAATTGTGCTGGCAATTTTTATTGCGCTGTTTGGCTATGTGATTGCACCCGATAATTCTCCCAATGCAGATTTGCAAACAGTGGAGATTCAGGCTAAAAAGCCAGGCTATAGTCAGTTGTTTTTAAAAATTCCTGACAAGAAAAACAAGGTCTCCCTGCTTGATGCATTGTTGTATGGAAAACCAAGCCAATACAGATTTGTACCCATCAGCGGATATAAAATTAATGGCGATTCGTTATTGGCAAATAAGTATATTGATGAGACCGATTTTGAAGTACAACGCTATTCAATTAATCAACTAACCGGACAGCAGCCGGCACTCCTGCTAACTCATAACATTGTTACAAAAAAATACTGGTTGGGTAGTGATAAATTTGGTCGGGATATTTTAAGCAGACTGGTTATTGGCACAAGAGTAAGTCTTGCAGTTGGCTTAATTGCAGTTATTATTTCATTAACACTTGGTATCATATTAGGGGCATTGGCAGGCTATTACCGTGGGCGTACAGATGCCATTGTAATGTGGCTGGTAAATGTAACCTGGAGCATTCCTACTTTGCTGTTGGTTTTTGCCATTACCATGGCATTGGGCAAAGGCTTCTGGCAAATATTTATTGCAGTGGGGCTTACCATGTGGATAAGTGTGGCAAGGCTGATAAGAGGACAGGTATTGGCCATAAAAGAACTGGAATACATACAGGCAGCAAGAGCATTGGGGCTGGGTGATGCAAGAATTATCTTTCGGCATATTCTGCCTAATATACTGGGACCCGTAATGGTTATTGCTGCCAGCAATTTTGCAACCGCCATCATTATAGAAGCCGGGTTAAGTTTTTTAGGCATTGGTGTACAACCGCCACAACCAAGCTGGGGCTTGATGATAAAAGAAAATTATAATTTCATTATTACCCACAACCCGATGCTGGCACTGGTACCGGGCTTTGCCATAATGTTGCTGGTGCTTGCTTTTAATTTATTGGGCAATGGATTGAGAGATGCAGTGGATGTGAGATAAAGACAATTCTCCTTAAGAGAAGGAACACTAATCAACTGGTGCCACCCGTACATTTCTGCTAAATCCTTCTTCTAAAGAAATGAAAGTTTCGGTACGTTCTATCCCTTTAATTTTTTGCAGCTCATCGTGCAATACATAGCGTAACTGGCTAATGTCTTTACAAACAATTTCAACAAACATGCTGTAATTACCGGTGATATAATTGAGGCGTACTATTTCGGGAATGTTCATTAATTCTGTGGCAACTGCATCATACAAAGAACTCTTTTCTAAATAAATTCCTACAAAGGCAGTGATATCATAACCGAGTTGTTTTAAATCTACATTTAACCGGGTTCCTTTAACAATATTAAACTCCTGCAACTTTTTAATGCGCACGTGGATGGTTCCACCACTCACAAAAAGCTTTTTGCCCAACTCAGCATAAGATACCTCTGCTGTCTCCATCATTTCATGTATAATCTGAAGGTCTAATTTGTCAAGATTCAATTTAGTAGCCATATTGGGGTTTATTTTAAAATATTTTCAAATATAGTTACTATATTTTGATAGAATTCGATAAAAACAAAAAATACAGCTTATTGTTTAATTTTTTGCTTTCCGTAAATAGACTACTTAATGTGTTGCACTATTTTGGATATATGATTGAATTATTCTTTAACAGCTATGGCAATTTTGGAATCGGCAGTGCTACAATACATAACCGTTTGTTATTAAGCTACCCCTTCCTGCTTTAAAAATTTAGAACCGCCTCCTTGTTTTTAAATTAACCTTAAACAAAGCATCATTTTTCTTTAACTTTGGCCGCTTCGGAAAAAAACTTCCCTGGCACATTTACAAACATCGTTTTTGAATTAACATGCCAAAAAACAACTCCATCCAATCAGTACTGATTATCGGCTCCGGCCCAATTATTATAGGACAAGCCTGTGAATTTGATTACTCCGGCACCCAGGCTGCAAGAAGCATTCGGGAAGAAGGTGTAAAAGTGTTGCTTATTAACAGCAACCCTGCCACTATTATGACAGACCCGATGATGGCGGACAAAGTTTACCTGCTGCCACTTACAGTAGAAAGTATTGAACAGATTTTAGAAGAAAACCAACACACCGAATTTAAAATAGATGCGGTTTTGCCCACAATGGGTGGCCAAACGGCCCTTAACCTTTGCAAAGAGGCTGATGAACTGGGCATCTGGGAAAAATATGATGTTAAATTAATTGGGGTAGATATTAAAGCAATTGATAAAGCAGAGGACAGGGAAAAATTCAGGCTGTGGATGATTGAAATGGGTATACCTGTTTGCAAGGCAAAAATTGCCAACTCATTTTTAGAAGGAAAAGAATTTGCGCAGGAAATTGGCTTTCCATTGGTACTACGGCCCTCCTTTACCCTGGGTGGTACAGGTGGTGGTATTGTTTTTAAAAAGGAAGAACTGGATGAAGCCCTCAATATAGCTTTAACTGCAAGCCCCATCCATGAAGTACTGGTAGAAAAAGCAATATTGGGCTGGAAGGAATATGAATTGGAATTACTGAGAGATAACGCCGATAATGTAGTAATCATTTGTGCGGTAGAAAATTTTGACCCGATGGGTGTGCATACCGGCGACAGCATAACAGTTGCTCCTGCCATGACATTGAGTGACACCGCTTATCAGTTAATGCGTAATACGGCCATCCGCATAATGCGTAACCTCGGCAACTTTGCCGGTGGTTGCAATGTGCAGTTTGCCATGAAGCCGGATACAGAGGAAATTATTGTAGTGGAAATTAACCCAAGGGTTAGCCGCTCTTCTGCATTGGCAAGTAAGGCTACGGGTTATCCTATTGCAAAAATTGCAGCCAAACTGGCCATTGGTTATAACCTGGATGAACTTAAAAATCAAATCACTCAAAGCACCTCGGCTTATTTTGAACCGGCGTTGGATTATGTGATTGTAAAAATACCCCGTTGGAATTTTGACAAATTCAAAGGGGCCAATGATACCTTGGGTTTTCAAATGAAAAGTGTGGGTGAAGTAATGGCCATTGGCAGAAGTTTTTGTGAAGCAATACAAAAAGCTTGTCAGAGTTTGGAGAATGAGGCAGTGGGGCTTGGCTACTATGGCCAAAGCCTGATGAAAGCAGATGATTTAATTGAATACATCAAAATACCAAAATGGGACAGGGTGTTCAGGATAAAAGATGCGCTGATGGCAGGTGCCAGCGTAAAACGTATTTGTGAAAGCACCGGCATAGACCGCTGGTTTATTTACCAGATACAAAAAATATGCAACTGCGAAAAAGAGATAGCGAAATATCATTTAAAAAATCTGCCAGATACATTATTAAGAGAAGCAAAAATATTGGGCTTTAGTGATGAGCAGATTGTTCGGATAATGAAAGAAGAAGATGCCGGATTGATTTATGAAAAAAGAAAGGCATTGGGCATAACAAGGGTATTTAAAATGGTTGACACCTGTGCTGCAGAATTTGAAGCCAAAACTCCTTATTTCTACAGTACGTTTGAATCGGCTCAAGCCCCCCCACCCACCAAGGGGGGATTTGAAAATGCAGTCCCCGTGGCTTTATTGAATTCAAATGAATCAGTGGTTTCTGCGAAAAAGAAAATAATTGTACTCGGTAGCGGCCCCAACAGAATTGGCCAGGGCATTGAGTTTGATTACTGCTGTGTTCACGGATTATTAGCAGTAAAAGAAGCTGGCTACGAAGCCATCATGGTAAACTGCAATCCCGAAACAGTAAGTACAGATTTTGACATTGCTGATAAATTGTATTTTGAACCGGTTTTTTGGGAACACCTGTGGGAGATAATTGAACATGAAAAACCAGAAGGTGTCATCGTTCAGCTCGGCGGACAAACAGCGCTTAAATTGGCAAAAAAATTACACGAGAAAGGTATAAAAATTATAGGTACTTCGTTTGATAGTATGGACATTGCCGAAGACAGGGGCCGCTTTAGCGATACCTTAAAAGAGCTGGGCATACCATATCCAAATTATGGTACAGCTTTTAATACAGATGACGCCATTGAAGTTGCAAAGCAAGTTGGCTACCCGGTGCTTATCCGGCCAAGCTATGTTATTGGCGGGCAACGCATGCGGATTGTTTTGAATGATGAGGAGTTGGAAAAAGGTATTTTAAGCCTTATAAAACATTTGCCAGGCAATAAAATTTTAATCGATCATTTTTTAGACCGTTGCCAGGAAGCTGAAATTGATGCCATTTTTGATGGGGTAGATTTCCATATTATGGGTGTGATGGAACACATTGAACCGGCAGGTATACATAGTGGCGACAGCAATGCTGTACTACCGCAATTCAATTTATCTCCATTGATAGTGCATACCATGGAAGAGTATGCCGAAAAAATTGCCCGTACTTTAAATATCCGTGGACTTATAAATATTCAATTTGCCATAAAAGAAGGTAATGTATATGTAATAGAAGCCAACCCAAGGGCAAGTCGTACAACGCCGTTTATTGCCAAAGCTTATCAAATACCTTACCTCAATATTGCTACCAAAATTATGTTGGGAGTAGCCATGCTCAAGGACTTTACTTTTGAGAAAAAAATGACTGGGTTTGCCATTAAGGAGCCGGTTTTCTCCTTTAATAAATTCCCCGGTGTAAACAAAGAACTTGGCCCGGAAATGAAGAGTACCGGCGAAGCTATCCGGTTTATTAAAGATTTAAGAGATCCCTATTTCCGGCAGTTGTACAAGGAACGGAGTATGCATTTGAGTAAATAAAATTATAGGAATTATAGATAGAAGATAGGACAACGTTAAAATTACCAATCTAATTATGGAGAATAAATAAAATTTAAAATACTACCCCACAAATAATTGCGTTGTACACTAGTTATTATAAGTTGTATATCTTTTTTATGGTATTCTTATGATATAAGATAGGGCTAAGATTTGGAAATTTACTTTTGGTTTATGTATCTTGCATGAAATATTCTCCCCTAAGTTGAGAAAAACTTAGGCTGACCCCTCAATTGCAGAGGGGTTTTTCATTATATTTACTATCTATGAATATATCTTCAAAGCAAAGGGTTAGTATTTATGTTGATGGGTTTAATTTTTACTTTGGGCTTAAATCAAGGAAATGGAAAAAGTATTACTGGTTAGACATTGTACCTTTTTTTGAAAGCTTTATAAAGCCACACCAAGCTTTAGTAGAGGTTACTTATTTTTCTGCAACACCATTAGAAAAGGGGAAATATGATAGGCAAGATTTATTTTTTTCTGCAAACAAATTGAATCCGAAATTTAAGTTAGAATTAGGCAGATATCTACCAAAAACTAAAAGATGCAGAACTTGTGGAGCTACATATTTTACCTATGAAGAAAAGGAAACAGATGTTAAAATAGCTACTAAAATGATTTCTGATGTTGTAAATGATGTTTGTGATATCAGCATTTTAGTATCTGCGGATAGTGATTTAGTGCCGCCAATTGAATTTATAAGAAGTTACAAACCAACTCAAAAAGTATTTGTTTATTTCCCTCCGAATAGATATTCATCAAACTTAAATTCGATAGCAAATAATATTAAGAAGCTGGAAACAAATACTGCTTTTTTTGAAAATAATATGCTCCCAAATACTATCACATTGCCCAATGGATATGTAATAAAGCGACCTGCTAAATGGAGTTGAAACTAATCTAATCCCATTTTATGTATAGTTGCCAAAATAATCTGTGTATATTAGGGTATGTCAAAATCGTTTGATATACCGATTTGGAAAACAGCTCCCTGCCTCCAACTGTTATTGCCGTTGGTTACCGGAATTATATTGCAATGGTATGTACAGCCGGCATTGCAATTAATTATTCTAAATCTTGTGTGCTTTACCTCAGCCTATTGGTTGTTTAGTAAACTGCCGGTTGCAGTAAAATTTAAGTTGCATTTTATGCAAGGCATGTATGTGCAATTGATAATAATAAGCATCGGCATGTTTGTTACCTGGCAAAAAGATAGCAGGCACA
>Ga0163154_10000474_pt1 | contig 61505 bp, 52 predicted proteins | sample OliLakLV19MP9P1_FD_148649 | JGI IMG/M metagenome (GOLD analysis project Ga0163154, IMG submission 148649) | Freshwater microbial mat bacterial communities from Lake Vanda, McMurdo Dry Valleys, Antarctica - Oligotrophic Lake LV.19.MP9.P1 | ecosystem: Environmental > Aquatic > Freshwater > Lake >...
TTGAAGAAATCTACAGTTTCATAAATTATTACAATAACTATCGAATTCATACAAGCCTAAGGATGAGTCCTGCTCAATTTAAACAAAATCTAGTAGAATCTCTGTATGAAAAATCGGGTACTTGACAATTGAGTTATGAGAGTGTGGAGAAAAGTAAAGGTTGGAGTAAATTTCCTACATTTATTTCTATTTGCTATAAGCTATAAGCCGAATGCCACTTTAAATATTGGTTGTTATAGCTTATAGTGTGCTATGGACTACAAAGCTTATCTAAAATTTTGGACTGGATTTTCTTTTAAAAAAGATTTAATAACTCATTATTATGAGAATGTATATCAAATAGATTTTGATGCACTTTATCAGAATGGAATTGCCTGTTTAATTTTTGATTATGATGATACATTAACAGAATTTCACGGCGATTTAGATAATAAATCAAAAGATTTAATTCAAAGCTTAGCAAAAAAAGGTTTTAAAATAGCATTACTTTCAAACTTTCCTAAACACAGAGCAGAGGCATTAGGGCGAAATTTTAATAATACAAATGTTTTTATTCAATACGACTCTAACAAACCAAGCATAAAAGGCTATAAAGCTATTCTTGAACATTATAATACTACACCTAAGTTAACATGTATGATTGGTGACAAAGTTGGAACTGATCTATTCGGAGCTTATTTAACAGGTATAAAAGTACGAATCTTAGTTGAACCTTATTCTAAAGTTTTTAAAGGTAGAAAACCTTCATTATTTCAAAGATCTATACGCTCAGCTGAAAAACATACATGCAAAATTCCAATATAAAAAACAAAGTACGTTATGGTGATTTAATAGTCGTATTGCGTATTGTTTTAGTAGCTATATTTTCAAGCATTATTGCATATAGTCCAACGGCTTTTTCATTAGTTCTTGGTATTTTAATTATTGGATTCATTTTTTTTACAGATACTTTAGATGGAATTGTAGCCAGAAGATTTGACAGGGATTCTAAATTTGGAGGTTTTGTAGATATTTTAGGCGATCGTATAACTGAAACTGCACTTTTAATTCCTTTTGTATTTTTAAATTATGCAAGTCCGTTAATTCTTATTTATTTTATTCTTAAGAATTTTTCAATTGATTTTATTAGATTTAAACAATTTTATTATTCTGGAAATGTTCCGTTTAAACAGTTGCAGAATAACGTATATAAATTTTTAGTTGCCTCTAGGTTTATGCGTGCATGTTATGGTTTTTCTAAGATGCTTATGATTTTTTTGTTTTACACGTTAATATTTAGAAGAGAAGAGTGGTTAGATAATGTTGCAACAATTGTAAGTATAGTAACGGTTGTCTTATCAATCTTAAGAAGTGCGCCTGCATTTATTGAGTATTTTTCTTCAGATAATTTTCTACAAGAAGAAAAGCGATAAGAACTTGAGCTGTTGGGGTTGGCCTTCTGTAGAGGTCTTTTTTGCTTCGGTAAATGTAAATTTAGCTTCGTTTAAGTATGCTTCAAATTCATCTTTTTCTAGTTTAGATTGAATTAAGTCATGAGCAAGATAAATATGAAATTTAAATGCCGATTGATTTGTTGGATAAAATTCTTGGAGTTTAATAAGTTTATTTGATTTAAAACCTACCTCTTCTTGTAATTCAATATTTGCCATTTCTTCTAAATCTTTTTCTGTTGGATTTTCTTTCTTACACCAACCGCTAGGGATCTCCCACGATGTTTTTTCTCTATTTATACGCCATTCATTTTTTAAATAAACAAACCCATCTCTATCAATTGGAAATACAATTACACCTTCGTTTCTTTCAAAAACACTCCATTTAAAAATTTTTCCATCTGGTGCTTCAATTTCTTTTTCAACAACTTTAAATTGTTATTTTGCTTATTATGGCTTTCGGAGATTTTAGAGAAAATATGGCTACCAATGGCACTGAAGAGGCGCTTCATGCAATACAAAAGCAATTAAATGGAGGTTATAAAATGGATGATCCTACAGGGAGATTTATGATGTTAAAAACAGGGTTTAATTTACCTGAATTAAGATATGTTACAGGTTTAAGTTACTCACAGCTAATAGATATGGGTGTTGATGGACTTCAAGAACTTTCTGAACGCTAATGAGAAAACAGAGAATAATTTTGTTACCGCACTGCTTTTAGATAAGACGTTATTACTGAAAGAAAAAGAGTTATTGCTATTTATCGCCATCCTTTTGTTACAACTCTAATTAAACTTCACCGTACTAACTACATCCTCAATAGCATCCAAAGAATCTTGGCCTTGGGTTGATTTAGCATTTATTTTTATTATAGATTTTCCTCCAGAGTCGTTCGAATTCACAAAGTCATTTTCAGAATTAATGCAAATAATATTTTCCTTAGCAGAATAAATATTTGCATATTCATAAGAATTATTTAAAGTTTGAATCCGAACTAAGCCATCTTCTACTTATTTTGCTATAGAATTATCTAAAGCCATTTTTCTATATAACTTTCAATATCAAACTTTCTTCTCAAACCTTCGTAGTTCATATATCGAATTTTGCCAAAGATCTCCCGTTCACCCCAGCCTCTATCGTGTACTCCATATATGCTCCACATAATTCCTATATATCCATTCGGATCGTAGCCATCTAGAGAATATTTGTCGTTTAATTTTATTAAATATTTATGAGCTGCTTGTGTGTTTTCAGTCCATTCTAGAACCTTTTTAGCCCAATACATCCTCATATATCCATGCATTTTGCCTGTTTTGACCATTTCGTTTTGCGCTGCATTCCAAGCGGGATCGTGTGTTTTAGCTCTTTCTAAATCTTCAAAATAATATATGAATTCTCTTTTATCCATTTTGTGATCGTTCAGAGTTTTTATCGCCCATTGTTTAGCGCCTTTTGCATTATCGTAATTCTTATTATAAAAACAATAATTATCGCTCAATTCTTTTCTAATAATCATTTCTTCAAAAAAAGCTTTTCTGGATTCTTTCCATTTATCAGATCTGTTAGTTAAACCATAAGCTTTATTTATCTCCAAAGCGACTCTTAGAGTAGAAATTTGTCCAAAATGAAGATAAGCACTTAAATTAGATAAATGATTTTCTGAAGGATCGTTTCTTAATTCTGAATAATCTTCCAGTTTATTATCTATGAAATCTTTTAAAACTTTCTTTGCTTCATCTTCTCCAGATTTAACAACTGGATGATAGTTATTAATATGTTCAAGATTCATTGTTTCTAATATTTCACTGAACCCATGATTTTCAGTTTTTTGAGTATTAAGTGAAACAAAATTTTGCTTTGTGAGCTTTGTAGATTCTTCAAGATATTCATCTAAAACTTTGTGGATTTTTGGTCTTAAAGTTCTTGCTCCAATCTCTTCGTGATCTGAAGCTACCCAAACTGGAACAATATTGTGAGTATCTACAACATAACATGGTGTTTGGGATTTTCTTGCAAATCTTTCTTTTAAATTTACAGGACCTCTCAAAGGAGAGAAATCGAAATAAAAAGCAGCAGGGTTAAATTTTTTGTCAAATTGCACCAATTGCTCGAAAGGAGTGTCAAAGCCTAAATTAAAAGGTATTCCAAGAGTTCTTAATTTCTGCTCCACATTCTCAAGCCCCTCAAACATCCATTTATACTGTTGTTTTGTTCTATTTTTAACTTTGGTATAGATATTAAAACTTACAATTAGCATTAGATTATTTGCCTTTGCGTGAAGCCAAGCAGCTATTAACGCATGATTATCCTCTACTCTTTGGTCTCTAGACATAACATAGACCACACATTCTCCTGTTTCTTTACTAACCAAATTCAGCTTTTTTATTCGTTTGTGTAAATCTTCGTGCATACTTAATTCTTAAGTTGGAAACCAGTGCGAATAAAGGTGAATAGTAATTAATTAAATCTGATTGTACTTACTAAATCTTCTGTTGCATCCAATGAATCAGTTGAATTTGTTGGAGTTACCTGAATCCTCATTACAGCTTTTTCAGTAGTGTCGTTCAACTTAACAAAAGAGTTTTCTGAATTAATACAAATAATATTTTCTTTAGCTATGTAAATATTGGCATATTCATAAATATTTTCTGAAGAAGCTTGAATTCTAACTAATCCATCTTCCAATATTTGCTCTGACCCGTTGTTCGAAGCTACTTTACCATGTTTAATAATTTTATTTCTAAAAGAACATTCTTTTAAATTCCCAAATAAATCGGTTTCATTTAGATTTTTGTTTTCTAAATTCATTTCGATTTTCCCATGAGAAGAACTCAATATTATAAGGTTCGAATCCGCACCATCTATCTTCCAAATACAACTATTGTATATAAATTCTAAAGGAAAAGATGAATGATTAAATCTAGCTTCTGTACTACAATCTTCTCCTAATACTCCGCTCTCTTTTTCGTAAGAGCTATTTCCCAATATTACTTCTACCCTCCTTTGCAATATTCCTTCCCTATCTATTTCGTTATATATAACTCTTCCAAAACTTGCTCCTACTACGAAAGTGATGAGGTATAAAGAAACAAAAACAAAATGTTTTGCAATACTTTCTGAGTTAACTTTGTGCTTATGTTTTTTTAATTTATGTACAAGGCCTTTTTTTGTAGGTATCTGAAAACGCTTCATTGAAGGCACATCTTCTCTCTTTTCTACCAATTCCTGCTTAACCTCCAATGCATGTTCATTCTCTCTTGTCTCGCTGGGCAATCTAAATAAATTTTCATACTTCTTATCCATAGTAATAAGAATACAGAATTTAGAATTTAGAATCTAGAGCTATAAGCAATAAGCCGTAGGCATTAAGCAGGAATTTTCATATATCCCATCGCTTACAGCTTAACGCCAATAATCTCTCTTGTATCTTACTTCTTGTCTTGTCATAATACAGCTAAGATTAATTTTTAGTAACTTTTTATGGATAGTTCGGAAACAAAAACTGAGAGTGAAGTGGTAAGCACGCCAACAGCTACTCACACTTCAACAACAAATACTTCTTCTTCTCCAGTAATGAAGAACGAAAAGAAAGGGGTGAACAAATTGCTTATATTCTTTGTACTATTTTTTGGAGCTTGCTGTCTTTGTTGTTTTTGCTTCTTTGCCTTCTTTGGTGCTATTTTCAACGTAGTATTTAAACAAGCTGGCGAAGCTTTGAAAGAATTTACAGTGATTTGCGACGCAAGCGAATCTGAATTAGAAAATGCATACGACGACTTATTTACAGAAGAATACAAAGATACAACTTCATTCGCTGAATTTATGGCTTTCTACGAAGATAACGACGAATTCTTTGCTCAATGTAAAGATTTAGAAAGTGTAGATTTTCAAACTTTGTCTAAAGGATTTAATTTCGACTACGATCAAACCACAGAAACTGCAAATATTGAATTAACTACAGACAATGGAGTTCTTCAATTAGAAGCTGTTATGGAAGGTACTAGTTGGAAAATTAATGAGTTAGATATCGATTAAATATTTATTGTAAGAACATCAAGGCGGTCCCACTAAAAGGGACCGCCTTTTTATTTTCTGATTAATATATCTAACATTAACTGTAAATTGAATTACGAAACAATACTACTCTGTCCCTTTTTTGTTTAAAATGAAGTTATATAAGTAGATAGGTATTATTAATGACTGAAAATCAATTTATAATCAAAACAAACATTCCTAGTACAGAGCAACATAGCCAGATACACCACGGCGCAGTTGAATATTTAAAGGCAGATACAGACATAAGATTAACATCTAGTAACGAGGCTTTTAAAAATCTCGCTGATGAGATTTTCCTAAACGCTTTTTACAGATAAATTTTGGATTGGGTGGTTCTAATAAAAATCAGAACCACCCCTATCCAACCTGTTTAAATCCCACCAGTTATTTGATATAATCTTCGAGCAAATGACTAAATTTCTGATTGTCTAAATGTGCTTTTAGATATTTAGTCATTCAGGATTTTAGTCATTTAGATATTTTAAATTATTTATTAAATATTGTTTGGGATTTGAATAGTGAATATTTGAATTTCTAAGCAAAGCTTAGTTTTATGGCTGCTACAATAACAGATTATACAAAAGTAAAGGAAACAAAATTTTATAGAAACATTGGAATTATTGCCCATGTAGATGCTGGTAAAACAACTACTACAGAAAGAATCCTATTTTTCACTGGAAAGAAACATAAAGTTGGCGAAGTTCACGAAGGGGCAGCAACAATGGACTTTATGCAACAGGAGAAAGAAAGGGGAATTACTATTCAATCTGCTGCAACAACAGCATTTTGGAGCTTAAAAAACGATACTTACAGAATTAATATTATAGATACTCCTGGACACGTAGATTTCACAGCAGAAGTAGAAAGATCTTTAAGAGTATTAGACGGTGCAGTTGTTGTATTCGACGGTAAAATGGGTGTGGAACCACAATCTGGAAAAGTTTGGTTTCAAGCAGAAAAATATAGAGTACCAAGACTTTGCTATATTAATAAATTGGATAATATTGGTGCAGACTTCTACAAATCTTTTCAAAGTATCACAGATCACCTTTCAGAAAAGGCCACTCCTATTAGTTTACCTTTAGGAAGAGAAAACGAATTCAAAGGAATAATCGATTTAGTTGCTATGAAAGCTATTGTTCACAAAGACGACGAAGGTAAAGATATAGAAATAACTGAAATTCCTGAAGATTTAAAAGCACAAGCAGAAGAGTACAGAAATAAATTAATTGAAGTTGTAGCAGATGCAGACGACGATATTGCTATGAAATACCTAGAAGGAGAAGAAATTTCCGAGGAAGAGCTTCAAGCAGGAGTAAGAAAAGCAGTTTTATCTAATAAACTTTTCCCAGTTATGGCTGGATCTTCTTTAAAAAACAAAGGGGTACAAGGTATGTTGGACAACGTTTGTAGATATTTACCTTCTCCAAGCGATAAAGACTATTTAATTACAGATAAAACTACAGGAGAAGAAATTATTAAGAAGGGTCAGGCAGCAGGATGGGATCCAAAAACTGGTGAAATTACTTCGAGAGAGTTAACAGAAAATGCTGCATTCAGTGGATTGGTATTCAAATTAATGAACGACCAGCACGTTGGGAATTTAGCATTTTTTAGAGTTTACTCTGGGAAATTAGAAGCAGGAAGTTATGTATACAACAGTACAACACGTAGCAAAGAAAGAGTTGGACGAATCTTAATGATGCATGCAAATGCAAGAGAAGAAGTTAAAGAAGTTAAAGCAGGAGATATTGCAGCAATTGTTGGTTTGAAAGATACAAAAACTGGAAACACAATTTGCGACGAAAAGAGTCCAATTTTGTTGCAAAGCATAGATTTCCCAGAACCAGTTGTTAAATTTGCAGTTGAGCCAAAAACTAAATCTGATCAAGAAAAACTTGCTGAAGCTTTAGGAAAACTAACTTCTGAAGATCCTACATTCAAAGCAGAAACAGATCAGGAAACTGGTCAAGTAGTTATTGCAGGAATGGGAGAACTTCATTTGGAAGTAAAAATTAGATTGCTTAAAGATGATTATGGAATCGAAGTAAGTGTTGGTAAACCACAAGTAGCATACAGAGAAACTGTTAAGACTGAAGGTGCTCACAGAGAACTACTTAAGAAACAATCTGGTGGTGCTGGACAATATGCAGATATCGATATGAAGATTAGACCTAGAGAAAGAGGTACAGGTTATGAATTTATAGATAATGTAAAAGGAGGAGCAATTCCTAGAGAATATATACCTTCTATAGACAAAGGGATTAAAGATTCTATGACTAATGGACCATTAGGTGGCTACCCTGTTGTAGATGTAGAAGTTGAAATTGTAGATGGAACTTACCACGATGTAGATTCAAATACAGATACATTCAAAAGTTGTGCATTCTATGGATTTAAGCAACTAATGAAAGCAGCAACTCCAATATTATTAGAGCCTATTATGAAAGTTAACATTAACGTTCCAGAAGAATATGTTGGATCTGTTACTGGATATCTTTCTGGAAAAAGAGGCTTAATAAAAGGAATGCTTCCAAGAGGAAAAACTCAAGAAATTTCTGCAGAAGCACCTTTAGGAGAACTTTTTGGATATGTTTCAGATTTAAGAAATTTAACATCTGGAACTGCATCTCCAAGTATGGAACCAAGTCACTATGCAGAAGTACCTGCTGGAATTATGAATAAGATTCTAGGAGACGATGCAAAAGCAGCATAAATAGCTTTTAGCGGTTAGCATATAGCACTTATAAGCTATCCTCCTCTTTCAGAGGAGGAGCCCTTTAAGGGCATAGAAGTCAATAAACACTTGAAAAACACCAAATCACAAGCATCAAAATACAAACAAATTCCAATATTTAAGTTTTAAATATCTAAACATTTTAAATTTAGAATTCCAACTTTTCAACCCTAAGAAACTTTCCAACTTTTAAACTTTAAATATTTACTAAAAAAACATTGTTTTGTTTTTCGAATCTGATATCCTGTATAAATATAAATTCGCGTTTAAATGAAATTAATAAAAGGCATCCTTCTAATAGGAATTTTGGCAACAGTAGGATTTATTCTATACTTAAGTTATTCAGAATTTGTTGCCAAAGAACCCGGGTCAGAAGATCAGATTGAGGTTCCCACAGCGGAAGAAATAGGATCTGAAGGAATTTATGACCCATCCAAACAACCACCTCTAGCAGAAGTTCCTACTGAAGAAGAACCTTCCACTGGTGGAGATGTAAGTGTTGCAGGAGATGGTTTTGGAAATACATGCGAAAATAAATTCTTTGACATTTTAATAGTATTGGATGGCTCAGGTTCACCCGAAGAAGAAGGGATTACTGACGATATCGAACAAGGCTTCGATGCCTTTATAGATTCAGTGGATCTAGATAGAAACCGATTGGCTGTAATTAGTAAAAGAGGTTGGGGAATTTATGCAAATCCAGAATCTACAAATGGTGTGGATCCTGCCACCATACCCTACTCTACAGGTTATACAAATAATAAAGAAAATTTAAAAGCTTCTTATAAACAATTTGGATATTATTCAGATCCTATTTGTAATACAAGGCGAACTGGAGATAGTCAAGGTTGCCCTACAGAAGGAGAAAAAATACCAAATCAAATTCGTAATTTTTTAAGTGGAAACAGAAGAACAGTTAACGGTGTACAAATTCCTACTGTAATAATTACCTTTGACGATGGAGACGATGTTCAACTTCCTACTTTAGAAAATCCTGAGGATGGGGGTGACGCATGTGTAGCAAATACCGGCGAATTACAGAAATGGCAAGCTTTGGAAGAATTTGGTGCAATGCATTGGGTTAGATTCACATCTCCTCAAACAAATACATGCACTTCATATTGGTCAGCACCTGGTGTTATGACCCGAGGAAACGGTAGCTTAGTAGAATTCCAATATGGATCTGGTGCTAGTGGAGCTCAATTAGCTCAATTATTCACAGAAATATATGCTGGTACTTGCGAATCCTTAGAAGTCACTCCATCTCTTACAATCGAAAAAAGTGGTGCAATAGGTACCATAGATGCAGATAGCGGACAAATCGCATATACATTAACAGTAACAAATACAAGTTTATGGGAAGTTCCTAATCCTGTTGTTACAGATACACTTCCTACTCAAACAGATAGCGTAGTTACTTCAAGCCCACAAGGAACATACAACTCAACAGATAAAACGTTAACTTGGGCATTGCCAGCATTAACTGTGGGAGCCTCTACATCCTTAACCTATACAATCGACATACCTATTTCTCAATTTGGACAAATAACAAATACTGCTTGTGCATATATAGACACTAATAAAAATGGAATTGGAGAAGATGCTGAAGAATCCGCATGTGATAGCGAAACACTTAATCTAGAAAGCACAAATGGTGTAATAATTAATAAAACATCTTCAAGTACAAAAGTATCTAATGGAACTAGGGTCGCTTATACAGTAGGTGTTCAAAATGTCAACCCTACTGCTTTAAGTAATCTTACAGTAAGTGATACTTTGGATTCAAAAGTCCAAACAAGTTGGGTTTCTGGAATTACACCTTCAACCGGTAGTATTACTGGAACAAATATTAGGTGGGCAGGTGTGAATTTAGCTGGTGGAGGAAGCGCTTCGTTTACATATGTAGTTACAATACCTACTGCAAATTCTGGAGTTTATACAAATGTAGTTGTTCTTTTAGACTCAAATAACGCTGAGCTAGGAAGATCAAATCGAACTGTAAGTACAAATGCTCTACCAAATACTGCTTTTGGAGATACAGTTAACTTAATGCTTCCTATTGGCTTAATATTAGTAGCTTTTGGAGTTCTAATAAGAAAGAAAATGCACAAACCAATTCAAGCATTGTACGAAACTCATTTTAATAGATTCGAAAAAGGTGTTGAAAGTTCTATAGATGACATTTACAATGATTAAGAACTGTAGATTTGTGTAATAAATATGAATTCATCAAAAGCTCACATTCAAAGAAATGCTAGATTAATGCGTGTTGTTACGGCTTCTTTATTTTTGTTCCTTTTAATATTCTTTGTACTTTATCTGTTTTTCTCTATTAATAATAAAGAGTTAGATCCATCGGATGTAAGTACACAAGCACAGTTAGACGAAAAATTAGCTGAATTATGTGCAGAAAAATATTTCGACATTCTTATGATTGTAGATAGTTCAGGCTCTCCAGCCCAATCAGGGGTTGACGACGATATGTATGCTGGAATAGACCAATTTGTAGATTCATTAGATTTAGCCAACAATAGACTTTCTATAATGGAAAAGTTTGGTTGGGTTAGCAAACAAAACACTGGATTCTTAAATAATGCTGCAGATTTAAAAGCACAATATCGAAACTTCGGATTTACAACAGACCCTCCTTGCAAAACATATAATAACTTTTCTACTTGCCCTGCCGCAGATTTGGACGATAAAACACCAGATGCAGTTAGAAATTTTTTAAGCAGCAACAGAAGGTACGTTAATGGAATTTTAGTTCCAGTAACTATTATTTTGTTCGACGATGGAGACAGAGCTCAAGTACCACAATCTGGTCCAGATCAAAATACTTGTAATCCTAGCACATCAGATTTGCAAGCTTGGCAGGCTTTAGATGAATTTGGAGATATTAATTGGGTTAGATTCGAAACTGCTCTATCCAACAATTGTCCTACTTGGCAAAACCAGGGAGTAATGTCTAGAGGTGCGGGAAGCACAATTGCCTACAACTATGTAGACGGCACTTCTGGGGATTTATACTATAGATTTGCAGATATATTTAGAGAACAATGTGGTATTCAACCACAATATCTACCTTTGCAAATAGAAAAAGAAGCAGAACTAGATTTAAGTAGATCCGATGCCAACAAAGCTACAATAAACTACACTATCAACGTCCGAAACCCAAATATAGTTAGTGTTAACGATGCGATTGTAATAGATAGATTACCGGCTGCAATAAATAATGTATTCGATATGAATCCCAATGGAATGTATGATTCTAACAATAAAACAATTAGATGGAATATTACAAGTATTCTTTCCGGTGAAGTAATAACTTACACATATAGTGCAGATGTACTAAGAGAAAACTTCGGACAAATAGATAATATTGCAACTGTATATACAGACGATAACCAGAATGACCTAGCTGAAGATTCGGAGAATAACGACGAAGACAATGCAGGTATATTAATAGATATAAATTCTGGAGTTTTAATGTCTAAAGATGCGAGCGTTCAGAAAGTTGGATCTCAATATGAAGTTTCTTACACAATCGGCATTCAAAATATAGGAGATATTGAATTAGTAAATCTTACTCTTAAAGATAATTTAGATAATAAAGTTCAGGAAACCTGGGTTACAAATATTGAATCTGAAGGTGCATTAGAAAATAAAGTAATTACTTGGACACCAATTAACTTAGCAACAAGTGAACAAAAAACTTTTACCTATAAAGTCAATATTCCAGAAAGCCAAATTGGCCAATATATAAATATAGCAATACTAACAGATGAACAAGCTAATGAACTTGCTCGAGATGATGAGAATGTATCTGTGCCACCTATAACAGATTTGCCAATACCAGTACCACAACCAATACCTGAGCAGCCACGAACAACTCCAAGACCTCAAATACCCAATATAGTTAGATTACCTAACACATCAACACAAGTAACTAATTTGGTTTTACCTTTGGGATTAGCATTAATTCTAACAGGTATAATTTTAAGTTTTTCTTTCGACGACATTATGAGATATATTAATTCTAACGAAAGAAGAAGTTTCGAAAAATCTGTAAGCTCAAGATCGCAAGTACAAGAATAATGAAAAGTAGTAAGTTTTAAGTAATAAGTAGCACAGCAATTTTATTTTCCCATTTGACCTTCATATTTCAGCCTTTATCTTTAGTCTAATTATCGTCTTCAATCATTTAAACAACTCTTCACTAGTATTATTGTATCTCATTATTCCTTAAAAACTAACCTTCACATTCACCTTTTAACCTTAGCGTATCTCTGATATTCTATAATCGAAGACTGTTTTTCTAAATGAATTTAAGCCATTATCTAAAAATTTCAATTCTTTTTCTTTTATTTTTACTCTTAGGAGTTTGTATTTATTTACAATTCTTTAAAAAGGATGATATCTCAGATGTAGGTGTTGCAGATGATGGGTTTATATGCGAAGAGAATGAATTCGATATTTTATTACTAGTCGATTCATCTCGGTCTCCAGTTGTTGCAGGAATTGATCAAGAAATGTACCAAGCAATCGACTATTTTGTAGATGCCTTGGATTTAAGCAAAACTAGACTTTCCATAATGGAAAAACTAGGATGGGGAAGTAGGCAAGGAAATAACACTGGATTTCAGACAGATGCAGATGCCTTGAAAGCTTTTTATAGAACTTATGGATTCACTGGCTTAGGGGTTAACCATTGTGAAACTTTTCTACATCTTGATGCTAGTCCAGTAGATACAACTGAATGTGCTAATCCTCAAGATAAAATTCATAATAGAATCTCCCAGTTTCTTGATAACCAAAACAACAGAAGACGAAAACCCAATGGAGATCTGATACCTGTAGTTATAATAACTTTCGACGATGGCGATAGATCTCAAACCCCACAATTAACAGATAGCCATACAGAATGTAGACCTAATCAACCAGAATTAAATGCTTGGCAAGATTTAAATAGATATGGAGATATGTATTGGATTAGGTTTGTTCAAAATAGCCAATACCCTACTAATTCTTGTTCTACAGGCTTTTGGACTCAGCCAAATGTAATGGTGCAAGGAAGAGGAAAAGTTATAGATTACGATTATCAAAATACAGATGCAGTTTCAGAATTAATTAGCGATTTAGGAGAAGTATTTGTGGATCAATGTAGGGAATTGCTAAGTATAGAAAAATCAAATGTGAAAATACAAAATACAAATTTAATTGGACAAGCTAGGTTCACTTTAACTGTAACTAATCCAAATGACTTTATTACTGAAAATGTTATTGTTGTAGACACACTTCCTTCATATGTAAATAATGTAACAGAAGTTATAGATGGAACTTATGATTCATTTACTAAACAAATTTTATGGCCCGTTGGCACCATGGCAGCTAACGAAACAATCACATTAACCTATGTTGCTGAGTATACGAATCAATATTTCGATCAAAATATAGAAAATATAGCCCAAGTATTTGTAGATGCAAATGAAAATGGCACTCCAGAGATAAATGAACAAGACGATGAAGCTAATAGTTTTGTAACTTTCTTTAACGGCGGGCCTTTAGCAATTGAAAAAACTGCTGCTGTTGCTTCACAAACAAATTTTACTGGAACAGTAAATTACACTGTATTCGTAACTAATCCAAGCGAGATTCCTATTCAGAATTCAATTGTAATTGATTATTTACCTGTAGAAACTAATCTTATAAGCGTAGATAGTATTGCAGGAATAGAAAATATATACGATGGACCAAACCAACTACTTTTCTGGCGAATTCCTTTAATAAATCCTGGAGAAATAATAAATCTTACATATACTGTTGCTTATACTGGTCCTGTATTTGGAGCTTATCATAATATTGCAGATGTATATATAGATAATAATTCAAGTGGACAAGCGGAAATTGAAGAATTTCAAGATAGAGCCGAAGCAACTATTGAATTGGCAATGGAGCCTTTAAATATAGTTAAAGATGCTGCGCTAATAAGCGAATCTATTGATAATGAAAATGCACAAATTGACTATACTTTAACTGTAACTAATCCAAATAACTTTATTGTAGAGGATGCAATAATTAAAGATTTTTTACCTACTTTTACATACAGAGTTTTCAACGAAACTCCGCTGGGTGCCTACAACTCAGCCGATCAAATATATACATGGGAAGTGCCTTCTATTGGTCCTGGTGGAACTATTACTTTTACTTACTCAATTGAAATATTAAGTACAGATTACGGAGAAATTGAAAATTTATCTATAGTCTATGTGGACGACAATCAAGATAATATTACTGGAGCAGAAGAAGAGGACGACAGAGACCCAGAAGTAGTTATTATTAACCCTAACTACTCTACTTTAATAAATAAAACTCACTCTGAAGTTCTTGGAGTAAATTTAACAACATTTACTTTTCAGATTGCAGCATTGAATACAGGCGATGTTCCACTTTTAAACTTAAGTTTAGTAGATACTTTAGATTCTAAAGTACAAGAGTCTTGGGTATCTAATATTTCTAACAATGGTCTGTTAGCCAATGGAATAATCACATGGAGTAATTTAGATTTTACTGTAGGTGAGGAGAAGATTTTTACATATATAGTAACAATTCCGCATATGGATGAAATTGTTGACTATACAAATGTAGTTGTGCTTTTAGATTCGAATCAAGTTGAATTAGGTCGAGACGAAGAAAATGTAAACACTCCTGCATTACCAATTATTGAACCTCCTATTGAGCCGCCAATTGAACCACCTGTGGAGCCGCCTGTTGAGCCACCAGTGATAGTGCCACCTATACAACCACCAGTTATACCACCAATTACTCTACCACCGGTTAACCCACCCGTAACTACAACAAGTAGTGGTAGCACAACTGGGCCAACAACACAGCCACCAGCAGCTAGACCATCAACTACACGTACAAGATTGCCTAGTACAGCTTTTAATCTAACAGAAGTTCCTTGGTTAACTGGAGGTTTGAGCTTACTTGTATTAGGTGTAATAGTAAAGATGCTAAATATGGATAAATGGGCATTGGATTTGTACAGAAGAAAACAATTAAACGAAATCTCTGAAGAGATTTACAGCAAAGTAACTAAGGACTAGTGTGACTAATAACTAATGTTATTTTAAAACTTCAGAAGAAAAGATATTGTGATATTTAACGGTATTACGTAAAACTTCTTGATTGCTTATATATGATATAAGCTTTCAGCTTATAGCTTTTCATTTCCTCATTCTTTTCCAGTATTTTCTCGATGCACTATAGAATATTCCAGTAATTACTAATGTTGCAGGAACAATAATAACTATTTCATACGGAATCACAAACGTGCTACTTTTTACTAAAAATTCCTTATCGTTAACTTTAATAGTTTGTTCAAATTCCAACTTTCCTATTCTCTTATAAAACGGACGAGTATCTTTAAAATTATTATTAATGATAATTTCTTTATTTGGATAAAAATATCCTTTTAAAGATTCATTCAATACAAAGTTATCCAACCTTGTAGATCCTGAAAGAACCCTAACTTCACCAAAGGTTTGAACCAATTTCCCTGAGCCATTAAAAATCTCAGTTTCAATATCAAAGTTATTTCCTAAACTAAATTTAGAAATACTAAGATTAGAAGAAATTATTATTTCTGAGTTAATCTTTCCAATTTCTTCATCTGTTAAATATGTATCTAGAACTACTGCTGCTAATTCTGCAGAAATTACTATATCGCCTTCAGCTAAAGAATTTTGAACAAATTTTATAGCAAATACATGTTCCTCCATTGGTTTTAGGTATGTCGCATGAATAGACCCTGTGTTACCTGATTCTACATACAACTCGCTTTCTTCAATTTGTAAATATTCGCTAATTTGAGATTGTAATAATTCACTATCTAAATCTGTAGGAATTAGATTTTGCACATTCGTATCTATACTCAAAAGAATAACTTCAGGTTTCAATTCAAGATTCGATGCGCTTAAATTTTCTATAAATATTTCAAACCTATCACCTGGTTTTATTTCAACAAACGAAGGATATATCGAAATTAACTCTTGAAATGGACTATTTTGCTCAGCTTCACGTTCTTGAGCATAAGCAGTCAACCCTTCTAGGGTAATTAATCCCACATAGATTAAACTAAATATAAATATCCTTAATCTCATTAAAAATTAGTGATCATTAAAAAAATAATTGTATCTGTGTATAGCCCTGCAGGAGTTGAGGTTATAATTTTTGCCTTAACCATAGTACTTGTCCTTCCACCGGAAACTTGTCCCGTATTGGGACTGCTAGTATAGCTAGAAAATATGGAACTATAAACTGTACTAAGCCCCCCTACCTCATTACCACCAAAAGTATCGTAGTTAGAAGATCTAACAATCGGTCCTAAAGCAGATTGAGTACTCGTTTCAACTTTTAAACCATATCCACCATCGGTATCGACTGCTAAATCTTCAAAAGAAGAAGGAATTAAATTTGCTCCGCTTAATAATCCATCGTTTACGTCTTTTACATATGTAGCCATTCCTTCAATAACATTTGTATTCAAATCTAACCAAATTCTGTTAGTCGCAGTACTTGGACTTGTTGTTAAAGTTCCTAAAGCTATCGAATAGGGAGCGGCAGTTTCTGTTGCTGCGCCTCCAGTTCCTGCAATATCTATATCGAAAGTTATTCTTGGATACTCAAGAGTAACATTGGTAGTTGGTCCGAATTGCGTCCCTGTAAAATCTCCACTTAAAGCTGCGGCTGAAACTGTGTAAGTTGCTCCAGGCCTTAACCCATAAACATTGTAACTTTGATAATCTGCATTCCATTGTCCGCCTGCAGAATTTTCACAATCGCTACCAGTTCGCGTATCTTTTCCCTCTAATCCACAAATAGTCATAAAATCGTTTATATCGAAAGTCGCTGAAAGTGTATGATCACTTTGCACATAATAAGTTGTTCCAGACAAAACCAAAGAGACTAAATATAAAGTATCGATAGGGTTGTTTTGATGGTCAATTTCAACTTTAATACGATCGTAACATCCTGGGGTTCCACATTCTCCTTGTGCTCCATTTGCATTAGGGAAATTAATACAAGTTGTTGTTCCAGAAGTTGTTGTACTTTCAGCACATCTAATTTTAGGAACATTTGCTAATTTCCCATTTGGAAAACCACTTCCTATTGCATAACTGCTACTAGTTAATCTTGCATCTGCAGTTGGCTCAACTGAAAAAATTAAATCGTAGTTAGTAGATGTTGATACTCCTCCACCTGCATCTACAGTAGGGTCTAATATTTTGTAGTTAGACGAAGTAAGCTCTTGAGATTGAGCATAAATTATATTACCAGGAAGCAATACAAATAAAGTAATGAAAATTACAATTGTGCTAATTAAATTTCTTTTTCTTCCCACGCTTCTGGTATATAACAAATGAAACACTTAAAGTTACTAGTATCAACAACGAAATAATTATTATTAATGGCAACGGTATAACCCAAAAAGAAGCTTCTCCTCCACCTTGTATAATCTCTCCTTCCATATTTTTATAAGAATACAAAACTGTAATATTGTACTTTCCCATTCTTAGTTTAGAAAGATTATCCCAATTGTACTCTGTACTATAATCAACTTTACCATCTACTTCTTGCTTAACTGTGTTTATAAACGAATCATCCCAGGGAAAAATGTACTGCCTGGTGGTATTCGGCAAAACGGTTCCACTTGTTTCGTTTAATTCGTAAGTAGCTAAATAATTATTAAAATCTTCCCCTTTGTGAATAAATACTCTTCCCTGCGGAGTAACATGGACATTACCTTTGTTTTCGAATTCTATAACAACATTTATTGGAGGATTAAAGAACAACGAACTTTTCTTTTCTTTAATATTTGTTGTAAAAACATTTTTTAAATCTAAAACTTTTTTTGTATCTCCAGTAACTGTAGTAAATACCAAAGGACCTAATTCTCCATTTAAACCAAATCCAGAACGACCACTTTCCATAAGTTGTTCAGTAGCTTTATCTCCTTCCCTATTAGATATTAAAACTACACAATATTTCCCTCCGGGTTCTGCATATTCAGGAACATTTATTGTGAAAATGATTTGTTCTGATTGCTGAGGTTCACTTAAAGTTATTGTATCTCTTTCGAAAGTTATCCAATCGGAAATTCTTGCAGTTTCACTAACTTCACTTTTATCTAAAAATTTAGGTACTCCTGGTTTGTCTCCTTGTGTAAAATCTACTGTTCTAAAATCTAATACTACTTCTTTATATGTGCCATCTTCGTTTGGTTGATAGTCGTAAGTAACGTTAAAACTCTTAGTTATAGATTCTCCGGGCTTTATTTCTTCAATATCTATTCTAAACGCATCTATAATTAACCCTCTATAGGCTTGTGCCTTAGTATTTATCGCAACAAACTGACACAAAATAGAAAATGATACTAGACAGTAAAGTATTTTGGATAATTTTATAAACATTATAAAGAGTTAGTATTTATATATATTAGTAGATTCAATAGGGTAAATCAATTTATTAATAAGAACTAATAGTTAAGGTCACATCGTGACAAATAAAATATGACTATCGTTCATTACTAAATTCTATATTCAGGATTCTAGATTGTAAGATTAGAAACTCGAGGTAACTGCATATGTTACAGTTTGGGCGTATACACCTGTTGCAGTAGCAGTACTAATGGATGCCCCATGCACTACCCTTGTTGTATCTGTAGCACCTGAACCTGCTGTATATGTTACAGCTCCTGTGCTAGATACAAAATTTTGAGGTGATCCTGTTGCTGGAATAGGGGACGCATCTGTTTGAAATGTAAAACTTGCAGTATTGTTTTCCGAAACACCTGTAGCCGCGGTAACATTAGCTAACCCATACTCTTCTGTACCTGCTGCAAAAGGTGTACCATCTGCATCTGCAATAGCATCTATTGAATTACCTCCAGAAATTAAAGCTCCCCCTGCTGTATTACTAACAATTGTAGCTTGAAAACCTGACGCAGAATTAGTTCCAATGGCTAAAGCATATCCACATTCTCCTGCCCCATCGTCTGTAACATCTAAATTGGGGGCTGTTGCTGTAGTAAGAGAACCTAAATCGCATGCATTGGTATCGGCAGAATCGTCTAAAGCTCGAATGTTAAATGATAATGTTGGTCCAACAAATGCAGTAACTGCTACATCGTTATTATCTCCAACATGTACTAAAGCAGCTCCATAGTCGTTGGTTGCAGATGAAATCATTGCAATACTATAAGATGCCGCCGGTGTTGTTGAAGGTAATCTTAAACATAAAGATCTACCAGTTGTAGTTGTTGCATTAGATGTAGTGAAAACTGCTCCAGATGTGGTAAACGATCCAAAAGATCCTGTACCACCAGAGGTTGTATCTGCTTGTGTATCTGGAGCAGTGCAATCTGCCAATGCACCTCCGAATGCTGGAGAAACAACAAAAGTAAATGTTGTTGACGAGGCTTCTATGGCTGTTGAAGCAGTCCAGGTAAATGTAACATTTGTTGCTGTACTCAAAGCAAATTCACTAGGCGTTGCAGTTAAAGCAACTCCTGCTGCTTCCACTTCTTTATTGAAAACACTAGTAATTCCCATAGCAGAAACTAACAACAGCACTAAAACAGTTGTTAAATAAGTAAACTTTTTAATTTGAATTGTTCTCATATTTATAAATAAACATAACGCATAAAATATCCGTATCTTTAAGTAAAACAATTTTTAGATGCGATGTCAACAAATTATAAAGAATTTTATTAACTGAATGGATTAATCATATTATTTCCGCTATTTCCATTAGTTAAACCTTGATTGATAGGGTCCATAAATATTTGAATATCGTTTCTACCTTTTTTCAAATCTACTAATATCATCTCTGCAATATTTGTAGATCTAATTGGTTCGGAATTATTTTTTGAAGGGAATTTATATCCCTTAGCCTCTACATAAATAGCAAATTTACCCTCATCTCCATAGTAATCAAAAAGTCCATTATAATTGGTTACAATTGAGTCAATAAGTTTGTTACTTTCTGTATCAAAAATTTTAACTTGGGCATAAGGAATTCTTAAGCTTGTTTCAGAATCTACAATAGCCGCATATTTACTAATTCCTTTGTACGATTTATATGCATTGTAAGATAGAATCCCTATGTATATTAAAAATATTACAATATTTAGCAAATTCGGTGTAAGTATAAAGGCTATTGTAGAAAACAAAATTCCTAAATAGAAAAGTGTACTCGAAATTCTTTTATATAAATCTTTAAGTGCAGACTTAAATTTCTCTTGAATACTAATTCTAATATACGTATCCGAATTCTTTGAGAGTTTAATATCGTATAACTGAACATCATCTTCAGGCTTAATTGTGATTTCTTTTACAAATCGTTTATATCCAGTCTGTGTAACTTCTAATCTGTAATCACCAGGGCTGATAACAAAACCATATCTTCCCTCTAAATCGCTAACAGATTGATTAACTTTATATGTAGATCCCGCAGTGTATAGCTGGCAAATCGCAAAAGGAATCGGCTTACCCGTTAAGGCATCTGTTACCACTCCCCAAGGATCTCTACTTTTCTTTCCAAAAATAATCCCAATAAACCTAATTGCAGCTCCAGGCACGGTAATAAATGTTATAAAAGGAAGAACTACACTCAAACTAATTAATAATCCAGTTAATAAAGCTCCAAATCCAGCAACTCCAGTTTCTTGTGTAATTTGCTGAACGATAGTATTTTCTAAAATTGTATCTTTAAATATTTCCTCGTTTTCTAAAAAATTCCCGATTATTTGAGTTACCTCTGTAGCACTTACCTCTTCGCCTAAACAATTCTGTGTTTTTAATATTTCAATTACCTTCGAGTTATTTATAGTAATAACACCATTATCGCTAGGAACCTCTACTACTTGTGGTGGTGGACAAGATACTGGATCTGAAATAGGAATATTAAAAACTATCTGCCTATCAAATGAATTTCCTGAAGAATCTTCTCCACTTATTCTTAATGAATTAATTTCAGAAGTAGAAACAGGTGTTGTAGGCGTAATTGTGATTATGTAATTATTTGCTGTTCCTGTAAAACTAAATCCAGGACTACCTACTCTATATTCAATTCCATTTAAATAAACAACTACAGAGTTAAGCTCAACTCCACTGTCGTTATCTATTAATTCTATAATAATATTTGAATTCGCCGGAACTCCAGCTTCTAAATTTTCTGGATTTCTAAAAATTACTGTAGGCGACTCATTATCTGTATCTGTGGGCGTAGCTGGTGCAGTAGAACCTCCCGGAGGGAACACAGGATTTGCATCTGTAAAAAAGATAATTTGTTGACTAAAATTATTTCCTGCAGAATCGGATCCTTGCACAACTAAAATACTGGCTTGTCCAGCTGGGAAATTGCTCGAATGATCTATTGTAAAAGTATAATCGTTCGAAGATCCTGTATAGCTAACCTGCGGCGATGATATGTCGTAAATAACTCCGTTAATAATAAATTGCAAACTGCTTAAATTAATTCCCGAATCTGCATCTACAATTCTAAAGATTGCATTTTGAGTGGGACTTACACTAGTTTGATTATTAACTGGAGTAGTAAACGTTACAGTTGGTGCTTGGAAATCGTCCGCACAACTTGCAGCAGTTATAAAAGTGTAAGAGCCGTTAACTACTGCAGTTAATAAATCGTTACTGCTCGCAGAGTCTGCAATATTACTATCTGTAGTTTCCCCTGCCCCGTCAAATTGTATTGTGAAATTCGCAGTTGAAGCAGCACTTGTAGATATAAAATTTATAGTTCCGTAAAGCTCATTTGCAGATAAGTAATCCGAGAACGACAATGCTGCCAATCTTATTACCCCAGTGGATTCGTTTACTTGATTATAAAAAAAGTTTTCGTATGCTGTTCCAAATTGAATTTGGGTTCCAGAAATAGACCCATCGTTATCTATAATATCTATTTGGGTTGGATCGTAGGTAATTATTATTTCTGCTGCATTTGAACTTTGCCCAGATGCATTTGCAAAAATGTCTATACTTTTTTGACAACCTCTAGAAAAAGTTTTCGTTGCAGGAGACATGCTGAAAGAAGCTGCATCTGCTTTTTGCTTAATAACCAACCCCACAAGCATAAATATCCCAATGAACAAAAAGATCGTAAATGTTTTTTTAATCGCATATGTCATTTGATATTTCTTGAGGTGAACAATCACCTTCTACTAAATATTTAGAAATTGTATGATTTATATCTAACATATTAACAATGCCATCCTGATTCAAATCGTTTTTAACGTCACTTGTACCAATATCTACCATTTGCGTTGATATATCAAGAGTATTAATCACATTGTTATAAACATTACTTGTTTCTCCTGCAATAAGTAATTCTCCAAATGCAGTAAAGTCAATTGTTGAACTCGCTGTAGAAAAACCACCATAGTTATCAAACTTTTTTCGCAAATGAGAAAATCCCTTAATATAGAAATCGTACGTACCATTTAGCAAAAAGATTCCATTGTCGCATAAATTTATAGTCGCATCTCCATTGTTATTGCTAGGTATTTGGAAAGTTCCTTTATATACATCTACTGAATCGTAAATCTCTACGTTTAGAAGAGTGTCCCAATTAATTGCAGTTCTAATTTCTGGATAAGTTTTCAAATTAAACTCACATCCATAAACTGCTACAGTTACTTCTACATCTATTTGCGAAGACATAATTGGCAATACCCTCCCATTTTTTTCTTGATGATGAAAAATAGAATATAAGAAAACGCCAAAAACAGCAAAAGCTAAAAAAATGAAGGTAATTTTTGAATGATGTCTTATAAGCGTCAAATATGGATACTAAATATCTTATTCTATATAGAATGGAAGAAAAGTTAAAGGTTTAAAATGGCATCTGTTAGAAAACTAAAGGTTTAAGAAAATATTTGATATAGAGATATAAGGATACTAGGAAACTAAACTTCGAATGAATCAATATAACCGTAAAAGGTGTGACACACAAAGTATCATTATTGGGTTTAACTATCAGCTATTAGCTATGTGTGTAAGATTATTTCGCAGGTCCATAATACGTAATTTCTGGTTGGGTGATAACTGTTTCTGGTGCTGGAGCTCCAACATTCTCAGGTGTAACCTGTGCTACGGGTACATCTTTAATTTCAATAATTAAATGATTCACACTAAGTGTTACAGGATCTGAATTAAACAAACAACTAATAGTTGGAATTAATGCACTAACTGTTTGGTCTACATTTGCAATCGTATTCATTAGTATTTCTAAATCTTGAACTTCTCCAATTGGTAGATTTATTGTTGAATTTGGGATTAAGCTAAAATTTCTCTCTACAGCATCTACAGAAGCAATTTCAGATATTGTAAAACCCACCTCATTAACTTGTGCAGATTGAATAGTTAAAGGATTATTTAATATATCTATCGATCGTCCATCTAAATATCTATACGATAAATTACAAGACTGCAATGTATGGTTTTCTATTGTTAAATTATTAATATTAGAAATTAAATTTACACTTTCGCCTTCATTAACTGAATAGTTCATCTGCCCAATTGTCATAGACAATTCACCCTCTGGAACAACAGGAACTGTTTCTGGGGGTGTAACAGGTGGTTCTGGAACTTCTACTAATGGATCTTCTAACAAAAATGTAAAACTTCCACCAACTGCTTTTCTTATCTCTGAATTTCCCAGATCGTCTTGGTAGTTAGTCCAACATAAAGATTCTGTAATTTGAATATCATCGTCAATTCCATCTCCATTGAATAAAGTACTTCCAGGAGAAAATTCTAATTGAAAAGAGGCTGTTTGACCAAAAACTTGTGTGAAAGAGGTTGTTGGAAATATTGCAATAATTCCAGTATGAGAAACGGGATCCACAGCACTTTGGAATGAAGCAGGAGAAATTAACCTATTGAAATTTAAATTAACAGAACTAATATTAAATACTTCTTCCTGTGTGAAACTCCTACCATCTGCAAACTTATATTTAAGGATACAAGCTGTTCCTATATAGTTAAATCCAATATCTTGATTAATAGTTTGTAATGAAACTCCAAAACTTCCGCCGTTATCTGCCAAAGGAATACTAGTAAGCCCACCCCCATAAGTTACTGTGCTAGAAAAAGAAGGTAAGGATTGCAAATTTATATAAGTCTGGTTTAAAGTTGTAAAATCGCTAACTGAAGTGTCTTCTGGTGATTCTTTTCTTATTAAAAGAATCACCACAAACACCATAGCTAAGAATATAATTACTGAAATAATCAATATAAATAATGTATGTTTTTTATTTAAGATTCCGTTCACTGCATTAATTTAAAAGAAAGAAGGCAATAAGTCAAATAGCTAGCCAATAAGCTCTGAGCTTTCTGCGGTCAGATTATTAGTAATTAGTAATTTTTAGAATTTAATGCTTGTGATTTGGAGTTTATTCCACTTTGGAATTTGATGCTTGTAATTTGGAATTTACTCCACTGTGGAGTTGATGTTTGTAATTTGGGGTTTATTCCGCTTTACGGAATCCTACCACCCTCCACTACTTCCTCCCCCACCACCTCCTCCAGAGAAGCCTCCGAAAGATCCTCCTCCACTCCATCCACCTCCTTTACCAGATGAAGAAGATAAAGAATTAATTTTAGATTCTGTAGCTGAAGAAAAAGATCTAGAAAAACTACTAAGTAAATATGCATTTGTTAACGGCGAGCTTCCCTGATACCAATCTGGTTGTTTATTATAAATATCTTTAAAACTCTTTGCCCAATCTTTCTCTACTTGCAGGGTAATAGCGTAAGATAGATACCTTTCAAATTCATCGGGTGTTAAATCCTTTAATCTAAATCTTTCTGCGGTTTGTAAATACATTTTAAATCCTAAAATATCTGCATAAACTTTAGATCCAGCAGAAGTTTTTGAAGGCATATGGCTAGATGCCACAAGTACAATAAAACTGAAAATTGTCAAAGCCATTCCTGGAGTAAAAATACTTAATTCTCCAATTAATCCTGTAATTACCATGCTTAAAAAAATTAGTGAACCAACACCTGCAACAATTCCAACAATACCAATTCCTAAATAAATTCCTCTAGTTGTAGACGGTAATCGGGTAAAATATCCACGAGTTACCATTTCGATTTCCACAGCTTTCTTTAAAGTATTTAACTTTGTAACAAATCCTGTGTATGTAAAATCGGACGTTTCTACTATATCTTTACTACCAAAAAGTGCATCCATTAAATTTGCTTCGTGTACATCTAATTCAGTTTCTTTTTCTTTGTTGGTTCTAGTTAATTCATAATTTTTTCCTTTTTTTATTTCTTTAATTTTCAAAAAGCCACTGTAAGCCAAATCGATTATAGAACCAGTAATGTCTCTGTTATCTACTTTTTCGTCTGCCAAAGATCCAAGTAAATAAGGCTTAGCATTTTCTGGTGGTGTATATTTGGGAATTATTGTTTTAGGCGCATCATGGTCCCTCCCTTTTCTTCTATATAAACTATAGGCTGCGTAAGCTAAGACAGGACTTAAAATAACACCCGCAGCAACTTCTGCTTGAGTTAATAAATAAACTACCGCAAACAAAGGAGTTTTACTTAATTCAACTTTTATAACTTCGGTTTTCCTTGGCTCAATGACTACATTTTTGATTAATGGTTCATATCCAAATCTGTCAAATTTAATTTCATAATCTCCAGAAGGGAAATTGCTTATAGTATCGTTTTGCAAAGTTTGCAACTTGTTATCGTCTATATAAATATCTCCACCTAAACTTGGAGTAATGAATTCATAATCTAAACTTCCTGTTGGAATTAATTCATCTTCTGCAAATTCATAGCTGGCAGTTACATATCCATAGCTATCTATACCTTCAAATGTGACAGTTACGGCATTTTCAGAAGCATCGAATTCCTGATCGTATTCATAAGATTCAAATCCATAAATAATAAATTTAGATTCGTCGAAATCCACTGTTTCTGGGAAAACTATTTTTATTGTAGATTCTTCAGTTTCCCCTCCTCTATCTTCTGGTAGTAAGTTCCAGTAAAAATAAGGAACTAAATCTCCACTTTCGTTTTCTTTTTCTTGAATTCCTCCATATACATCGTAGTCAAATGTCCATGTGTCTTCTTCATCGAAAACATTCTTTGCTGGATTATGAAGTCTTTTTTCTATTCTAAAATATCTACTTGAACTTTCTTCAGGCGTAACTTCATACAATTTAAAATCAGCTTCATCCAGCTTCTTTCCATTTACTTCTAAATTTTTAAAAGTTAAAAATTCAAACCCACCACATGTTACATCTGGATTCTCAGCACAATATGATGCTTTCTCGTCGCTATATAACGTTATATCTCTTCGCATCCCATTTAATTCTCCGTTGTAAATAAATGTTGCAGATTCTTCAACATTAAATTTTGAATTCTCCTCGATTGTAATTGTTACATCGTAGTTTGGATATTCCCAACTTAGGGCAAATGCACTTGTTTTTAGTATTATTGATAATGTGAAAAAAGCAACAGGAAAAGTGAAAATAGATATTAGTAATTTCTTCATAGCCAAATTATACTCTTTTTTATATTTTTAAAACTGCTCTATATCTTAAAGAGCCATCTCTAAGTTTTTTAATAGCAACGTTAACGTCTTGTAACGCAAATTCTTCAACTTTTGCAGTAATATTATGCCTTTCTGAAAAACTAAGCATCTGATTTATAGTTGAAGGGCTTCCAATTGAACCTGCAACTATTTCTTTTTGACCAGGAATTAAGTTAAATACGTCAATTTTCATTGGTTCAGAAAATGCTCCTACCAAACATAATTTTCCTCTTGGTTTTAATAAAGATAAATACCAATTCCAATCTAAATTTTCTGCAACTGTGGATAAAATAAAGTCAAAAGTATTTTCCGCATTTTGAATATTATCTGAAGTATTCAACCTAGTGGCTCCATAAGCTAGTGCATCTTGCTCTTTATCTTGGCTTCTCGTAAAAACTTCAACTTCGCATCCAAATTTATTAGCAAATTGAACAGCCAAATGGCCTAATCCTCCCATTCCTATAACTCCGACTTTCATCCAGGGACGAACATTGTAATATTGTAAAGGATTATAAACAGTTACTCCTCCGCAAAGCATGGGGGCCGTCGATAATAGATCTAATTTATTAGAAATGTTAAAAACAAAATTTTCATTAATATTTACGAATTCTCCAAATCCACCAAAAGAATCTACACACGTAGCTTTCATATTTAAACAAATATTCTCAAGACCAACGTTGCATTCATCACACCGACCACAAGAACCAGACTGCCAACCAACTCCTACTATATCTCCTTCTGAAACGTTTTTAACCTCAGATCCTATATTAGCAACTTCTCCAATAATCTCATGTCCAGGAACCAAAGGCCATCGATCTATATCCCAATCGTTATCAATTAAATGCAAATCACTATGACAAATCCCACAATATTTAACTCTTATCTGAATTTCATTTTCTTTAGGTCCGCCAAGTTCATATTCAAAAGGTTTTAATTCACCGCCTTTTTCAAAAACTCCATACGCTTTTACTTTCATATAATCTCAACTTTATTATTTATATTACAATTATAACTATTGACCTTGGATTTTGAAACAGCTAAATTAGTTTGGATTTAAAAATCACTATGATGAACCAATCACCTGAAAAAAGCGAATTAGTAGAAAATCTAAACAATGTAAATTTAAATTATCAATTGATAGATGGAGTATTTAAACTTGTGCGTAATGGCGAAAATGGACCATTAATCGGTACTCTCCTATAGAAAAATCCAGATATAATCCATGGTGTAAAAGTTATACATCAATATGAGATCCCTGACGGAGATTTATTTAGAATTAACGCAATGCTTACTGCAGAATCAAGCTGTGGATGGGTTGATATTCAGCTAGGTCAAAAAGGTTATAAAAAAACTTTCCTAAGAGCTCAAATAGAAGCATAATCCCAGACCTATAAACTCACTACTCTATCCCCAACTCCTGTTTACCACTACCTACAAAGCCGAATTTATCTAGGGGCCAGAAGCGGAAAATAACCTTTCCCTTAATCCAATCGCGTTTAATAAATCCAAGTTCTCTAGAATCAAAACTAACATTCCTATTATCTCCAGACAAAAAATATTCATCTTCGGCTAAAGTAATTGCTTCTTCTCCATCTTTCAAGAAATTGCCATCTTTTCTTTGCTCATTTTTCAAGTCGTAAAACTCTTTAAGTCTTTCTCCGTTTACATAATAAACTCCATCTTCAATTCGAATATTTTCACCAGGAAGTGCAATAACTCTTTTTACAAAATCTGAATTTCCTGGTTTTTGAAACACCACCACATCTCCTCTATCGTAATCTAAATCTAAAGACTTACCAATTCCTGTGGGACTTAACCACTTGTGTAGTTTACTTGTAAATAACAAATGACCAGTATAGAAATTGGGTTCCATAGAAGGTCCATCTACTTCGTTTGGAGTAATTATAAACATGTATAGAATAACTGAAAGTGAGACTGCAATAGCAATCGACTGTAATATGTCTATTAAAACATTTTGTTTTCGTTCTGGAATCTGGTCCAGAAAAGGATTTTCAATATCGTCCATTGGGTTGTGCGTAATGAGTTCAGAGTTATGAGCATTTATAAAAATACTGACTTTATAATGATATAGAAAGTAGATACCAGATACAAGGGATCTAAGCGAGAGGATATAAAAATTCAAAAATGTTGCTCAACAATTTCAATAATTCGTATATACCTCAGATTCAAGATTAAATCCATTCTTCTTATAAAACACAATGGCTGACTTATTCCATTCGAATACTTCAATCCTCATTCTTCCACCCTGATCTTTATTCCAATTCATTATTTTTTGAAAAATTTCGCTTCCGATACCTTTTTTCTGATATACAGGCTTTAAGAATATCTCATCCAAAATACAAGCTTTGAAATCTTCATTGTAATAAGCATATGCATATCCTACAACAACCTCTCCATGTGATGCTAAAAGACATAAGCCTTTTTCATTATCAATTATTTCATGAATGTATTTCTTTCTATTCACAACATGGTCACCACCAAACAAATCATAGTATTTATCCCCTAAACCCGACTTCTCTTTATTCCATTCGACAAATTCCAATGCAAGATCTAACAGATGGTCATAATCTTTTTTAGAAGCTTTTCTAATTTCAATCATGACTGAATTTAATTAATCGAAATCAACTCAACATCGAAAATTAAATCTGCATTAGGTGGAATTGCTTCTCCTGAACCGAACTCTCCATATCCCATTTCAGAAGGAATATATAATCTTCTAACTTCTCCTTGTTTCATTCCAACAACTCCTTCATTCCACCCATCAATAACTCTTCCCCCAACATCGAAAGTGAAACCTTCATCTCCTCTGTTAAACGATTGATCGAATATATTTTTATCTGTTGCTGTCCAACCTCTATAGTTAACAGTAATGTTATCTCCTGTTGCTACAGCTCTATCACCTGTTCCCTCTGCTGAAACTGAAGTTGTTAAACTTGGAATTTCTTCTTTAGTTTCTAAAGGAAAATCTACTTCGTTCTTTAACTTACTTGTGAATGGTTCTGCCATAATAGTTTCTTCTGTTTGTTCTTCGGGGTTCGGATTCTCTCGAACATTCTCTACCCTTCTTGAACTAAAAAATATAAAAAATCCCAATACAAGTATTGGTATCGAGAGGATAGCAATCTTTTCAAAACTTTTCATATGCAAAATAATAACCTTTTAATAGTAACATGAACTATACCTATCAGAAAATACCAAATTACAAAGCCTCACCCACCGCAAGCAGTCCCCTCTCCTATAGGAGAGGTTGGGGTGAGGTCTGTTTTAATATTATATTTTTAACTTTTAGATATTGTTTGATATTTGAGATTTGCTATTTGATACTTAATTATCATTGTTCATTGATAATTCCTAATTGATAATTACATTTATGTCTTATAATACCATATGACTGGATCTACCTTATCAACAACAGGAATAATTTATCGAATTTTCGATTCTGGAATTCAAGATAAAGTAATAAATTTAATTTCTGAAAAGGGCGAAAAGATTAGCATGCTTGCTAAAAGTGCTCGAAAGCCATCTAGCAAAAAGAGCTCTTCAATTGAAATTGGGAATTTGGTGCGAGTGAAATATCTAACTGGCTATAGTATTCCTATTTTGACTGATATTTCTACAGTAAATGAATTTTCTGACTGGAAAAAAGATTTCAAAAAGACTTTTTACTTGCAAATGTTTTGCGAAGTTGTGGGTGGATTTATTCAAGAGGAATTTGAGATTCCTGAAGTTTTTTTAGTCTTAAAGACAGTTTTAATAGAAAATGACAAGGACGATTTATATTTTGTTGCAGCATTATTCATTCTTAAAATTCTTCTGTATTCCGGAAATCTTCCTAAATTAAACGAAAGCATAGAAGATGGGACAATGCTATCTTCTGAAGATGCCTACATGACTAATATGTCTATAGGCTATGTAAACGATAAATCCCAACATAAAACATACGCTAACACTCCAAATATTTACAAAACACAAAGATACGCGGAAAAACATTCAATCGAAGAGACCTTAAGAATTAATTTACCAGAAAAAGAAGTAAAACAAATGCTGAATTTACATATTGAATGGCTAGAATTTGTCATAGAAAGAGAACTCAAATCGAAGAAAGTGATACTAGGGCTTTGATTAACAAATAACTAATTAAATTACAAAATACAAATAACAAGTTCCAAACAATATCTAAATTCAAAATTCCAATATTTAAACCCAACATTTTGTATTTCTTTAACATTTGATACTTGGTATTTGTTGTTTCTTTGGTATTTGATGCTTGATATTTGATGCTTAGGATTGTTGCTTCTTTGGTATTTGACGCTTGAGATTTGTTGCTTCTTTAGTATTTGGTGCTTAATCATATATGCAGAACCAGAATTACATTTATGCAATTCTGCTGATATAATACCTAGATATTTGTCCATGATAGTTTAATGAAGCTTCTTTACAGCCAACTAAAAAAATATTTACCTGAATTAAAAGCTAGTGCTGTAGAAGTTGGAGATGTGTTCACGCAAATAGGCTACATGTTAGATGGTGTGGTAGAAGAAGTTAAGTATCTTGGCGAAACAGACTTTCTAATGGATTTAGAAGTACGTCAGAACCGTGCTGATTGTTTTGGAGTTCAGGGATTAGCCAGAGAGCTAAGTGCTTACTACAATATCCCTATGCACCAATCGATCTATAATACTAACTTCAAAATTAACGATGCAAACGAAAAAGAAAATATACCAATTGAAGTTAAAGCAAAAAAAGCTGTTAAAAGAGTTTTAGCAGTTAAAATTTCCGACTTGACTGTAGGACCTTCTCCTGAATGGTTAAGAGAATATTTAGCATTTTATGAAATTAACTCTATTAACAATTTAGTGGATCTAACAAATTTAGTAATGGTTGAAACTGCACACCCCTCACACGCTTTCGATTTAGATAAGATGGGGAAAGAAACATTAACTTGGGAAATGAATAGTAAAACAGATTATAAATTCAGCACTCTAGATAGTACACAATTGATACTCGATACTTCGATTTTAACTATATCTGATGGAGATAAACCTTTGTCTTTAGCAATGATTGGTGGAAAAGATGTAGCTATAGACGAAAATACCAAAAATATAATTCTAGAAATTGCAATTTACGACGGTGGTTTAGTAAGAAGAAATTCAAGAAAATTGAAAGTATTTACTGAAGCTGGTTCCAGGCTAGAAAAATTTATGGATCCAGATTCAATCCCCCAAGCTTTCGAACTTTTGGTAAGTTTAATATTAGAAAACTGTGGTGGGCAAATTGCATCTAAAGTTTTCGATGAATATAACGATCGGTTAGAGAGAAACGTGATTACTGTAGATTTAGACAAAGTACAACAAATTGCAGGTGTAGAAATTATGCACGACCAATCTGTTCAATTTTTAGAAAGATTAGGTTTCGAAATAAAATCTAGAAGAGATAGCCAAGTTGAAGTAACTAGGCCCTTAGATAGATTCGATATAGAAATGCAAGAAGATGTATGGGAAGAAATAATTAGACTAAAAGGATTTTACCATCTACCAAAAGATCAACTTTTATCTAGACCAGCAAAAGACATTACTCCAAAACATTTAACAATAATAGACAGCACTTACGAGCTAATGTCTTATAACGGATTCGACGAAGTAAGATCTTGGGTTTTAGTTGAGGAAAAATTAAATGAATTAGCCAATTATGGAAATTGGAAAGCAATTAGCGCTGAAAATTCAATAAATGAAGAAGCTCCGATCCTTCGGTCCAGCCTGGGAGTTAGTTTACTGGGTCAATTAAATACTTCCAATAAAAACTATATCGTAGATGTCCGATTATTTGAAATAGGTAAAGTATTTGGGATTCAAGATGGACAGTTTTTAGAATTTCATTCTTTAGGTATTTTAATAAATCGAAATGATGTAAATTTGGTAAAAGAAGCATTAGAAAAAGTTTTAAGAACCTTCGGATTCGATAGTATTATTTACACAAGAACCGAAAAAGCACCAGAAAGTGCTGTGCCAACAAACTGTTTCGATATTCATATTCGAATAGGTTCTGAGAACCATAAAGTAGGGATTTTATATATAACCAATAAATTAGTAACTGAAGAAGCAGCAATTTGCGAAATAAATTTAGATATATTTAGCAGTCTGCAGAATGATGAGAAATCTACCACAAAAGAAATAACAAAAAGAATTGTAACTTTAGATACTAATGTTGAGCTAAGTGATAATGAAAATATTAATGAAAATGTAATTGATTTGTTAGAAAACATTGAATATATTTGGGCTTGGGAGGTGGTAGATAAATTCAAGATAAACGACTCAGCAGATTCTTTGACTAAATATACTGTTAGAGTAAGTTACTTCGACTTATCAGACCAAGACGCCAAAGATCTTCACAAGAAGATCTTTGGCTAAAAACTATTTACTAGCAGTTTTTTCTTCTACCCAAAGAGTTAATGGACTATTTGGGATATCTTTTCCATCCACCAAGCTCATTTCGTTTACAATACTTTTGTTTGTATAGTTAGAGATTATAAGTGCAGCAGATGAATCTGTAACGCCTATATCTGCTTTCAAAGAATCTACTAATGCTCCAGAAAGAGTTGTATTTACATTCAAAGTGCCATCTAATGCCTGATTCACTTCTGAAAGTTGATAGTTGTCTTTAGAAACTTTTAGTTCTAAATAGAATTTCCCATTTATCTTTGTATCAAATTCTCCTGTAGTTAATCCTTGCGAAGCCATGCTAGATTTAAACAACCCATTAGCAGCTTCTATTAGAAATCCATCTAATTCTTCATTCGAAATTGTGAATGTCCACGAATCGTCGTCTTCTCGCATTTCATAATCTCCATAAGCAACTACATCTTTCCAAAATTTAGACTCAAAAAGATAATTTTCTTTCATGAATTCATCTAATTTTGCAGTATTAATAACTCCACCATCCTTATCCTCAGTTATTGTAACTTTATTTTCTGCTTTTTCAATTTTTATTCTATTTCTAGATGTATCTGCAACCTCTGGATAAGTTGCTCCTTCAGCTTCTAAAAAAGGGATTGAAAGTTTAGAAGTAATCTTTACAGTTTGGTCGAATTCTAAAGTATTTAATTCTTCCAACAAAAACCCATGTTTAATATTTCTTTCAAATACTAAATGGCTAACCTGAGCAGAAGCATATATGTAGGCTCCGACAAATGCTGCAACAAGTAAAGTTAACATTACAGCAATTGACATGAACAATTTTCCCATTTGAAATTTATTAATTAATCTATTTTACACTATGTATACAAATTGACGCCAGGAGATAGTGAGAGTCGAGGAATATAAAATTTTAGAGTTAAGAAAAAGCCGGAGGATTGAAAATATAGGGATACAAGGATATTGAATATAAATTTGCAGTATCTTTATATCCTAATATCTCAGTATCCCCCAATTGATCATTGTTAATTTCTAATTGATCATTAAGCTACACGTCCTTTATTAACAATGCAATAACTTGTGTTCTTCCATCTAAAGTCTTTTCAGATATTAATTTAAAGTCTGCTTTTCTCTTAATTTCAATTCTATAGACTGCTTTTCCGCCCGTAAAGCTTATTCTATCTGCTCGAATAAAATTAGCATAAGTAAGATCTACTCCTGTACTAGATAAATCTGTTCCAGAAATATTGTAGTTACTAAATGCTTCAGCAGATAAATTCTCAATAGATACTTCTATAAATACTCTTCCACTTTCTTCTACTAATTTAGCAGAAGAATTAGAGATAAATGTATCTCCTTCGTTATTTTCAGTTCCCCAAGCAAATTCAAAGAAATCTACAGTATCTGCATAATAGAATCTATTGTGGTTAATTGTAGCTCCACTAACACTACTAGAAATAAACTGTTCGCTTTGCGAGAATTCATTTGTATAGTGAGGTGCTGCTGGTTTTCCAGGTGTATTTGTACTTGTTGGTGGCGTTGTAGTTGTAGGTTCTGGTGTTGTTTCTACCGGTTCTGTAACTTCAGGTTCTGGTGTTGTTGGTTCTTCAACTGTTGTTTCTTCTGGAACTTCTGTTACCAACGACTCTTGTTCTGGTGTTCTTAAATCTATTATTAATCTATTTTCAGTAGGTAAAACTCTGTATTTAGTCTCTCCTGCTAGAGTTAATGTGAAAGTTTTTGTTGAATCGCTGTATGTCACACTTGTAACAATATCCCCAACTTCAACAGTTTCTGTTAATTCATCTACCACAGTAGCGTCTTCAGGAATGGTTAAGTTTAAAGAGTTTTCTGCAGAATCGTAGGAAACAGTCATTCTAGGAAAATCTCCATTTGTTGGAAGTCCTTCAAATCCAAATTCAACTCTAGAAAAAGTTACAAATTTACTATATGCCAAACTGGAAGTTACTAAAGCAGAAGAATCCGCAGACGAAACTCCGATTGTAGTAATAGATGAATCAACAAATTCTTCTGGTGTTGCAATATTATCTGCCAATGCGTCTACTCTTTCTGTTGTACTTATACTTACAGCATTTGAAGTTTCTTCTGGTGTCTCTTCGGTAGTATCGTCTGCCCTTTCTTCACTTTGTCTAGAAATGAAATATCTAACTCCCAAAGCCAATCCAACTCCTATTATTATTACAATAATTATATACATAATCACTCGGAAAGGACTTTCTTCTCTATCTTCTCTTTCAACTCTATCGGAAAATCTGGACATATCGAATTTGTCTGGCTGAACTGAGCTACTAGGTAAGTTTCCTCTGCCTTCTCTTGCTAGTAAAGGAGATTCTTCAATAGTATCCTCGTCGTCCAGTCTAAATCTTTTTAAACCTGGCATAATTACTAATTAAAATTAATTATAGATAAGCTCAGTATAGATAAAATTTAATTAGCAAACAAGCGGAAATTGATATTTGTATTTGTAATTTATTATTGGAATAGAATTGCTTATCTAAAAATTCATTGTTGATAGTAAAGGAGTTGGTTTGATGCTAGAACTAAATACTGATTGCTAAATGCTCTTGATTTGCTTGTCTATCAACTCTATTTGATAATCTGGCTCTAGTATTTTTTTTACATCTTCGTAATGCGAAATTATTAAAAATGTTACCTCAGGATTATCTTTTCTGTATTGAAATAAAGCGCTAAAAACCTCTGCGATAGATCGAAGATCTAATCCAGAATCCACTTCATCCAACATAATAAATTTTGGTTGTGTTAAAAAGATTTGAAGTACTTCAGTTTTCTTTTTTTCTCCTCCAGAAAATCCTTCATTTAAATTTCGTTCTATTAGCTCTGGAGGATATTTCAATTTCTCAATTTGCTCATTTAGAAATTTTCTAAATTTAAAAACGGGAAGTTTCTTATCTTCAGGTTGTCTTGCATTATAAATCATTCTTAAATATTGAAGCATTGGAACACCAGGAATTGTAACTGGGTGCTGATTGGCTAAATAAATCCCAGCCAATGCTCTTTCGTGAATTTCTAAACCTCCGATGTTATAAGTTTTATCGTTATGATAATAAATATCTCCAGTTACTTCATAATCCGGATTTCCCATAATCGCATTTACTAACGAGCTCTTTCCTGTGCCATTTCTACCTTTCAAATAGTAGACTTTACCCTGCTCAAAGTTAAGATTTACATCTTCGAGAATAGACTTCCCAGATTCCTTCAATATCACCGATAGGTTTTGAATTTCGAGCATATTGGACATAAAGGATTATAACAGCTTTAGGCTATAGGCTCTATGCTGTAAGCAACTGCAGAGCATCATATTCACTCTCTTTATTTATAGCTACATTTTTCAACACTATATCCAATATACTGCCTTGTGGTATCATACTATCACCTAAAACCTAATACCTATAACCTAAAATAGATGAATTTATTCAGTAAAGCAAAAACAATAATTCCAGATCCCTTAGAGAGACCTATTGAATTTGGAGTAAAAAAAACTAGCGGATTTCTACATGAATTCAGAAAATTTGCCATTAAAGGCAATGCCATAGATCTGGCTATTGGTATTGTAATTGGAGCTGCTTTTACAAATATTGTAAATTCTTTGGTTAAAGATGTAATAATGCCGATAATAGGCTTAGTTACTGGAGGAATCGATTTCTCTAATTACTACATTAATTTAACAGATACAGATTATGCCACATTGGCAGATGCAGAATTAGCCGGTGCTGCAATTATTAGATATGGGACTTTTATAAACTTTGTAATAAATTTTCTAATTATCGCTTTGGTTATCTTCTTAGTAGTTAAGAATCTAAATAAATTAGTACATCCAGACGACGACAAGCCAATAGAAAAGAAACCTAAATTAAAACAATGTCCATTCTGTTTAGAAGAGGTAAATATAAATGCGACTAGATGTAAATTCTGTGCTGGAGAAATACCTTTCGAAAAATCGAAAACTATAAAACAAGTTCAAAAGAAAGACTTAAAACCACAAACTGCTAGCTTTTAGCTTTTAAAGAATTTTACGAGCCAATACGAATCTTGTCACCCTGAATTTATGGTCTGCCCCTTGGGTATTTCAGGGTATAAAAAGATTAGAGTAAACTCTCCTAATATGAGATTGACAGCGTAGATGAAATGCCAGTGAGTCTATTCTTGGAATTTGATGCTTGAAATTTAGTGTTTAAAACTTCAGTTTCTTTGCCACCTCCACATGTCTCATATTAATATCTTTAGGCTGCATAAGCATATGAATAATAATCTCCGCAATATCGTCTTTATTCATCATCCAAGGTTCATTAAATTTATGAAATCCTGAAGTTGTAAAAAGCTCTGTATTCATTCCACCAGGATAAAATCCCATCACTTTCACACTCGATTCTTCGAGCTCTCTCATCAATGAATCTGTAAATCCACGAACTGCATGTTTGGATGCTGTATAAACTCCCCAATTGGACGAAGGTTCAACTCCTGCAATAGAAGCAATATTTAAAATTTGTGAATAGGAATTAGATTTCAAAGAAGGTAAAAGCTCTTTAGTTGTATAAATCATCCCTAAAATATTTACTTCAAACAATCGATTTATAGCTTGAGTACTGTGTTCCTCCAAATTCCCTTCATACCAAACACCTGCATTATTGATTAAAATATCTACTTTGCCAAAGTCACTATTTATTTTTTTCATTGTAGAATCTACTTCTGAAGAATTGGAAATATCGCATTGATAGTACTCTACTTTAACTTGGTATTCAGAAACCAACCTTTCTTTAAGAGATTCAAGCTTTGCTTTATTACGAGCTATTAAGGCTAAATTGCAACCTTGGCTAGCCAATTTTTCTGCAATCGATTTTCCCAAACCTTCACTTGCGCCTGTAATCACCGCGTCTAAATTCTGGAGACTAATCATTAATATTGGATTTAACTATATCCATTGTACAAGCGGATGTTAGTAAACGTCAACGTCAGATTTATTCAGAGGGAGTGGATTACTTTCCTCAAACTTTTCTGGCAATGGAGAAATAATTCTTAATAGTTCACCATCTGGATACCTTGGAACAATCAAAGAAAACGCATGAAGCATTATTCTTTTATATTTTTGTCCTCCATACAATTTATCCCCTAATATGGGAAATCCAATACCCGCTAAATGAACTCGAATCTGATGAGTTCTTCCAGTTTCTGGTTCTACACGCACAAGAGAAAATTTCTTTTTACCAAATTTATTGAAATGCTTATCGAAATATACAACTGTTCTGGCATATTTACCTTTTCTAGGGTCTGTATTTATGTATTTCTTTGTAGGCTCATGTTCGCCAATATACGTAGAAATTGTTTCGAATTGCTTCTCTTTCCTTTCTAAATATCTAAGGAAATCTCCATGAACAATTGCAAAGTAAGTTTTTTTGGCATCTCTATGTTCAAATCTTTTAGAATAAAACTCGTGAGCTTTGCTATCTTTCGCAGCCAATAAAACTCCAGAAGTTTCTTTATCTAACCTATGAACTAAGCGAATTTTAACGTCTCGTGTAAACTTTTGCTGTCTATGAACATGAAAATAAATACCATTCAGAATTGAATTTGTATCGTTTTTTAGAACTGGATGGGAATTTATTCCTTCTGGCTTATCTATTGCAACTGCATATTCATCTTCATAAAGAGCTTTCAACTTCAAATTTCGCTCTTTAATCTCGTATAGAGTATGCGAGTCTTCTAAGTAGGCCGCTATCTTCTTATCGTCTATATTAATAACATCGTCGCCATGGATTTTATAGTTAGGCATTACTTGCTCGTTATTTACAGTGATAATCCCATTTACAATCAAATTTTTAATAGCCGTTCGGGTTAAATCCTTCCTTACAGACATAACTTCAATATCTACCCTTGTAAGTTCATCATTCATAATTTCCTATTATAGCGTGTTATTGGCCTATTATACATAAAACTTAAGACATAAAACCTAAAATAAAGATATAATTTGGCAAAACTTTTTTAAGTTTTAAACTTTATGTTTTACGCGTTGTCATGAAAATCACAATTTCGGGCTGGCCAGGGGCTGGAAGCTCTACCCTATCTATCTTATTGTGCTACAAACTAAACTATAAACTTCTTCAAGGAGGTGAAGTTTTTAGATATTTATACAAACAATTAAGCTATCAAACCACTGGAGAAGCTAGATTGGAAGGCCATAACTACGCAGAACCATACTTTGGACCGCTTTACGACAAGTTTGTAGACGAGTTATTGCTAGAAAATGACTATGATAATACCTTGGTGGAAAGTGATATTACCTCGTTTCGAATTGGGAAGAATCCAAATGTTCTATCCATTTTTTTAAAGGCAAATATTGAATCTCGTAAAAAACGTACAACTGTAGACCAAAGAGGAGATGAAGGGGATTTTATGGAAAAAATCGATAAAGAACACCAGGAAATGTATATTAAACTACATAATGTAGATTTTTTGGATGAAGCTCAAATTGAAGAGAAACACTATTTAGTTCTAGATAATTCAGATTTATCTATAGCAGACGAGATGAAAAAAGTTTACGACGCGCTTTGCTCTCGAAACGCTATTGATGAAAAAACAAAGAATGATCTTAAGAAGACTGCAGAACAAGATGAAAAAGAGTACTGGGAAAAGGGGAAAGAATGGTATAAAAATGAATTAAAACAAAAAGGGCTATTCTTTGAAGCAACAGAAACAATGGAAGCAATAAATAAAAGATTTACAGAAGAAATAAAAAAGATGCCTGAAGACATTCAAAAAGCCATGCTAAAAAATACGTAATGCGTTATTCGTTTTACGTTATACGCAAAAGAATTTTCAATTTCTAATTATTAATTTTCAAACATTAATATCAACGACTATTTTTAGTTATTCAGGTATTCAGTCATTTAGTTATTTTAATATTTAAACCTTCCAACTTTTGAACATTTTAAACTAATAACTTATTAATTCTTACGGTAGTCAGGCAATTCATTATTTTATCTCCTTAATTATTTCATTTAACAATTCCTCATCCTCCAAAATCCTAGTATGTCCCACAACCTTCATTTCAATATTCTTTGCGCCTTCTAAAATTAAATCTTTATTTGGAACTACATGATTGTCTAAAGAAGGATAAAAATTTATTATTTTTCCGTTATTCTTATTTTCGGATAAGACATTTTGGATAATTTCCGAATTCGGAATCATTTCAATTGCATTATGAAGATACAAATATCCCAATAAAGTCCCTTTCTATGGAGTAGCAATAGTGATAACTTTGGATACTCTATTAGAAAATCTCGAAGTATCAATAAACAACTTTCCAATTAATCCACCTTTACTATGGCAAACTAAATTTACATTTTTTAAATCTTTAGTTTTAATAAAATTTTCTAAAATCTCTACTCCTATATGAATCTTTTCATGGTTAGATTCCAAACCTGGCACAACATGAATCTTATAGCCATCTCTATTTAATTCATTAGCAATAACTTTCAAAGAACTCCATTTCTCACTCCATCCTGTTACTAATACAACATTTCCCTGAAGACCTTTCGAAAATCCAATTGGGATTTGGTTCTTGAATTTATTCCAATACGAGAGCCGTAAGATCACAGCATAATCCAGAATTAGATAGGATATTATTTTTAATAGCTTCATGGAGTAATAATATCATCTCTTAAACTCTTTTTCTCCAATAACTACTAACCAATAACAAATAACCAAATTTGCTGTAAACTGTAATTGTTTATTTCTAATTGTTAATTATTCGAAGTGTTACTAGGTATAACCATTTTCCTAATCTTTCTAGCAATACAATTTGTTTTTGCATTTTACGGATTGTTAGTAAGACATAAAATTGAACATAGATATAACTATCCACTTGGAGAACAGATAGAAGCTGCCGCCGTTTTGGAAGCTTATTCAAGATTGCACAGGAAAGTAGACCTAAGAGTAGATGCAGGAATAAATTTGCCTGCCTATGCTGAGCATGAATTTTTATTAGTGAATAAAGATAAAATGTATCAGTTCGATTTATTCACAACTTTTTATACTATCTATCAACTTGAACTTTCTAGAAAGAAAAATTCATTTCAAAGAAATTTATACAAATTTCAAAACATTTTATTTGGATTGCATATTTTAGTATTTTTAATAGGAATTATTCTGCAGCAATACAGTTGGGCTGAATATATTATGTATGCTGCGATTGCTATACAACTTTTTTCAATTTTATTTTCTATTATAGGTTTCTTGCTTTACGAATACATTTTGAAAGACGCATTTGCAATAGCTTTCGACATGCTAAATTTCGATGAAGTTGAATACATTAGGGCAGAGAAATTGAGAGATGAATTAAAATACCATGTTTTTGAATATCCCATCGATGTAGCTTCCCGATTTATAGGCTTCTTTATTCCAAATTTCTTAAAATAAACTATATTCAACAATGTGCATTGATATATTCACTATATCACCTCCATCGTGGTATAATAATAAGTCCATTCTAGAGGGCTACTCTACTGTTTGTATCTATAGAATAAATAGTAGGGAGGAAAGTCTGGACTCCATTTTAATTTCGTAAGTTATTTTTATGGAAGAGGCTTGCCTTTTCCATATTATGATAGCAACGAAGTACGTACCGTTAAGTTTTATGGCTAATACCCATAGAAAATAGTGGCTGGGAGCAATCTTAGGGAGAAAAGGGCAACAGAAAATATACCGCTTGTGTTTGTGATTCCGGACTTGTTCAGGAATCTCATTAAAAAACATGAGTAAGGGTGAAATGGCGAGGTAAGAGCTCACCGGTTTCTATAGTAATATAGGAATGCTTGTAACCCCTACGTGGAGCAACCTCAAAAGATGAGGGCATAGATAAATAGTCCTTAGTGTCGATTTATCGACATACAGAATCCGGCTTATTGAATGGACAAAGGGGTCCCGATTTATCGGGACCCCCTCATTTAAATCGAATCTAGCTTATTTAGTACTTAAAACTTATTACTTATAACTTTGTCTTAAATTCTTCAACCATATCTACAGGCTCTGGGTCTATGCCATACTCCTCAGCTAAATAGAATGTTAAATGGTCCGCTAAATAGTATGCATTCATCATTTCAGCAAAAATATTTTCACCTTGCATGTCAATAATTTCAAAATCACAACCCTTTTCTTTCATTAACTGACTAAATATTTCTATTCTTTTATTATTTCTTTCATTTGTAAATTTAGATTCAAACATAAGAAAAAACGGATTCATTTGCAAATTAGAGAATCCAACCATCTCGTTATGATTCACTTCTGGAAAGAAATTCCAAAATGCTTGAGTTTTAGAATTTTCATTAAATTTAATTTTTGTTACTCTAGCAATAGAAGAATTATTGTCTGTTGAATATACAATTGGAACTTTTCCTTTTATTCTTTTTGCTAAACTTTTTGCCAAATCTTCATTTAAATTTGAATTCAAATTGCTTACTGAAGCCAAAATCTCGTTTTTGACATCTTGTATTAAACCCGCCTTGATTAAAAGTTGAACAAGACCAGCAATAAAATATCCTGTGCTTAAGCGCGGTTGAAGTCCTCCTGGTATGTTAAAAATGGGCGATGACGTTTGTTCTGCAGCTTCTTTTAACTTGCCTCCAGCTGTAAAAATTACATGATTAAAATTTTTAGATTTAATTTGTTCAAAAGCAGAAATAGTTTCTTCTGTATTTCCAGAATAAGATGCAACTACAAACAAAGTTTTGTTATCTGCTTCAGTGGGAATATCGTATCCTCGCACAACTTCAATCTGAAAATTGGAAAATGTTGCTAAATAATCATTCAAAATTTCAACATACAAAGAGCTTCCCCCCATTCCACAAACTACTACTCTGTTGATATTCTGAATAGAAGCAAGATCTAGAGTCTCTACAAATTCAAATCCTTTGGAAAATTGTGAAGAAAATTGCTTAATATCATTGTAATATTTCGAGTTGATCATGAAGAAAGAGTAATTGTTATGAGGTATTATACCTGAACTAAAACTCAAGGGGACACAAGTACCAAATACAACTCATCGTTGGCTTGGATACGATATTCAGTAACTTGCATATTCGCACCCTTCGACATGCTCAGGGTGACAGCAATTTTCTCAATTTCCTCCTTACTCCACCATCGTTGGGTAATTAATGTTTCGTTACTTTCAATTATTTTACCTTCTTTATCTAAGATTGCTATTTTTTCCTGAGATTTAGTTATATTTGTTGTACTATCAAAATCAATAACCTTCCAATCACTCACATATGTTGAATCTTTAAATTTTGTCTCGACTTTGCTGTCTATATTTGGAAGATCCAGTGTGTGAACATTATCAATATTAATTAGAATTTTGCCATTTCTATTTAGTAAAGATTTCACTTTCTTTATTAAATTTTCTGCAGATTCTTCTGTTAAACAAATCTCATTAAAAACATTCCACATTAAAATAACTAAATCAAAACTATTGGGAATATCAATTTCAAAGAAGTCACCTGTAAGAATTTGAGGTTTGTGCTTATATTCATCACCTTTCAATTTAGTATTTAGCTGTACCAGCATTCCTTTTGAATTATCTACACCTACCACTTTATATCCCAATTCCGACAAAGGAATTAAATGCCTACCCGTGCCACAGCCTAGATCCATAATCTCCGCTTCTGTTTTAACTAAGGATGACATTAATTGAATTTCTGAATCTATAACGTTCTTGCCCTTAATTGAAGAATAAACATAATCGTAATATTTAGAAGTTAAATCGTTTGCAGACATAATTTACTATGATCCTAAAATTTATTATTTACAAGCTCCTCGTCTTTCTTACTCCCACTCACTAGCTGGGAAGAAATTTATGTCTGAAATACTCTTTGCATCTGCTAAAATCATAACCAACCGATCCAGCCCAATTCCTATTCCTGCAACTTCTGGCATTCCAGATTTAATCGCATCTACAAAATCTTGGTCGTAAGCTATTGGCTTCTTACCAAGTTTCTCACGTTCCAATTGCTCTTCTTTAAATCTTTTTTCTTGCTCTTCCCAATCTGTTAATTCAGTGTACCCATTTCCAATTTCTTTTCCTGCAATATATATCTCAACTTTTTCTGAAACTAAACTATCGGATTCTTTGACCTTAGTTAAAGGACAAAGAATTCTTGGAAAATCGTATACAAAAGTTGGTTTATCTTTTGAAAAATTTGGTTCTACTTCTGAAGAAAAAACAATTTCGAAAATAGTTTGCCAATCGTCATTAATATTGACTGAATGACCTTTAGCTATTGCAATTTCTCTAAATTTTTCTAAATCTTGAATGTCTTCTAATTTAATTCCTGAGTATTTCTCTAATAATTCTCTAACGTTGAATCGATCCCATGGCTGACTGAAGTTGATGGTTTGCCCCTGATAGGTTATGAGTTTAGAATTTTGATTTTGGAATTTTGAGTTTGTTTCGGATTTCGAATTTCGGATTTTAAATTTATTATTCAGATGACTAATTATTTCTTTCACCAATTCTTCAGTACTATCCATTAAATTTATATAATCACAACCAACCTCATACCACTCCAGCATTGTGAATTCAGGAGAATGATTAGGGCTAATTTCTTCTAATGCTCGGAAAACTTTAGTAATTACAAAATGATTTCCGAGTCCAGCAGCCAACATTTTTTTATTAAATTTCTCTGTTGAAGGAAGCAAATATGCAGTTTTACTAGAACCATTCGAAAAATCTATTTTTGTTTCCAGAATATCTAAATATCTTTCTTGTGGAAGTGAATCTGTAAGAATTGGACTCTCCAATTCATGATAATTTCGTTGTTCAAAAAATTTTCGAATTGCGCGAATGGTTTCTTCTTTAATAAAGTATCTTTGGAAAAGTGGTGGGTCTTTTTTTAATGTCAACCATGTTGCCATAGGGGTTAGGGATTAGTGGTTAGGGATTAGTAGAAAACTTTGAAATAATAGCACTAAGCATTTTTAAAATTTCTGTAATTTTATCTTGTCCTCTTTCAAAAATTTCTTCGTCGATATACTCTAATCTCAACGATATCTCCAATTGAGTATTTAATTCAGCAGCCGATCCCTTAGATATTTGTAGAAAATGTCGATAGTCTTTTTTAGAACCTCTCATCGAACCTTCAGCTATATTTGATGGTATCGAAACAGCACTTCTACGCATTTGTTGAATTAAACCATAAACTTCTTCTTTAGGAAATTTTTTTGTGATTAAATAAATCGACTCGACCAAGATTATAGATTTCTGCCAGACTATTAAATCTTTGTATGATAATATTTTCATTTAAAACACTAACAACTAATCCCTAAAACCTAACCACTACTTGTTATCTTTGCTCACGTATTCTCCTGTTTCTGTGTTGATAATAATTCTATCTCCAGTATTAACAAACAATGGAACTCTAATAACAACACCAGTTTCCATAGTTGCTTCTTTGAGTGCGTTTCCAGAAGTATTTCCTCTATCTCCTCCACTTGCAGTTTCTGTTACTATTAAAGTGATTTTTGCAGGTAACTGAAGTGCAATAGGATCCTCTTCAAATGTTTGAACAATATATTTTGCATCTGGCATTAAGAAATTTGTACCACCTTCAATTAAATTCATAGAAACTGTAATCATATCGAAAGTTACTGGATCCATAAAGTAAGCATTATCTGCATCGCTATAACTATAAGAAACATTTCTGGAATTTACTTCTACTTCTTCCACCATTTCTCCAGATCTTAGAGTTTGGTTAACAATTCGTCCAGATTTTAAACCTTTTAATTTTAATCTATTGAATGCACCTCCTTTTCCTGGTTTATAAAATTCACGATCTATAATTAGAGTAGGTTCATTATTCATCATAATAATCATTCCTCTCTTTACTTCCGACGTAGTTGCCATGAATACATGTTAATAGTTATTTGTAATGTGTTATTTGAAGAAACCCAAATAAGCAAACGAATTATACGATTTTAAGGTCGTTTTGTGAAGCAAAGGCTAAAAGAAGAAGCTCATAAACTTATAAACATCGCCTCTATGTCCTACTTTTGTTATATCTATAATTTTCTCAACAGAATCAACTTCGTAAATAATTCTGTATTTATAAACTCTCAACCTATATCTATTAGTGTACCCTGAAAGTTTTTTTGAGCTAGTTGGCATGGGATTGAATTTTAGATTATTAATCGCGGTTTGAATTTGAGATTGAAAATGTTTTGGCAATCTTTCAAGTTCCTTTTCTACTTTTCTTGTTATTGTTATTGTTATTTGATACATCATTAACTGTCCAACCTAATCTTTTTTGAACTACATCCCAATCTTCGCTAGGATCATTTTTTCTGTCTTCTATTGCTTTATAATCTTCATAGTCCTCAAGCATTTCAATCATAGATTCATATTCATCTAAACCCAGAAATACACCTTGGGGTTTAGAATTCACAATTAGTAAAATAGGTACGCCATCATCTGTCTTTAGAACTTTAGAACCCTTTGTTTTTATATCTTGAATAGTAATACTTTTCATAGCACCTTGTCAAATACTAAATTTAATACTACATTCTACAATTTTTCTTATATTTCCACAAGTTCTCTTGTATTTTTACATAGTTTACTTAAATTTTTTAAGTTTAAACAATTATATTCAAAATCCTTCCTTTCACATAAATAACTTTCTTAGGGTCGGATGTTATGTATTTTGATATGTTTTCTTGAGATTTAGCCAATGTCATAACCTCTTCCTCTGTGGCTTCAGGGCTAATTTCTACTGTTCCTCTAACTTTTCCGTTAATTTGAATTGCTATCTTAACAGTTGAATCTACAGTTAAGCTTTCGTCGAAACTTGGCCACTTTTGCTGTGTTACAGAGAATTCGTTGCCCAATCTAAACCATAATTCTTCTGCAATATATGGACCAAAAGGAGCCAATACCAACAAAAATCTTTCCCACACACTTCTTTCAATTGATTCTTGAGTTTTTAAGAAATTAACAAATTCCATCATTTTTGCAATGGAAGTATTAAAACTCATCGTTTCAATATCTTTTGTTACTTTCTTAATTAACTTATTAATTTCTACTTCCTGGTTTTGAAAAGATTGCTTCGCTTCGCTCGCAATGACATCATCTCCATCTTTGAAGCCCTCATTTTTAATTTTTAATTTTTCATTTTTAATTTTATTTTGCATTTCCCACACTTTTCCCAAGAATCTAAATACTCCAACTTCAGTTTTTGTATTCCAAGGCATAGTCGATTCGAATGGACCCATAAACATTTCATAAATTCTTAACGTATCTGCTCCATATTTTGCTATTTCATCGTCTGGGTTTATAACATTTCCCCATCTTTTACTCATTTTTCTATTGTCTGAAGCTAAAATCGTTCCTTGATGTCTTAATTTTTGAAACGGCTCGTCAAAATTCACATAACCTAAATCATAAAAGACTTTTGTAAAGAAACGCGCATATAATAAATGCAATACAGTATGTTCAGCTCCCCCTACGTATAAATCTATAGGCAACCAATAATTCATCTTTTCGGTGTCAGCAAAAATCTTATCGTTATTTACATCAGCAAATCTAAAAAAATACCAGCTAGAATCTACAAAAGTATCCATAGTATCTACTTCCCTTCTCCATCCTTTCCCGTATTTTTCTTCTGCAGATTTATGGAAAGTTTCTGAATAGTTTAAAGGCGATTCACCGGTAGGTTTAAAATCTACATCTGTAGGCAATAAAACAGGTAAATCCGATTCATCCACTGGATGAGCGTTTCCTTCTGGATCGTAAACAATAGGAATAGGAGCTCCCCAATATCTTTGACGCGACACTAACCAATCGCGCAAACGGTAGTTAACTTGTTTTCGAGCTGCACCTTGCTTTTCTAATTTTTCAACTATTTTAGGTAAAGCTTCTTCAGATCTCATTCCTGTAAATTCATCAGAATTTATTAATATTCCATAATCAGCAAAACAAACCTCTAAGTTCTTAACTTTTTCTGCTAATTTCGGTTCTTCTGGAACAATAGATGGAGTTGCTTCAATATTAAATTTTTTGACGAATTCAAAATCCCTCTCGTCATGAACATCGCCAAAGACTGCACCAGTTCCATAACCACCTAATACAAAATCTCCAATATAAATTGGTACTTCTTTATTATTAATAGGATTTACAGCCATCAAACCTACTATTTTTACGCCGGTCTTATCCTTCTGCTGTTGCCTTTCTAACTCTGTTTTACCTTTAGACTCATGAATATATTTTTCAACTTCATCAATATTTATTATCAAATCTTTTATTGTTTCAATTAAAGGATTTTCTGGTGCCAAAACAACAAATGCAGCACTATAGATTGTATCTGCACGAGTAGTGAACACTTCAATATATTGGTCTTCTTTGGAATTTGATGCTTGGATTTTGAATTTTATGATAGCTCCTTCGCTTTTCCCAATCCAATTAATCTGTCCTAACTTTGTACTTTGAGGCCAATCAATTCGATCCAAACCTTCCAATAATCTATCTGCATAGTCTGTAATTTTGAAAAACCACTGGTTCATATCTTTCTGAATAACTTCAGAATCACATCTCTCGCACTTACCGTCTATAACTTGCTCGTTAGCCAATACCGTATTGTCTTTAGGGCACCAGTTTACAGGTGCTTTCTTTTTGTAAGCCAATCCTTTTTTATACAATTGCAAAAAAATCCATTGTGTCCATTTATAATAATCTGGTCTGTGAACGCTTAATTCTTTGCTCCAATCGTAAGATAATCCAATTTTCTCTATTTGTTTTTTAAATGTTTCAATTGCATCGTCTGTAGTTTTTTGAGGATGCATTCCACTTTTGATAGCGTAGTTCTCTGCAGGCAAGCCAAAAGAATCGAATCCCATTGGATGCATAACAGATTTGCCTCGCATTCTCTCGAAGCGAGCAATTACATCGGTCCCTAAATATCCTCGTGGATGTCCTACATGCAAACCAGATCCTGAAGGATATGGATACATGTCTAAGATATAAGATTTGGGTTTTGAGTTTTGTGTTTTGGGTTCTGGGCCAGATCCGTTTGACGTTTGACGTTGAACGTTTGACGTTGTTAACTGCTCATCGCTCGAAGCTCGTTGCTCGTCGCTCGAACCTTCTGTTTTATAAACTTGTTTTTTCTCCCACATTTTTCTCCACTTTTCTTCAAATGAAGCTGGGTTAAATTGATCTTTATCTGTATTCATATAGATTAATTAATGATTATTTAGTTAATTTTAACTTTATTGTTTGAAAATTAGAAATTGGATCTTGAAAATTAACGTGACGGGTTAATTCGCGTTTAAGCGAGGAGGAGTTTTAAAGAATTTGTTTTTGAATAAACGTTTTTATTCATATTGAACAATTATATCAGGCAATATGGGAATTTGCCAATATGCAAATAAGTAAATCCAGTAATATAATTAAGAGTAAAAGCCAATATATTTGCATATTGGCACATTTGCTTATTTACTAATTGACCTCTCCCATTTCTCCAAAATCACTCCAGAAAAGAATTCCCTCTCAACAGCAAAATATCCTCTATTCTTTAACTCATTTTTAAGCTCGTTGCTTGGTGTATCTTCAGAAACTAACCAAATTTCAGACCCATCTAAACGAAAATCTTGACCAAAAATAAAGTCCGAAAGCGAAGCTAAACCTTGATAAAAAGGCAAGTCCTCTTTTGCTTTATAAATATAGATTGGCACAAATCCCCTTGAATAATAATTTACTCCATGCACAGGTAACGCATTTTCTGAAATTACAGTTTCTCCAATTCCATAATCTGGGTCGAATTGTATATGCCTTATTAGCGCATCGTATTGAGGTTTATGATGACGGTTAGAAACATTAAACATAAAAAATAATACATGAAATATAAGCAATACTGCCAAACACAGAGTTTTAATTGTTATGGATTTGATTGTACTAAGTCCTATTGCTTGAACAAAGACCCAAATTACAGCAAGAAAAGATAAATATCGTATATAAAAAAAGGAACTTTTTATAGAAATTAGAGCTACCAAGCCTATATTTACTAAGAATATATAGAACATAATTCTGCTTTTCTTTAATTTTAGAAATTTAATTACACCGAAAAAAAAGAAGAGATAATTGAAGAAAATTAATATAATTATAATAAACCCATTTTGCCAATTCAGAATTGAGTTGTACTCATGCCCAATAGAAAAGTGCAAAATCAAATCTGGAATATTTGAAATAGGTTTAAAAACTAACCAAAACCCTTCACTATTAAAGTTTTGAAGTTGTTTGAAAACTACCAATAGCCAAGGGAAATAGAAAGCAGAAACTAGAATATTGAATATTGAATATAGTTGAAAGGATTTTAATTTAAGCAATTGTGACAAAGTTGAAGATGTCGTAGATATCTTACTTAATCTATTCCTTTGTATAATCTTCCACAAAACCAGCAAATTAAATATCCCAAAGGGAACAATGTATAAATTTTGACTATATAGCCCAATTAAATTGAATATCGCAAAACCGAAATAATCTACAAAATTTCTTGAAGAATTACTATAAAGCTTTAAAAAGAAATACAAAGAAGCTGCAAATGCAAAGGTCATTAATGAATATGGTCTAGCCTCTTGGGAATAATAAACTAAGATTGGATTAAGAGCACCAAATGCCAATACGGCAAGTGAGAATTCTTTACTAAAAAACAGCCTTGCAATCTTATAAATCGCGAATAATGTTAAAAGACCAAATATGACAGAAACCATCCTCATTGCAATCTCGTTGTACGTAAAAGGCATTCCTACGTAGTGCATAATCAATAAATGCAAAGGTGATTGAGTATCGTTAGAAGTAACAGATAGAATCTCTGAAAAATCCTCCTGTGCTAGATTTACAGAAAAAGCTTCATCTCTCCAGAAGTTATTATAGTCAAGCCTATATATTCTTACTCCTATTGCTAATAGCAGGATTACTAACAATCCTAATGTAAAATATTTATGAAGATAGGTTTTAATAAACTTGCTATTCATGGTAATATGATTATATATCAAATATATACAAATGAAAATATTTATCTGTATACCAACATACAACGAAGCAGACAATATAATCAAGCTTATAGACGCTATAAAAGCTGAAATAGTTGATCTGAATCATACTTTAGGTTTAATAATAATAGACGACAATTCCCCAGATGGAACAGGCAAATTAGTTGAAGATTATAAAAAGGAAAAAAATGACTCTAATATTTATGTTATTCATAATCCTAAAAAAGCGGGATTAGGGAAAGCATATATTCAAGGATTTTCTATGGGAATTAGGCTAGGTGCAGATGCAGTAATGGAAATGGATGCAGATTTTTCCCATAAACCTGAATATTTAAAACCTATTTTCTCTGAACTAGAAAATTCAGATCTAGTTATTGGCTCGAGATATATACGAGGTGGTGGCACAAAGAATTGGGGATTTAAAAGAAAATTCATAAGTAGATTTGGAAATCTTTATACTTCCCTATTCTTAGGATTCAAAATTAAAGATTGGACTGGTGGATTTAATGCGTATAAAACTAAAGTTTTCGAAAAAGTAGATTTAAGCCAAATTTATTCAAATGGATATTCTTTTCAAATTGAATTGAAATACAGAACTCTAAAAGCAGGATTTAAACACGCAGAAGTTCCAATTATTTTTATAGATAGAGAATTTGGTAAATCTAAATTTGGAAATGAAATTGTAAAAGAAGCAATAAAAAAACCGATCACCCTCAGGTTTAAAAATTGAAGGTTAAGAGGATATAGTTAAAATTATTTATATAAAGAAATTCATAGAAATTAGAAATTTATGAAATAACCATCACTTTAGAGTTTCGCGAGTCCCGACTAGTCGGGACTCGCTTATTTCTAGTTTCTATTACTTTATTGTGCATTTACAGCACAGCTGGACAATCCAAATCTCCTATTAAACGATGCTATGTCTCTTAGATCTATCTTTCCATTTCTATTCGCATCTTTACCCCCACATCCAGAATACACAATATCATCAACACAGGTTTTTCTTAATAATGCCAATATGGCCACTTGATCTATTACAGTTAGTTTACCATCTCCATCTACATCCATTGGTCCGCACACAGCCTCCGTATTAGTATTTACACAGTAGTTGCTTGTACATTGCTCGCCTGATGGACATTGAGAATTGGTTGTACATTCACCTGCAGCAAGTTCAAATCTCATATAATCTAAATCTACAAATTGATTTAGAACTGTTACTCTTATTTTTCGGCTTCCGCTTTGAATTAGATTTCCATCTATTAAATATTCAGCTTGAGTATCAAAGCTACCGGTATTTTGCGGAGTAATTTCTCTCCAAGCCACTCCATCTATATCTATTTTTAATTTTGCATCTGCTTGTGATGTGGCAGATCTAACTCTCAAATTATATTTACCCGAAGACGGCACATTTACTGCATATTCAAGCCATTCACCTGTCTCCATCCATCCCACTGCATATCCCCCTGTAATTTCTTTAATATCTACCGCGTCGTTTCTATATTTACCACCTAAGTTAGTTACGGTTTTATCGAAGAATCCTGTTGGATCGTAGTTTTCTGCTTGTAACTTAAAGTAATTACTTCCTACTTCTGGTGTTATATCTACAGATGGATTAATACAACTCGTTCCATTCCAAATCTGTGGTGAAGTACATTTGTTCCTACAATCAGAAGAGCACTGGTCGTTATTTGCTGTATTAGTGTCGTCGCATACCTCTCCAACTTCTATAGTTCCATTTCCACATACTGCAGGAACCACCTCGAATCGCAAATAATCTAAATCTACAAATTGATTTAGAACTGTTACTCTTATTTTCCTACTGCCGCTTTGGATATTATCGCCATCTATGGAATATTCAGCTTGAGTATCGTAGCTTCCAGTATTTTGTACAGTGACATCCTTAAATAGGACTCCATCTACCTCTATCTTTAACTTTGCATCTGTTTGCACAGATGCAGACCTAACTTTCAAATTATATTTACCTGTAACTGGAACATTTATTGTATATTCTAGCCATTCGCCGGTTTCCATCCATCCAACTGCATGTCCACCTGTAATCTCTTTTATATCTACTGCATCGTTTCTATATTTACCGCCTAAATTTGTAGGTGTTTTGTCTGAAAAACCATTTGGATCGTAGTTTTCTGCTTGCAACTTAAAGTAGTTACTTCCTACTTCATTTGTAAAATTTCCTGGGGGATTTATGCAACTTGTTCCATTCCATATCTGAGGAGAAGTACATTTATTTTTACAATCCGACGCGCATTGATCGTTATTTGAAGTATTTCCATCGTCGCATACCTCGCCTGTTTGAGTTTGCCCATTTCCGCACACTGCTCCCACTAGCGTTTGCGGACCTGTAGGTTTATTAAATACGGGAATACTAGGTACTGTATATTGATCTGTAACAGTACTTGCATTAGTTCCTGTATCTAAAGCAGAATGAAAAGCTCTAAATTCATCGAAAGTTTTTGAATCGTTTCCATACGTTCCCCACATGAAAGTTCTAGCTGTAGTATTAGGAATAAAGTAGTCGTTATTGTAAAATTTCACTGTTTGATCTACGAAATCGAAATTAAATGGATCTGGATAATTAGAATTATTTTTATCTCCCCCGTTTAAACCTGCAACCTTACCTCCAGTGGTTTTAGTACTATAAATTTTATTACTATGGACTTTTGCATTTTTAGGAATCCAAGGCTCGCATACTGTTGTTTGAGAACCTCCATTACATGTAGATTCTGGGAATTTATTTGAATAACCTCTTTTATCGTTTTGTGCCCAAATGCCATAATTGGAATCTTGACCTAATATAACAGTATTATCGAATGCTTCAACGTTTGTGGAAGCTTGAATATATATTTGAGCCCCTCCATTATAAGCGCAAAAATTATTTTTAATTACTGCATCAAAGCTAATCTCATGTTGAATACAATGTTTAGTATTATACACTCCAATATTTCCATCGTAAGTAGTGCGAATGTTATCTATATCAGTCCAGAACCCAGGTCCATCGTTGTGATGAGAATAGTTACCCTTAAAAGTTACATCTTCAGTTATACTTATTTTATTTCCACCACCTTCCCAAGTTAAAGTAAAGCCAGCGTAGTTATTGAATGAAATCTCATTATTCTCTACTAATGCATTTTTACCACTCCTACCTAATCCAAATGCCTTTTGCCCATTCCAATGAATTTTGTTATTTCGCATTATCCCAGAAGGTCCCACGGAAACTCCAGTACCATGGTTTAACCTAAATTCTGAAAATTCCACAATATTACTTGTTCCATTCAGTTCCACTGCAGATCTTTGTGCAGGACTTGAAAATTTCTCAACTATCAGATTTTTTATTTGGACTCCTGAATTACCCCAATTAACAATCGCAAATTGTGTAACGCTAGCTTCAACTTTTTTGCCTGCAGGATTATCTAAAAAATAGATTCTATTATTCCCATAATCAAACCACCATTCTCCCGCACTAAGATCCCCTTTATTATCTACATGTTTTAGCGGTACATCGTTAATATAAAATTCTTCGTTCCTATTACACCTCGGTGAGTCTTCCTGACAAGCGTATCCAGACCCACTTACACCTGTACCTATGGGAGACCTATAGCCTGTAGTTGGCTTGGGAGTTGTTTCTTGAGTTTGTCCATCGAAATAATAATAGTTACCTTCTCTTTTTACTTCTGAAACATTTAATTGTTTAGCACCACTTAAAATTGCACCATACTCACCTATAAATTTCTGGTTTGGTTTTGGGGAGATTGCGGTTTCTTCTTCTGCATAAAGTAGTCTATGAACTCCTGGTTTGATTAAGAATGTAGTACCGTCTGGATTAGAATTAACCAAGTCTCTTAAACTGCTACCTGGACTTACACTAACAATCAGATCTGCTACGGAAACGTCTGTATCTCTATCGGGTAAGGGATATAGAAATATCTGAGATGCAAATATCAATGCAATTGCTAAAAATAAAAATTTTTTGTTTTGAATAATCTTCACTAAAATTATACGTAAATACTAATACAATACAAAATATGAAATGACATTACAACAGGGTATAATTTGTTTATGAATCAGCTAGTTCAGAAGCTAATCGAAGCACATAAAAAAGAAAATGAAAGGATAGAAATAGAAAAAGGTCAGCCACACATTAAGGTAAGTAAGCTGGCTAGCTTTTTTGCAACTGTTTACGAAGGGGTAAGAAATGTTATTGAAGAAGAACAAGCCCATCTACTAAGGAAAAGAGCAATTAAACGGATTCTCAAGCGCATGAAAGCGCTTGAGAACCCGAATCCAGAAAAGGTATCTCGCGATTTAGCGAGAGAAATAATCTGGGCAAAATATCTACAAAATGTTCATTTACCTGCATCTAAAACTAAGTATTTAACAGTAATTTTAAAGAAATACTCTGCTCTAGCTACTGAATACAAAAAAATGCACAAGAAAGAGCTAACTGGATCTTTAAGAGATTTTTTATATTCATTAATAGCCATTGAAATTGAAAGAACCTTCATTCCTCACAATGCTCAAGATGTTTTAATTGAGCTTCAATATAATTTTCTAAAGAACAAAGGCATTTTAGATGAAACAAAACTCCCAAAGGGACAGGAGGCGATTCAAACATATATTGCTTCGCACAGAGCGAATATTAAGTCCGACGATGAGATTATTTTGTTTCATCTTTTTTATCTTAAATTCCCATACTGGGGAACTCCAAATCAATCCCAGTTAATGACTGTAGCTAAGTATTTAGATAATTGTTATGGCGAGATTCACAGTTATTTAAAGCATATTCCATCCAAGAAAAGATACAAAGAAGTTATTAAACAATCTATTCCTTTCAAAATACTAGATAAAGTTATTAAAACCGATCCAAAGAGTGCTGCAAGCTTTGTAGAAAATGAAGATGAGAGAAATAGAAAAATTGAACAAATTTGCGGATTTGAATATCAAATAAATAAAAGTGTATTAGCAAGAACCATTATAGGAAGTATTATTTATATCTTTATAACAAAAATCCTTTTAGCTTTGTTTATTGAAGTACCGTACGAATTGCAAACGCATGGCGAAGTTAACTATATAACTTTAGCAATTAATATTCTGTTCCCTACTTTTACAATGTTTGTAGTGGCAAACAGCTTTTCTATCCCAAATAAAGAAAATACTGAACAAATTAAGAAAATGATTAGTGCAATAGTATCTGTAGATAGATCTGATGATGTTGTAGCTTTCGATCAAATTGCAGCAATGGGAACAAAATCGAAATATGCATTCAAAATAATCTACTATTCAATCTCTACTTTAATCTTTGCAGGCATAGTATTTTTGCTAAATTTGCTTAACTATAACCCCGTAGGGATGGTCATTTTCCTTATTTTCTTTTCTACAATCTTCTTTATGGCAAATAAATTAAGGAATACCGCTTCGGAATTGAAAGTAGTAAATACCTCACCAAGTGTATTTTCTCCTTTAATCGATATGCTATCGCTTCCTATTTTAATATTGGGGAAATATCTATCGGAAGGAGCGGCAAGATTAAATCTATTTGTACTAATTTTCGATTATCTAATCGAAAGACCTGTAAAAAATAGTATCAAAGGATTTGAACAATGGAACGATTACATTCGGGAAACTAAAGAAGAAATAATCTAAATTTATAAAATTAATGCGACTAAAAATATTTTCATCTTTTATATTAATAATATCTCTAGATATTCTTGTTTTGCTTGCTATTTATTTTGCTACTTCAAACTACAGTGTATCCACAATATCCGCAAGATTTGGAGCATTTGATAACAAAATAAAAGTCCTGGATGGCGCTCTGCTAAGATTTGATACCCGTTCTAAAATCGAAAAGAAGATATATAAATCTACTTTAGAAGAAAAGTATAAAAAATACTATTTAACAACTCTTAAAACCCTTTCTCCCAACGTTCAAATTACAGAAAATGATAATGGTGGCAATATTTCATCTCATAACTTCAGGCTGGATTTTAATTTCAAGCTAAATGACATTGATTCTGAGAAATTAAAATCCGAAATTCAAACTATTTTAGGCAGTAATTCCCATAACTACAGCATTTATGTACACGACATAAAGAGGGACATGACAATAGGTATAAACGAAGAGAAATTAATGCCACCAGGTAGTATTTCTAAAGTCCCAATTGCAATTTTGACATTACGAGATGTAGATAAGGGTAATTTATCTTTATCGCAAGCTGTACGGCTTGATTTTGGAGATGTCGCAGATCCTTCTAATGCTTTAAAAGCAAGAAATGTGGGGGCAAGTTTTACAATAGACCAATATTTAAGATTTTTAATTATAGATAGCGATAATACTTCCATTCGAAAATTAGAAAATTTAATGGGTGGATATTTAGTAACCAATGAAAGAACTAAAGTCGAATTAGGTGTAGAATATTTTTTTAGAGACCCACACGACGTATCTGCAAAAGATATGGGTAAAGTTTTCAAAGGGATATATAAAGGTGAATATCTAAAATCCGAAACAAATGCTTATCTATTGGATTTATTAAAAAATACTCATCCTTTGCTTCAAGATGGCATTCCTGTGGGAGTTCCTGCAGGTACCGCAATAGCACATAAAACTGGCCAAATTTCTACAATTCCTGGATACTCTTGGGAAGACGCCGCAATAGTTTATGGTGCTAAAACAGATTACATTTTGATATTTTTGAATGAGAAAATCGATAACGACGAAGCCAGAAGTAAAATCCAAAAAATTTCGAAAGTTGTATACGATACGTTAAATCAATAATCAATCCAATCTTGTTAGAACTAGAGGTTTTTGCTTTTGAACTAATACTACATGTTCGAACATTGCAGTTTTAGTCATATCAGAAGTTCTTAACGTCCATCCATCTTTGTCTAACGACAATTTACCACCACCTAAACTCAACTGCAGTTCAATACAAATTAATAAACCTTCTTTTAATTCAGGTCCAGTTCCCTTCTCTCCATGGTACGGAATGCTTGGATCTTCCCATAAGGACGGTCCAATCCCATGCCCTGCATATCCTCGGATATAATCAAATCCCGCCATATGCGAAATTGTACTTAAAGCATTTGAAATATCTCCTACCCTATTTCCCGCATAAGCTTGCTTTATAGCTGTATCTACTGCTAATTTTGTAGTTTCAATAAGCCTCCTTTCATCTTTACTTAACTCTCCTAAACCCACAGTAACGCAATGATCTGTGTGAATTCCTTTATATATAACACCAAAATCTACTTTAACAATATCTCCACTTTGAAATTCTCTATCTGAAAAAGGAATAGCATGAAGCGTTTCTTCGTTTACACAAACACAACAAGCGCCAGGAAAATTTACTTTAGTGCCCGCTACTCCTTTAAATGAAGGCAATACCTTATATTGTAAACATAAATCCTCAGCCAGTTGATTAATTTGATTAGGAGTATTGCCTAATACTACAAGCTTTTTAAGCTCTTTAAGTATAGAAACAGATATTCTACAAGCTTCTTTAACATTCTCAACCTCTTCTTTTGTTGTGTAAATATTGTTCAAAATAATGAATTGACTGGTGAATTATACACCCGCTGCAAGTGGAATTTCTAATTTCAAAGCCCTAATTTCTAAACATTGACAGTACGAAAAAGTTTGAAAATTAAGCTAGGCGGTAGATGCTAGTAGCCTGAAGCTTTATTAGTATTTGACCCTGTAAGTGATTTGTATGAGTCCCTCTGTTAATTCTTTTACAGAAATCTTTTCCAACTCCACCCCAAAAATTGAATCTTCCAATTCAAATAATTTAATTCCCTTTCCAATAATAATAGGATGAACACTTAAAATAATCTCATCTACCACTCTCGCTTGAAGAAAAGAGGCATTCGTTTCTCCGCCCCCTGCAATAATTGCTGCTTTATGTCCTAAATTCTCTAGCATATCTCGAATTTGCTTGGGCGAATTCTGAGTAGCCATTACATTTGGATATTTTCCTATTTCTTCTGGATTTCTAGTTATAACAATATTTCTAACTCCTTCAAAGGGATACAGTTCTCCTTCATATTGCTTAAAGGTTTTTCTGCCCATAATAATACATCCAGCATTTTTGATAGCCTTTTCAAAATAAGGTACGTCTACTTCAGAGACCCAGTCAGAATCTCTTCCTTCCTTTGCAATAAATCCATCGATCGAAATTGCGTTGTAAATAGTTAGTTTCATATGTGTATAGTTAATTTACTGATTGTATCATTTAAAAAAAGTAGATAGTAGATAGTAAGGCAGTAAGTCAGATCATATTATTTAGAGTTTTAATATTGGATATTTGTATTTGTTTGGAATTTGATGCTTGTGAATTGTAATTTAGTATATTTGACCTTCGATCAAATATACTTTTCGTAGCTTTTTGCCACTTTAAGAGAGTTGTATTGCCTCATTGTATCTAGGAAAACTCCTACAACAATTAGAATACTTGTACCTCCAATACCAGAAAGGACTGCTAAATTAACTCCAGTAGAGCTAACTATTAAATTTCTTGCAACTAAAGGGAATAGTGCCAAGAAAGCTAGGAATATTGCTCCAGCAAAAGAAATTCTACCTAACACCCCAGAAATATATTTTTCTGTTGAATTACCGGGTCTAATTCCTGGAATAAATGCAGATTGTTTTTGTAAACTTTCAGCAGTTTCTTTAGGCTTCATTGCTATATATGCATAGAACATTCCGAATGCAACTATAAACAGAAAGTATACAAATGCATATTGAAAATCTTGTGTGTTAACAATATTGTCTGTTTGAGAAAACAGAAAACTAGTCTGAATTGAATCTAAGAATTTATATGTTGCAGAATTTGTATCGTCTATCCTATTAATAATTAAAGGAACTACCAATTGTGGTAAAGACAAGAAAGCAGATGCAAAAATAATTGGCAGTACTCCTGTTAATGTTAATTTAATTGGCAAATGGGATTCTTGCGCAGGGGTTGCAGCAGACGATCTTCTAGCATACTGAATTTTTATTCTACGAATAGATTCATTAGTAAACACAACAAGTCCCGTAACTACCACAATACCCAAGAGTACTCCTATAATCGATAAAAACACTGGGTCTGTGAAAGTACTTAAATTACCTTCCAAAGCTTCTGTAACTCTATTCTTCAATTGTAAACTTGCTAAATCGGTTCTAATTAAAGTAGGAATAGAAGCTAAAATACCAGATGCAATTATTATTGAAGATCCATTTCCAATACCTGCTTCAGAAATTACCTCTGCCAACCACATTAAGAACATAGTTCCTGCAGTTAATACAATTGCCATAAATATTATTTTTGTTATAGATGGCCAATCTGTACCTGGCACTCTAGGAATTAGAAATTCAGGTGAAGCAGTAATTCCAGTTCCTGCTGTATCGTTTATATCTCTTTGAGATAGGAACACTAAATATATTGAAGAATAAATTAAAGACAAAGGCAAAGTTAAGTATCTCGTATATTGATTTACAATTTGTTGTCCCCTCGCTCCATCTTTAGATAGTTCGGATAATTTAGGGATTACAGGTGTTAAAAGCTGCATAATAATAGATGCATTAATATACGAAGCAATTCCCAATCCAATAACACTAGGTGTGTCTAAAAAACCTCCTGTGAAAATCGAAAAGAAATAGTTTGCTTCGGATGCAGAAGATGTTTGTCCAAAAAATTTATTATAAACTGCCATATCCATTCCTGGTAAAGGGATAGATGCTAATAATCTATAAACTAGAACAACTAAAATTGTTACAAAGATTTTGGAAAGTAAACTTTTGTTATGAGTTAAATCGTATAAGAAACTATTTGTAGGAATTCTAGGTTTAAGTGAGAATCTTTTTCTTAATCCAGTTTTCTTGTTAGCTACTCTGCTAGACTTTCTTTCTGAATAATTCTCGGATTTAAATTTTTCGTAGTCGAGTTTATTTTCTACCATGATCAATTTTATCAGGAGAGTGAGTATTTTGCTAATTCGAGAAATTGAGAAATTTATTTTATAGAACCACCGGCCTTTTCAACAGATTCTTTAGATTTAGAAGTCAATTTTACAGATTCAAAATTCAATTTCTTTGTTATATCTTTATCGAAAACAACTTTAATTATTAATTCTTTACTTGAATTTGGCTTAACAACT
>Ga0163154_10000479_pt1 | contig 61278 bp, 62 predicted proteins | sample OliLakLV19MP9P1_FD_148649 | JGI IMG/M metagenome (GOLD analysis project Ga0163154, IMG submission 148649) | Freshwater microbial mat bacterial communities from Lake Vanda, McMurdo Dry Valleys, Antarctica - Oligotrophic Lake LV.19.MP9.P1 | ecosystem: Environmental > Aquatic > Freshwater > Lake >...
GGCAAATTCACGAGGCGCCCATGCGCTGATCGAAATGATCGCGGCTGCCGCACACGGCCTCAATGGCGACAACGTTCGCGCGAAGGCGTGGGCCGAATCTGCCCGCGCCCGCGCCGGCCACCTGAACACGGCCGATTTTCTTCGTGCATTCCCGTTTCGTGACTCCCCGACGAGGAAACGTATCAGCGAGATGCTGGGAAAATTAGGCTTCTAGTCTAGCCATCGACAGACGTCATCCGCATTCGAAGTCCGATGCGCCGAGGGGGCGGCATTTGTCCGCCCATCCATATGTGCGCCAATAGTCGACGAGGCCGATCTCCTGAACCAGCGTCTTGAACTCGGGGCGAGAGCGCGCCGGCGCGTAGGCTGGGCCCCACATCTGCGTCATCCGCACAACATTGACCGCCAAGTCATCCCGCCAGACGCGCAGCACCAGGTCGGTGTCGCCGTACCAGGCAGCGAGAAAGGGGATCAGTTCATATTTGAAGGCGTTTTCGAACCCCGGGCCGTCATACCAGGCCCGCAGCACGCCCCGCGCCTTCTCCTTGTCATCGAAGGCGGCGAGCACGGCCTTGGCGAATTCCGACAGTGTGCGGTCCGGCAGCCGTGCGAGCGCCTCCAGCGCCTCGCGCACGTCGCCAGCAGGCCCGCCCAGGTCGATCAATGCCCCAACCCCGGCCACCTGCCTGCGGACATCGCCGGACTGCTTCCAGTCCGGGCTCTCCACCATCGCCCGCACCTCGTCGAGCCGGCCGAGAGCGGACCAGACGTTGATTTGCGAAGCGCCGCTGTTGGCGTGCGGGGCGACCTGTTCGAGTGCGGGATAGAGGGCGTCTGCTTCCGTAACGCGTCCGGCCCGCAGCAGGATCAGCTGCCGCTGCTCGAGCGCGATCTCGTTGACCGACAGGTCGAGCGCCAGCAACGACGCGGTCTCGGCCTCGCCCCAGTTGCCTTGAGTCGTCGACAGATTGGCGAAAACGGACTGGCTGGTGCTGCTGTTGGGATCGAGCACTACGGCCTTTTTCGCCATGGCGTAGCCGGCGTCCTGCTCGGCGCGGCCCTCCGCGGGCGTTGGCCGCTCCCAGCTTCTGGAGGCGTGTGCAATGGCCAACAAGCCCCACGCCGTACCATAGTTCGGATCAGCAGCCACGGACTTGGCGAAGAGGCTTTCGGACCCGGACCCGGACGGCCCCATCCCGCTGGTTGCCATGACTTCACGGCCCTGCAGATAATAGTCATAGGCTTCCAGGCTGCCCGTGCCGGCTCCGAGGAGTTGCCGGCCGCCCCTGATGTCGAAGGCGATGGAGAGCGCCCCGGCTACCTGTTCGGCGACGTAGCGCTCTGCGGCGGCGATGTTGTCGGTCGTGAGCGCCGCTCTATAGGTCCGCGACAGGATGGTTCTCCCGTTGCTGGCGTCGGCCAGCTCGAAGGAGATCCGCACGTCGCTGCCTTCCTGGCTCACCGTGCCACTGAGAATGTTGGCCACGTTGAGCGCTGGCCCGACCTTCCGTGGATCGGCATCCGCTTCGTAGGTGAAGGACGAGCCACGCCCGACCACCTTCAGCCCGTCAATCCGCGACAGCGTCTCGATCAGCTCGCTGGCGATCCCATGGGCCAGATAGTCCTTTGCCACATCTCCGCTGGCGTTGGCGAAGGGCAGGACGGCGACAGAGGGCTCAAGTGCAACGCGCTGGCCGCTCCCCAATGTCATCCACCCGACCAGAGCCGGGACAAGAGCGGCCATCCCCGCAGCAGCGAACCCCAGATTCCGCCTCGACGGGGCGGCTGGGCGCGGCAAGGGAGACGCCGAGGCCGAGGCCGAGGCTGGGGCTGCGGCCGGGACCGAGGCTGGGGCCGGGGTCGAGGCCGGCGTCGATTCGGCTTCGGGTCTCGCGGGCTCGCCCGTCACCCAAAGCCGGTAGCCGACCCTCGGAATCGTCTCGAGGTTGAACTGTCCGCTCTCTCCCAGCTTTCGAACCCTGGAAATGCAGCGGTTGAGGGCGTCGTCCCCCACCGCCCGGCCGCCCCAGCAGGCCTGGATCAGCTCGTCGCGTGAAACCACCTCGCCGCGCCGCCGGGCGAGCACGACCAGCACCTGCATGATGCGGGGTTCCAGGGTCTCGTTCTGACCCTGCGACTCGACCTGACGCGTGGACGGACTGACCCGGATGTTTCCGAGATCGAAATCCGCTTCCCGGGCGAGATCCAGCGAAATCGGCAAAGAATCAGGCGTCATCGGCAACCCATCGGCGAGCCATCAGGCCGGGGCCGTGTCTCATCGGGCGTTTTTCCGGCGATCTGGGCTGGCGATCCGAGGCGGGTCGCAGCGAGGGACGACGACGATGACCCACAACGCTTCCACTTTCAGCCACGTCGCCGGCCTTCCCGCGCCAAGCCTCGGCCGACCCAAGCGTCAACCGAACTCAACCAACCAGACCGCCAGCCAATTTAACCCAAGGAGTACGACCATGTCTCGCACGATCAAACTTGCCGCCGCCGCCTTCTTCGCAGCGGTCACCCTGACGCCCGCCGCCATGGCCCAGCGTCCCGAGCAACGCTCCGTCTCGGTCTTCTACGGCGACCTCAACCTCAACAGCACCGGTGGCGAGGAGACCCTGCTGAAGCGGATCAGGTTCGCGTCGCAGAAAATCTGCGGCCGCTCGCCGGGCGGCACGATGCTCATCAACGTCGAAATCTTCCGCACCTGCAAAAACGGCGTGATGGTTCAAACGATATCGAGCATCGGCTCGGCCTCGCTCTCGGCGCGCTTTGCAAGCCTCGTCGGCGCGCCGGAGACGATGATGGCCCAGCGCTGATCCAGTACGTTCCGGCGAACGCCCTCCAAGGCATCCCGGTCCAATCCGTACCTTCTTCAACCCAACCTAACCCAAGGAGCACCACCATGTCCCGCATTATCAAATCCGCCATCGCCATCGCCGCGGCCATTGCCCCCGCCGCCCTGGCTGAGTCTGGTTCCAGCCAGTCGTCCATGCCCGTCGCCTATCGCGACCTCGACTTGGCAAGCGCCACTGGCGGAAAGGTGCTGCTCAACCGGATCAAAGGCGCCGCCCGCAAGGCCTGCGGCAATGTCACAACCCGGTCGCCGCTGAAGCCGCGCGCCATCGCTACCTGCAGCCGCGAAACCGTGGCCAGCACCGTCCGCCAACTCGACATCGGCTCACTGACGCTGGCCTGGAGCGAAAAGTACCCGGTGACCGAACTCGCCGCGCGCTAGAGCAACTTTCGGTCGATCTGGATCAGCCGATCCCGATCGACCGGAGAAAGTTGCTCTGGTTTCATGGGTATAGAGACTGAACGGTAGGCGAGGCTCCCCTTCGCCGTCCTTCTGCCTCAAGGGCGGATGCCCCTCTGGCATCCGCCCTTTTTTCCGTGCCGCTCACCGGCTGAACCGGGCCACTGGCCGTCGTTACCCGCGTCGGAGGATATTACCCTCTCCACTGTGCTGAGGAATTACAAGAGACCCGGCGCGACCCGGCGCGCGTGGACCAGCCTTTCGCGATTGCCGTCGCCTCCGGTGATCGGACTCGACGTCCAGCCAACGGCGATCCAGCCGACCTCCGCCAGCCAGCCCTCGAACCTTGCAGCCGCCGCAGTCGTCGCGGCCTCGTCCGTCACGATCCCGCCCTTGCCGACAAAAGGCCGGCCGACCTCGAACTGCGGCTTGAACAGCGCCACGAGGTCGGCGCCCGGAGCGGCGAGGCCGAGCGGAACCGGCAGAATTTTCTCCAGCCCGATGAAGCTGGCGTCGCACACCACCAGGGACGGGGGCTCGCCGATCATTCGGGCCGTCAGCGTCCTGGCGTCCGTGGCTTCCAGGGATTGGACACGGCCATCCGCCGCCAGTCCCGGATGCAGCTGGCCCCGCCCGACATCGACGGCGACGACGCGCCGCGCCCCGCGCGACAGCAGAACGTCGCAAAATCCGCCTGTTGACGCCCCGACATCAAGGCAGTCCCGGCCAGTCGGCGAAACGCCGAACACGTCCAGCGCGTGCGCCAGCTTGGTCCCTCCCCGGGAGACCCAGGGATGGGCGACCCCGGCCTCCAGATTCGAGCCTGCCGTGACGGGCTGGCCGGGCCTGACCGCCACAACGCCATCGATTCTCACCTGTCCAGCCTCGATGGCGGCCCGCGCCTGCGTCCGTGACGGCGACAGACCGCGGCGGACCAGTTCGACGTCCAGTCGCGTTTCCAGTTGATCTTCGGGCCGCGGCATGAGGATGTCGCCAGACGGGAACCCATTGCGCCCCCGTTACTTTTTAGAGAACAGAGCTCGGCCCATTTCAAGTCACAGGCAAATTTCGCATGCGCATTGCTTCGACGATCATCATGGTTGCAGGTCTTGCCGCGTGCGCCACTTCCGAACCCGATCTGCCGGATGTGTCCGCCGGACAGGTCAGCACTCCGGCCGCCAGCGCCGCGCTCCTCAACACCTCCGGCGCGGAAATCGGAACGATGGAGCTGACCGCCTCGCCTCACGGAGTTCTCGTGCGCCTGCTTGTGACCCCCGGCGGTCTCTCGGCCGGCTGGCACGGCGCCCACTTTCATGGCGTCGGAGACTGCTCGGACACGGCTGCTTTCCAGAAATCAGGCGCTCATGTTCACAAGTCTGAAAACGGCCATGGCCTCCTCTACCCCTATGGACCGGAGGACGGCGACCTTCCCAACATTTCGGTCGCAGGAGACGGCTCCGCCGCCGTCGAGCTGTTTTCCACCTTCGTGACGCTGGCGGAACTGCAGGACGATGACGGGTCCGCCCTCATCATCCACGCCAACGCGGACGATCATGTGACCCAGCCGATCGGCGGGGCAGGCGCCCGCGTCGCCTGCGCGGTGGCGCCACGCTAGCAGGACCTGCGTTCGCCTTTTGTGGCGATGGGCGGACATGAGCTTTTCAAGCGCGATGATCGTGTCCTAGAAAGACGGGTGCTCAAGGCCTGGCCTCTGCCGGTCCGCTCCCAGACCGGTGATCGCCATGCCTGTTGCGCCAATCGAATGTAACAACACCAGTGAGCCGAACGCCGAAGCATTCATCTTCGGCTTCGAATTCCCACCGGAAGGCGGGGTCCGTCCGCTCCGGTGGACGATGCTCGAGCCCATGGCCGCCTGCCCCGCTGCGGGCTGGCGGTGGCTGCATTTCAACCGGCTGGCGCGCGAGACCCGCAACTGGCTTGAAGCGTCCAGCGGCCTCGACGAAACCGTCATCACGGCGCTGCTGCAGTCAGAGACCCGGCCGCGCTGCGTCGCCCACGGCGACGGGCTGCTGCTCAACCTGCGCGGCATCAACCACAATCCCGGCGCCGAACCCGAGGACATGATCTCGGTGCGAATCTGGGCGGCGAGCAATCTCGTCGTCTCGATGCGGTCCTATCCCGTCCGGGCCATTCACGAACTGCGCGAGGAGGTGACCGAATCGGGAGGCGACCTTACGCCCGGCGCCCTGCTCGCGGAGATCGCGGCCAGGCTTGTCGACAACATAGAGCCCATCGTCGGCCAGTTGAGCGAGGAGGCCGACGAATGCGAGGAGGCGCTGCTCTCGACCAAGCAGAACCTGGCGCCGAACGTCCTTGCCGAGTTTCGCGGCACGATACTCCTGCTGCGCCGATACATTCAGCCCCAGCGAGAGGCCATGGCCCAGCTCGAACGGGAAGGCGCCCGACTGATCGATCCTGACGATCTGGTGAAACTACGCGAAACCGGCGACCGCATCATCCGCATTGCCGAAGACCTCGACACGATCCGCGACCGCGCCGCCGTTCTGCAGGATCAGGTGGCCGGACAACGCCAGGAACAGCTCAACCAGCGACTCCTCGCCCTGTCGATCGTGTCGGCCATCTTTCTGCCGCTGACGTTTTTCACCGGACTGCTGGGCATGAACCTCGCCGGCATACCTTTCGCCGACCAGTCATGGTCGTTTCCGGCCGTCGTGGGAATCGTCGCTGTGTTCGGGTTCGGCCTTGTCGGCTTGCTCAAAATGCTGCGGTGGATCTAGCGCACGATCACTATGCAAAATGATCCGGTCTGATCCAAGGTTTCTCTAGGAACCCTGCATCACGTCCGGTCGTCGCCATCCGTCGCGTCCTTGACCGTATCGACCGCCGCGTCGCCAACGTCGCCGACCTCCTTCTGGAGGTCCTCGGTGGAACGGTCCAGCGCCTCGACGTGGGAATCCACTTCGCGGCCCGCTTCCTCCAGCGAGCCCTCGCGCATCCAGTAGAAGCCGATGAGGGCGAGAAAGCCCACGCCGGCGATCACGATCAGGGTGAGGATAAGTCGCATGTTTCGCCTCTGACGTTATCGTCTCGGTCCGACTCCGGAACTCAGGTCCGGTCGTCCCCATCAACGGCTTTCTCGACCGCCAAAGACGTGGAATCCACCACTTCGTCAGCGGTCGAAACGATCTCGCCGCCCGCGCGGGTCAGGGTTTCGTCCATGGAAGCGCCCGCGCCTTCGAGCGAGCCTTCCCGGATCCAGAAGAACACCATCAAAGTCGCGAAAGCAAACACGATAAAAACCGAGACAGACCAAAGAACGGATCGGCCCATGAAACTTGCCCCTCGTTAAGACTCGGGACCTTAACGCATGATAATCTCCGGAGGTTCCGTAATTACCGGAGTCATGAACGGGGTTTAAACCGCGCCCGCAGCTCGTTCTTCATGATCTTGCCGTTGGCGTTGCGCGGCAGCGGCTCACTCTGGATGATGATCTCGACCGGTACCTTGTAGCCGGCGAGTTTCGCCGACACGAACTTCTTCAACTCTTCGATTCCCGCAGTCATCTCGGGCTTGACCTGCACCACCGCCCCGACCTCCTCGCCCAGAACACGGTGGGGAATGCCAACCACAGCTGCGTCCATGATCGCCGGATGGTCGTAAAGCGCGCTCTCGACCTCGATGCAGTAGATGTTCTCTCCGCCACGGATCAGCATGTCCTTCGCGCGGTCGAGCAGGAACAGGAATCCCTCCTCGTCGATCCTGGCGATGTCGCCGGTCACCACCCAACCGTCGATGAAGGTGGTCGCGGTGGCCTCCGGCTTGTTCCAGTAGGCCTTGCTGATATTGGGCCCCTTGCACCACAGCTCGCCAACCGAGTTGGCCGGCATAGTGCGGCCGCCGCCATCGACGATCTTCAGATCGACCGCCGGCGCGGCGGCCCCGGCGCTGTCGGGCCGGAGCTCGTAATCCTTGCCGAAATTGACGGTCGATGTCGCCGAGGTCTCCGTCATGCCCCAGCCATTGCTGGCGGCCCCGTCGGGAAATCTGCGCTTTATGGTGGCGACCAGTTCGGGCGCGGACGGCGCGCCGCCATAGGACACGGCAAGGATCGAGGAGAGGTCGTGCCTGTCGCGGTCAGGATGCTCCAGCACCTGCCAGGCGATGGCGGGTACGCCGCCGATTACCGTGATCTTCTCCGCCTCGATGAGTTTCAGCGCCTCGCCGGCGTCCCACTTGAACATCGTCACGATCTTGTCGGCGTTCATGATCGCCGGCAGCAGGTTGGCGAAGGCGCCGGTCGCGTGGAAAAACGGAACGGCCAGCAGCGGGATGCGGGGCGGATCGACCCTGGGATCGCGAACGGGAACCGCCTCGCCCTTGCGCAGGAAGCTGCGGGCCTGACAGGCCATGCCGTTGTAGACGTTGGAGATGCAGGCGCGATGGGTGTTGAGGGCGCCTTTCGGCCTTCCGGTCGTGCCCGACGTGTACATGATCGTGGCGTCGTCGTCCGGACCGACCTCGGCATCCGGGACATTGAGATCGGGAAGGCTGTCCCACGCGGCTGGTGCGCCGATCAGCTTGTCCATCGAGGCGATGCGCGGATCGGCCTCGTCCTCGAAGCTGCGGGCGACGATGACGTGCTTGAGTGCGCTCAACCTCGGAAGATGCTCGCGCAGGCGCTCCAGCCGCTCGACGTCGATCACCGCGACCCTGGAGCCTGAATCCGAAAGCCCATAGTCCAGTTCGTCGCCCGTCCACCAGGAGTTCATGGGCGTCGCGATCGCGCCGATGGCGAGCGCCGCGAAGAAGGCGACCGACCATTGCGGATAGTTGCGCATGATGATGGCGACGCGGTCGCCCTTCCTCACGCCGAATGTGTCGCGGAGGATTGCGGCCATGTGGGCGACCGCCTTGTAGTGGGCGGCGAAGGTGACACGCTCGTCCTGGTAAACGAGGAACTCCCGCGCGCCCCAGTTGACGCTGTTGAGCACGATGTCGCGGATCGTGAGCGGGGCGTGCCTGTAGGTGCGAAGCAGGACGCCGTTGATCACCATGTCCTGCATCTCGAAACGCGCGCCCGGCGCGGTCAGATGTGCATTGGCCTGCTCGATCGACATGGCCGGAAAGGCGGGGGCCTGGTCAGCCATCGCACGTATTCTCCCCTCGATAAGGCTTTAGCCTTGCGTTTCCTCTAGGTAAGAATTCGCACATGGTCTGGCGCGCGGCTAGAGCATCCTTCGATCAAACTGGTTCAGTTTGACGTAAGAAAGATGCTCTATCTCAAAAGTGTAGAGCAACTTGTCTGCGTCATAGTGGACGCAGGTTGCTCTAGTGTCCGGATTCTGAAGCCCGCCAGATTGTTGCGACAGACCCTGAGGCGGACTTCAGAGTCGAAAGCCCCGGAGCTTTTGACGGCGGGCGAGGATGGCCATGGAGACCGCACGCTTCAAGATTGTCGATGCCGATCCTCTCCACATGCGGGAGGTGTGCGACATCTACAATCAGGCCGTTCGCGAGACGGTCGCGATCTGGACGGACGTTGAAACGACTACAGAGTTGCGCCGGGACTGGCTTATGGCGCGAAGGGCGGCCAGCTTCCCCGTCCTGGTTGCGATCGACACGATCGGCGCCGTTCTGGGCTATGGCAGCTTTGGCGTGTTCCGCGATTCTCCGGGCTACTCGCAGACAGTCGAGCACTCGGTTTATGTCGCGCCCTCCGCCCAGCGACAGGGCGTCGGGCGGGCGCTGCTGTCGGCCCTCATCGACAAGGCCCGGGTCCGAAATCTCGAGACGATGGTCGGCGGGATCGATTCCTCGAACGCCGCTTCGATCGCCCTGCACGAAAGCTTCGGCTTTGAACGCCAGGGCGAACTCAAGCGCGTCGGGCGAAAATTCGGCCAGCGACTTGACCTCGTTTTCATGGTGAAGAGTCTTTAGACTCGGCAGATGAAGCGGTATGCCGGCCAGAGCAACCTTCGGTCGATCTGGATCGAGCCCATCCCGATCGATCGAAGAAAGTTGCTCTAGCTTCATTGGTGTAGAGGCTGATCCAACGATCGACCTGTTAGAGGCCGATCGCATCAGGCTCTAATCTCGGCCCAATTGCGTCTTGCGCCTACGTGGAGGCGCGCCGATCGCCCCAGCGGGCATGTGCGACTTGTCTCTGGATCCCGGGCCGGGCAGTACCTGGACCTGTCGAGGATCCAGCGCTTCCGCACATTCCGAACACACCTGGACCGGGTCGAACGCGTGACCGCAGTTGGCGTGCACGTGGAGAAGGGGGCGCCCCTTTTTTCCCGACATGTGAATATCGCCCCAGTGCACGATCGCCATGACAACCGGGTAGAGGTCGAGCCCTTTTTGCGTCAGCCGGTATTCGTGTCTGACAGGCTTCTCCCGGTAAGGGACTTTCGCGAGAACGAAACTGTCGGTGAGTTTCTGCAATCTGTCCGCCAGGACGGGCCGGCCGATTCCAAGCCGCGCCTGGAAATCATCGAAACGCCGCACCTTCAGGAAACAATCCCGGAGGATGAGCAATGTCCAACGGTCTCCGATGACCGAAAGCGTGCGCGCCATCGAGCAATGCTGCTGGTCGAGTTCACTCCACTGCATTGACGGCCGCTCCGGTCGCGAACTCTGTTCGGGTTTGAACCTGGAACCGTGCCGCCATCAGGTCAAGCAGCGCGTGAACTGCATGCCAATGCGTTTGGGTTCTTTTTTGGAACTGATCATCGACAAATGATCTGCGGATGACCATGATGATCTGATGGACTGGTCGCGATGAGACGAGAAGCGGGAGCGAAGTGATGAGGGTGCGCACTATCGGGTTTTTCGTGACGGCGCTGGCTTTCAGCGCCTGCATGGCGTCCGCCGAAGCGCAAGGCGCGAGGTCGGCCGGCGCGAGCGGATATGAGCCGCCCCGGACACGCGAGGGTCGTCCCGTTCTTGAAGGCCACTGGACCAACACAAGTCTCACCGCCCTTGAGCGGCCGAGGGATCTTGCGGCCCTGGTCATGTCGGAGGAGCAGGCGCTGCGCGCCGCCCTGGTGCGCAACCAGGCCAGCGCCCGGGACTCGGAGCCCACCGATCCGTCGAGCCCCGCCCCGGAGGCCGGCCGCAACGTCGGCGGATACAACAATTTCTGGATCGACACGGGAACTTCGTTCGCGAAGATCGATGGCGGATACCGCTCATCCTGGATCGTCGATCCTGCCGACGGAAAGCTGCCATACACCGAAGCGGGACGAAGGATATTCACCGCAGCACTGAACCAGCAGCGGATCGCGACATCCGATCCGGAGCTGCGATCGCTCGGAGAGCGGTGTCTCCTCGGTTTTGGATCGTCCAGCGGACCGCCCATGCTGAACGTGTCGTACAACAACAACTACCAGATCGTGCAGACGCCGGAGAATGTGGTGCTGTTCTCCGAGATGATCCACGACGCGCGCATTGTTCGAATGGACGCGCCACGTCTGCCGGCTGCGATGCCCCGCTGGATGGGCGATTCCGTTGGCAGTTGGGAGGGAGATACGCTGGTCATCGAAACGAGGAACATGCATCCGCAGGAATCGACGCGGGTGTTTTACGGCCAGTCGCTTCACATTTCGAAAGATGCAAGGATCTCCGAGAGGCTGACCCGGACATCCGACACTGAACTGCTGTATGAGTTCGAAATCGACGACCCGGGCATCTATTCGCAAACCTGGCGCGCCGAGATGGTGTTCAACGCGAGCGATGAGCCCTCGTATGAATACGCCTGCCACGAAGGCAATTACTCCATGCCCGGCATTCTGGCGGGCGGCCGGAAAGAGGAGCGCGCCGGCTAGAGCAACCCGCGTCCAGGCGGACGCAGACAAGTCGCCCTAGCGAACGCCTCTAGCCCGACACGACCCTCAGCGCCCGTTCGTCGCCCCGGCCGAGCGCCTTGATGGCGGACGCCGCGATCGAGCGCGCGTCGAGCCCGGCCAGCTCGTACATCCGCTCGGGCTTGTCCTGGTCCTGGAAAATGTCCGGAAGCGTCAGCGTGCGGATGCGCAGGCCGCGATCAAGCAGTCCCCGCTCCGCCAGATGGTGAAGCACGAACGCGCCGAACCCGCCCCGCGCGCCTTCCTCCAGGGTTATCAGCACCTCGTGATGACGCGCCAGCTGCGCGATCAGCGCCTCGTCGAGCGGCTTGGCGAAGCGCGCATCGGCCACGGTCGTCGACAGGCCCTGCGCGCCCAGCATGTCTGCGGCCGCTAGCGCTTCCTGAAGGCGCGCGCCGAACGAAAGGATCGCGACAGCATTGCCCTGCCGGACGACGCGGCCCCGTCCGATCTCCAGCGGCTGCGGGTCATCGAGCATCCGGAGACCGACGCCCTCGCCGCGCGGATAGCGAAACGCCGACGGCCGGTCGTCGATGACGTGGGCGGTCGCCACCATCCGTTGCAGCTCTGTCTCGTCGGCTGCGGCCATCAGCACAAAACCTGGCAGCGCACCGAGATAACCGATGTCGAAAGACCCCGCATGCGTCGGCCCGTCGGCCCCGACCAGCCCGGCGCGGTCGAGGGCGAACCGCACGGGAAGCTGCTGGATCGCCACATCGTGGACGACGCTGTCATAGCCGCGCTGCAGGAAGGTGGAGTAGATCGCCGCGAAGGGCTTCATGCCGTCGGCGGCCATTCCCGCCGCGAAGGTCACGGCGTGCTGTTCGGCGATGCCGACATCGAAACAACGATCCGGAAACCGCTCGGCGAAAAGATCCAGCCCGGTGCCCGAGGGCATCGCCGCCGTGATGGCGACAACCTTCGGATCCTTTTCCGCCGCGCGGATCAGTTCCTGGGCGAACACCCTTGTGTAGGATGGCGGTCCGGCCTTCACCTTGGCCTGTTCGCCCGTGACGACATTGAACCTCGAAACGCCATGATACTTGTCGTCGGCGTTCTCCGCGTGCTCGTAGCCATGCCCTTTCTGCGTCACGACATGGACGAGCACAGGGCCGTTTTCCATGTCCCGCACATTCTCCAGCACGGGAATGAGGGCGTTGAGATCATGCCCGTCTATGGGCCCGACATAGTAGAACCCCAGCGCGTCGAACATGTCGCCGCCCATGGCGAAGTTGCGCGCATAGTGCTCGGCCTTCTTTGCCGGCCCTTCGAGACCGATCGCGCGCACCACTGATTTCGCAGCCTTGCGCAGCCTGCGATAACCTTTCGAGGAAACGGTTCGCGAGAGATAGTGGCTCATCGCTCCGACAGGCGGAGCAATCGACATGTCGTTGTCGTTGAGGATGACGATCATGCGGGTGTGCATGCCGCCGGCATTGTTCATCGCCTCATAGACCATGCCCGCGCTCATGGCGCCGTCGCCGACCACGGCGATGACCCGGTTGTCCTTGCCGGCGAGATCGCGCGCCACGGCGAAGCCGGCGGCGGCCGAAACCGAGGTTCCGGCATGCGCCGCCCCGAACGGGTCGTATTCGCTTTCGGCTCGGCGCGTGAAGCCTGACAGTCCGCCGCCCGAGCGGAGGGTCCGGATGCGGTCCCGGCGGCCAGTCAGGATCTTGTGCGGGTAAGCCTGGTGTCCGACATCCCAGACCAGCCGGTCATCGGGCGTGTTGAAAACCGCGTGGATCGCGACCGTCAGCTCGACGACCCCAAGCCCCGCTCCGAGATGTCCCCCGGTCACCGAAACCGCGCTGATCGTTTCCGCCCGCAACTCGTCCGCGATCTGACGCAATTCGGCGCGCGAACGGGTTCGCAGGTCCGCAGGGAAGGAAATCTGGTCCAATAGTGGCGTTGCTGATGTCATTCCAGATTCTATCGTGATGAATACAGGTCGATTAGTGGCGGCGGTTGAGCACAAAGTCGACAGTCTGCAGAAGAGATGTGGCCCGATTGCCAAAAGAAGCCAGATGCTGCTTCGCCTGTGCGGCGAGAAGGCGCACGCGGTGGCGGGCGCCATCGACCCCGAGAAGCGACACGAAATTCACCTTTCCGGCGTTTTTGTCCTTCTCGACCGCCTTGCCGAGCGTCTCCTCGTCTCCATCGACATCAAGCAGGTCGTCCACGATCTGAAACGCCAAACCTAAATCATTCGTGTATCCGGCGATCGCCTGCCGTTCCTGATCCTGGGCGCCGCCCAGCAGAGCGCCGACCTCGCCCGAAAAGGCGATCATCGCGCCGGTCTTGAGCCGCTGCATCCTCGTCAGCACCTGCAGCGGCTCCTCGCCGTCCAGGTCGGGCTTCATGTCGATCATCTGGCCGCCGACCATTCCGCGCGCCCCGGCGGCGACCGCGAGGCGCTCGACGAGCTTGCAGCGCATCGCGGCGTCGCGGTGGGTTTCCGGGTTGGCCATGATCTCGAAAGCCAGGGTCAGCAGCGCGTCGCCGGCGAGCACGGCCGTCGCCTCGTCAAACGCCTTGTGGACTGTCGGCTGACCGCGCCGAATGTCGTCGTCGTCCATGCACGGCAGGTCGTCATGGATCAGGGAATAGGCATGCACGCACTCGATAGCGGCAGCCGCGCGCAGCAGCGCCTTCTCCTGCGCGCCGAACATGCGCCCTACCTCGATCGCGATGAACGGGCGCAGGCGTTTGCCCGGCCCGAGCGCGCCATGGCGCATCGCGCGCATCAATTGCGCTTCCGGTCCGCTCGCCGACGGGATCAGCTGATCGATCGCCACCGTGATGCGATCGGCGACCTCGTTGAGGCGCTGCTCGAAATCCGGATCGACCGGCGGCATGGACTGCGAGTTCATCGGCATCGGCAGAGGACCTCGCCCGCGGGAGCCCGGTCACGCTCGCGGTCATTCATAGGTCACGCGCTCCAGGCCTGTCGGACCGTCGGGGCCGAGGACGATCTTCTCGACCTTCAGTTCGGCTTCCTTGAGCTTCTTCTCGCAATGCGCCTTGAGGGCCGCGCCGCGCTCATAGATGCGGATCGAATCCTCCAATGGCACATCGCCAGCCTCCAGCTTGTGGACAATCTGTTCGAGCTGCGAAAGCGCGTCCTCGAAACTCATTGCTGCAAGGTCGTCAGGCGCTGTCGCCATCGCCGGTCTCCGGAAAAGTGGGTCACCTTAAGTAGGTGAGTCCGGGGGAGCAAGCGCAAGCGATGTACGGACCGCTTACTTCCTGCGCTCATAGATCCGCCAGGACCAGTAGGCGTCGCCGCCGTCGCGGACACACTTCCAGCCTCGCCGGACCAGGGGACTGCGCAGCATGCGGTTGAACCAGCCATGCGCCGCCAGCACGACGTCACACCCGCCGCAGGCCGCCTCGATCAGGAGATCGGCCGCCGCCTCGGCGCGTCGCCGTGTCTGTGTCGCCGGCTCCTCGCCGCCATCATGCCCCAGCAGCCAGGCAAGGCGCGCGATCTTGTTCCACGTCTTGGGCAGGTAGCGGCGGCGCGGCGACCATTGCGGCGGCGGCAGCGGCGCCTCGTTGAACACCGGGTCGGAGGTCACTTTGCGGCCGGGGGAGAGCATCGCCGCGGTCTCGGTCGCGCGGGGACGCATGCTCGAGAAGACCATGGCGTTCTCCGCCTGGCGCGCGAGTTCGCCTGGGGGCGCCTGGCCCTGCGCCAGCGAACCGCCTTCATACTTCGCCCACCAGTCGCGATAGGCGCGCCAGTCGAGACGCGGCCCCGCCTCCCGGTCCAGCGCCGGACGCCCATGACGCACGATGATGATGCGGCCCGGACGCGCGGCGCCGCCATGCCTACCCGTGTTTTGCACGGTTGCATCCATCAAAGCTGCGGCCCCAAGCCTGAAACGGTTTGCGGGCGCCCGGGTCCGGACGCCGCGACCTGATTAGATCATCAACGGGGAAAGTGGAAATCGCTTTTCCGGCGGCCGGTAAAGGGAGAGGGACAGGGTTTCACAGACCCCGCCAGAGGCGCGGCGCAGCGCATTCGGCCCCGTCGGCGCGGCGGCAGCCGTGGAGGGTGAACAGGACCGTTTCCGCCCGTCCGATCAGATGATCGAGGGGCACGAAGCCCACGGCCATCTCGCCGCCCGAGATCGCGCGGCAATTCCACGCTTCGGGAAACGCCGCCGCCATATTGGGATGGCCCGATGAGGCGCGGCTGTCCTCCGAATTGTCGCGGTTGTCGCCCATCATGAAGACATGGCCATCCGGCACCCGGAAGATCGGCGTGCGGTCGAGGCATTCATCGTCCGAGAATTCGTGTATCCGGTGAGCCTTGGCCTCGCCGGGCAGCTGTTCGAGGTACTCGGTCGCCGTTCGCAGCATGCGGGCGCTGTCGCTTTGCACATAGGTGGTCGCGCGGACTTCTTCACGCGGAACCTCGGCGCCGTTCAGATTCAACTTGCCGTCCATGTACTGGACCGTGTCGCCCGGCAGGCCGATGATGCGCTTGATCATCACCTTGGGATCGTTGGGATGCTGGAAGACGATGACATCGCCGCGCTTCGGCAGGCTGGAAAACGCCTTCTGGTCCGGCCTGGACTTGTCGTCGCCGATGAACAGGCGGCCGAGGCCGAAGGGCACGGAGTTGCGGTCATACCCGTAAGCGAATTTGGCGACCGCCACGCGATCGCCGACCTGAAGGGCCGGCACCATGCTTTCCGACGGTATGGAGCGCAGCTCGTAGACGAACGTCGAAAAGACGAGCCAGAACGGCACGAAAACAGCGATCGTCATCGCGGTTTCCCGAATCTCGTGGATGACGCGCTCGCCGAAGCTCTTCTTGTCCGCAACCGGCTGCTCAGCCGAGGTTTCACTCGTCATCAAACGGAACCCTGAAGGCGCACGGCGCTGTGCTGTGTGTGGCCCGGCCAGCGCCGCGGCGATCGGGCTCCATACGCTATCGCCCGGGCCGCGCCGTCAAGACGCCCGCCTGTAGAGCAATGTCCCGTCCTGCAGTCCGGACGTGATCAGCCCGCGGCCCTTGAGGCAATTGAGGTGAGCCACCGTCTCGCCGGTCGCCATGCCGAGCGTCTCCCGGTCGATTGTCCGGGCGAACATGGCGGTGAACAGGTCAACGGCCCGCCTGGGTTCGTCGAGTCTCGACAATATCCGCCGCATTCCAAGCTCGTGACCGTCGAGAAGGGCGTCCAGCCGCCTGTGGGCGCCCAGAAAGGGCTCGTTGTGGGCAGGCAGCACCAGAACGTCGGACGGGATCGCGGCCTTGAGCTTGCGGCAGGATCTCAGCCAGTCGGACAGTGGATCAGCGTCGGGTTCGGTCGGGAAGACCGAAACATTGGACGAGATGCGGGGCAGGATCTGGTCCCCCGATATAAAGACATTGAGGTCGGGCGCCCACAGACAGGCATGGTCGGGCGAATGGCCACAGCCTGTGATCACCTTCCAGACCCGGCCGCCGATCTCGATGTCGAGGCCGTCCTCCAGCCGGTGGAACGCATCGGGCAGCGGCGACACGGCTTTGCCAAATCCGCCAAAGCGATCGACATAGCGGTCGAGGTCCTCCTGGGCCCAGCCGGCGGCGCGATAGAATTTCACGCCGGCCTCGGGCGCCTCGCGGCCCGTGTCGGCCACCAGGACGCGGCAGGTTATGTATTCGAGGCGCGTCATCCAGAGGTCGCACTCGAACTTGCGCGTGATCCAGCCGGCGAGGCCCACATGGTCGGGGTGCATGTGGGTGCAGATCACCCGGCGCACGGGCCTGCCCTCGAGGCCTGTCGCGAAAATGGTCCGCCAGTGCGCCTTGGTCTCGCTGGTCTGGATGCCGGTATCGACGAGCGTCCAGCCTTCGCCATCGTTCAGCAGCCAGAGATTGATCCATTTCAGCGAGAACGGCAGAGGCATCCGCACCCAGCGGACGCCGGGGGCGACTTCGAACGAGGTTCCCGGTTCGGGCGCATCGGCGACCGGATACTCATAGCGCGCCCGTTCCGTCTTGCCTTCGAACCCGTCCATTCGCGCCTCGCTCCAAGCCGTCGCCTCACTCTATGCCCGGGAGCTGGTCGGGGTAAAACGCGATTCGACTGGGGCCTCAGCAAAGTCTATGGTCTCCCGGAACGCGTCGAGGGGAACAGCCATGCGCCAACTGATCGGTCTGATCATCGGTCTCTATCTCACCGTGGCGCTGGTCGTGGCCGGCGGTGGCGCCTATGGCTTCCTCTCCGGACAGACGGCGCGGGATTATGACTGCACGCCGGTCGATCTCGCCATCACGGCCGGCGTCGGGGAGGGACTGGAGGGCAGCCCAAACTGGGTTCCATGGGTCCTGATCCGCGCCGCCATTTGGCCCAAGGCCTATTATGACGACCGCAACAAGGTGAGCGGCGTCGTCGATTGGCTGCTGGTCCGCTACGACCCCTTCCCCAACGCCTGCCGCTGATCACGGTTCACTGATCACGGTTCGCTGATCAGGCCAGTCACCTGTGTGTGCCTACTGGACGCCCGGACAGGCGCCCCCTACCTAACCCGTGTCAGGCTTTCGGGGGGCCGACGGTCGCTTATGCACGCTTTCCAACCGCCAAGGAAAACACCATGCGCAGATTTTTGATCGCCGCCGCCACGGCCGCGCTCCTCACCGGACCGGCTCTGGCCCAGGCGCCGTCCGGCGAGTATGTCGTCGACAAGCCCCATGCCAGCCTCACCTGGACCATCCTTCACCAGGGTCTGTCCAACTACACTGCCCGTTTCACCTCGTTCGACGCCGCCCTGACCTTCAACGAGGCCGACGTCTCGAAATCGAAGCTCACCGTCGCCATCGATCCCAAAACGGTCGAAACAGATTACGCCAAGCAGCGCCCGGCCGGCAACACCACAGACTTCAACAAGGAACTTTCCGAGGAAGCCAACTTCTTCAATTCCGGCAAGCACAAGGGCATCAGCTTTGTGTCGAAGTCGGTGGCGAAAACCGGCGACAAGAAGGGCACGGTCACGGGCGACCTCACCTTCCTCGGCGTCACAAAGCCCGTCACGCTGGACGTCACCTATGTCGGCAACCGCAATGATCCGCGCGCCAACAAGCACAAGCTGGGTTTCTCCGCGACGGGCAAGATCAAGCGCTCGGACTTCGGCATGACCTTCGGCCAGGCCTTCCTCGGCGACGAGGTCAAGCTGATGATCGAAGCCGAGTTCGTGCAGAAGTAGGTCGGCCTCGGCGGGCGCGGTCAGCCGCAGCATACGGCTGACCGCCGCTGCCTCATGACAACCGCGCCGCTTTCGGTCAGAACTGACCGATGCAAGTCCTGACCCTGATTGTCCCGCTCGCCCTGCTCGCCTCGTGCGTCACGGGAAAGCAGTCGCTGGAAAGCGTCGGCGAAGGCGCTTACCGACTTGAAAAGCCGCACGCCTCGATCACCTGGCGCGTCAAGCACATGGGCCTGTCGAACTACACGGCTCGCTTCTCGGCCTTCGACATAGCGCTCGACTTCGACCCCGCCAACCCGGGGGGATCGAGCGTCAAGGCGATCATCGACCCGATGTCCGTCCGCGCCGATCACCCGACGGACGAAGACTGGAACACCAGGCTTGGCGCCGATTATTTCAGGGCCGCGCAATTTCCGCAGATCGTGTTCACGTCGCGCTCGATCGAGACGACGGGCGAGTTCACCGGCAAGGTAACTGGCGATCTTGCCTTTCTCGGCGTCGTCAGACCGGTGACGCTCGACGTCACCTTTAACGGCGCTGTGCCGCCCTCGCCTCTCTATGGCGGCCGCGCGGCGATCGGCTTTTCGGCTCGCGGCGTCCTGAAGCGCTCCGACTTCGGACTCACCCGCCACGCGTCCTTCGTGGGCGACGAGGTCGAGATCATCATCGAGGCGGAATTCTCGAAAGGCGCCTGACCGGCCGTTAAGGCCGATGTCCCGCCATGGCCCCGGCCGGCAATCCGCGATATCGGGTAGGACGCAGGCGCGGGCCTACAGGATAGGGACGAGCGATGACCGAACTGGCTGAAGACGTCTCCGGCCGCAAGCGCTACACGGCCGTCGCGATCGCGCTGCACTGGCTGATCGCCTTCAGCATCATCGGCATGATCGCGCTCGGCTGGATCATGGGCGACATGCCGGACGGCGCCGACCGCTTTGCGCTTTTCCAGCTTCACAAGTCGATCGGCATCACCATCCTGCTCCTGAGCGTCGCGCGCATTGTGTGGCGCCTGATGAACCCGCCCCCGCCCGAACCGCCGATGCCGGGCTGGCAGGGCGCGCTCGCGACCGCCGTGCATGTGTCCTTCTACGTGCTGATGATCGCCATGCCCCTCACGGGTTGGGCGCTGGTCTCCTCCTCGCCCACGGGTATCGGGACGACCCTGTTCAACATGATCCCATGGCCGCATCTTCCGGGATTGCCGGACCTGTCGCTGCAGACGAAAGAGGACCTCCATGAGCCGCTGGAATTCGTCCACTCGAAACTTGCCTGGGTGATCATCGGCCTGCTCGGCCTGCATCTGGCCGGCGCGCTGAAGCATCAGTTTCTGGATCGCGACGGCCTGATTTCCCGCATGGCGCCTGGCCTCTTTGGCCGCACCGAGGGTCCGTCCGCCAGGGGCCGGGGCGCGCCTTACGCCTTCGGCGCGGCGCTGCTTCTGTTCATCGTCGGCGCCGCCGCCGCCCAGCTTGGCGCCTCGCGGGCGGGCGCATCTCCGCAAAGTGCAGATGCGGTCTCTTCTTCTACGGCGCCCTTCTGGACCGTCGATCCCGCGACGAGTTCGATCGTCTTCACCGGCGCCTATATGGGCCGGCCCTTCAAAGGCAGGTTCGCCGCGTGGACATCGACCATCCAGTTCGATCCGGACAGGCCGGAGGACGCACGCATCCGCATCGTCATACCCACCGGCTCCGCCACGACCGGCGAGTCCTACTACGACGAGAACATGAAGGAGGGCGACTGGTTCAACGTCTCCCAACATCCTGAAGCCGTCTTCGAGGTCAATGAAGGCGTATCGAAGGAAGGTCCCACGGATTTTGAGGCGACCGGCGTGCTGACGATCAAGGGCGTCGAACACCCGGTCCGCCTGCCCTTCACGCTCGCCATCGAAGGCGCGACCGCCCGGATGCACGCCGAAACGACGCTCCAGCGTCTCGTGCTGGGCATAGGCGGCGACACGCTTGCCGAGCCGAAGGGCGACGAGGAATGGGTAGCCGACGAAGTCTCCCTCGTCATCGACGTCGTCGCGACGCGCGAGTGATCCAGTGAGACGACAGGACGCCGGCCGATCCAGCCCCGCCCCCCATGGCAGGGCCGCTGCGTCGTGAGCGATCCGTCCCGACCCGTGCAGGGGCCGGCTCGCACGATCGGCGTCACGCCCGCCGATCTAGACGAAGCCGCCGCCATCCTCGTGGGCGGCGGGCTGGTCGCCATGCCGACCGAGACCGTTTACGGGCTGGCCGCCGACGCAACCAATGGCCGGGCCATCGCCGCGATCTACACCGCGAAGGGCCGCCCGGCGTTCAACCCCCTGATAAGCCATGTGGCCAGCGTCGCGATGGCCGAGACCTGCGGGGAGATCACGCCCCTCTCGCGCGCGCTGATCGAACGCTTCTGGCCCGGACCGCTGACGCTTGTCGTCCGACGCCTGGCGGACTGCCCGGTCAGCGAGCTTGCGACGGCAGGACTGCCCTCGATCGCGTTGCGAATGCCCCGGCACGCCGCCGCGCTGGGGCTCATAGAGCGTGTCGGCCGTCCTCTCGCGGCCCCCTCCGCCAACCGGTCCGAAAGCCTGTCGCCGACGACGGCCCGGCATGTGGCGGACTCTCTTGGCGACCGTATCGGACTCATTCTCGATGGCGGGCCGTGCGAAGCCGGCATTGAATCCACGATCATCGCGCTCGACGGAAGCGGCCCGGTGCTGCTCCGCCCCGGCGCGATCGCGCGAACCGAGATCGAGAGCGTGGCGGGCGCCCTCGCCTCGCCGGAAGCCAAGGCTGGGCTCCTTGCACCGGGCATGATGAGACGTCACTACGCGCCCGACGCGACGCTCAGACTCAATGCGCGGGATGTGCGCGAGGGTGAAGCTTTCCTCGCCTTCGGTCCGCCGCCGATCGGCGTCACGCCCTCGCTCAATCTTTCTGATCGCGGCGATATCGAGGAAGCCGCCGCGAATCTCTTCGCGATGTTGCGCCGACTCGATTTGCAATTCGGCGCCATCGCCGTCGCGGAGATTCCACATCGCGGCGTCGGCGAAGGAATCAACGATCGTCTCCACAAGGGCGCTGCAAAAAAATATTTAGATAGTGTATGACAGATTCGTTGAGTCGTTTTCCCGAGGGAGGCGCTCGACATTTTTGGGCGGTCGCTCGCGGTGAGAGCTGTCCAACGGGACCATCAAGGAGACTTAGAATGGCCACTGCCAAGAAACCTGCTGCCAAGAAACCCGCGGCGAAACCCGCGATGAAAAAAGCTCCCGCGAAAAAAGCGGCTGCTCCCGCTGCGAAAAAACCCGCCGCGAAAAAGAAGTAGGTCTCTCGCGGCGCCGGCAGGCCGCTCGCGGGGCCGGCGTTTCATATTCGAGAGTTGAATTCCTCGCGCTCACCCGGACCCGGGTGGGCGCGAACTCTTTATGGGACTGATTGTCCAAGGCCCAGACTGAGGCCGCTCAAACAGGCGGTCATGCAGGTAAAGCCTGAAAACAAAGGCTCGCCGGTGTGTTTCCCGACCGGGGGTCGCCCCTGATGCGGCCAGCGACGATCCGGCCCTGGCAGGCAGTTGAACAAATTCCGCCTCCGCCCGGTGCGTGGCGCCCGGCGCCTGGTGGTTCGTCCCTCGACAAGCTGGGGGATGAGGAAGCTTCGGCTTGAGGCTGAAGGCCTTCAGGGTTGAACGTCACAGGCTGAGCCGCCTCGCTCCGGGGAGCCGCAGACAGACGACGTCCCGGAGAGCGAAGGACGAGGGCCTTCGGAGTTTTTTCTGGCTGCCCGTGCCTTTTCTCCGCCGGAGCGCATCGACCATGATCTCGCCGGGAGAAAACTCTTCGTCGCGGTTCGCTCTAATTGATTCGGAACGGAGCGCCAGAGCAACCTTCGGCCGATCCGGATCGGGCCGATCCCGATCGATCGAAGAGAGTTGCGCTCGTTTATTGGTGCAGAGACCAAATTCAACGATTGACCTGATCCAGGTCGATCGCATCAGGCTCTGGGCGGCGCGCCGCAGAGTGTCAGAGGCGCCGTCTCGTGGAGAGCGACGCGCTCGGCGCGGTGACGTCACGTGTGCGGTCCCGGCGCCGACGCGGCACGATGCGGACACCGTCGCCGCCACCTCTCGTCAGGGCGCGGGCGCCAAATCATGCATCAAAGTCAAGCAGAGCATCTCCTTCGTCCAGGAGGTGGGAGCACGGCGTCGCCCGAACACGTGTCCCGCTTCGGGACACGAGAGCAGCCTTCGCTCAACAGAATCCGTTTGAGCGAAGCAAGATCTTTTACCTGGGATGTGCAGGGCGCTTTTCCGCGTCCGGGGCGGACGAGAGACTGCTCCAGTCGGCCACGCCTGTCGGGTAGCGCACGATCGACGGAGATGGCTCCGCTCTTGCTGGAAGCGCAGGCGCGGCCCATCCACCAAGCGCCTAGTTTGCAATTGTGGACGCCTCTTCTAGACGATACTCTGCCAATCGATGCTAAAACGAGTGCGTGGTGGTCAGGGGACCGGAGATCATGGAAATCGTTGCAATTGTCGGCGTCGTGTTGCTGGCGTGTCTTCTCATTTTTGTCATCTACAGGGCCGCCCGCACCTATGACGCTGGCGCGCACGCCACGTTCATCACGACAAAGGGCGGCGAATACTATGGCGCCCTGCGTGCGCCGATCACGCTCTGGAATCCCACGGTGAAGGTGCTGAGGGACAAGCACGCGCCCGACATTTCGTTCATAACGTCGGACGCCACAGGCTCGGAATACTTCGAGAAGACCTTGGTAACGCGCCGCACGGGGGAGATTTCGCTGCGGGTCAACACCTGCGCTCCACGCCCTTTCATTGCGCGCACCATCGAGAACCGCCAGCTGCGCGTCCGAACCCGCGTCGCCTTCCAGCTCGACATCGACCGCATCCAGATCCCCGCGCAGATGCAGTCCTTCGGCGCCCTGCTCGGGGCTCGCATCGAGAACCTTTTCGACAACGCCATCGGCGAATACGAGAATCAGGATCTGCGCGCCAGGCAGGGCGAAATCGAATCGAAAGTGCTTGGCCAGCTTCAGGACATCGAATACCCGCCCGACCCGACGCATCCGACGGGCATGCCGCTTGGCATCAAGGTCTATGAGGCGACCTTTGCCTACGAGCCGGTATCCGCCACGCTTTCGGGCGACGGGTCCGCGCCCATCAGGGGGCCCATGGCCTACACCACCGAGGACATAGACGAGCTCTCGGACATGCTTGAGAAAGCCAATCCCGCGACCGTCGAGACGATCATGCGAATGATGGAGTTGCAGACGAAACAGAACATCGTCGAGATGCTCTGCAAATCCGGCGGGCTCGTCGCCTTCACCGCCCAGGAGCTTGGCCTGTCGGAGCGCCCGCTTGACCGCAGGATCAGCGGGGTCAATCGCATGGCGCCTGTCGCGAGCGATACCGCCACATCGACGCCAGCGTCGCACAACAACAACGGCACGAGCGTCTCGGCCGACCCGGTCGATCCCGCCATGGCCTATTACGGCCTTGGCGCTCCCAAACAGCATTAGGTCGACTTCGCTGCAGCGGAACCGACTGCCGCGCGCCCCGTTCTGGACGCGCAGCACGGAGACGCACGCATGGCCAACGACATCGAAATGGAAGCCAAGTTCTGGAAAGCCCTGAAGTCCGACATGACGGTCATGCTCGGGCTCGACGGCGTCGACGAGAGCCATGGCCGGCCGATGACCGCCCAGCTCGACGATACAAAGGAGTCAGGCCGGGGGCCGATCTGGTTCTTCACGGCGAATGACACCGAGCTGGTCAAGGGCATGGGCGCAAGCCATCGGGCGGTCTTGAATTTCGCCTCCAAGGGCCATGATCTTTTCGCTGCGGTGCATGGCACGCTGAGGCCGGACAATGATCGCGCGACGATCGACCGGCTCTGGAACAAGTTCGTTGCCGCCTGGTACGAAGGAGGCAAGGACGATCCCAAGCTCCAGCTCATCCGGCTGGATGCAGAACGCGCGCAGATCTGGCTGAACGCGAACAGCCTGTTCGCAGGCGTCAAGATGCTGCTCGGCTCCGACCCGAAGAAGGACTACGAGGACAAGGTGGCGAACGTCAGGCTCGACTGAGTCTCAGACAACACGCCCCGGATTCATCCGGCCACAGGGGTCGATAGCGGCCTTCACGGCACGCATCATGTCCATTTCCACGGCTGATTTGCGGTTCGCCAGTTCATCCCGCTTCAGCATTCCGATGCCATGCTCGGCGGAGATGGAGCCGTTCAGTTCCATGACAAGGTCGTGGATAGCGGCGGAAATCCTGAGGCCTTCGCCCTCCACGAACGCATCCTGGTCCACCCCCGGCGGCGGGGTCACATTGTAGTGCATGTTGCCGTCACCCACATGGCCGAAGGCAATTATGTCGATGCCCGGCGCCATTTTCCGCGCCATCGTTTCGGCCCGCTCCATGAATTCAGCGAGGCGGGAGACCGGCGCCGAGACGTCGTGCTTCAGAGCCTTGCCATGGGACCGCTCGGCCACCGCAATGGTTTCGCGGATCTTCCAGAGCATCCGCGTCTGCGCCTGGCTGTCCGCGATCACGGCGTCGAGGATCATTCCTTCCTCGGCCGCCTCGCCCAGCAATCCCTCGATCATGTCGCGCGCGCCCTGGGGCTGGGGCAACGACAATTCGAGGAGGACGCGCCACGCCGCCGCCGATGGCAGCGGATCGCGCGTGTCGGGGATGTGCTTCAGCACCAGCTCCAGCCCGAATTTCGGCACGAGTTCAAATCCTGTGACCGCGCCGCCGGTATAGCCCTTGGCCCGCTCCAGAAACCGCACCGCGTCGGTTACCGAAGTAAGCGCGGCCCACGCCGTCTCCCTCACAGCCGGCTTTGGGAACAGCTTGAGCGTCGCTGCTGTCACGACGCCCAGCGTGCCCTCCGCTCCGATGAAGATCTGCTTGAGGTCATAGCCGGTATTGTCCTTGCGGAGCCCCCGGAGGCCGTTCCACACGCGACCGTCCGGCAGCACGACTTCGAGCCCCAGCACCAGATCGCGCATCATGCCATAGCGCAGCACGGCGACGCCGCCGGCATTGGTCGAGACGAGGCCGCCGATCGTCGCCACGCACTCGGCCCCGAGCGACAGCGGAAACAGCCGGTTATTCTCGTCGGCGGCCAGCTGCGCGTTTGTGAGAATGACGCCGGCCTCCAGGGTCATGGAATCGTTCAGCACGTCGATATTACGCACCCGGTTCATCCGCGAGAGCGAGATCAGCACCTCGCCATAGGGCACGCCGCCATTGACCAGTCCGGAATTGCCGCCCTGTGGAGTGAGGGCGAAACCCAGCTCAGCGCAGATCGCCACCGCTCGCGAGGTTTCCTCTGTCGTCGCCGGCTTGACCAGCGCCGGCGTCCAGCCGCGCCACCGGCCGCGCCAGTCCGACACGTGCGGCTCGAGATCCCCCGCATCCGTGGAGACCCCCTTCGGCCCCAGCGCCTGCGTCAGCCGCGCGACCAGTTCCTGTGTCCGCACGGAGCCTGCATCGTCCGCCATGCGCATCGCTCCTCGCCGCCTCCAGGGATCAGCTTATCAGGTCTTCGGCGGGTTTGCATGTCTTGACCCCGCGCCGGACTTCCGTCGCGATGAAAACGACGCCGCCTTCCCCGGTGAACGTCAGTGCGTCGCCCTTGCGGCTCACCCGGTAGCAGGACGCTGTCGCAAAGCCCGTGTCTTCATAGCTGAAACAAGCGAAGCCCTGTACTGTCACCCACGCCTTCCCGCGCTCGACGCCGGCTGGCGTCTGGTACAGCGTCGCGCCGCCGGGCTCGATGCACTCACGCCAATCCATTGCGAATGAGGGAGAGTGACCCTGCATGTCGACGCCAAAAATCGCCTCCTTGACCTGTTCGGGCGACAGCGTCGCGACCGCCCCCTTGGCGAGTTGCGCGGCCGCGTGAGGCGGTAGGCCCGATGCTGCGAAGAGGCCAAAGAGGAGCATCCCGGCGCGCGTCATGTGAATCTCCCGCTCGACGCCCCGTTATGTCATGCCATCCGCCGCCAGGCGAACTTCATGTCCTTGTGATCGCTCGTCGCCAAGATCGTGGAATTGGATTAGCGCTGTCAAATCGTCACCCCGGGAACCGTGCATGATCATCGTCACTGGGGCCACGGGCCAGCTTGGCCACGCGATCGTCGAGCGGCTGGTCGAGCGTGTCCCGGCGAGCCAGGTAGGCGCCAGCGTCCGGGATCCGGAGAAGGCCGCCGGCCTAACGGCTCTCGGCGTCCGGGTCCGTGCAGGCGACTTCGCGTATCCAGATAGTCTGCGGCACGCCTTCGAGGGCGCCGCTCAGGTGCTGATCGTTTCGTCCAACGCGCGGGCCTATGGCGGCGACACGCTTTCCCAGCACCGCTCGGCCATCGAGGCGGCGCAAGCCGCAGGCGCCAGGCGGATCGTCTATACCAGCCACATGGCCGCCAGCGCCGCCTCGGCCTTCCCCCCAATGCTCGACCATGCCGCGACCGAGGACATGCTTCGTCAATCGGCGCTGGCCTGGACCGCACTTCGCCACGGTTTCTACGCGGCGAGCGGCATCGCCCTGATGGGAGACGCTCTGAAAACGGGGGAGATCGCGGCGCCGGCCGACGGCAAGGTGTCGTGGACAGCGCATGCCGACCTGGCCGAGGCCGCCGCGATCATCCTCGCGGAAGAAGGGACATATGAAGGCCCGACGCCGCCCTTGACCGGATCACAGTCGCTCGACCTTGCCGACCTTGCCGGTATTTCGGCGGACCTGCTGGACCGCCCGGTTCGCCGGCAGACTCTCAGTGACGAGGACGAGCGGGCAGGACTGATTGCGCGCGGGGCGCCCGAGCGGGCGGCGGACATGGTGCTCGGCCTCTATGTCGCCAGCCGGAACGGCGAGTTCGCCGCTGTCGATCCAACGCTTGAGCGGCTCCTGGGTCGTCGTTTAACTGGAATGCGGGACCTGATCGCCGCGAAGATCGCCAGCTAGGGCAACCTCTCGTCCGCCTGGAAGCAGACAGGTTGCGCTACACGTTCGAGATGGAGCATCGTTCTGCGGTCAAACGGATTCAGTTTGATCGAAGGATGCTCGATGCGCTTGCCGCCTGCCGCCAGCCCTACCCAGGAGGAAACACCATGCCCTATGCCCCGTTCGATCTCAACGGCAAGGTGGCGCTCGTCACCGGCGGCAATCGCGGCATCGGACTTGGCATGGCGACGGCGCTCGCCGAGGCCGGCGCCAGCGTCGCCATATGGGGATCGAGCGAGACAAACAACGCCGACGCCGTGAAGCGGCTGGGCGGCCGCGCCAGGGCCTGGACCGTCGATGTCTCAAATGAGGCCCAGGTCGCCGCCGCCATGCTCGATGTCGTCAAGACATTGGGCCGCGTCGACAGCGTCTTCGCCAATGCCGGAATCGGAGGCGGCGCCAAATCCTTCTCCGAGTTTCCAACAGAGACCTGGCGGCGCGTGCTGTCGGTCAATCTCGACGGCGTTTTCTTTACCCTGCGCGAAGCCTGCAAGCACATGGTCGCCCGGGCCAATGCCGGCGATCCGGGCGGGTCCGTGGCGGGCGTCGCCTCCCTTGCCGCCATCGAGGGCGCCGCGCGCAACGAGGCCTACGCCGCCACCAAGGGCGCGGTCGTGTCGATGATCAAGTCGATCGCCGTCGAACATGCCCGCTACGGCGTGCGGGCCAACTCGATCCTGCCCGGCTGGATCGCCACCGACATGACGAAGACCGCGCAGGACAACCCCGCCTTCGCCGAAAAGGTTCTGCCCCGCGTGCCGGCCCGCCGCTGGGGCGAGCCTGCCGACTTCGGGGGCCTCGCCGTCTACCTGACCTCCAGCGCGTCGAGCTATCATTCGGGCGACAGCTTCGTGATCGACGGGGCCTATTCGATCTTCTGAGGCTCTCCCCCCGGCCCCGTCACCAAACTGCGATGTTGCGGAGGCATTGTCGTACGAGACTATTCGGAGGGACCCGCCATGAAACGTTTTTTGCTTGCGACAGCTGCGCTTCTTGCCCTTGCCGCCCCCTCGGCGGCGCACGAGCCCGGCAAGATCGAACCCCGCCGCCTCGAATTCCCGAAGCTGGCCGACGGCCGCTTTGCGCTTCCGGTCGATCTGCACACCCACAGCGTGTTCTCCGACGGCGCCGTCTGGCCCAACATCCGCGTCGAGGAGGCCCGCAAGGATGGGCTCTTTGCGATGGCCGTTACCGAGCATCTCGAATACCAGCCGCACAAGGCGGACATCCCGCATCCGGACCGCAATCGCTCCTACGCCCTCGCCATCGAGACAGAGACCAGGATCCAGACCGAGGACACGTCCGCCGAGCGACAGAAGCTGATGGTCATCAACGGGTCGGAGATCACCCGGCTGATGCCTCCGGGGCATGTCAACGCCGTCTTCGTCACCGACGCCAACGCGCTTCTCGTTGCGGACGCGACGGAAGCGCTTCGGATCGCCAACGCCCAGGGCGCCTTCGTGTTCTGGAACCACCCCTACTGGACGTCCCAGACGCCGGACGGCGTCGCCCGCCTCCTGCCGATGCATCAACAGCTGATCCGGGACAAGCTCCTGCACGGCATCGAGGTCGCCAATGGCGCAGACATGTCCGACGAGGCGTTCAAGATCGCGCTCGACAACAATCTCACCATCCTCGGCACCTCCGACATCCATGGCCTGATCGACTGGGACTTTGATTTCGCCAATGGCGTCCAGCGCACCGCCACCCTCGTGCTGGCGGACGCGGAAACGCCCGACGCCGTCAAGGCGGCCCTCAAGGCCGGGCGGACTGTCGCGGTCTACAAGGGGTCGCTTGTCGGACGACGCGAGAATGTCGAGGCGGTGATCCGCTCGACGCTGCGCATGGAGGTCGGCGCCGCGCTCGAAAGAACGACCGTCGTGCCGGTCACCTTCATCAACACATCGCCCGTCGATTACCAGCTTGAAAACACCGGCGCCCAAGGGTTCTATGACGCCCCGCACCATTTCCGCGTCAAGGCGCACTCTTCCTTCACGCTGATCGTGAAGGACGTGAAAGACATCGCCGCGCTGAACCTCACGGCGAAGGTGCTCAACACCTATGTCGCGCCCCGCGAACATTTGACGATGACATTCCGGCACAGCCCGAAGCCGAATTAGCCGACCGGGGCGAGAGCCTCGTCCGGAATCCCGGGTAGAGCATTTTCGGCGATCGTAAAGTCGCCGAAACGCTCCAGATTCTCGTCCGGTCGCGTTTTCTGACGGAGAACCGATCCCGGTTGGCCTGAAAGCGCTCTAGCCGGGCGTCCAGCCCCGATCAAGGCCCTCGCCCGAGCGGCGGCGCCTTGATATGACTGCGGATCGAATCCCGAAGGATGCTGCCGCCATGACGAAGCTTCACAAAACCGTGGCAGCGGCGCTCCTCGCCAGCCTGGTGCTTGGCGCCTGCCAGCCAGAGGCGAAAACGTCCGCGTCCACAGACGGAGTCCTCACCATCGCGCCCTTGCAGCCGGCCTACCGCATGCTGGACAATGGCCTCAAGGTCTATTCCCTGCCCGACGCCAGCACCGGCAGCGTGTCGGTTCAGGTCTGGTACGATGTCGGCTCGAAGGACGATCCGGCCGGACGCTCGGGCTTTGCCCATCTTTTCGAGCATCTGATGTTCAAGGCGACGTCCAACATGCCGGCGGAGATGTTCGACCGTCTCACCGAAGACGCCGGCGGCTTCAACAACGCATCCACCTGGAATGATTTCACCAATTACTACGAGATGGTCCCGGCCAATCACCTCGAACGCGTCCTCTGGGGCGAAGCCGAGCGTATGGGATCGCTCGTCGTCGATGACGCCACCTTCAAGTCCGAGCGCGACGTGGTGAAGGAAGAGTTCCGCCAGTCGGTGCTGTCCCAGCCCTATGGCAAGCTTTTCTACCTCTACCTCAACCAGTCGGCCTTCGACGTACATCCCTATGGCCGCCCCGGCATTGGCTCCATCGTTGATCTCGACGCGGCAACCATCGACGACGTCCGCGCGTTTCACGCCGCCTATTACCGGCCGGACAATGCCGTCCTGGTGGTCGCCGGCAATTTCGACCAGGCCCAGCTCGACGGATGGGTCGATCGCTATTTCGCACCCCTGAAGACGCCGGATCGCGCCATTCCACGCGTCACCGCCGTCGAGCCGGTGCGGACCGAGGCCCGCGATTTCACCGTCTATGAACCCAACGTACCGCTTCCGGCGGTCATCATGTCCTGGCCCTCGCCCGCTGCGACAAGCCCTGACACGGCTGCCCTGATGCTGGCCGACGCCATTCTGGCGCGGGGCCAGTCCTCCCGCCTCTACAATGCAATGGTGTACGAGCAGAAACTCGCCTCCGAAGTGATCAACAATTTCGAGCTTTCGCAGCAGCCCGGTCTTTATTCGCTCGGGGCGATCCTAAGCGACGGGAAATCCGCCGAAGACGGGCTCGCCTCTCTGAGGGCCGAGATAGCCAAGCTCCGCGACGCTCCGGTCACGGTCGCCGAACTCGACGAGGCCCGCAACGAGCTGATCACGGAAGCCCTGCGCGACCGTGAGACGCCAGATGGCCGCGCCTTCGATCTCGCGCGCTCGGTCATCCTGTTCAAGGATCCCCAGGCTTCTGACGCCCTGCTGGCGAGGCTTCAAACGGTGACCGCAGAAGACATACAGCGTGTCGCCGCCGCGATCATGACCGACGCCAGCTCCGTCACCATCCGCTATCTCCCGGAGGAGATGCGCAACGGCGCGCCGGAAGCCAAGTTCAAGGATTCGGCCGGCATTCAGGCGACGAAAATCGACATCCCGGCCGCCGACATCCCGACCTATACCCTTTCGCCCGAGGGCTCGCGCCTCGCGGCGCCGGCGGCCGCCGAAGCGATCGCCGCGCGCATTCCCGGCGCTTCGGAAAAAACCCTCCCGAACGGCCTGCGCGTCATCGTCGCCAACAAGGCCGGCCTGCCGCTCGTCAGCGCCAATCTCCGGGTCAACGCTGGCGCGGCCTTCGAACAGCCAGGCAGTGCAGGTCTCGCCGCCCTGACCGCCGACCTCGCGACGCGCGGGACAGCGACCCGCTCCGCCACCCAGATCTCCAGCCAGGTTGAAAGCCTCGGCGCGACCCTGGGCGCCGGCGCGAGTCTTGATTCGTCCGATATCTCGGCCAGCGGCCGGTCCGACAAGGCCGCGGACATTCTCGCCATCATGTCCGACGTCGTCCAGAACCCTGCGTTCGCCGTGGAAGAGCTCGATCGCGCCCGCCAGGAGACGCTGGACGGGCTGATGGTCGCGCTGCGCCAGCCGTCCTCGATCGGCCGCTTCGCCATGAACCGCGTTCTTTTCGGCAGCGGCGGCTACGGCTCGACGCCGTCGCCGAAATCCATCGCCGCCATCACGCGCGAAGAGGTGACCGGGTTTCACACAAGCCAGTGGCGCCCCGAAAATGCCGTGCTGGTCATCGCTGGCGACCTGACGCCCGAGGCCGGATTCGAGCTGGCCGAGCAGAGCTTCGGCTCATGGGTCCGCCCGGCCGACGGCCCGACGCCGCCGCCGCCACCTTCGCTCCTCGCTCCGGCCGCCAGCCCGCCCCGGTCGATCGTCATCGACGTGCCGGAGATCGGCCAGGCCGCCGTTCTGATGGGTCTGGTGGGGCCGTCACGCACCGACGCCGACTATTTCCCGGCGCTGGTCGCCAACGATGTCCTCGGCGGCGGATACTCGGCAAGGCTGAACTCGGAAATCCGCATCAAGCGAGGTCTTTCCTATGGCGTCCGCGCCCAGCTGCCTTCTCGCCGTCTCAAGGCGCCAATCGTCGCCTCGGCCCAGACGCGTAATGACGCCGTGCCACAGGTGGTCGATCTCATGTCCGCCGAGCTTGCGCGGCTTGGCTCGACCGCCATCCCGCCGGCGGAACTCGAAGCACGCAAGGCCGTGCTGATCGGAGCGTTCGGGCGGGATGTCGAGACCACGGGCGGCCTCGCCGGACAGCTCTCGGCGCTTGCCCAGTTCGGTTTGCCGCTAGACAGGCTGCAGACCTATGCGTCCGACATTTCGGCCGTAACGCCGGAAATGGCCGGCGCCGCAGCCAAAACCCATTACGATGCGACCCGGGCAGATCTCGTGGTCGTCGGCGACGCCAAGGTGTTCATGCGGACGCTTGCGACAAGACGGTCGGCCTTTGAGCGTATCGCAATCGACGCACTCAATCTCGACGCCGAGGCGCTGAAGTAACCGCGCTGCCTGCAGCTAGGCCAGCAGGCCGGCCGTCCGTGCGACCAGGATTGGCGCGAGGATCAACGCGAGGCACATGGCAAGCGCGATGAGGGCGATGGTGGCGCGCTGCGGCGTGAGTTCCATTTCGGCGCCTGCATCGAAAAAGTAGGATCGGATCGTCGGCGGCTCGAAGGATTGCTGGAGGAACCACGGAGCGATCCTGCCAGCAGCCCAGAGGGAAAAAAGCGTGAACGCCACCCCAACACAGAAAATAGCGACGGCGGGAAACAAGTCAGCCAGCAGCGTGTTCAATCAGGTTGTCTCCAACAGCGCAGCAGCTGAATCATTACCTGCGCGATGGGTCAATTGACATTGTCCGGAGTGAAATTGTCCGGAGCGCCACAAAATCGCGGGGAGAACGCCCCGAGCCTGGAGCAGCCTTCGGTCGATCTGGATTGGGCCGATCCTGATCGATCGAAGAAAGTTGCTCTCGTTTCATGGGTGTAGAGCCTGATGCGATCGACCTGATCAAGGCCGATCGCATCAGGCTCTAGCTTTTCAACTTGCCGCAGAACGTCTGGATGCGCCGGCAGGCCTCCTCCAGCTTCTCGGTGGATGTCGCATAGGAAATCCGGAAGGCTGGCGACAGGCCGAAGGCGGATCCGAACACCACGGCGACTTTTTCCTCCTCCAGCAGGGCGGCGGCGAAGGCCTCGTCGTCAACGATGGACTTGCCGCCAGCGCTGGTCTTGCCGATCGCTCGCGAGCAGTCGGGATAGACGTAAAACGCGCCCTCCGGCGTCGGGCAGCTCAGTTCCTCGGTCTGGTTGAGCATGCCCACTACCAGGTCGCGGCGGGACTGGAACAATTTCTGGTGCTTCGGAATGAAATCCTGCTTGCCGTTCAGCGCCTCGACCGCCGCCCATTGCGAGATCGACGACGGGTTCGACGTGGTCTGGCTCATCACCTTCGCCATACCCTTGATCAGGGCTTCGGGACCGCCGGCATAGCCGATGCGCCAGCCCGTCATCGAATAGGCCTTGGAGACGCCATTCATGGTCAGCGTCCGCTCGTAAAGCCGGGGCTCCACCTGCGCGATCGTCCAGAACTCGAAGCCGTCATAGACAAGATGCTCATACATGTCGTCGGTCAGGATCCAGACCTGAGGGTGGCGCAACAGCACGTCGGCGATCTCGCGCAATTCCGCCTTGGTGTAGGCCGCGCCAGAGGGGTTGGACGGCGAGTTGAGGATCAGCCATTTCGTGCGGGGCGTGATCGCCGCGTCCAGCGCCGCCGCCCTGAGCTTGTAGCTGTCGGCGGCATGGGCCTCGGCAAAGACCGGCGTCGCCCCGCACAGTAACGCCATCTCCGGATAGCTCACCCAATAGGGCGTCGGGATCACCACCTCGTCGCCCGGATTGAGCGTCGCCACGAACGCGTTGTAGATAACCGGCTTGCCGCCCGGCGACACGTTGATCTGGCTCGGCTTGTAGTCGAGGCCGTTCTCACGCTTGAACTTTCCGCAGATGGCCTCCTTCAGTTCCGGGATGCCATCGACATCGGTGTATTTGGTCTTGCCTTCCCTGATGGCGCGGATCGCGGCTTTCTTGATGTTGTCCGGCGTGTCGAAATCGGGCTCGCCCGCGCCCAGTCCGATAACGTTCTGCCCCGCCGCCTGCAGCTCGCGGGCTTTTTGAGTCACTGCGATCGTGGCCGACGGCTTGATGCGTTTCAACGCTTCGGAGACAGGCGCGGCGGCCATGGGGCGGTCCCTTTCGAATTTCCTGCGGAGGGCGTCGCGGCGCTGATACGCCAATCCGCCGGGCGGGAGAAGGGCCTGGAAGACGGCAGGTCGCAAGACGCAGTCAGAACAAGGATCGCCCCGACCGAAACGAGGCTAACCGGCCTTCGCCACCACCTCCAGCTTGCCGCATCTGACCGACCGCCCTCGTCCACGTTCGGCCGCCGCCTTGTCTCCCGCCAGAGCCGCGTTGCCGTCGGCGATGACAGCGTCGCCCTGCCTGCGCATATCCGATTCGATCGCCTCGGCGGTGCGAGCGCCTGCCGAATGAACCACATGGGTCATCCAGATGTCGCGGAGTTGCCTTGCATAAATCGCCTGGAGCTGAAAGCCCGCCGCCTGGTCGGCGCTCGTTTCAGGCTTGCGCTCCAGTTGCCGGGCGAGGTCGGCGCCTGCCGCATAGTACTGGCGGCAGGCCAGCGCGTCTTCATAGGTCGCCTTGCTGGAAATCGAGACGCTGGCCTGGTCGGCAAAGGCCGGAGCGGCGCCGGACGCGAGCATCGCTGCGACAAGGAGGACTTTCAGTTTCATGACCGGGTTCCAAGGTTGGGGCGCCGTCAGCCTGACAGCCCCATACCCGCCGATCAACCCGTCAGCTGCGCTGGAACAACCTGCATCCGCCTGGACGCAGACAGATTGCTCTACACTTTTGAGATGGGGCGACTTTCCTCGGTCAAGCGGATCCAGTTTGATCGTGGAACGCTATGCCTGTCGTCGGGCGGTACGCCCCGTTTGAATCCGCACCCGTCCTGGCCTATTTTCCATTGATGGATTCCCCGGACACCCTGCCCGACGCCATCGACGACGCGGCGGCCCCCCCCTCCCGCGCCTCGGGGATCGACATCATCCGCGACAATCTGAGACGACTGCCGACCCGTCCGGGCGTCTACCGCATGTTCGGCGAAGCGGGCGACCTGCTTTATGTCGGCAAGGCCCGCAACCTCAAGAACCGCGTCGGCAGCTACGCCAAGCTCGGCGGGCATACCCAGCGCATCGCCCGGATGATCTCCCTCACGCGCGCGATGGAGTTCGTCGTCACGAATTCTGAAACCGAGGCGCTGCTGCTCGAGGCCAACCTCATCAAGCGGCTGAAGCCGCGCTTCAACATCATTCTCCGCGACGACAAGTCGTTTCCCCACATCCTGATTCGCGAGGATCACGAGGCGCCGCAGGTGCTCAAGCATCGCGGCGCAAAGAAAACCCGGGGCCGCTATTTCGGACCCTTCGCAAGCGCCGGCGCCGTCGAGCGCACGCTCGACACACTGCAGAAGGCCTTCCTGCTACGCACATGCACGGACAACGTCTATTCGACCCGCTCGCGTCCCTGCATGCTGCACCAGATGGGCCGGTGCTCTGCGCCCTGCACGGGCGTCGTGGCGCTGCCCGATTACGCCACACTGGTCGCCCAGGCCGAAGCTTTTCTGGACGGCGATGTGGACGGATTGCTCGCCAAGCTCTCGAACGACATGGAGGAGGCGGCGACGCGCCTCGACTTTGAACGCGCCGCCCGGCTGCGGGACCGCCTGCGCGCCATCGCCTCCGTCCGCTCGACCCAGGGGGTGAACCCGGAAGGAATTGTCGAGGCCGACGTGTTCGCGATCCACTCCGACGCCGGGCAGTCCTGTGTCCAGGCCTTCTTTTATCGCGCCGGCCAGAACTGGGGCGCCACGGCCTACTATCCCCGGCACGACAAGGACGATCCGGCGCACTGCGTCCTCGCCGCCTTCCTCGCCCAGTTCTACGATGACCGGCCGGCGCCGAAGATGATCCTGCTGAGCCATGATCTCGACGAGTTCGATCTCATCCAGGAAGCTCTCGAACTCAGGGCCGGGCGCCGTGTCGATATCCGCACGCCCCAGCGCGGAGAAAAGCGCGGCATTGTCGCTCAGGCGACGTTCAACGCCCGCGAAGCGCTTGGCCGCAAGCTGGCCGAGACCCAGAGTCAGACCCGCATCCTGGCCGCCGTGCAGACGATCTTCGATCTGCCAGCACCGCCCAAACGCATTGAGGTCTACGATAATTCCCACATCATGGGCTCGGACGCCGTTGGGGGGATGATCGTCGCCGGCCCCGAAGGCTTCGACAAGACCAGCTACCGCAAGTTCAACATAAAGGACGAGGACCTCGAACCGGGCGACGATTACGGCATGATGCGCGAAGTCATGCGGCGGCGATTTTCGAGGCTGAGGAAGGAGGCGGAGGAGGTGAATGCTCCGCCCACCGGTGCGGCGCCTCCACCTGCGAAACAGGGGGAGGTGGAAGCTGATCCGCAGGATCGGCAGACGGTGGGGGATGCGGTCCCTCGAACTGGGGACGACAAGGCGCCGTCACGCCAACGGCCCGATACCTGGCCCGATCTCGTCCTCATAGATGGCGGGCTCGGTCAACTTTCCGCCGCGCGCGAGACCCTCGAAGCGCTTGGCTTCACCCCCGGCGAACTGAACCTTGTCGCCATCGCCAAGGGGCCGGATCGCAATGCCGGCCGGGAGCAGTTCTTCCGGCCCAACCGCGCGCCGTTCCAGCTCCCGCCATCGGATCCCGCGCTCTATTATCTGCAGCGCCTGCGGGACGAGGCGCACCGGTGGGCGATCGGCGCCCATCGCGCCAGGCGTTCCGCCGCGATCGGCCAGAACCCGCTGGATGAAATCCAGGGCATCGGCGCGGCCCGCAAGAGGGCCCTGCTGCACCGCTTCGGGTCCGCCAAAGGGGTAAGCCGCGCCAACTTGTCCGATCTCGCTGACGTCGAGGGCGTCAACGAGGCGCTGGCGCGCCGCATCCACGACCATTTTCATGGGGGATGATTCCCGTGCGCTCAGCCGTTCGCCTTCGGGATCGCGATCGCGCCTGGCAATCCGGCATAGCCTGGTGGAGGCCAAGAGGGCCTTCGCCACATTCACGGCCCATTCATGGGCGATCCGTCATCTGCGGGTTCGAGCTATTTTCCCCTGAACAAAGGATGGCGACATGATCCGTCACCTGCCGCTCGCCGTCCTCGTCGCGGTTTCACTTGGCCTCGCCGCCAGCGCGCAGACGACCTCGCGCGGCGCTCCGGCCCTCGCTACCGCGCATGACCGGCTGACCGACAGCTTCGGCCGTCTGGCGGCGGGTCAGGTCCTGTTCGGCGCCAATGTTCTCGCCGCCACCTTCGAGGCGGCCCTGCTGCGCTCGCGCGAGACAGCGCGAGACGGGTCGGAGGCGATCCCCGACGACATCAGGGAAGCTCTCTTGCCCTTCTATCCCGCCGAACTTCTGGCCGAAGTCCGCTACAAGATTGGGGACGTCTCGCCCGACGGGCTGGCCGGCTTCGCGATCCGCAACGGCAACGCCGCCGCCGTCACCCTCGTCGACACGATCGTCTTCAAGAACGAGACCCACGTAAAGAATCTCGCGCTCTGGGCCCACGAAATCCACCACGTTCACCAATACCGGGAATGGGGCACAGACGGGTTCGCCGCGCGCTATGCGTTCGGCTGGGTCGATGTCGAGAACGAGGCGACCAGCCGGGCGCGGGATTTCGTCAGCTGGTACAAGGACCGCACCGCGAGCCTGCGCTAGCGCCCTTCTCACTTCCAGGCAAAAACTCCAGCCCTTTCCAGTCCTTAGAATCTCGTCCGCGGACGGACGGAAAAATGCACCTCGGTCCAGGAACCTTCTTGCCGGAAGTGGCTTCATAAGACTGTCACAATTGGAGAAGACGATGTCCAAGAAAAGCAAGATGTTGAAGAGATACGCCAAGCGCCGGAGCCTTCCCAAGCACATCGCCGGCGTGAAGATTCCCAAGACTCTTCGCCGCGCGGCCGACACGGAACTGGGCGCCGCGGTCATGGCTGAGGTTCTGATCGGCGCCGCTGGAGTCGCCCTGATGTCGCCCGCGGCGCGCAAGCTGCGGACCCAGATTCAGACCTTCGCCGTGATGGCGGCCCATTCCCTGGGTCAGGCGGCGCAAGGCGCGGCCTCGTCGATTTCCGACACCTTCACGCATCAGGAGCCCGAGCCGCCGCCGTCGAAGCGCAAAGCGAGCCCGTCGGTCGCGGCGGCGCACTGATTGACCGATGGACCGATGACAGCGGGGATGGCTTGGGCTGTCCCCGTCTTCGGTTTGCCCCCGACTTCAGGTGATCGAGGCGATCAGCCAGCCTTTTGCCGCTCGATCCACCGCAAAGCCCTGCCTTCCAGCACTGGCAAAGGCATTGCTGCGCCATCAATCACAACGTCATGGAAAGCGGTCGCGCGGCAAACGCCCGACTATTGCGCTGGCGCCTTCTGCGTCTCCACCCAGCGCCGCACGCGCGCCTCCAGCACGGGCAGTGGAACACTGCCCCCGCCGAGAACGACGTCGTGGAAAGCCCTGTAGTCAAACTTTTCACCCAGCTCTGCACGGGCTTCGTCGCGCAATTTCTGGATCGCGATCATGCCGATCTTGTAGGCGGTCGCCTGTCCCGGACTGGAGATATAGCGACGCACCTCTGAACGCACCGCGCCCTCGGGCACAGGAGAGTTCTTCATGAAGTAATCGACGGCCTGTTCCTCGGTCCAGCCCCTGGAATGAATGCCTGTGTCCAGCACGAGGCGGCAGGCCCGCCAGATCTCGCCGCCAAGCCGGCCGAAATCCGAATAGGGATCGGTGTAGAAGCCCATCTCCTTGGCAAGCGCTTCGGAGTAGAGGCCCCAGCCCTCCGAGAACGCCGTGTAGCCATACTGGGTGCGGAATTTCGGCAGGCCCGTCAGCTCCTGCGCGATCGAGATCTGCATGTGATGGCCCGGACTCCCCTCGTGGAAGGCGATGCTTTCGAGCTGGTATATCGACATCGAACTCATGTCCGACAGGTGCGCGTAGAAGACGCCTGGCCTCGACCCGTCAGGCGTTGCCGACATGTAGTGCTGCGCCCCGCCCGGCTCCTCGCGGAATGCCTCGACGCGGCGAACTTCCAGAGCCGCCTTGGGCAGGATGCCGAAATACTCCGGCAGCTTCCTGGCCATGCCGTCGAGATAGGTCCGCGCGAGGGCGAGGTATTCTTCACGGCCAGCGTCGGTGTTCGGATAAAAGAAGCGCTTTTCGTTTCGCATGAAGGTGAAGAATTCCTCCAGCGTGCCCCCGAACCCGACCGCTGTCTTGATCGTCTCCATCTCGGCCTTGATCCGGGCGACTTCGGCCAGCCCCAGATCGTGGATCTGGTCGGCCGTCATCTCCGTCGTCGTCATCAGGTTGAGCATGGTGTTGTAGTAGTTCGTCCCGTCTGGCAGCGCCGATACGCCCTGCGCTGCCGGCGAGGCGTTGGCGCGGTCCTCGGCGAGCCATGCGCCCAGCCGGTCATAGGCAGGCTTCATTTCCGTCGTCATCGCCGCCGACGCGGCGGCGGTCATACCCTTGGCTTCCTCGGCCGTGATCTTGCCGCCGTCCTGAAGCGCCTTGATCTTGCCCTTGGCGTCCGCGAACAGGGCCGAGTCCGCTCCGGGTGTGAACGGCGCGCCCGTGGTGACGCGCTTGACCTCTCCGATCGCCTGCTCATAGGCGAAGCCCGGCTGGCGAATGCCATCGGCGCCCGAAAGCCTCGCCCGTTCCAGCAGCTGGTCCAGCGCATTGTCGATCAGGCCAACGCGCGCAATGTAAGCCTCCATATCGGCCTTCTCGTCGACCCGGTGGAAGTTGATCAGGAAGTTTGGCAGGCCGGTGTGCGCTCCGCCGCGCGCAAAGATGTAGCGGTGGCGGCGAAACGGCGCCGAGCGCTCGGCCCTGGCCAGCTCCAGCTCCCAGACGTCGTAGGACGTCCTGGCGTCCTCGTTCAGCATGTCATATGCGATCTGCGATTTCATGTCGGCGACGCTGGTCCTGCGCCACGCCAGATCGGCTTCGGCCGCCGCCTCGCTGCGGTCGTCGAGCGCGCCATACTGCTCCTTGCGTCCCTGAGACGTCAGCTCCTCGGGGCTCATCTGAAGCTCTTCCTCGTACTCGGCGTTGAGGTAATCGGTGAGCTTCTGGCTTTCCGCCGCGATCGTCTCGGGCGTCACTTTCGGGGCCGCGTCTTCCGCCGGACCGCACCCGGCCAGCAGCGACAGCAGCGCCGCGCCGCTTGCCAGCGTCCGTCCAAACATCACGCGCATGTCGGCCTCGTCCCCTGATTCCTGGCGCCGGCAAGACGCCGCATCGGCGTATATAGCGACAAGCCGGCGCCAAGAGCCAGTGGGCTTTGCGAACGCGGCCCGGCGACCTAAAGAGTGTAGCTTCAGGAAACTCGGCGGGATCAGGAACAATGCGTTTCACGGGCAAATCGGTTATCGTCACCGGCGCGGCGTCGGGGATTGGCCGTGCGGCCGCCGCACTTTTCGCGGCCGAAGGCGCCAGGGTCATCGCCGCCGACAAATCCTCCGCCGTCTCCGCCACGGCGAGCGCGATCCGTGACGCTGGCGGCCACGCCGACGCCATCGAGATGGACGCCGGGAACGAGGCCGACGTGAAGGCGCTGGTCGCCCGCGCCGTCAGTCTCCATGGCGGGCTCGACATCGTCTACGCCAATGCCGGCATTTCCGGCGGCATGCCCTCCCTCTTCGAGCAGACCGAGGCGGACTGGCGCAACATTCTCCAGGTCAACCTGATCGGCCCGATGCTGGCGATCCAGAACGCAGCCCCGGAAATGATCCGGCGCGGCGGCGGCGCCATCGTCTGCACCGCCAGCGTGGCGGGGTTGCGCTCCGGGGCGGGTAGTCCCGCCTATTCGGCATCCAAGGCCGGCGTCATCAGCCTCGTCGCGCTTGCGGCCCAACAACTTGCCGGCACAGGCGTACGCGTCAACGGCATCTGCCCCGGCCTCATCGAGACCGGGATGACGAAGGAAATTTTCGACCGGGCCAAGGTCCGCGGCACGGAGGACCGCATCGGCCAGCTCAACCCCCTCCGGCGCCCCGGGGTCCCCGAAGAGATCGCGCGTGTCGCGCTCTTTCTGGCTTCCGACGACGCCAGCTACATCAACGGTCATGCGATCGTGGTCGATGGCGGGCTGTCCTCGAGCCTGCCAATCATCCCGCCCAAGGTGAAATGAGACGATGCCCGCGCCCGACCGCGTCCGCGCACTCATCGCGTCCGTCGAGGCCGGCGACTATGTCCAGGCCATCGAGGACTTCTATCACGAGGACGCCATGATGCAGGAAAACGAGCACAAGCCGCGCGCCGGCCGGGCTGCGCTCGTGGCGTTCGAGCAGCGGACGCTGGAACAGGTCAGCATGCGCACGCGCACCGTCGAGCGGTTCGCGATCGAGGGGGACACGGTCTTCATCAACTGGGTGTTCGAAGCCACGGGCCCGGACGGGGCGACCCGCATTCTCGACGAGATCGCGGTCCAGACCTGGCGCGGCGACCGCATCGCGGCGGAGCGCTTCTATTACGATCCGCAGCGATAGATCAGCGCATTGGCGCCTCGGTGCGCCCGTCCAATTCTGACCCGCGCACGTCTCGAAGGTGGTCCACCTACTTCAGCGCGACCAGCGCCGCGCCCGCCGCCAGCAGGACCAGCCCTCCGACCCGCTTGAGGTCCAGCGGATGGACTGGCGCGCCGAACAGTCCAAACTGGTCGATCAGAGCCGCCATGGCGAGCTGCGCGACCACCACGCTGATGACGATGTTTCCGACCCCGAAGCGCGGCGCCAGAAACGTGGCGGTCAGCGCGTAGAAGGCCATCGCCAGCCCGCCGAAATAGGCCAGTGGCGGCGCCGAACCCAGCACGGCAAGGTTGGGCATGGCGGGCCGGAACGCCATCAGCGTCACGCCGACCGCCGCGAAAGACAGCCCCACCGCGATGAGCGAGGCGTGCAAGGGCGACTGGATCGAGCGTCCGAGCGTTCCGTTCAGCGCCGCCATTACCGGGATGAGGGCGCCCGCCAGCCCCGACCACAGCGCATAGAGAATGAGCGTATTGGATGTCATCGCATCTTCCCTGCCGGAGACTCAGCGCCCCCGGGGAGAATGCGCGCCGAACGCGCAAGAGCAAGCCGGTCAGAACCTCGCCAGCAACGCTACGCGAAAATTGCGTCCCGGTTGCGGCGCGACCTCTTTCAGCGGTGAGGCATGGATGCGCACATCCTCGTCCGACAGGTTGCGGCCCTCCAGGATGAGCTGCAGCGAGGGGGACAGCTCGAAGGCCATGCGCGCGTCCACGGTCAGGAAGTCCCCGGTTGGCGTCTCAAACGGCGCGACACGGTCTTGTTCGAACCCGTACTGGGCGCCCAGACGGCCTGAAAGGACGCCGCGTCGCCCTTCGAGGCCAGCGCTGATCGTCGCTGGCGGGATGAAGGGCAGGTTGCCCCCCGCTTCGAACTCCGCCCTCACGATATCGACCGACCCGTCGGCCTGCATGTCGATCCCCGCAACAATTCCGAGCTGGGCGGTCGCCGTGACTTCCCCGCCGGTGAAGTTGGCGTCCTGCTGCGAAAACTGGAATACAGGCAGGTCGCCATCGGGTCCCGGCGTGACGACGCCGGTGTCGCGCAGATAGATGAAGCCGTCGAAATCATAGCGATAGACGCTGCCTTCGATCGACAGGGGGCCGGCCTCCCATCGGATGCTTGCTTCGGCAGTGACGCCGGTCTCGGTCCCGATCGCGCTATCGCCAACCTCGAACTGCCCTGTCGCCAGATGTGGTCCATTGGCGAACAGCTCGACATCGGTGGGCGCCCGCTCCGTCCGGCTGACGGACGCGCCAAGGAAAAGCTGCTCGGTCAGGTGCGCATGCCCTCCGAACGATGCGTTGAAGGCTTCAAAGCTGCGCTCGCCGCCGACGACGTTATCCACTTTGACGTTGTCATACCGCAGGCCGCCTTCAAGGCCCCAGCGCTCCCGCTCATACGCCTCATAAATAAAGACGCCGGCCTGCCTGGTATTGGTCAGCGTGATGAAGGACTCGTCGCCCGTCGCTGCGAAGTCCCGCTCGGAGGCCTGCACGCCAATGCTGCCCTCGAACTCTCTGATCGGCGCATGCTGAAACTCAATGCGGCCCTCGACGCCGTCGTTGGCGAAGGCGGCGCCGGGCTCGCCGGGACTCTCGAATTCCGTGTGCTCATAATCCGCGACCGAGGCCGACGCTTTTAGCGAACGAATGATGCCGGTCTCGAAATTCAGTCCGCCGCGCGCGTCATAGCGCGTCTGCTCCATGTCGATATATGGGCCCACCTCTCCAACAATGCCGTAAGCGTTCTCGGTCCTCCTCACAGCCGCCCCGATGAAGGCGCTGTCGCCCACCCACGACAGTCCGCCGCTCAGACCCTGGTTCTCCACGGCCGAGTTGGGCAGGCTTTCACTGGCGAAGGGCTCGTCGGGGCCGCCGTCCGCGATCACTGCGGCGCGCGCTGTTTCGCTCAGCGCGAAGCCGGGAATATCCACCTCGTCGGCGTCGAGATACGATCCGTGCAGCACGCCCACGAATCCGCCGGCGCTGGCCGTCATGCGGCCAGCAGCCTGCTGGCCCTCGTCGGCGCTGGTCAGCCCGCCATAGAGCTGACCCGACAACGCCCGTTCCGGAAGGGTCTCGACGATCAGCCCGTCAATCACGTTGACGACGCCGCCGGTCGCGCCTCCCCCATAGGCGAGCGCTGCCGGACCGCGTAGAATCTCGATCCGCTCGGCGCCCAGAGGATCAGCCAGCACGGCATGGTCCGGGCTTGCAGCCGACGCGTCGATCACCCCTATGCCATTGGTCAAAACCTGCACGCGTTCGGCGCCGAGGCCGCGGATGATCGGCCGGCTCGCGCCAGGTCCGAACGAGGTCGATGAAATGCCCGGCAACCCTGCCAGCGTATCGCCCAACCCACGATCCAGGCGCTCGACGATCGCTTCCTGGTCGAGGACGGTCGTGCTGGCGATCAGCTCGTCGCTGCTGCGCGCAGGGCCAATTCCGGTGACAACGATCACATCGACCGGGGTCGCAAGCTGAGCCAGCGCAGGGTGGGCGGCGGCGACTCCGAGAGCAAGCATCAGCAACTTCCGCATCAGACGACTCCGCGCACTGTTATATTGTATCGATACATTATATCATTTGGACTCTTCAAGGGGCTCTCGAATATTTCGGTCCGGGCCGGCCGCTGGCGGAGCCGCCCCACTCGAACCGGATGCAAAAGGGCGCTAGAACAACCAGCTGCGAGGGGTCCGACCGATGCTGAAGCACTTGCCGAATGCGCTCACCCTGTTGCGGCTGATCCTGTCGCCCGTGGTCGCGTGGGCGGTCTGGCAGGCCTACGCCATCCCGTCCGTCGCCGCCGCCGATCCCGACACCTACGCCTATGAAATCTCCGGCGCCCAAGCCTGGGCGGTCGCTGCGGCTGTCCTGTTCGTTTTCGCCGCGCTGACAGACCTCTTCGATGGCATGGCGGCGCGCGCGCTCCGGGTCGATTCCCGGTTTGGCCGCATGCTCGACCCGATCGCCGACAAGGCCCTTGTCGGCCTGCCGCTGATCGCCATCTCCATGGTCGCTCACCAGGCCGGATGGACGTCCTGGCCGCTGATTGTGCTCGCCACCGCCATCATCGTATGTCGCGACGTGGCGATCACGCTTCTTCGCCTGGTCTCGTCCGACGGGGAGGGCGCCCGCGTCTCGGCCCTCGCGAAATGGAAGACCGCCATCGAACTCGTCGCCGTCGGCATGCCCATCCTGCTGATCGCCGCGCCGGGTTTCGTGCGCATGCTGGGCCTCGGCGAGTCCTTTGGCGCAGGACCCGGCGTCATGTTCGTCTGGATGGGCGTTCTAACTCTCGCCGCCGTGCTGTCGGCCTATACGGCCTTCCAGTATCTCACGGCGCCTCGCCGCTACTGAAGTCAACGCCCCGGCGCCGTGACTCTCCAGCTTTTCATCCCGGCCCGAAGCGCCCTTCGAGACGCCGCCTTCGGCGGCTCCTCAGGGCAAACTGGAAGCGCTGAAGAGCCGGGACCCATTTGGCAACGGGACCACTGATGAGTGGATCCCGGAAAGCGCCGCGCGCTTCCGGGGTGACAATGTGCGTGAGGGCCAATTGCCGTTGGTACGACTTGGAGGCGGATCGCCTGGGGGATCGCGAAGCGACTGATCGAGGCGTGACTCCGTTTCTCAGACGCGTTTCAGGTTCCAGGACCGCGAAGTCGATCGCGGATCGATTTCTTGGCGGCGTCGAGATCGTCCGACAAATCCTTGCGCAGCTCCTTGCGCAGCTTGTCGAGCGCTGCCTTGGCTTCCTCCGCCGCGTTCGCCTGCGTGGTCCGGGCGAAGTCAGCCATGGACGGCCCCGACAGCGACAAGCCCTGCGCGCCTTCGATGTCCCCGACGGTCCAGAAATGCTCGGGCGAGGAAAACGTGGTCAGCGTGTCGAAGGGCAGCTTGAAATAGCCGCGTTCGGCCCAGCCCGAACCCCATGAATTACGCACGATCCAGTAGCGGCCAGGCTGGTCATAGCCGACGATCAGCATGGCGTGCCCGCCGGCCTGCGGTTCGGCGCGGCCCTTGGGGCCCGGCATTATTCCGGTCTTGGCGGCTTCTTCGTAATAGCTTCCGGGAATGTACGTGCCGAACACCACAGGAAGGCCGGCCGCGACGGCCTGCATCGCGGACTGGCCCAGCGGCGAGCGCGCATACTGGAATGCCTCGTGCTTGGCGGCGTTTTCATAGACCTCTTGCCCGGGAAGCGCCGTCACGTTTTCCTCGTCGAAAGGCCAGATCCGTTCCTCGCAGGCGCCATAGGCCAGCATCGCGGCCATCACATGATGGATATGACTGCCGCAATCCATGAGCTGCGTATCGGCGAGCTTGCGGGCGTTGAAATAGACGAACAGCCGTGAGAGATCGGTGACGCCCCTTCCCGCCTTGCGCTGATGGTATTCGAGCGCGCCTACAATGGCGTTTGCGGTGCAGGAATTGGTCTTGAGCTGGTCTTCGACCGGCGAACAGTAGGCCCGCATATCGACCCGGTCCGGCAGGCTGGAGCCTGGCGCCTGAAGGATCGGCGCCTTGACGGTGCGCCCTTCCATGAGACAGCCAGTCAGCGACCGGCCATTGACCGAGTATCCCGTGCAATAGCACGATCCGGTGCCATCGGGATAAACCGCCCCGCATCTTTGGCACTGAACGTCGCCATAGGCCTTGCCGCTCATGGTCGATCTCCCCTTGTCGCCGCTCTTGGATCAGCCCGCCTTCACGTGAAGGCGGACAAGCTGATGGATTTCAGACTGCCAGGCCAAGTTGTAGGTGTCAGATTAGACGCTCTTTGCTTTTGGGTCACGGGCACGGCCCGCCGGCCTGATGGTTGATGTGGAACTGCGCGCGGATCGGGTTGCCGTAAGCGTCCGTCGTCCCGTAGCCGACATGACAGCCTCCGTCATAGGCGCCGCTGCCATAGCCGACGACCGCGCCATAATTGACGAGTTCGAAACTGAAGTTCGATCCGCTGAACTGGCCCGGGGCCACGAGACCCGTCAGCGCACCCGATGTCGCCTGCCCCTGCAGCGCGCCTTGCGGCGTCACGCTCACCGCCCACGCATTGCCGAAATCGTCCGCCCAGTAGCCGCTGAAATTCTGGTACCGGATCCCCTGAGTCACAGGAGGCTGAGGGACGACGACGCCAGAGTCTGCGCCAGAATCCGCGCCAGAATCGGCGCCAGAATCCGCGCCAGAATCGGGAACGAAGGTTTCTTCGATGTTCGGTTCGTCGTCACCGAGGGCGGACTGATCTTCCTGGAACCCGCCGCCAAAATCATCGTCGTCCCAGGCGCTGGTCATCTGCGTGACTCCCTGCGCAATCGCCACGAGGCCGACGGCCGCCGCCGCGCCCATCCACCAGCGCCGGTCGATCGACTTGAAGTTGAATTTCGGCAGAACGGGTGGCGGGATAACAGGACCTGGATCAGGCTTGGGAATGTCAGGCGTCGGTTTCAATTCCGGCCCGAGCCGCACGGCCTCGTTGAGAATGCCGCGATACTCCGCCACCGTCTGCGGCCGCACGCGCGGATTGTTGGACAGGCCGCGCTCGATCAGCTTGTCGACGCCCACCGGCACGTCGCCACGCCCGCCGCTCGGCGGTTGCCAATGCCCCTTGGGCACCACGCCAACCAGCAGCTCGTAGAACATCACCGACAGGGAAAAGAGGTCGGCAGACGCCTGTGCCGCGTCCGGAGAGGTGATCTGCTCCGGCGCCATATACTCGGCGGTGCCAAGGCTGGTCGAGCCGGTATCGCCCGCCCCCGCGACCCGCGCGATGCCGAAGTCCAGCACTTTCAGCCTCACACCTTCGTCGGTGGGCTCGGAAAGCAGGATGATGTTCTCGGGCTTGAGGTCGCGGTGCACGACGCCCGCCTTGTGCGCCGCCTCCAGCCCCGACAGGATTTCATTGATGATTGCACCTGCCGTCTTCATCGGCCAGTCGAGGCCCGACTGCATCCGCTTCTGGTTCCAGGACCGAAGCGAGCGTCCCTCCAGCATCTCCATCGACATGTAGGGCTGACCGCCCGCCTCTCCGACGTCGTACACGGCGACGACATTGGGATGCCGGATGTCGCGTGAAGTCACCCCCTCGGCGATCAGCCGCTTGACCGCGTTATTGCCCGCAAGCCGGTCCGCCCGGATCAGCTTGAGCGCGACATCCTTGCCCACGACCCGGTCGTGCGCCCGATAGACGACGCCCATGCCGCCCTGACCGACCAGAGCCGCGATCTCGTAGCGGTCGGCGAACACGAACCCCGCCGGAAGCACGGCCTGCGCCGCGCCCGCGCCCTTCGTCAGCCCCGTGTCGATCGTGTGCATGGCGCCAAAATCGATCTGCGGTTCGCCAGCCGGCTCCCTGGCGGCGAGCGCCTTGCCGCACTCGCCGCAGAATTGGGCGTTGAGAGGATTTTGCGCCTGACAGTTCGGACACTTCATGGCGCAGCCTTCTCCATTCCGGTCAGTGGATCGGGACCGTAGGGGTTGTCACCCACCGTGCCGCGCTCGAAGCCGACCTTGTTGCCGGCGGCCAGCCAGCTTCCGCCGCTGCGCCCGAGATCATGCAGGCGCCGGCTGGTGACGGCGAGGCTGGGAGGTATCAGCAACAGAATGACCACCAGCGACGTCATGGGTACGAAGGCGCCATAGCCCACATACTCCGCCGACACGCTGGAATCGAATCCGATGGCGACGAGGATGAATACCAGGGCGTAAAGCGTGAATCCCCAGTACTCCTTGCGGTGCGCCCGGCCCTTGCCGTCGGCATAGCGCCGCATGCAGTGCATGAACCACCCCCAGTGGCTTTTCTGTCCCGCCGGCTGCTCATGCGGGTCGTCGGCGGCGGGTTTTTTCGGTTTGAAGATTTCGAGGATGCGATCGAGTTCGACATTGACCGGCGGAGGTCCAGGCGGCGGCTTCGGCCGGCCAGCGATCGCGCCGTCCAGCGCTTTCAGATAATCGGCGACGGTTTGCGGCCTCGACCTGGGATTGTTCGAGAGGCCTTTCTGCACGAGGTCGTCGATGCCGGAGGGCACGTCGCCGCGTCCATGGCTGGGAGGCTGCCAATGACCCTGCGGCACAACGCCGACCAGCAGCTCGTAGAACATCACCGAAAGCGAATAGAGGTCGGCCGACGGCTGGGCGGCGTCCGGCGCCGTGATCTGCTCGGGCGCCATGTAGCCCCGCGTCCCGAGGCTGGTCGCGCCGGTGTCGGCGCCGCCGCCCGCGCGGGCGATGCCGAAGTCGAGCAACTTGAGCCGCACCCCGCCATCGGTCGGCTCCGACAGCATCATCACGTTCTCGGGCTTGAGATCGCGATGAACGACGCCCGCCTTGTGCGCGGCGTCCAGCCCCAGCAGGATTTCGCGGATGACCGCGCTCGCGGTCTTCATCGACCATTCGGTGTTGGCCTGCATTCGTTCGCGGTTCCAGGACCGCAGCGACCGGCCTTCGAGGAATTCCATCGACATGTAGGGCTGTGCGTCGGTCTCGCCCACATCGTAGACGGCGACGACATTGGGATGGCGGATGTCGCGGGACGTGACGCCTTCGCGCACCAGCCGCTTGACCGCGTCCTTGCCAGCCAGCCGGTCGGCGCGGATCAGCTTGAGGGCTACGTCCTTTTCCGTAAGCCGGTCATGCGCGCGATAGACGACGCCCATCCCGCCTTCGCCGATCAGCCGCACGATCTCATAGCGCGTGGCGAACACCGCGCCGGGCTCAAGCAGCTTGGCCGCCACGTCACGAGGGTTGCGCGTCTCGCCACCATCGACCGTGTGAAGCGTGCTGAAATCAATCGCCGGCTCGGCGGCCGCCGTCACGGTGGAGGCCTTCACGGTGGGGGCCTTCACGGTGGGGGCCGGCAGCGCCTTCCCGCATTCGCCGCAGAAGCGGGCGTCGGGCGCCACGTCGCTCTGGCAGCTGGGGCACTTCATCGGTCCATCCCTAAGCCGCCGGGACCCGGATGATCGTGACGTCCTCGATCGACCCGTGATGGGCGCGCATCCGGACCTGCAGCCCCAGCGCCTCGGGATATTTGGGAAGCACCGAGATCACGTCGCCATCCTCCAGCGTTTCGATGCCGTCGCGCGGCGCCCGGCGCTCCCCGATCGTGACGCCCGCCTCGCCCGCCGCATGCAGGCACAGCTTGCCGCTCTGGATGAAGAGATCGATGTGACGGCGGGAGATCGCCCTCGACAGCGCCTCGTCAACCGCTCCCTTCGCGTCGCGCACCAGCAGGCGGACATCGCTGTCGCCGCCGTCCGCCTTTGTCTTGGCCCGCCCGAGGGAGAACAGGCTGTCGTCGGTGGTGATTGCGCCCGGTCCCGGCGCCTCACCCGGCCCAAAGCCCTTCCAGGTGAAACGGGCGCTGCGCGCGACGGCCGCTCCCGCCAGCGGTCCCGCAGCATATCCACGCACGCCGCTCGCCCGCTCGAACCTTTCCCCGCGAACCAGAGCGAGGGGCGCCGCCTGTTCCGACGCCGCGCTCTTGCGCTGGTCGAGCGCATCTTCGAGACGGATCGGCGCATAGACCGTGTCGCCTCCGCCGCTGCCGGAGCTCGCGCCGGTGTTGATCGTCTGGTTGATGACGAGGCTGCCGCCCTGTTCGACCTCGAGTTCGAGGTTGGAGACAAACGCGAACTGCTCCTCGCGCCAGCGATACCGGGTCGCCGCCGCGAAACTCACCTCGACGCGCTGGCGCCCGGTTCGCTCGAGCGCGCTCGTCTGCACCCAGACCGGATTGGAAGCGCCGGCGTCCAGCCTTTCCCACGCCACGTCCTGAGCCTTGCGCTCACCGTCGCCTTCGCGAACCCAGACATGGGTGATGAAAAGCGGCCGCGAGATCGGCGAGGCGTTCGAAAAGATAAGCGGCAAAACCAGCGCGCCGCCCGCCTTGACGTCGAGGGCCGCCCCCTTGTCGAGGAAGAGCTTCGGCGACACGCAGACCGCGCATCGTCCGTCCTCCCCGATCAGGCCGCCGCACTCGCTGAACGCCATGCAGCGCAGCAGCGGCTTGCCGCATTCGCCGCAGAACCCGGCGCCCTTGCTCACCGCATGCTGGTAACAGCAGGACGAGACGCCGCCTGGATTGCCCCCGCCTGGACCGCTTGATCCGCCCGCCATGTCGCTGGCTCCTACTGGCGGAGCTGGTCGCCGCATCCGACGCAGAACCGCGCCTTGGCGGCATTCGGCCGTCCGCATTTGGGACATTCGACAATGGCGTTGGGATCCATGCCAATGCCCATGCCCATCCCCGCCATGCCGCCAGCCCCGGCGCCGGCCGCCACGCCGACGGCGCCCTGCATGCCGGTGTTGAACATGGCGCGCGCCTGCTCCTCGGACTGCACCTTGGCGCGGTTGGCCTGCTCGACCATTTCGCGCATCAGCTGCATCGACTGGGCGCTGTTGGCGCCGCCGGCCTTGGCCTGCTCGACCAGGATGTTGGCGACCGCCGGCGACAGGCCGGCATTGATCGCAAGTATCTGCTCGGGTGTCATCTTGGCGCCGAGCTGCATGCGATCGACCTCGCGCTGCGCGTCAAGGCGCTGCGTGTCCATCGTCTGCTTGTGCTTGACCTCGCCTTCCTTGATCCGGCGTTCGAGACGCTCGCGCTCGGTGTCGTTTTCGAGCCCGGCAAGGCCCTTCAACTTGTCGAGCGCCGCCTTGTCGTTGCGCACCTGGATTTCGAGCGCCGAAAGCTGTTCCTTCTCCTTGACGTCGACTTCCTTCTTGCGCCCCTCGAATCCGAAATCGCGCTCCTTGCCCTGGATGTCCAGATTCCTGTCGCGGGTGTCGTGGTCGTAGTCGCGGTCCTCGCGGCGATTCTGGGTCAGCTCGCCGCGCACCAGGCCGCGAGTTTCCGCGTCATAGTCGCGTTCCAGGGCGCGCAGCCGCAGCCGGTGCTCCATGTCCAGCTCGCCGGTTCCGCGCTCGACGACCCGCCGGCGCTCGTCGATCACCTTGAGATCGACCCCCTGGTGGATCGCCGACTGCAGCTCTCCGTCGAACTTCGCCAGCCGCTCTGACTTCAGCATGTCGATTTCATGCTGGAGGATCTTCATTTCCTGCACGCGCTTGCTGGTCTCGCGCGCGTCGAGGAAAGTGATCTCCTGGTCGAGCACCAGCCGTTCGAGATCGGCTTCGCTCTGCAGATTCATCTTGTCGACATCGAGCTTGCTGGAGATCCTGATCTCGGTGCTCTCGTGCTCGCGCTCCATCGACCGCTTCAGCGTCTCGAATTCGAATTCGATCGCCTCGGCCTCGCGCAGCGCGGAGGCGCGCTGGATTTCCTTCTTCTCGACCTCGTTGACGGCCCACTCGACCGACACCGACCGGATCAGGAGGCCGAGGTCGCCGGCAACCCGCTCGACTTCTTTCATGACGTCGGCCTGGATCATGTCCTGCAGGCCCTTGTTGCCACGCACCTCGTCGGCGCCCACGCGGCTCACGGCGGCTTCGTAGACGCGGTCGGCAAGATGCGGCCGCAGGCGCGCCGAGACGTCGTCCTTCGACAGCGATTTGCGCGCGGCCATCATGCCGATGATGTTCTGCGGCCGCTCCGGATTGATCTGCAGCTCGAGTGTCACCGTTCCGCGGATATCGACCTTGTCCTTAGTGATGGCGTTGAAATCATACCAGGTCTGGAACGTCTTGAGATCCGCGAGCAGCAAGCTGACGGCTGACGAGCCGCCGATGAGACCCTTCAGCTGGTTGAACAGCCCGCCTACCGTGAAGTGGGCGCCCTGGAATGCGTCCACGAACTGCCCATTGCGCATCAGCAGGCCCATATGGTCGGGCGGCACTTCGAAGCGCTTCTCGAAGAACGCCTTGAAATCCTCCTGGCGGATGAACTCCGCGAGCAGACGGGGATCGGAGAGGCTGAGGGTCTGGGTTTTCATCGACGTGTCTCCAGGAGGAGTGTGAGGACCGAAAGGCGCAGGGACGGTCTATCGCGCCGCTTCCGTCCATTTCTTGCTGGTGAAGTAGTTGACGATGTGAAAGCCGATCACGAAGACGCAGATCGCCACCGGAATCGGATATTTCTGCAGAATCATGCCGAGCTGATCGGTGCGGCTGAGCGTGCCGGTCATCCGTTCCATGTTCATGATCACCTGCATGACGGCGCTGAACAGCGAGAACACCGAGAATAGCAGGCTGGCGAGGCCGGCGATCCGGGCGATCATGTTGACCGGCTTCTTCGCCTCGATCCCCGCCGCCGCGTCGGCCGCCGCCTTCTCGCGGGCGACCAGCGTGTCGTCATAGGCCTCGCCGCGCGCCATCGCTTCCTTGCGCGCCTTGTGGTCAACCGACAGAAAATCCGGCCGCGCGTCGCCCTGCACGCCGGCGTTCTGCATGGAGGTCAGGTTGGACGCACGCCGGCGCATCCAGATGAAAAGCGAAGACACGATCCAGACGGCGGCGATCGCGACGGTCGCCCACATCAGCGTGTCGAGCCATGCCGGGTATTCTGCGGCGATTGTCTCTTCAAGCATCTTCAGCTCCCCGTGTCTCGCGTCCCGATCGACCGGCAGGGAACGCGCAGGCGCTGCCCCAGCGGCGCAAGCGGCGTCCCATCACCTCAAGCTCGCCTAACATGACGGCCTGTTCAAGTCACGCTGCACGCTATTGATTACGCTTCGTTTTTGCACTTTGTGCATTAACCGCGCCGCGAACTCTTGTCTTACGCCCGTGCGAGGCGATCTTCCCGGATGGCGACAACCCGTCCTGGGCGATTCGGCGCCTCGTTCAGCCGGGCTTCGAATGGCTTGATCGAAGGCCGATGAGCGGATCGAGATCAAAGCCCGGAAGCAGCTATTGTGTCCGGTTGGAAGCCGTTCAATTTATCGCCCACGCCCGCCTCGGCGCTCCGTGACAACTGTTCGAGACCTGCGAGTTCGCCGCGCAGCATCTGCAGGATCGCCGAAAAATCCTTGGCCCCGAAACCCAGCCGCTCGAACAGCGCGTATGTCGCCTCCGCCTGCGCGCCCAGCGGCGTCGCCGCCCCCGACTTCGCGGCGGCTTCCTGCGCCAGTTTCAGATCCTTCAGCATCATCGCGACAGCGAACCCGCCCTCATAGTTTCGGTCGGCGGCGGTCACCGGCCCGACGCCCGGCCAGGGTGCGTAGGTCGACAGCGACCAGCACTGACCCGAGGATTTCGACGCGATCTCGAAAAAGCGGTCCGGCGCGAGCCCCAGCCGCTCGGCGAGAGCGAACGCCTCGCACGTTCCGATCATGGAGATGCCCAGCAGCATGTTGTTGCAGATTTTCGCCGCCTGCCCCGCGCCATGATCGCCCGCGCGGATCGTCACGCGGCTCATCGGCTTCAGCGCCTCCTCGACCTCCACGAAGTCGGCCTCGTCGCAACCCACCATGAAGGCCAGCGACCCGGCATCCGCCGCCGCCGTGCCGCCCGACACCGGCGCATCGGCAAAGCGAAATCCCCCGTTCTTCGCCCGGCTCGCCACCGCCCGCGCGCTCTCCACGTCGATCGTCGAGCAGTCCACCAGCAGCGCCGACCTTGGCGCGTGTTTCAGTATGTGCTCGTCATAGACCTTCCGCACATGCGGCCCGGCCGGCAGCATGGTGATGATCGCATCCGCGCCCTCGACGGCCTGCGCCACGCTCGCGACTCCTCTCGCGCCCGCCCCGACAGCCTTGCTGACCGCCGCTTCCGACAGGTCGAACGCCATCACCTCGCGGCCGCCAGCCGCCTGCCGCGCGGCCATGCCCCCGCCCATGTTGCCAAGACCGATGAATGCGATGCGGGTCAAAATGGAAGCCCTTGCTGCAGCAGTGCCAAGGTCTGGCCAGAAGTCGCATGAATGTTCTTGTGACGCAGGTGAGACGCCGACGACTCCCAAAGCAAGTTAAAGATCGTCAGGACGAACCACTGCTTCTTTCTCATCTTCAGTTAGCGCCTCCCAAGTAGCCTTGAGAACCTTTTCAGCATCACGCAGGGCCACAATTTCGTCGGCGATCTGTTGACCTGTCGGCCATGTCTCTAGAAACCCCTTGCTGATCTGGGAGCTATCGAAATCATGCTTCAGCGTGGCTGCGAAGGCATGTGCCTTATCACGAAAGAATTTCATGCGGCCGCGCGCAATTCGATACACTCTTGTAGCCTGGACATAATCTGCGAGGGCCATCGTCTTTCCTAACGTATCATCGGGTCCACGAAGCTTCCGCCGCCGGCTCGCCCTCCGGCCACCTCGCCGTCACCGTCCTAACCTTGGTCCAGAACTTCACGCCCTCCGTGCCGTGCGGCGTTGGCGGGAAAGTCCCGCCCTCAGCACATCGCGGGGATCGAAAGGCTCGAGCTTGAACCCGCGCGGTCGGAACAGCGCGCAACGCCATTTATCTCAAGTCAGACAGACGAATCGATATCTCCGGCGCGAGCCTTGGCGATACGTGCTGGTCCGCCGTGGCGAAAAGCGGTTCGCCGTAATTTCCATCGACGTTCAAGCGCTGAACATGAATCTTTCCGTTCACCAGATCGACCACCCAGTATTCGCGGACGCCATGACGCGCATAAAGTTGCGCCTTGTAGCCAAGATCGACCGCTAGAGAAGAGTCGGATACCTCGACCACCAGCAATGTGTCCGGACCCTTGGCCTGGGAGGGCCGCATGCCGCGCGGTATCACAAAGACATCCGGCTCGGGCCAGGCTTCCCCGGACAGCCGCAAAGGACCGTCGGCGCCGATCTCGTAGAGATCGCCTGCCGCGCGGCCGATGATCTTGATCAGGGCGGACTTGGCGTCAAAATGAAGGGCGCCTTCGCTCGGCATTTCGATCAATTCCCCCCCAAGAAGCTCGTAGGGCTCCTTGTCGCCCATGATCCCCGCCCGGATCATGCGTTCGACATCGTCCCCGGTGAACCTACGGCGGGCCGCCTCCGGAAGAGGGCGCTCTACGGTTTGGGCAGTCGTTCCGTCCATGGCTGCACCCTACCACAATCCCGCCCTCACATCATCGTCGGAATCACAAAGCTCGAATCCCCGACATCGCCTTCCGGCCACCTCGCCGTCACCGTCTTGACCTTCGTCCAGAACTTGACGCCCTCCATTCCGTGCTGGTTGGTGTCGCCGAACGCCGAGCGCTTCCAGCCCCCGAAGGTGTGATAGGCGACCGGCACCGGGATCGGCACGTTGATGCCGACCATGCCGACATTCACCTTGCTCGCGAACTCGCGCGCCGCGCGGCCATTGCGTGTGAAGATAGCGACACCATTGCCATACTGATGCTTGCTCGGCAGCTCGATCGCCTCTTCCAGCGTCTCGGCTCGCACCATCTGCAGAACCGGTCCGAAGATTTCCTCGTGATAGGTTTTCATGCCGGGCTTTACGTTATCGAACAGCGACGGCCCGATGAAGAAGCCTTTCTCGTATCCCTGCAGCGAGAATTCTCGCCCATCGACGACCAGCTCGGCGCCTTCCTCCACGCCCAACCCGATATAGTCCGTGATCTTCCGGAGGTGCGCGGCCGACACCACCGGTCCGTACTGTGCCGCCGGATCGCCGGAGACGCCGACCTTCAGCGTCCCGATCTCGGCGATCATACGCTCGCGCAGCTCATCGGCGGTCTTCTTCCCCACCGGCACGACGACCGGCAGCGCCATGCAGCGTTCCCCGGCCGACCCGAAGGCAGCCCCGGACAGATCCTTGACCACCTGCTCCATGTCGGCGTCGGGAAGCACGATGCCGTGGTTCTTGGCCCCGCCCATCGCCTGCACGCGTTTGCCGTTGGCCGCGCCCGTCTGGTAAATGTAGGACGCGATGTCCGAGGACCCGACAAAGCTCACCGCCCGTATGTCCGGATGATGCAGGATGGCGTCCACCGCGACCTTGTCGCCATGCACCACGTTGAGCACGCCGGCCGCGTCCATGCCGGCCGCCGCCCCCGCCTCCATGAACAGCTCGGCGAGGCGCACCGGCACGCTGGGGTCCTTCTCCGATGGCTTCAGGATGAAGGTGTTGCCGACCGCGATGGCGACGCCGAACATCCACATCGGGATCATCGCCGGAAAGTTGAACGGCGTGATTCCGGCTACGACCCCCAACGGCTGGCGCATCGAATATACGTCGATGCCCGGCCCCGCGCCCTCCGTGTACTCACCCTTCAGCGCGTGGGGAATGCCGCAGGCGAACTCGATCACCTCCAGCCCGCGCTGTATGTCGCCACGACTGTCGGCAATCACCTTGCCATGCTCGCCAGACAGCATTTCGGCCAGCGCAGTCATGTTCGCCTCGACCAGCCGCTTGAACTCGAACATCACGCGCGCCCGCCGCTGCGGGTTGGTCGCGGCCCAGCCGGGGTGGGCCTTCACCGCCGCCGCAACCGCCGCATCGACATCGGCGCCGGAGGCAAACCCGACCCGCGCCTGAACCTCGCCGGTGTTGGGGTCGAACACATCGCCCGCGCGCCCGCTGTTGGCATTCACGGTCGTGCCGGCGACAAAGCCTTCGATGCGTCTCATGCGAGATACTCCTTATTCCGACGAGTGATAGCCTCGCATGCTTGACCCCGCCAGCGGGACAGCCGATTTCCAGCATCATGACCGACGCCAGGGAAGCTGACCGCGCCTTCCGCAAGGCCGTGCGCTTTGTCGCCTTGGCCAATCTCATCTACTTCTTCATCGAATTCGTCGCGGGCCAGGTCGCGGGGTCGGTTTCCCTGTTCGCCGACAGCATCGATTTTCTGGAAGATGCGGCCGTCAACCTGCTCGTGCTTCTCGCCCTCGACTGGGCCCCCAGGGCTCGCGCCCGGATGGGTATGACGCTCGCCGCCTTGCTGCTGGTCCCCTCCGCTGCCGCCCTTTGGACAGGGTGGACAAAACTTCAGGCGCCTGTCGCGCCTGATCCCTTCATCCTCTCGATCGCGGGGCTGGGCGCCCTGGCCGTGAATGTCGTTTGTTCGCTGCGGCTGGCCAGTTTTCGCTCCTCAGGTGGGAGCCTCGCCAGGGCGGCTTTCCTGTCGGCCCGGAACGACGCCGTCGCCAACATCGCGATCATCGGCGCGGGGCTGGTGACGCTGGTCTGGGCTTCGGCCTGGCCCGACCTGATCGTCGGGATCGCCATCGCCGCCCTCAATGCCGGCGCGGCCCGCGAGGTGTGGGAGGCCGCTCGCGGGGAGCATGACGCCGCCCCCTGATCGATCCGGCCTGCGCTTGACCGCGCCCGGCTCAGCGGCTCACTTGCCGGGCAATCAAAGGTCTGACCAATGAAAACCCGCGCCGCCGTCGCCTTCGCAGCGAAACGCCCGCTCGAAATCGTGGAGCTTGATCTGGAAGGCCCCAGGGCCGGCGAAGTGCTTGTCGAGGTCAAGGCGACCGGCATCTGCCACACCGACGCCTACACGCTCGACGGTCTGGACTCGGAAGGCCTCTTCCCCTCCATCCTTGGCCATGAGGGCGCCGGCGTCGTCCGCGAGATCGGCGCCGGCGTGACATCGATCCAACCCGGCGACCACGTCATTCCGCTCTACACGCCCGAATGCCGCCAGTGCAAAAGCTGCCTGTCGGGCAAGACCAATCTGTGCACCGCCATTCGCGCCACACAAGGCAAGGGGCTGATGCCTGACGGCACCACGCGCTTCTCCCACAAGGGCCAGCCGATCTTCCACTATATGGGCTGCTCGACCTTCTCGAACTTCACGGTGCTACCCGAGATCGCGGTTGCGAAAATCCGCGAGGACGCGCCCTTCGACAAGGCCTGCTACATCGGCTGCGGCGTCACCACCGGCGTCGGGGCCGTCGTCAAGACCGCCAGGGTCGAGGCCGGCGCGAACTGCATCGTGTTCGGGCTTGGCGGCATCGGTCTCAACGTCATCCAGGGCCTGCGCATGGTGGGCGCCGACAGGATTATCGGCGTCGATCTGAACCCCGACAAAGAGGCCTGGGGCCGCCGCTTCGGCATGACTCATTTCGTGAATCCGAAGGACGTCTCCGGCGACCTCGTCCAGCATCTCGTCGCCCTCACCGATGGCGGCGCCGATTACACGTTCGACTGCACCGGAAACACCACCGTCATGCGTCAGGCGCTGGAGGCCTGCCATCGCGGCTGGGGCGAATCCATCGTCATCGGCGTCGCAGAGGCCGGAAAGGAAATCTCCACCCGCCCCTTCCAGCTGGTCACCGGACGTGTGTGGAAGGGCTCGGCCTTCGGCGGCGCGCGCGGCCGCACGGATGTCCCCAGAATCGTCGACTGGTACATGACCGGCAAGATCGAGATCGACCCGATGATCACCCATGTCCTCGACCTCGAAGACATCAATCGCGGCTTCGATCTTATGCATAAGGGGGAAAGCATCCGGTCAGTGGTGGTTTATTGAGCGCGCGGCGATGATCTGGAACATCCGCGACCACCGCACGCGACCGTTTCGCTGGGCGCACGTCAACGTCATTGTCGAGAATGTCTGGCACGACAATGCCTGCGCAGATGCCGACCAGGCGGAACGCGACGACGGTCGCAGCGTCACCTACGCTGAACTGCGCGACACTTCCCTTCACGAGGCCATCATCTGGGCCGAAGGCGCCGCCGCAAAGGTTACGCTGTTTCTCTACGACCCGGACGACTCAGGCAATCCAGACTAACGCAAGCACCACCTTTACGCGCCCATATTGAAGATACGCTATCATCCTGCTATCGTTTACTCATGGCCCAGGTGATCATCCGCAATCTCGATGACGACGTCGTCGCCACGCTCAAGAAACTGGCGGAAGCCGAGAACACGTCGCTGGAACAGAAACTCCGCGATGAACTCACGCGCATCGCGCGGCGAAACTCCGAGGAGTTCTGGGAAGTCGCCGCAGCCATCCGTCAGATGACGCGCGGGTCGAAGCTCAATCCCACGGATGTCATTCGCAAGGCGCGCGACGAGAGGTGAGGTCCGCAGTTCTCGACGCGAGCGTGGTTGTCAGGTGGTTCACGGCGGATTCCCTGTCGGACGCAGCGCTCGGCTGCCGCACACGCTTCGTCGGCGTTGCGCCGGATCTTCTCCCCATCGAAGTCGCCAACGCGCTGCGCCTCTATTGTCGCACGGAGAAACTCGACCCTTCCGCCGTTGCCGCCGCTGTGAACGGTCTTGCGGGACAACTCACCATCGTCCCCAGCCAGCCACTGCTGACAACGGCGTTCGGTCTCGCCGTTCAGCTGGATCATTCCGTCTATGACTGTCTCTATGCGGCGCTGGCCCTGCATGAGGCGATTCCGCTTGTCACGGCAGATCGCAGGTTCATGAAAAAGCTCGCCGCCCTGGCCTCGGTCGATGTCATTGATCTGAAGTCGGTCGGTTGAAGGCGGAGCTGTCTCCAGGAGTGACGTTCGGGCGGAAGCCGCGAGTAAAACCTGTCCTCTCCCGGAATTGTCGGCTCAAACGATGTTGACGCATCGTCGGCCCCGCCTGAACTATTCTGCTAAAGCCGGGCCGGAGCTTGTCCGGCCGCCAGTCCCGCGATCAGCACGTCCATCAGCGCGTCGAGCTCCTTCAGGTCGCTCTTGCCCGCATCCATCTGCACCATCGCCGGATGATGAAAGCGCGATGTCGCGTTGAGGATCAGCGTCGCCCGGCTCTCCGCCGATTTCAGCGGCCAGTCGCCCGCCCGCGCCCCGTCGAGCAGGATGCCGACCACATCCTCACGCAGGCGCGTTATGTGCTCCGCCACCACCGCATGCGCGTCCAAGGTGATCGTGCTGTAGACGGCGAACATCTCGGCATCGTCCAGCACCTTCTTGCGCTTTACTTCGGCAAGCGCGCGCACCCACGCCTTGAGCCGCCTTGGCGCGGGTGTTTTCGTATCGGCCGTGATTCTCCCAAGGGGCGCCATGACCTGCGCCAGCCACCGCTCAGCGACCGCATCGAAAAGCGCGCTCTTGGACGCGAAGTGCTTGTAGACGTTTGAATGGCTCATATCCAACGCCCGCGCGACGTCCACGACCCCGGTCTTGCCCGGACCATGGCGCCGCACCATCTCGACCGTCGCATCGAGAATGCGTTCGCGTGTCGATTCGAATGTCACGCCGGCAGGTGAACCCGTTTCATCGCTCGCTGTCGAGCATCGCCATCTGCTCCGGAGAGTAGCGCGCGCCTGCCACCGCATCCGGCGGCGCAGCCGCTTCGATGCGGGCTAGGTCCGCAGGCGAGAGCGTTACATCCAGAGCGCCCAGCGATTCGGCCAGCCGCTCGCGCTTTCGCGCGCCAATCAGCGGCACAATGTCGTCCCCGCGCGAGGCGACCCAGGCAATCGCAAGCTGGGCGACTGTGCATCCATTCTCGTCCGCGATGTCTTTCAGCGCCTGCACGAGAGCAAGATTTCTGTTCAGGTTCTCACCCTGAAAACGCGGCGCATGAGAACGAAATCCGCCATGCGATCCGCCGCCAAGGGCGCTGTCGCTGATGAGGCCACGCGACAGAACGCCATAAGCCGTGACCCAGCCCCCTGATCCGGGCCGCGCATTACGAGAGTCCGTTCGCCTTTCTTTCTGGTTTTGGGGTGGTGATCAAGGCCCGCTGAGCGGAGCCGTGGCGTAGCTCAGGCGAAGCGGGCCTGGGTG
>Ga0163154_10000480_pt1 | contig 61257 bp, 50 predicted proteins | sample OliLakLV19MP9P1_FD_148649 | JGI IMG/M metagenome (GOLD analysis project Ga0163154, IMG submission 148649) | Freshwater microbial mat bacterial communities from Lake Vanda, McMurdo Dry Valleys, Antarctica - Oligotrophic Lake LV.19.MP9.P1 | ecosystem: Environmental > Aquatic > Freshwater > Lake >...
GGTGGAGGGGGCGTGAACGTCGGCGCAGCGGGCGGTTGTGTCACGATAGGCGGCGGCGTATAGGGTAGCGGTGCGGGCGCCGGAGTCATGGGCGGCGCGTAAGGCAGCGGTGCGGGCGCAGCGATCACAGGGACGGGCGTCGCCCCGCCCGCGTTCACGCCCGTGCGACGCCAGCCCGCCAATTCAATCGTCAATTTCTCGAAAAAGCTGTTCGGCGGCGTGTTACCCGTGCCGTACTGGATATCGACAATGCGCGCTTGCAGCCGCAGCGATCCTGTCTCCAAGATGGCAACCGTGCCGACCTTCGCCAAGATCAGGTCGCCCTTGGTTTCCAGCTTGGCACGCAGCGCCGGATCGTTGTAAGCGTGTTCGGACATGAACACGTTGGTGATCGTGCGCACATAATCATCTTTGTCGAACAACCAGACCTCAACCGCCGTTGGTTTGTCCGGCGATCCCGTGCCAATCGTCTCGGAGATGCTTGAGCCGCATTCGCCCAAAAAGCGTTCTTGCTCGTCCTCGATGCTGAACGAGTCATCATACTGCCCGTAGCCGAGTTGGAACGTGGACATACGCTGCATCAGCGGGGGTCCCAAATCGGTCTTGACGAAATCGCTTCTTTGGGTGGTATCCGCGATTTGCTGCGCACGGACACGGGCGCGCATTTGAATGACTTCTTCGCTGTCTTTTTCGCCGCGCAGACGCTTGAAAATTGGCTCAAGCCAGTTCTTGATCAGGATGCTCCACGCCCACGACCAGATTACGACCAGAACCGCCGCGATGATGGGTCCCAAAATCCATGGCAGCAGACTGCGGATGAACGAGGGTTCGCTCGGCGCGGCGGCGGCGACGGGTTGTGCCAGCTCCGCGAAGGGACGGATCGCCGTCAGTTTGTTGACATCGGAGGGATCGGCGGCGTTCGCCAGCAAACGATCAACGATGCCAACTGGATCATCGACTGCTGCCAGCCGCTCGACGATATTCTGGTTCACATCGGGGTTGGCGGTCACATTGGCGGCGTTGCGATCTGCCAAGAGACGAACCCATTCATCCTGCCAACTTTGTCCGAGCGTGCGCGGATCGCCATCATAAAATTGGATCGGGTCGATGCCATAGCCGATTATCAGCCCAAGGATCATGGCAAAGACCAACATCAAAATCATCTTGCGCCGCGGTGTGAACGGCTCAAGGACGATCTTATATAGACCGTTATACGTACCCTGAAGCCATTTGATCATGCTGACCGACCTTTCGTGTGTACGTTGACCGCCCGGATTGCGTTCACGCGCTGTGTTTTTGCGATGTGCAAGCCATCAGCAGACACTCTCTGACGGTGGAATATGCTTCACACTCATATAGTACACACGGTTCGGGGGGGAATGCAAACGATCCGACAATAATTGGCTGCACAAGGCTTGGGAATTTCGTCGGGGGCAGCTTTTGGCTGCCCCCAACGGCACTATGCAGACGCGGGTTCTGGTGTTTCGGGGTTGATCTCACTCAGCGGATAGGTTCGATTGCACACGGTACATTGTACCGTTGTGCGATTCTGTTCGACCAGCAGCCCACCACAATTGGGGCAGGGCGTGGGCAGTGGACGTTTCCAACTGGTGAATTCGCACTCAGGATAGCGCGAACAACCATAGAACGTGCGCCCCTTGCGCGTCCGGCGCGAAATCAGTTCACCGCCGTGTTCGACACCGCATATCGGACACATCACCCCGACGCGCTCCAACCACGGCTCGGTATGCTTGCAAGTTGGATAATCCGAGCAGCCGATGAACTTGCCGAAACGTCCATAACGAATGACCAGCGGCTTGCCGCAGACCGGACAATCGCGCCCGATGGCTTCTTCGCGCTGCATCGGCTGGATCGTCTTTTGGGCGATATCAAGCTGCTGCTCGAACGGTTGATAGAATTCGGACAGCATCGGACGCCATTCGCGCCGTCCCTCCGCAATCTCGTCGAGCTTGTCCTCCATGCGCGCGGTGAACGAGTAATCCATCACATCTGCAAAATACTCTGCCAGCAGATCATTGACGGTGATGCCCGTTTCGGTCGGCGTCAGGCGTTTATCTTTTTTGGTGACATATTCGCGGTCTTGGATCACGCCGACAGTCGGCGCGTAGGTACTCGGTCTGCCGATGCCGTATTCTTCGAGCGTGCGGACGAGACTTGCCTCGGTATAGCGCGGCGGCGGCTGCGTAAAGTGCTGTTCGGGCAGCAGATCGAGCAAATCGAGACGTTCGCCGACATGCAAATTGGGCAAGATGCGCCCTTCATCTGCATCGACAGCAATATCTTCGTCGCGGGCGTCCTCATAGAGCGCCAAGAAGCCGGCGAATTTGACCGTACTGCCTGCGACGCGGAAATGATAGGCGCGTTTTTCGGCTGCGACGGATGGCTTATCGGCGTCGATTTCAACGCGGAGCGTGTTGTAGATCGCATTCGCCATCTGACTGGCGACGAAACGCTGCCAGATTAAGTTATACAGCTTGAATTGATCGGGCGTGAGCGACGCCTTGACCGTGTTCGGTTCGCGCGCCGCGACGGTGGGGCGGATCGCCTCGTGCGCCTCTTGCGCGCCCTTCGCTTTCGTCTTGTAGATCGGCGCCGTGGCGGGCAAAAAGTCTTTGCCGAACCGTCCTTCGATGTAGCTGCGCGCTTGTCCCTGCGCCTCGACCGAGACGTTGGTGCTGTCAGTCCGCATGTACGTGATCAATCCGCTCGATTCGTCCGTGCCGAGATCGATGCCTTCGTACAACTGCTGCGCGATTGACATGGTGCGTCCAGCGGTATAGCCGAGCCGCCGCGATGCTTCCTGCTGCAACGTGCTGGTTGTGAACGGCGCAGATGGCTTGCGCTGGCGTTCGCCATGCTTCACATCCATGACTTGAAATTCGGATTGGCGCAAAACGTTCAGATGCGGTGCGACGGCGCTTTCGCTGCCGAACGACACATCTTGATCGCCAATTTTCATCAGCCGCGCTAGGAACGGACGCACATCAGCTTTCGATTGCTGCGTTTGTTTGCGCAGTTGCGCATCGAGCGTCCAGTATTCTTGCTGGACGAACGCGATAATTTCACGCTCCCGATCCACGATCAGGCGGAGGGCGATGCTCTGCACACGTCCGGCAGACAGCCGATTGCGGACTTTTTCCCACAGCAGCGGCGAAATGTTGTAGCCGACGAGCCGATCCAGGATGCGCCGCGCTTGTTGGGCGTTGACGAGATTGATATCGATCTCGCGCGGATGGCGGAAGGCTTCTTCGACGGCGGCGCGCGTGATTTCGTGAAAGACGACGCGCTTCACTGTTTTCGGACTGCCTTCGAGTTCGGTTGCCGCCAACAAATGCCATGCGATGGCTTCGCCCTCGCGGTCGGGATCGGTGGCGAGATAGATTTCGCGCGCGCCCGTCGCGGCGGACTTCAAATCCTTAACCACATCGCGCTTGTCGTTGATCACGCGGTATTTCGGCTCGAAGTCGTTGGCGACATCAACCGATAGCTGCGACTTCAACAGATCGCGGACGTGTCCTTTCGACGCTTTGACGATGTAGCCTTTGCCGAGATATTGCCCAACGCTGCGCGCTTTCGCGGGCGATTCGACGATGACCAAGCGCGCGGCAGTGCGGGGCGCGTCGCCGCTGCTCCCATTTTTGGCAGTCGTCTTACTGGTGGCGGACGGTTTAGCGACTTTGCCCGTCGTTTTGGCGGATGCCTTGCTGGCGGCGGACGCCTTGGCAGTTTTGCCTGTCACTTTCGCAGACGCTTTGCTGGTGGCGGACGCCTTGGCAGTTTTGCCTGTCACTTTCGCAGACGCTTTGCTGGTGGCGGACGATTTGGCGGCTTTACCCGTCGTCTTGGCTGTCTTTGCAGACGCTTTGCGCGCCGATACGGCTTTCGCCGTCGCATTGATGGGCGGCGGTGTCATGCCAACGTGCGCGGGGGTCGTGCCGATGCGGTAGAGCGTTCCGCCGCAGACGGCGCACGTCCCCGTTGTGATCGCTGACCCACGCGCATTGAATCCGGCTTGCGGATTGACCAGATCGCGCTTGGTCTTGCACTTGAAGCAGTACGCTTGCAACGTTTCGCTCATGCTTATTGGTGTCATTTGTGACTTAGGGTGGGTTAACCGAACAGATGATGCCGTTTCAGTTCGCGCGCGAGCTGAAATGACGCCGATATTGGGAATGTCCCACAATCTGAATGTGTCCGTTCATCTCTAAACGGGTCATGATTGCGAGGACAGCCGAAGGTGAGACGCCCAACCGCTGCGCAATATCGTCTACATGCAGCGCCTGATCGCCCAAGATATTCAAGATACCTGTTTCGTCTAGCAATGGCGAGATCGAATTATCGGGATCGCCATCACGTTTAATTTCGGGTATGGGGGCGAACGCGCCGCGCGCGCCCTTCGATTGCAATTCACTGCGCCCCGTCACTGGAAGGGGCGGCGCATGGTTATGAGTGGTGTTGAGCGCATCGATGATATCATGCGCGTCCGAAATCGGCTGCGCGCCCGCATCGATCAGCGCCATGAGTCCCTGCTGATTCGCGTGTGCCGCATCCCCACGCACGACGAACACCGTCCGTCCTTGTTCGCGCGCCGCTTTTGCCGTAAGTAATGCGCCGCTTCCCAATGGGGCTTCGACGACCAAGACCGCGCGACTCATGCCGCTCATTGTGCGGTTGCGACGCGGAAAGCGTCCGCGATCTGGACGTGCGTCATAGCGAAATTCGCTGATCAGCGCACCACTTGCCGCGATTTGTTCCGCGAGTTCGGCATGTTCTGCTGGAAAGACGACTGTAATGCCGTTTCCCAACACCGCCAGCGTGCGTCCACCAGCAGCCAGCGCGCCCTTATGTGCGGCGGCATCGACACCTTTGGCAAAGCCGCTGATCACCGTTACGTTATTTACCGCCAGTTCGCCCGCGATTTCGTAAGCGAGATCGATCCCGCGCCGTGTAGCGTCCCGGGTACCAACAATCGTAACCGCGTTGGCGTCCACAAGCTCGAGGGTGCCGCGTACCGTTAGCACAGGCGGCGCATCGGCTAACAAACGCAGCGCCGCTGGATAGCGCGGATCGATGAAGGGGACAATGTGCGCGCCCGTTGCCTCGACCGCTGTCCAATCGGTCTGGACATTGATGCGCGGCTGCCATGTCATGACGCTGCTGATCGTTCGATCATCGAGTCCTGCCAATGCGAGACTCGGTTCGGTTGCTTCCCAAGCAGTTTGTAGATCGCCAAAGGCGCTGCGCAAACGCTCGATGCCCCGGATGCCGAGCGTCGTAATCAAGCTGAAGCCGAGCCAATAGGGTGCTTCGCTCATTCGATCTCGCTACTTCGCCAGCAATTATTCAGCGATGTTTTGCAGCATAACGGTAGCGCGGGAGGCTGTCAAGCGGAAGATCAGCGTTTATCGAGCAATCCATCCAGCAGATGGACGGTCATCAGGTTGGCATCACCATCGATTTTGAGGATACATTGGTCGATGGCGGGCAGCAGGACTTCGCCGTATTGCGGGCTGGCAACGACATACACATCGTTCGCACCCGTTTCCAATACATCGACCAATTCGCCTAACGGCGTCCCATCTTCGGTCTGCACGTTCATTCCGATCAACTCGTAGAGATAAACTTCGCCGTCTTCGAGCGGGATGGCTTCTTCAAGTGGAATGAGGACAAACAGTTGGCGCAGCAGATCGGCAGTCTCGCGGCTGTTGATGCCCACCAGTTTGAGCAAGCCGTATTCTTGGTTCATGCGCATCCCCTCGACCGTATACGGCTTGGCGACAGCGTTGACATCCGTCCCCAAATAGACCGTCTTGTCGCGCGTGATGCGTTCGGGATAATCGGTCAAGATACGGATGCGCAGCTCGCCGCGAATGCCATGCGGGCGCAGCACTTCGCCGATCATCAGGTAGCGCGGGTCGTCGGGCGGGTTGGTTGGCGGCATATCAGACAATCTTGAGGATGACGCGCTTGTTGCGTTGGTCGCTGACCGACAATAGGGCGCGGAGCGCGTTCGCAACTTTGCCGTTCTTGCCGATGATGCGCCCGGTATCGCGTTGGGCGACGTGGAGTTCAATAATCACAGACGTTCCCACATCGCGGCGTCTTACGCGCACTTGGGTAGGATCATCCACCAGACTTTTGGCGACGTATTCGATTAAATCTTCCATATCAACTCTCTTTTATGATCGAATGGGGACGTACCTTTGATTGATACGCCCCATCAGAAATGACGCGATTATTTTGCGACTTTCTTCATTGTACCTTTGCCCGCTTCGGGCGCGGGATAGCGCGTCTTGGGGCTGACCACCACGAAGTTTGCCTTCGCCTCTGCGACCAGCGTTTCGACGGCTTCGCCATTGCGCATCCGCTCGAAGCGTGCCATCGTCCCGGTACGTCTGAGCAGCGTCATGGCGGCGTCGCTCGGCTGTGCGCCGACGCTCAACCAATGCAGCGCACGTTCTTCGTCCACGACATCGGTCGAGGGCTGCGTGCGTGGGTTGTGATTGCCGATAATTTCGATGAAACCGCCGTTGCGGGGGCTGCGTTGATCCGCGACGACGAGACGATAACTCGGCTGTTTCTTCAAGCCGATACGACGGAGACGAATACGAACCATGTTGAACCTTGCTCCTATTGCATACGTTCTCATGCGTCTTGATTGAGACGGAGAACCACTGGCACAAAAAGTGTGCCTCAGTTGCGGAAGGGAAACTGCGGACACGGCACGCCGCGTCCTGATGCGGTTGTCCCTAGCGCGGCAAACGCCCGCCGGGCATCTTGCCACCGGGCATCCCGGGAAAGCGCCCTTTGCGCACTTGTTTCATGAGGTCTTGCATATCAGCGAACTGCTTGAGGACTTCGTTCACATCACGCACTTGGACGCCGCTGCCCGCCGCGATGCGCTTGCGGCGGCTGGCGTTAAGCAGTTTGGGATTGGCGCGCTCGCCTTTGGTCATCGAGTTGATGATCGCCTCGACGCGCGTGATGCGCTTCTCCATGTCCTGCTCATCGATCTGACCCTTGACCTTGTTCATGCCCGGAATCATGTTGAGCAGACTGCCAATCGATCCCATCTTGCGGATGCGTTGAAGTTGTTCCAAGAAGTCTTGCAGCGTGAACTGATTTTCCATCAGCTTCTTTTGCAGCTTCATGGCTTCTTGTTCGTCGAAGGCTTCTTCGGCTTTTTCGATCAGCGTCATCACGTCGCCCATGCCCAAGATGCGCTGTGCCAGCCGATCCGGGTGGAACTGCTCGAAGCCGTCGAGTTTTTCGCTCGTCCCCAAGAACTTGATCGGCACGCCCGTGACGGCACGCATTGACAGCGCCGCGCCACCGCGCGAATCACCATCGACCTTCGTCAAGATCAAGCCGGTGATGCCCAAACGTTTGTTGAAGCCCTCTGCGATGTTGACCGCTTCTTGCCCAGTCATGGAGTCCGCCACAAGGATGATTTCAGCGGGATTGGTGCGCCGCTTGATTTCTTCTAGCTCTTCCATCAGCGTATCGTCGATCTGCAAGCGTCCGGCGGTATCCAGAATGACGACGGCGGCGTTCGTTTCTTTCGCTGCTTTCAATCCGCGCTGGCAGATATCCGGCGGTTTCGCGCGCGTGCCTTCTTCGTAGTAGGGGACGCTGATCTGCTTCGCCAACGTGACCAATTGATCGACGGCTGCTGGACGATACGTGTCTGCCGCCACCAAGAACGGTTGACGCCCGTCACGGCGCAGCAGCAGCGAGAGTTTCGCCGCCGTTGTCGTCTTGCCCGACCCCTGCAAGCCAACCAACATGATCACATAGGGCTTGACCGCGCCAGAAAAATTCAGCTTGCCGCCTTCGCCCAGCGTCGCCAAAAGTTCTTCGTGAACGATTTTGACGACCATCTGTCCGGGTTTGAGGCTTTTGCCGAGTTCAGCGCCGACCGCGCTTTCCTTCACCCGTTTGACGAAATCTTTGACCACTGTCAGCGAAACGTCCGCTTCCAAGAGCGCCATGCGCACTTCGCGCATCACCTTGTCAACGTCTTGTTCGGTCAGCTTGCCGACACGTCCTAGACCGTCGAAGATGCCTTGCAGTCGATTGGAAAGATTTTCAAACATGGATATCCTACCGGTTCACAACTTTACTATTGTACAGGGCAGATTAAGGGAGCGTCAAGATGAGGGAAAATTTGGGAGTGGGAAACGTGTAGGGGCATAGTGTGCCATTCCTCGCACAGACGATCATGACAACGGTCATGACATGCCCTGCCCCTACACGAGTTTTGGATCAGACGACGGGGGTTTCGACAGGCAGCGCCAGCGCGCGGTAGTCGCGGTTGAAATAGATCAGCGGCGGCACAACGCTGCCTTGGCAGCCCGTCGCTTGCACACTGCCCAAGACGATCCAATGCGTGCCGCCGTCGTGAACCGTGTGGATGGTGCAGTCGAGCCATGAGATCGCCGCGTGGACGATGGGCGCGCCCGTCTCGTAAGTGAATGTTTCCAAATCATCGAAGCGATGCGCATAGTCGGCGTATTCGGGGATGCGTCCGGCGAAGCGGTTGGAGATTTCGCCTTGCCCCTCGCCCAAGATCGAAATGCCGAATGCGCGCGATTTCAACACCAACTGGGTGGTGTGTGCCTCTTTGCTGAGGCAGACCAAGATCATGGGCGGTTCGAGCGACAGCGAGTTGAACGCGCTGACGGTCATACCGGATTGCTCTCCCTCGTGCGCAGCGGTAACGATGGAGACACCGCTCGCCCAGAGGCGCAGGGTATCGCGCATCATTTGGGGGGTGACGGAAGCCATAACGGATTGCCTTCTTCTACGGTTGAATGTGAAGACGAGTTTAATCTAAGATGCCGTCATAACACCACTTTGTACCTTGAACTGGACGAACGGACAGGGGATCAGGCGAATAAATAGCGTCCCATCGCCGGGACAATATCCGCAAGCGTGGTCAAGCCCGCCGCAAACGCCTCGCGCCCCGTGCCGATCACGACCGTAGCAACATCATTTTCGGTGTGCTTGCCATGACTCATGTCCTCCATGTTGCCATGATCGCTGGTGATCACGATTAAGCCTTCATCGTCGTCCCACAGCGACAGCGCACCCGCCATGACCGAGTCGAACAATTCGAGCAGTCGCACGCCGTCCTCGACCGTGCCGCGATGCCCGACAAAATCGGTCATCCAGTGGGAGAACATAGCGAAATCGTATTTGCGCGTCAGCTCGACCATGCGTCGCCCGCCTTGATCCGGCGTGTAGATGGGGGAGTCCGTGTAGCCGAGATGCGTCCGCCAGCCTTCGCCCGTCCAATCGACCGCGAGGGCGTCGCCGCGATTGATTTCATCGATGCCGAACATCGGCAGCCCCGCTTGATGCAGCGCCTCTTGATAGCTGGCGCGCAGCGTTTTGCCGCGCGCGATTTCTTCCAAACGCTGTGGGGGATAGCCCTCGATCAGCGCGGCGGTTTTGCCGCGCGCCACGACCTGCTTGAAGAAATTATCCTCCGCTAACAGCGCGCGGATCGGCTCGTTGGGGCGGGGTCCGTAATGCTCCCCGATCAGCGCCGGAATATTTCGTCCAGTGACAATCGCCGCTTGCCCGCTGGCACTCTGCGGCTTGCCCGCCACGCCCATGCGCGGATCAGTCGGGATGAAGATGCTGCGCGCGCCGATTTGCATCCCGGTCGAACGTAACCAGCGATGTCCACCCGCCAGCGCGTCAAGCGTCGGCGTTTTGGCGGCGGCGAAGGGGTTGAGGGCAGGATCGTCGTCGCCCAAACCGATGCCATCCATGAAGATCAGCAAAATATGTCGCATCATCAACCGCTGCTTGGCAGGATCGACGCATCGACGGCTTGCGTGATGGCGTCCGCTGGCGGTGGATTGTGACTGCGCCAAATCTCTTGTCCGCGCCCATCGAACAGTACGAATTCCGGCGTGTACGAAAAGCCAATCGTGTCGCGCAGTTCGCGCCCGAAATCGGTGTGAATATCCACGCGCAAGATGTTGAAATCGTCGTCATATTCCGCGCGAATGTCTGTGACGAGCGCATCGACCGCCGGACGTGCCAGCAGACAGCCTGTACAGTAGTTGCTGAAAAATTCGAGCATCGTGGGCTTGCCACTGGTCAGCATGGCGCGCGCCGCCGCCGCGCTCTCTACGTCGCTCGCGCCGGGACGCAGCACGAAGAACAGCACCAACGCCAAAACGAGCGCCGCGCTCGTTCCCGCAGCCGTGACGCCGCCGCTGGCATGGCGCGTGCGTAAGATGGCAAATACGAGCAGCACACCGCTAACACTGAACAGGATGAAGGAAAATTGATTGCCGAGTTGATCCATGGGCTGCTTTTCGGGTGTGCCAGCGGCACGCCTCTATGTCGTTATCAACGATATAAGCGTAGAAATGGATTGTTCAATCGTTCGCGTCCGATGGTCGTCTCTTGCCCATGACCGGACAACACGCGCACGTCGTCATCCAGTATCAGAAGCTGGGTCTGAATGGAGTGCAATAAAACGCTGCTGCTCCCGCCCGGTAAATCAGTGCGTCCGACACTGTTGTAAAACAGCGCGTCGCCAGAGAATACCAGCCGCTGGTCGGGCATGAAAAAGCTGAGATGTCCCGGCGCATGTCCGGGCGTATAGAGTGTCTCGAATTTGAGCGCGCCAAGTTGAATGGTTTCACGCTCACTGGTCAGCAATCGATCTGGCTCGGCGGCGTCGGGGAAGGGCGGCAAGCCGAAACGCGCGGCGGTTTCGGGCAGGTGCTTGAGCATCGGCACGGCTTCGGTGTGGATGGCGAACGGCGCGCCCGTCAGTGCCTTCAATTCGCGGCTGGCGAGGACATGATCGAAATGTGCGTGCGTCGCCAGAATCAGCTTGATCGTCCAACCCGCGTCGTCTGCCAACTGTTTGAGCGCGGGCGCATCATCGACCGGATCGATCTGCACAGCGTCGCCCGTCTCGGTATCGCCTACGAGGTAGGCATTGGTCGTCGCCAAGCCGAGCGTCAGTTTCTTGATTTCGATGGTCATACCGTCACCGTTCTCCGTCCGCGAATGCGTTCCATGATCAGACGGCGCAAGATCGACATTTCTTCCATGCGCAACACAGCGGCAGCGGTGATGAACGCGATTCCGCCGACAGCGACTTGAACGCCGATCTCAACGAGAGTCAGCGCGATCCCGCGATTTGCGAATCCAAGCGCCACCCACAGCGCATCGACCGCCAAGACTGCCAGCGCCATAACGAGGCTGGCTGCCAACGCTTTCGCGGTTGTGCGTCCGAGCGCGGACTCGTTGATGCCGTGCCAGCGGCGGCGCAAGAGTCCGAGCAAGACCAGGACTTCAAACGCCGTCCCCAACGAATTTGCCAGCGCCAAGCCGCTGACTTGTCCCTGTTCCCCGAAGTACCACGCCAGCCCCAAGTTGATCGCCGCGCCGCCCAACGCCGCCCACAGTGGCGTCAGCGTGTCTTTGTCGGCGTAGAAACTGCGCGCCACGACTTCGAGCATCGAATGGACGACGATGCCGAGCGCGAAGAATTGCAGCGTGCTAAAGACGAGTGTCGATGCGGTTGCATCGAACGCACCGCCTTCGAGTAGGCTGATCAGGGGACGCCCGACGACGATCAAGCCGATGGACGCCGGAATCGACGCCGCGAGGATGAAACGGAGCGCGCCCGACATCGCAGCGCGCTTGCCGTCCGCGTCGCCGCGCTCACTGAGTGCCGCCAACGTCGGGAAAATGACCACGCCCATCGCAGTGCCGATCAACGTCTGTGGGATTTGCATCAAGCGCCAACCCCAACTGAGCGCGCTGACCGATCCTTCACCGAGCCGCGAGGCAATATTGTTCATGACGATGAAATTCAGTTGAAAGACGCCCAATCCGGCGATGCGCGGCAGCATCAAGCGGATGATCCGGCGCAGCGTTGGATCGCGCCAATCGAGGATGGGCGTCCAACGCGCTTTCACGCGCAGCAAGCCGGGAATTTGGATGCCCAGATGGAGCGCCGCCCCCAACACTGCGCCGTAAGCGATGCCATACACGCCGAATGGTCGGGTGAGGAACACCACGCCGAACAAGATTCCCACGTCGAACAGGATTGGCGCGAGGGCGGGGAGCAAGAAGCGATTGAAGCTCTGCAATACGCCGCTGACTAGCCCGCTCACGGCGAAAATAAGCGTGCTGATCAGCGCGATCCGCATCAGTGCGGCGGTCTGCGTTTGGGCTTCGGGCGTGAAGCCCGGCGCGACGAAACTGGAGACCAAGATCGGCGCGATCACGAACGCAATCACGCTGGCGATCAACGCCATGAGGAACACGGTGTTGACAACCCGGCTGGCGATCTTCCACGCGCCTTCATCGTCGCCCCGTGCGAGATAGCCGCTGAAGATCGGGATGAACGCATGACCGAGCGCGCCGCCCGCGATCAAGGTGAAGATCGTCTCTGGGATGCTGTTGGCGGCGACGAACGTATCCCATTCGCTGCCGACGCCGAATACGCGCGCGATGATGAACGTTTGCACCAAACTGATCGCCTTCGCCGTCCCGAAGGCGATCATGACGATCACCGTCGAGTTGACGATCTGGCGAGATCGGCGGGCAGAGTCTGGCGCAGCGTCCGGCGTCGAAGGGGGCATCACATCTTCGCTCACAATGATGCCAGCGCGTTGGCAGCAGCGGTGTAGCGCGGATTCATTGACAACGCTTGATTGAATGCGGCGTTGGCGCTGGCGCGGTCGCCCTGCGCTTGATAGACGCGCCCTTGCCAGTAATACGTTTCCTCGACATTGGCGCGGTTGGTCACGTTGTTCTCGACCAAGACCAAGACTTCTTGATAGCGCCCGGCGTTGAAATAGGCTTCGAAGATGCCGAATTGATACCATGTGATCCGGAACGGAATTTGGGCGCGGTTGGCGTTATCATAGGCGGCGGCGGCGCGTTCGTACTGTCCAAGTTCGACCAGCGACGATCCCATGTTGAACCATGCAAACGCATCATTGGGGTTGGCGCGCGCCTCGGCTTGCGCGACGGTGAGTGCATTCTCGGCGGCGCTGGTCAAATCGGCGCGCCCGCCCAAAATTTGGGCGATCAAGCCTTCGCGGTCGGGTTCGTAGAGCGCGATGAAGGTGCGATTAAAGTTCTGCCATACGCGGTCGAAGCGGTCATACGGTTCGGGGATGCCCGCGCCGTTCGCGCCCGTTCCGATATAGCTGTCGTAGACGTAGAAGGAGCGCGCTGCATCGTCGTAGCCGACGACCGTTTGATAATGTCCGATCCAGTCGTAGCCCTCGAACTGGTAGCTCGTCTCCACGATCACAGGGATATTCGCCGCGATGAACGCTTTGAGCATGTCCATATCGCCGCCGATGCGCGTGATCGCCTTGATTTGGGACTGTGTGTTGACGAAATTGACCATTTCGGCGGGCGTCACATTTTTATCTTCAGCGACGGGCTTCAAGAAATTTGCCGCCGTCTCTTGGCTGTCGCTCCAGCCGAAGAAACTGAGCGCCATCGTGATATTGGCGGGTCCACAGTTGTTCCACAACTGTTGAACGTGCGTGAAACCATACATCCGCGCGCTTGCGGGAAGAACAACCGCCTGCGCCGTCGCCGCCTGCGTCGGCATGACCGCCGCTGGTGCGAGGGTGGGCGGATTGGTCGGTGCCAGCGTAGCGATGAGGGCGTCGGTGGCAGTTGGCGGCACGGTGGTCGCGGTTGGCAGATCGGTTGGCGGCACGTCAGTCGTATCTGTCGCGCTCACGACGCCGACGCCCGATACGCCCGCGTCTGCTGTCGGTGGGAGGTTCGGCGTGATGGTCGCATTGTTTGCGTCACCCTGTGGCGTGGCGGTGACGGCGAGCAGCGGCATACTCAGCAAGTCTTCTGGCGAGATCGCGCTGGTGGCGGCGCTGGTGGGCATCATGCCACCTTCGGGAGTCGGCGGCAGAAAACTGCGCATGAACGGCATCATGGTGTTGATCGCTTCTTGGTAGCGTGGTTCGAGCGCCGTGCGATACACCGTGATGCCAGCGAACGCGCCTGCGACGCCGAAAATGAGATAAATGATCAACAGCCAGATGAACAAACGGCGCGGCAAACTGCCGCGAAAGACCAGCGCGCCCAACAAGGTGAGAATGGCGAACACACCTGCACCCCACAGCGCGACCGGGATCAGGGTTAGTGGGCGATTCCCGTTCTGAATGAACGTGATCAGCGCGATTCCGGCTAGAATCAACGCATAGACGATGATGAACGCGGCGATGAACAGTATGCGGGGCGGCGGCGTGAGGGTATTTTCTATTTCAGGTTGTCGCTGCATCAGACAAAAATCCTGTACTTGATGTCATGTCGGCGTGTGTTTGTGCTGCGTCGCCAACGGGGAGGGATTATAACATATCTGGAACGGCGTGCTGCCGGTTGGTAAAATACCGTAGGGAGGACGTATGCAAACGCTCTGGAACGTTGAATTACACAGTCATACGCGCTGGTCGAAAGACAGCGTGATTCCCTTCGAGACGATCATCAAACTGTGCCGGGCGCGCGGCGTCCACAAGATCGCCATCACCGATCACAACACGGCGGACGGTGCGCTGGCAATGCACAAACTCGCGCCCGATCTGGTCATCGTGGCTGAAGAAATCATGACGACGCAGGGCGAACTGCTCGGCTATTTTCTCAAAGAGTCGATTCCAGCAGGCTTGACGCCGAATGAAACCATCGGACGCTTGCGCGAACAAGGCGCGGCGATCAGCGTCGCGCATCCCTTCGACCGTTTGCGTAAGGGCGCGTGGCACGAGGGGGACTTGCGGCAAATCATGGATCAGGTCGATGCCATCGAGATTTTCAACGCGCGCTGCATCTATCCGGCGGACAATGCGCGCGCAATTGCCTTTGCCGAAGCGCATAACTTATTGGGGACGGTCGGATCGGATGCCCACAGTCGCGCGGAGTATGGGCGGGCGGTAACGGTCATGTCGCCGTTTGAGGACGCCGAAGGCTTTGTCGAGTCGCTGCGTACCGCCCAATCGCTGCGCCGTTACAGCAGTTGGTTCGTCCATCTGAACAGCAAGACGGCGAAATGGTCGAAAAAAATGGGCTTGCGCGCGCGGTTATGGGACGGCGGGTGAGGCGTTCGCGCGTCATACGCCTACGATTGCAGCGCGCGCCACGCCGCTTCTAGCGCCGTCCCGCCAATATCCGCCGCCAAGCCGAGATCGCCGCTGTTTTCCAGCACGACCGCGACGACGGCGGCGCGCTCAGTATCGATGGTGACAAACCCGACGAACCATGCCAGCGTGCTGTCGCCTGTGTACGCCAAGCCGACATGCCCGCCGATATCCAAGTCCGGGCGGGCGGCGCTGCTGGCTGCCCCATAGGCGACTGCGCCGCGCATCAAATCTTGAATCCCGCGCGCCGTTCCCGCCGTCGCAATCGGGATCGTTGGGTTGATCAGGGCGGCGGCGCTCCATTCCAATTCAGTTGGGTAGCGCACGCCTGAAAGCAAATAAGGCTGTGGCGCGTTGCCATCGTTGACGATGCCAGCGGCGATCAGCGCCATTTCGAGCGGTGTGACTGTGCGTTCGCCCTGTCCGAGCGCCGCGTTCAGCAGATTGTCGGCGGTGATCGCGCCGTCGCTGTTAGGCTGTGCTTCGGGCGTGGCTGCGGCGAACGGGTCAATTCCCAACACAGTCGGTAAGGTGAGCGCGTCGAAACCGGGCAGTGTCGCGGCGTCAGCCAAGCGGAAGGTATCGAAAATCCCCTGTACGCGCCCTACATCCAGCCGCCGCGCCAAATCGGCGAACGGCGCGGGACAGCCGAACGCATATGCATCGCGCAGCGTCAGTCGAGTTTCCGGCGGCGGAACAGCACACGTTAGCGTCAAATCGTCGAGCGAAATTGGGCTGCTTGCGTCCGCGATGGGTGTATCGAGCGGCTCGTTCGTCAGCAGCGCGCCCGCCATGAGCAGCGTCTCGGTCGTCGCGCCCGGCTGATATCGAGCTTGCAGCGCGCGGTTAAAGAAGGGGCGTCCCGGATCGATGCTGAGGGCATCCCAATCAGCGTCCAACGTATTTGGATCGAACGTCGGCAGACTAACCATCGCCATCAGGCTGCTCGTCGGCACACCCAAGACGACCGCCGCGCCCGTTTGCCCGTGCAGCGCGGTTGCCAGTGCCGTTTGTACGCCCAAATCGAGCGTCAATTGAACGTCAGCGCCAACTTGCGGACGATGCAGCAGCCCATCGATTACGGTTTCGCCCAGATCGCGCGCCGCCGCCCGCGTCCGCCCGCTCAAATCATTGTCATGCAGCGCCTCGACGCCGCCGACGCCATAGCGAAGGCTGGCATAGCCGAGCGCGCTCGACAGCACAGGATACAGATAGCGGCGCGTGACGCTTTCATCTGGATTCACGACTGATTCGGCAAGCGCGATCCCACCTTCCGCATAGATCGCCCCGCGCCGGATCGCGTTCTCCGTTTCGACGCGGCGCGGGTTATCAGCGCGCTCTAAGATCGTGTCCGCGCCGCTGATCGCCCAATATGCCGCCGCTGCGCCCACGAAAACGAATGCCAGCAGCAAGCCGAACAGCAAGCGGTCGATTTCGCGTCCGAAGCGCATTAGGCGTCCGCGCCTTCCGCTGATAGGCGTAAGAGCAGCCCGATCAGGACATAACTGATCAACAGCGAACTGCCGCCGTAGCTGAAAAACGGCAGCGTGACGCCCGTCAGCGGGACGAGCTTTAGCACGCCGCCCATAATCATCAGCGTTTGCACGCCCAAGACGGCGGTCAGCCCGACCGCCAACAGCGTTTGGAATGGACGTCCATCCTGTGCGACCGCAATGTGCAGCCCGCGCGTGATCATCACCGCGAAGCCCGCGATCACGACGATTACGCCCAAGAAACCCCATTCTTCCGCGATGGCAGCGAAGATGAAATCCGAATGCACGACGGGAACGTAACCGGGTGCGCCTTGATTTACGCCTTGCCCGAATACGCCGCCCGCGCTGAACGCCATGAGACTTTGTACGATTTGATAGGCGCGCCCCTCCGCCTCCAGCCACGGATTGAGCCAAATATCCACGCGCAAGCGCACGACGGCGAACAATTGATATGCCACGATGCCCGCCGTTGCCACCAACCCCGCGCCACCAATGAGCAGGGGTGTGTAGCCGCTGGCGACATAGAGCAAGGTTAGAAAGACGAGGAAGAACAAAATCGCCGTGCCAAGATCGCGCTGCCACACCAGCACGACAATCGAGATGCCCCACATGAGCAGAATGGGACCCGCGATGCGCGGCGACAGCGACCATGCGCGCCGCTTGCCCGCGTCGATACCTTCGGCGCGCAGGGCAGGATACTGTTCAGCGAGATAGCTGGCAAGGAACGCCACAAGGATGATTTTCAGCGGCTCGGATGGCTGAAAGAACACGGTGCCGAAACCGAGCCACAATTCTGGCGCGCCCACTTGCCCAGATGGATTTGTGCCGAGCAAGATCGTCCCGATCAACAGCGCCAAGCCGACGACCAACAGCGTGTAACGGAAGGCGCGCACAAGCCTCAGCACATTTGGAATCACTGCAACGATGATGAGTGCGGCGGTCGAGACGATCAGCCAGATCGCTTGGCGATCTGCGAAAACTGGCGCAAGGCGGGCGATGGCGATCAAGCCCCAACCGCTCATGAACAGCGCCAGCGGGAATAACAGCGGATCGCGGTGGGGGAGCGCGCGCTCCAAGATCGCGCTCCCGACGAGCGCAGACCCGATCCACACGCCGACGATGCCCCAATCGCTGAGTCGGGTCTCGCCCCGTGCCAACGTCAGCGCCGCCACGTTGACGACCATGAACGCCGCCGCAATCAACATCAGCCCGCGCCCGAGTCGCGTCGGCGCGGCGTCGGCTGCACCCTTCATTGTCCGAATAAGCGTCCGGCAATCGGTCGGAGGCGTTCGCGCGCGGCAGACGGCATCACGGCGGGGTCAGTCATGATTGCGTTGTCGAGCGCATGATGGCACGCCCAGTCTGCATTCTCATCGAGGCGTTCGATGGCGGCGGCGACGGCATTCTGCGCGATGGTGAGGTTGTCGTGCATGGTGCGCATGACCATTTCGACGGTGACAGGCGCTTCGCTGACGTGCCACACATCGTAGTCGGTGATGTGCGACATGGTGGCATAAGCCATCTCGGCTTCGCGCGCTAAGAATGCTTCGGGACAGGTGGTCATGCCGATGATGCTGCAACCCCATTGACGGAAAATCTGGCTCTCGGCGCGCGTGCTGAAGCGGGGACCCTCGACGATTACGAACGAACCGCCGCGATGGACGGTTCCACCCACCGCCGCGACGCTCTCTGCGACCATGACGCGCAGTTCGTCGCAAAATGGATCAGCGACCGAAATATGCGCCACGACGCCGCTTTCCTCGAAGAATGAGCGCCCACGCGCCGCCTTCGTCATATCGACCAGTTGATCGGGAATGACGATGTGACCGGGCGCGTAGTCCTCACGCAGCGATCCGCACGCATTCACGGCGATGATGTGGCGCACGCCGAGCATTTTCAGCGCACAAATGTTGGCGCGGTACGGCACCGTTGAGGGGGAATGGACGTGTCCGATGCCGTGACGAGGCAAAAATGCGACGCGCTTGCCGCGCAGTGTGCCGATCACGATATCGGCGCTTGGCTTGCCGAACGGCGTGTCGATGGTTTGTGTTGTCAAGTCCGATAAGCCGGGCATATTGTAGAGTCCAGAGCCGCCGATCACGCCAATAGCGACTGATTCTGCCATGATATTAGATCTCCAATTCGATGCGAAAACGTCGCTGTCCGATGCCGATGATATCGCCGTCGGTCACGATGATGGGTTGAGCGATCAAGACGCCGTTGAGCATGGTGCCGTTGCGGCTCACCCGATCTTCCAGCCACCAGCGCCCGCTGCGCAGCGCGAGCAAACAATGTTCGCCACTGGCGAAATCGTCGTCTACCATGATGCTGTTGGTGGGCGTGCGCCCCAAGCTCGTGAGCGGCAGCAGCGGATACGCTTGTCCGGTCGCCATCGCGGATTGCTCATCGAAGGCGACCAACTCGATCAAGCGTCCGTAGCTGCGGCGCGTCGATTCGACTTGGCGGACGGCGCTGCGATAATCGCGCCACAGCAAGACGAACAGCAGCGCCAACAGCGCCAGCAGCAGCCCGCCGGAGACGACGCGGAGGGCGAACAGAGTGATTTCGACCGTCATATCAGGGCGACAGCGGCATCGTTCCGTCCACGTCGGGATCGGACGACTCGTCCTCAAGATAGACCAACTGCGTACCGCCGATGCGGACGACATCGCCGGGTTGCAAGGCATGTTCGCGGACGGCGACATTGTTCACATAGGTACCGCTGCTGCTGTTGGTGTCAAAAACCCAAAATACGCCGCCGCGTTGTCGAAACTGGGTATGGTGGCGCGAGATACGCGGATCATCGAGCATCAATTGATTGTCGCGGCTGCGCCCTACGTTGAGAATAGCGTCGGTGAGCATGATCGTCTCTTCACCATTGATGACCAACTGCGGATTGCGCGCTGCATGGGCGGCGGTCAGCATCAACGGCGTGGCGGGCGTCGAGTCCACCCGCTCCAACCGCGCCGTGCCTTGCGACACGCGCGCCTGATGTTCCGCGCGCACATCGATGCCGGTTTGGAGCAGTGCCGCGTCTGCGATCAACTGAACTGTTGGCAGATTGCGCAAGCGATAGCCCGCTTCCGAAGCCAACGCCACGACATGGCGTCCAAGCGTCGTTTCCAATTCTGGCAGCCGTTGCAAGAGTTCGGCGCGCACGTTTGGATGCAGATGAATCTGAAAACGATCCGGCGCATACTGGCGCGGATCGCCGTCGTTTCCCGACTGAACACCCGCTGCGATGGCGCGCGCGAGCTGTAAAATGATGTCTTGGGCGCGGATCGAACGGCTGAACACATGGGCGAACGCCCCTTCGATCAGGCGCTCCAACTGCGCTTCTAAACGCGCGAGATGATGATCGTTCATGCGGGCATGATAGCCGACACGCGGGAAAAGCGCAACCAAGTTGGCGGGTGGCGGGTGTAAAAAGTTGGTAAAACGAGGGGAAAGCGAAGGGCGTCCGCGATGTGGGACGCCCTTTAGAAGCTAGTCAATCTTCAACTGGTGTTAGGGGCTTAGCGCTGGCAAGCCCGTCAAGCGGTGGGCGTCCCATCGGAATGCCCTACATCAGTTGGTTTTATCTTTCGATTTCGATTACGCACGCGGCACGTAATCGACCCACGTATCGAAGATTTCGATGGTGGCGTCTTGTTCTTCGCGCGTCTGTTTGATCAGCGCGTCGAGTTCGGTGTCTTTCGCGCGTGTGAACTCATCATCGCTCAACTCGCGGTCTTCGCGGGCGCGCACCTGGATGATATGGTAGCCAAATTCTGTCTGAAGAGGCCCGATGAACGCGCCGATTTCCGCCTCGCGCACCGCATCAGCAAATTCAGTTACATAGTTCGTTGGCGGCGCCCAACCCAACTCGCCACCCTGACTTTTGTTGCTTTCGTCGATGGAGACGGCGGCTGCCAGCGCGGCGAACGACTCGCCCGCATTCAGCGCGGTCAGTACGTCAGTGGCTTCGGCTTCCGTGGTCACCAAGATGTGCCGGACGTTCACGAACGGGGTCGTTCGCGCCATTTCAGCTTCTAGCGACTCTTTCATCTTCTCGCGCAGCGCCAAGACTTCGAAGTAACCATTGATATCGGCGTCGCTGACGTTGGCATCCGAACGCAGCGCCGCGTAGTAATCGTTGCGACTGGTGTTGAACGTGTCAGCGCGTTGGGTCGCGTCGGGTGTATTGGTCGGCGTCGCAGTCGGAAACTCGGTTGGCTCTGCCGTCGGCGTGAAAATGCTCGTCGCCGTTGCTTCAGGCGTCGCTGTTGCCGTCGGGATGGTGGTCTCGGTTGGCGCAGGCGACGGCGTAGGTGATACGAATGGCGTGGGCGATGTCGTCGGCGTCACAGTTGGCGTGGCGGTGTACAGTCCTTCGTCGGGATTGAAACCGAAGAATTGATTGATCTGCTTCTGCACGTCTTCAGGACTGACCACGACACTGCGGGCTGCGGCGATCTGGCGGACAAGCTCATCATCGACCATATCGTTGATGACGCGGCTGCCCAACTGATCGGGGACGTTCAGTTCATTGAGATAGGTCGAGAAGGGCGGCTGGGAGAGCAACTGCTCATTGATCGCTTGATCGTCGAAGCCGAATGAGCGGTACTGATTAACCGCCGCGTTCAACTGTGCCGAGACGAAGAAGCGTTCTAGGCGGACGCGCCGCTCGAACTCGCCCACGGTGATAGTCTCATTGTTGACTTGGGCGACCGCGCGACCGGGAACGACAAATTGATCGATCACGAGCGAGGCGACCAAGAGGACGAGTACAACTGCCGCAATCGCGCCGATGATCAAGACAATCACGCGCTGAAGTTCGGCTTCGCGCTCTGCTTTAGTGTGCGTTTCGCGCATCAACTTCGGCGGGCGGATCGCGGCGCGCCCTGCGCCCGTGCTGGCTGCGGGGGTCGTTGTCCCCTTCGCTCCAGCGGCGGGCTTCGCGCCACTGCCTTTCACGCCTTGCGGTATGGGACGCGGGACGGGGCGGTTCGCTTTTGGAAGCCCTGTGGTCTGGCTTTTCTTCGACATGCCGGGTTCGCTCCCGCGTTAATCGGTGACGGTGACGAAGGGCAGCAGCGCCAAATGACGGGCGCGCTTGATCTCGCGGGCGAGTTCGCGCTGGCAGCGTGAACAGTTGCCCGTTTGACGGCGCGGCTTGATCTTGCCAGTTTCGGTCACAAAGCGTTTGAGCGTATCGATATCTTTGTAGTCGAAGCATCTGCCCGGTGGGCAGTACCGCTGTTGACGCATCCGCCCACGTCCGAAGGGGCGGTCGCCACGATCTCCACGATCCCCGCGATCATCGTCGCGGTCACGATCCCGGTCGCGCTCGCGTTCTTCGCGCGGCGGACGACTGTCCATATCACTCATGGTTGCTGCTCCTGATGGTTTTTACTTGTCCGGTTGCTATTAAAAAGCGTAGTCGCCGCCGTCGTTGCTGTCTTGGTCGATGAAATCGAAATCAGTGTGATGCGGGCGTCGGTCTCCCAGCAGGATCATCTCATTCGCTACCAATTCGGTGCGAAAGTGCTTTTTGCCTGTGTCGTCTTCCCAACCGCGTGTTTGCAAGCGCCCCTCGACGTAAACCTGTTGGTTTTTCGTCAAGTGCGCTTTGCAAATTTCAGCGAGATTGCCCCACGCGACGACGTTAAACCATTCCGTCTCTTCGCGGCGTTCACCCTCAGCGGAGACCCACGTTCGGCTGGTTGCCACGCTGAAGCTCGTGACCGGACGACCGCTCGGCGTGTAGCGCATCTCTGGATCACGCCCCACATAGCCGATGATGATAACCTTGTTCAGCCCGCGTCCCATACCGATTTCACCCCAATGACCGACGGCGACGGGTTCATCACCGATCTGACCGCGTGCCGCTATTCTTCTGTGCTGATCACCAAATGGCGCAGGATGAACGGCGACAGATTCAGATTGCGTTCAATCTCGCGCAGGGCTTTCGGCTCGACGTGGCTTTCCATCAGCACGTAAAAGCCCTCACGCTGCTTTTCGATTTCATAGGCGAGCTTGCGCCGCCCCCAACGGTCAATCTTCTTGACCTGTCCCAAGCCTTCTGCCTCGATCCAGCCGCGCACTTGTTCAACAGTGGCGTTGATCTGGTTCTCGTCAGCGACATCGAGACGCACGATAAAAGTAACCTCATACGGGCGCATCATGAGAAATTCAATTCCCCTTTCCTTGGGATTGCCCTGCGACCCACACGTTCGCAACCGCGCAGAGCGGAAAGCGCAACGGCATAGCGGTACACGGCACGCCGCGTCGCTACGGTGTGTTAACAATCGTCGTGCATCTTACATGACCAACGGCTGTTTGACAATCCTTGAGGGCAGGACTTCCACTTGATGCAGCGCGATCCGCGAGGTCGCCAGCGCCAGCGCAATCGTGAGCCAAAACGCGGTGATCGACCCCTGAAAATCGAGGCGGAAGAAGTAATGATCCGTTGTGCCGTTGACCAACACGGTCAGCAGTGCCGCGTGCGCGCCGATGAACACCGCGCGCAGTTCGACATCATCGCGCACCTGCCGCCACGCCCGCGCCCCATACGCGAACACGCTGATCATCGCCAGTGCGAACAGCCCAACGCCGACCAAGCCGATCTGATTCGCCATAATCAGGTACATGCTGGCGACATCGACATATAAATCCACGTCGGGCGTCCCAGTGAAACCCACGCCCGTGATCGGGTAGCGTTGAATCAGCCGGAGCGCGTCGCCATATTCCCCGATGCGCATCTGCGTCGCCAGATCGCCCGCGACGAACGCATCGAGCAGCCGCGCGATGTACCCTTGCGTCTGGGGCAGCACCAATGCGACGCCAATGGCGACGATCATCAGCGCGAACAGCTTGCGATAGCCCTTGAACGTCGCTATGAACACCAGTCCGACGCCGAACGCCAACATCGCGGCGCGCGAATAGGTGAGGAACAGCGCGCCGCCGATCAGTGCCAAAATCAGCCAGATCAGCGCGCGTGGCAGCAGCGGACGCCGCGCGAACAACTGTGGCGCGGTCAGCGAGGCGCAAATCGCCAGAAAGCCGCCCAGTACGTTGGGATCGACGAACGTCCCAATCGCGCGCTCGTCGTTGAGCGGATTATCTTCGATGTAGCGGATCACGCCGCCGTTGGGGTAGCCGAGCCGCGCGAGCCGAATCAACGTCCGCTCGGCGGTGGCGTCGGGCAGCGCGTAGACCACAAGCGCGATGATCGCTTGCAGCGCCGCCGCAATGATCACGATGCGGACGAGGCGGCGCAAGGCGTCGGGCGTGCGCAGTAGATCGACCAGCACGAAACTTAGACTGATGATCAGCAGTGTTGCTGCGAATTGGCGCAGCGTGGTCGAAGTCGGCGGCGCGATGCGCAGCCCGAACGCGAAGCTGATGATTAGCCATGCGACATACAGCGCAATCGCGGCGTGCGCGGGCGTTAAGCGCAGAAATTCGCGCCGCGCGGAAGTCGCCCATTGCAGCGCGTAGACGAACAAGAACGCGCCCGCCGCGCCGTCGATCAGCGTGGGTGTGAAGCCGATGCGAAATGGGAACGTGCCGAACGGCAGAAACGCCAAGACGCCGATAATCGCGTACAGTGCCACGTTCACATTGGTGATGACGTACAGCCCGACGAGCGCGCCCCCGACCGCGCCGACGGCGATCACTGGATCGAAGATGCCCGCCAACAAGCCAAGCGTGCCGCCCACGACGCCGAGCGTTAGCCCGATGAGGATGGCGTAGAGACGGCGGTCAAGCCCCGCGATCCACGTTTGGAGCGGATTGATCGTAACCATGCGAAGCCTCCGAAGCCGATTAGCGCGATGCTGGTGATGATACTCACGATTCCGCCGATGCGAACCGAAAGCGGATCGAAGCTGAAGCGAATCGCCCAAGCGCCCGCCGGGACAACGATGGCGGACAGCCCCCCATACGCGCGCACAATGTCGAGCGCGTGTCCGTCCAATTCCGCGCGCCAGCCCGGATGATGGGGGAGGGCGACGGATAAGATTGCAGCGGCTGATGATGCTCCGCGCACCGTGAACGACTCCGGTGTGAAGTCGAACACCTCCGCCGGAATGGAATCGCTGTCGGTCAGTGTTACAGCGATGGGGGCATTCAGAATCAGCGTCCCGCGCGCGTCGAAATTTGGATCACGCAGCAGCGCGTAAGCGTGATCGTCGTTTTCTGCCACCAGCGCGCGATTTAGGATCAGCGCGAATGGACGCGGATCGTCCAAGCGATGCAGATTGATCGCGCCGTAAGCATCCGTCCCCGTCCCGACGATTTGTGACGGAAGCGGCAGTTCTGCCCAATCAGTGAACACATAGCGGACGGCGAACAATTCCCATGATATCGGATCGGGCATGTCGCCCTCAATCAGCGCGTATGCGCCCGACAGCCACAGCGGACTGATGCCGTGAATGTCCGCGATGCCGTACAGACTGCCGTAATTTGCCAGCACGCCGCGCGCGCCATCGACGCGGAAGGGCGTGTCCGTGTCCGCGCGGACTTGCGCGATCAGCGGCGGCGGTGTCATGGAAAGCTGCTGATCGGGCGGGCGCGCGTCGTAATTACTGGCAGCGTTCAGGTTGATGGTGAACAATTCGACGGCGATCACAAGGGGAATGATCCAAAACACGATCCTGCGTTGTTCGCGTACCATCAAAGTTGGAAGGAGCAAATAAACGGCGCTGACCATCACTGTGCCGAACGCGATCCGCCCGATGATCGGGTTGTACCCCGTCGAATTGCCGATCCACAGCGCGAAAATCAGCGCCGCGAACGCGAATGTCGCCCCAAACACCCGATTCAGCGCGTTGCGCGTGCGCAAGGCGAAGGCATATTCGCGCATCGGATCGCGCGTCGCCACGTATGCCGCGCCCATGCCCGCGAGGACGGCGAGGCTGTTGGCGACCAGATACGCGCCGCGTTCTTGTCCACGAAAGTAGCGCAAGCCGGGCAGAAGGTTGTAGAGCAGCGGATACAGCGCCGCGTTCGCGCCAAAGCTCCACACCAGCGCCACCAGCGCGACGCCGCCCCAAAACCACGCTTTGCGCCGAGCAACCGCGATGATCGCCAGCACCAGCGCCATGAAGCCGACATACAGCGGCGAAAACAAGCTGACGATGCCCGGAAAGATGAACTGCGCCACATCTTGGATCGGGAAGCCGTTGCTTTTCGCGTCGTAGCCGAAGCCCGCGCGTGTTGTCAGCGCCAGATATTCGATGCCGGGCAGCAGTTGTATCGCAGCCAGTCCCGCGCCAATCAGCCCGAACGCTGCCGCACCAGCGACGAATGCGATCCATGACCAGCGGCGCGCGTAGACACGGTACGCCCAATAGGCGATGAGAAAGATCGTCAGCAGATAGCTGGTTTGTGGATGCCCCGCCAACCATGACAGTCCAACCGCTAATCCGGTCAATGCCAGCCAACCGGGACGGAAGCGTTCGCCGTCCGATGCGCTGTGCAGACCCAACGCCGCCAACGGCAGCCAGATTCCCGCCTCCAAGAGCGCCAATTGCAGCGGCGGATAGCCGGACAGGAATCCGCCATAGCCACCAACCACCGCCGCCACCAATCCGCCGAGTTCCGCCGCCGCCTCGCGTCGCAAGATGGTGCGCACGAACGCATATAACATCAGCGTGTAAGCCAGAACATGCGCCGTCATTTCGAGTTCGAGCGTATGGTAGCTGAAGCCGCCCGAAATCCGCGCGAATGCCAGTGTGATCAGGCGCAGGGGGTAGAAGACTGCCGCTTGCGTGTCCGCGATGAAGGGCAAGCCACCGTTGTTGTACGGATTCCACAGCGGGATGTCGCCGTCCGCGAAGCGTTCGTACTGATACGCGGCGAAGGCGACGAACTGCCCAGAGAAATCGCCCTGTTTGAGCGACGCCTGATCCGCCGCGATGGGGGTGAACAGCCGCCAGAAGAACAGCAGCCACAGCCCGATCAGCGCGGTGACGGCGGCGAGATCGCGGCGTGTCATGGCGCTTCTCCCGCCGCTGGCATGACACGGACGCGGTTCAAATAGGCGTAATCATTCGCCACGCCGCCATCCGGCGTCACGACGCGCAGTCGCTCGAATCCGGCATCTGTCTGCACGTACAAGCCGATTTCGACCTCGTAGATGCTCGGCGGCGCGTCGGGATTGACGTTCAGCGTGTGCGTATCGGCGACAATTTCATCTGGCGTCCATGCCGTCGTCGGGCGCGTCCACGCGGCAGGCTGCGCGTCCGATCCCGCGTGGATCGTCAGCGTTGCCGGATCGATGATGTGGACGAACACGACGTAATCGCGCGTTAATGCGCGCAAGCCGCGCCAATACAGCGTGATATCGGTCGCTTCGCCCGCGTTCGGGCTGAGATCGGTCATCTCGTAGCCGACCAGTTCGATCTCGTCCCCGAAGTTGATCGAGAGCGGGTTGGGAACGCCGAGATCGTTGGGCGGCGATTCGAGCTGCACCGTTCCCATGAACCAACGCTGTGATGGTTCTTGCTCGAAAACGGAAAATCGTTCGCCCGTCGGGAGAAAATACCACCCGATTTCGACGGACAATGTTTGGGGCGCATAGGCATTATCTGGTACTTTGATAGCGATTTCGTCCGTCCAAAACGTATCGACAGCCAAATCAGACAGCGCAAGGCTTCCGTTACCCGGATAAATATCGCGCTGTGCGACGATCACATCGTCTGCGCTGACCAGATGAACGAAGAAACTCCAATCGCGCGAAAAACGTTCCTCGATGCGCCATGATGCGAGGATATTGACATAATTTCCCGGTTGTACGGTGTCGGTTTGAACAACCAATGCACTTGGATTGATGCTGCCGCCATCTGGTGCATTGACGCTTGGATTTACTCCACCTATCGCGTGAAGCGTGAAATCAGTTTGATATGCGGGTGCGATCACCGTGAACGGCACAACCGCCGCCACTACCGCCAAACCGCCGCCCGCGCCGCCCACAATGAACGCCCGCAACCGTTTCGGCGTCCACCACGTCAGCCCCACGGCGAACCACACGCAGATCGATGAGAGTGCGCCGAAAATCAGCCGCCCCTGTGATGCTTGCGTTTCGGTCGTCCAGCGCAGATACGACACGAACGAAATGGCGATCCATGCCAGCGTGACCAGCGCAGGCAGCCAGCGCGCACTATGCCATTCGCGCCGGAGCAACGTTTTGAGCAGGAACACGAGCGCGCTCAGGAGCGCCAATGCGCCGACGATATTTAGGATGAGATATAGCATCGCGGGCATCGGCACGTTCATCCCGCCGAAAAAGCCCCAAAATCCGCGCGTGAAGCTCTCGCGCTCCGCCCAAAGTTGTGCCAGCGGCGCGCTTCGCCGTCCGACGATATCGAGAAAGATGTTGAGTCCGGTCGGATCGCCGTACAACTGCATGTTGCGGACGTACCACCATCCAGCTATCGCTATCGTGAGTGCGCCGGATACCAATCCCCCGACGAGCAACGGACGCGGATCGCGCCGTCGGATCGAGACGACCAGATACGCCAGCGCCACGAGCGGGAGCAGAAAGCCGATGTTCAGCTTTGCCAGCAAGCCCAAGCCCGCCACCACGCCGATCACGACCTGATCGCGCAGCGTTGGCGCGCGTTCGCGCTTGAGCAGCAGCACGATCAGCAGCGTCAGCAGGTTGCCGAGCAAATTGGACAGATTGTCGTTGTTGACCGAGCCGGAAATGAACAGGAACATCGGCAGAAACGCATTGATCGCCGTTGCGCCGAGAATCGCAGCGGGGCGTTCGGGGAACAGTTGCAGCGCAAGGCAGTAGGTGACGATCACCGTTCCCAAGCCGAGTATAACCGAGAACAGTCGCGCGACGTGGACAGCGAGAACGGTTCCGCGATACGGGAACGCCTCCGCATCGCTGCGATGCACGATCATGTTGATGTTGCCGTCGGGGGGGATCGTGCCGATATCGGCGTGTGGGTTGATGCGCCGGATGTAGTCCAGATCGGAGGTGTCAATCCCGCGCGTGATCAGCGCCGCCAGCAGATAGTAGAGCGGGGGTTGGCTGCCTTCTTGCCGCCACGCCGTTGTTACTGTGGGGTCTTGTACGGGCAGCGCGAAATTATTGTCCGCGATGAACTTGACCATCGGATAATGCCAAAGTTCGTCGGACGCATCCAAAATCGGCGTGACGACGCTGTAAACGCCCGCGAGGACAAGGTACGCGGCGCAAATCAGCATCAATGCGCGGCGCATCAACGCGGCTGCTCCAAGACGCGCGCGAAGGCTGTGACGGTCTCGCGCGCGATACGTTGCCATGCGAACTGCGGCGCAAGCTGCGCTGCGAACCGGCGCAAATCTGCGCGCAATTGTACGTCCCCGTACAGCCCGCGCAGCGCCTCCGTAAATCCGTGTACATCGCCCGGCGGCGCGAAGATCATGACGTGTTCACTGGTAAATTCCGGGATCGGGACGCGCGGCGTGGTCGTCAGAATCGCCGCGCCATGCTGAATCGCCGCCATCAGCGTGCCGCGCCGGAAGGATGCGCCATCTGTGAACGGCAGCGCCACGATATCGGCGGCGCGCAAATGCGCAGCAACGGCGGCATCATCGAGGTAGCCCGTCTGCGTGATGTGCGGGCGGAGTTCAAGTTGATCGATCAGCGTTTCAATATCCTTCGTGTAGTCAATATTCGACTCATCACTGCTGCCAGCGCCAGCGCCGATCATGATCAGGTGGATGGATAACCCCTCAGCGCGGAGCATTTTCAAGCTGTGCAGCAGGATTTCGATCCCCTTGCTGCGATTGATCAGCCCGAAATATGCGACCAAACAGCTATCGACTGCGACACCAACGCGCCACGCCAGCGGATCGAAGTCATCTAGCACTTTTCCATCAATATTGCTCCCAATCGGGATCATCGTGCAATGGGCTAGGAGAGGGCGCAGCGCCTCCAGCGCGATCTGATCCTCATGATTGGTCACAATCACCCCCGCTGACGCGCGCGCCAAGCGCCGCACAATCCAAGCGCGCACGCGCCCCGCCTTCGGGAACAAGTATGGATAGCGCAAGTCGTGAAACGTTGTCACGACCGGATAGGGGCGCAGCAGTTCTGGCGCGAAATGGATGTACGGTGACATCGCATACGCCGCGGTCTGATATTGGAGACTGATGATATCGAGTCGGTGGGCGCGCGCCCATGTTTTCGCACGGCGCACGCTGCCGATATCCCACCGCGAAACCGCCGCTTCGAGTGGAATCTCATCCAGCGGCGCGGCGCGCTGGTTGCCGTATATGAACACAGCATGTCCAAGATCGCGAACGTGGCGCGCGAGCAAGTGCGAATACGCTCCAACGCCGCCGCGCATCGGTGGGTATTCGCCCGTTATAAAGCCGATGCGCATTACGTGAGCCGCAAGCCCGAACGCAGCACTTGCCAGTACGCGCGGATGCGTTCTTGGCGCAGGGCGCGCTTGTGTCCGAGCAGGCTTTTGGCGCTCTCTTGCCCAATCTGGACGAAATACGATGCCAGTAAGAACCAGCGCAGCGATTGAGCGGCGAGTCGCCCGTGATGTTTGCGAAAATAACGGAGTTTGCTCTGCTGAAAATAGATTTGCCGCCGCGCGGCGACTTGTTCGCTGCTCTTGCCGCCATGATGGACGATGTGCGCATCCCCGACGAACCATACGCGCCAACCCGCATCTTTCGCGCGCCGACACCAGTCCATTTCTTCGGAGTACATCATGTAGCCTTCATCGAGTCCGCCAATTTGCACATAGACTTCACGCCGCGCCAGCAGCGCCGATCCCTGCACCCAATCGACTTCGATGGTCGATGAGTTTGGCGCATCATTCACATAGTAACGATCCAACACGCGGCGCGGCGCGTACCCTTGCAGCCATGTACTCTCGAAAACCCCCGTCGCCAGCGTCGGAAAGCGGCGGCGCGTGGATTGGTACGATCCATCCGTATTGAGCGTGTGCGCGCCGACGATGCCTACATCGGGATGCGCGTCCACGAACGCGAGCAAACGCACAAGCGCATTTTCGATAATTTCGGTGTCGGGATTCAACAGTAAGATACAGCGTCCCCACGCCGCCGCCATGCCGATATTGCAGCCGCGCGTGAAGCCGACATTCTCCGTTTGGGCGAGGACGCGCACCCGTGGAAAATCGGCGCGCATCATCGCTGCCGAGTTGTCGTTGCTGGCAGAGTCGACGACGATGATTTCCGCCGTTGGGCTATTTGCGCTATCGGCGTCGTCGGTCACGATCTGGATCGCGCCGTTGTCGATGCTGCGCAAGCACGTTGCCAGCAAATCCGCCACGTTCCAACTAACGATCACGATGGATAAATCGATCATGCTGCCCTCCAACACAAGATTTTACCAAAAGTTTTCAAAAGACGGCGATTCTCGCAAACTTTAGTTACATCTGAGTGCCATGATGACAGCATCGAGTTCAAACAGGAGCAGTAAACATGAACGCAAAGAAAATCTTGGTTGGGGTGGCGTTGGTCGGTGTGATTGGTGTGGGCGCAGTCAGCGCACAGGGTGGACAACCGGGCAATCCGGGTCGTCCAGGTGGACGCGGCGAACGTGGTGGCGCACTCCGCGATGTAGTCGGGATTGTCGTCGAATCGACGGGGTTGGACGCCGCTGGACTGCGTGAACAGCTTCAAGCGGGCGGCACGCTGGCGGACGCGATTATCGCCAACGGCGGCGACGTGGCGACCGTCACGGCGGACGCAATTGCAGCCATCACGACGCGCGTCAACGAAGCCGTCACCAACGGTAATCTCACGCAGGAACGCGCCGATGAAATGCTGGCGACGCTCGAAACCCGTATCACCGAAATCCTGAATGGCGAAGGCGATTTCGGCGGGATGCTGCGGGATCGCGGTATTCATGGGCGCGGCGACGAACGGGCGCTGATTGAAGCGGTGATCGAGGCAACCGGATTGACACGCGGCACCGTGATGGGGCAGTTGATCGACGGCGCAACGCTGGGTGACATCATCACGACCAACGGCGGCAATGTGGACGCGGTGATTGCGGCGGCGCTGGCAACGGCGACTGAGCGCGTCAATGAGCAAGTGACGAGCGGGCGCATCACGCAAGAACAGGCGGATGAAGTCTTGGCGCGCTTGAACGAGTTCTACAGCAACGCGATGGACGGGACAATCCTCCCGAATCGGGGTGGCGAAGGACGCGGACAGGTCTAAGGACTGAAGATCGAGTCAGTCAAACCGTTGAGTGCACTCGAAACTCGGATACGACGAAACGCGGCACGGTGAACACTTTCCATCGTGCCGCGTTTTCGATTCTAAGCGGGCAGCGCGAACAAGCGGATCGCGTTCGCTGTCGTCGCGTCTGCCAGCACCGCCAGTGGGATTTGGCACAGCGTAGCGAGGCGTTCCGCGACGAGCGCTACGTATGCCGGTTCGTTGCGCTGACCACGATGCGGCGTTGGCGTCAGAAAGGGCGCGTCCGTCTCGATGAGGATGCGATCCAGCGGGACGCGCGCGGCGATCTGGCGCAAATTGTCGGCGTTCTTGTACGTGATGGGACCCGTGAAGCCGAGATAGAACCCGCATTCCAACGCACGTGCCGCAATCGCCATCGATGCGGAGAACGAATGTAATACGCCGGGACGTGCGCGCAGTTCCGGCGGCAGATCGCGCGTCCACGCCTCCAAAATGGCGATTACATCGTCGCTCGCGTCGCGGTTGTGGATGATCACGGGCAAGCGCCGTTCAGCGGCAAGCGCCAACTGTGCCTCGAAGGCGCGGCGCTGCGCCTCTTTCGGGCTGGTGTCCCAGTGATAATCCAAGCCGATCTCGCCAATTGCTACGATGCCCGGCTGAACTGCCAATGCCGCGATCTGATCGACGGCGCGGCGCGTCGTCTCTTCATCGATACAGCCCGCGGTATCGTTCGGGTGAATCCCCGCTGCCGCGTAGATACCCGATTCGCGCGCCGCCAATGCCAACGCTTGTTCAGTCGTCTCGGCGTCCACTGCCGGAATGATGATGCGCGTCACGCCCGCCAAGCGCGCGCGTTCCAACACCGCGTCGCGGTCAGTGTCGAAGCCGTCAAAATTCAGATGGCAGTGGGTATCAATCAACGCGACGCTCATAGACCGTGTTCCGCTTTCAACTGTTGGATATCGGCTTTGACCATCATTTCGATCATCTGCTCAAATGTGACGGTCGGCTCCCAACCAAGTTTTTCTTTCGCTTTGCTCGGATCGCCGATCAAGAGATCGACTTCGGCGGGGCGCATGAATTTCGGGTCTTGGATGGCATATTTTTGCCAGTCGAGATCGACGCATTGGAACGCGACTTCGAGCAAACGCTGGACAGAATGCGTCTTGCCCGTCGCTACAACGTAATCATCCGGCGTAGCCTGCTGCAACATCAGCCACATCGCGCGCACATAATCGCCCGCATAACCCCAATCGCGCTGGGCGTCGAGGCTGCCGATCCGCAGTTCCTTCGCCAAGCCGAGACTGATTTTCGCGGCGACGTAGGTGACTTTGTGCGTGACAAATTCGATACCGCGTCGGGGACTCTCGTGGTTGAATAGTATTCCACTGGTAGCGTGTAAATCATAACTCTCGCGGTAATTGACCGTGATCCAATGCCCATAGACCTTCGCCACCCCGTATGGGCTGCGGGGATAGAACGGCGTATTTTCGGTCTGCGGCACTTCTTGGACTTTGCCGAACATCTCGCTGCTCGATGCCTGATAGAAGCGGATGGTCGGATCGACGGCGCGGAGCGCGTCCAACATGCGGGTGACGCCAATCGCCGTGATATCGCCGGTCAGTACAGGTTGTACCCACGATGTGGGAACGAAACTTTGCGCGGCGAGATTGTAAACCTCCTGCGGCTGACTCTCGCGTAAGGCGTAGATTAAGCTGGTCAAGTCCGCCAGATCGCCGGGAATGAACGTGATGCGATCCTGAATGTGCTTGATGCGCTCGTAATTGATATGGCTCGTGCGCCGGACAAGTCCGTACACATCGTAGCCTTGATCGAGCAGCAGTTCCGCCAAATACGAACCATCCTGCCCGGTGATTCCCGTGATCAGTGCGCGTTTGTTTGTCATGATGTTCTCCAAAAGGGTAGCGGAGCGCCGTCTGTGACGGCGCTCCTGAGTGGATGTTTAGGGTGCAGCGGTTGGCGTGACGAGCGCGGCTTCTTCCGGCGAGAGCGTCCCCGTCGGTGTCGGCGTGTTGAGGATGATCGGCACATTGGTGGCTTCAAACGTGACACCGTTGCGCGTCAAGAATAGATATGACGCCGATACCCAACCGTCGATGCCCTCGAACGAGACGTAGAGCCATTCGCCCGTCTCCGTCTGTCCGCTGATGACCAACTGCGCGCCCGCCGGAATCAGCGACAGCGATTCGGCGCTCACGTTCGGGCGGCGACGCAGATGCAGATTTGCGCCTGGATTGAGAATGACCTCACCGATAATCGCATCGCGGATCGCGGCGACGGTGGGCGCGACGGGCGGCGCAATCCCGCCTGCGAAGGTGCTGCCGCGTTCATCTTCCGAGAAGATCGGCAGCAAGTTGCGCGATTCAAGCGTCTCGACGGTGATTGGCGCGCTGTTGAGTGCAAAGGTCACAAATTCGGTGCTAACCCACCCGCGCACGCCGCCGCCCGTGGCATCAGCGTAGCGGACGAATACCCAATCCTTCGTGCTGTTGATGCCCAAGACTTCGAGCGTCGTCGCCGTGCCGACTAATGCCAACGATTCGCCGTCGGCGGCAGGCGTGCGGCGGATATGCACGTTGACGCCCGCGCTGAGATTACCAACCACGACGGAAATCAGATTTTGCGTGGCGGACGGCGGCTGTACGGAGGTATTGTTCGCCGTGCCAGCGCGGTTGCGCGGGATCATCGGCAAATTGCGCAGTGGTTCGCGGCGTCCTTGTGCGTTGATCACATCGAGATACAGGGCGTTGACCCAAGCGTTGATCGTGCCGCCGTCGGGCGTATCGTAGACGACGAACAACCATGTTAATGCGGCGTCCAAATCCTCGCCTTCAGCCAAGAGCGACGCCGGATCAATGAATGGCGTGATGGTTGGCGTCAATTCGGGGATGGTGGGATCGAGGGTGGGCGTCGGCGTCGAACCGGGAATTGGAGCAGGTTCGCCTTCGCGTCCTAGAACCGTCAAGGCGACGTTGGCGGGCGCGAGACCAAGCGAAAACGCCTCGCGGCTTGGATACTGACGAAGCTGCAAGTTTGCGTCCGGATTGACGACCACGCGCGCAATGATGCCCGCCGTCGGCGCAATCGTCGGCGCGATCACGACAGGTGAAGTAGGGGTAGCGACGACCACGACTTCCGAACTGACATCCGTTGTCGGTGTGGCGGTCACGATGATCACGCCGGGCTGTGTGGGCGGCACGACGACCACTTCGGGCGTCGCCGTAATCGCGGCAGCGACAGTTGGCGCAATCACGACGGTCGTATCGCTAGGGGCGCTGGCGATCCCGCTCATCAATCCAACCGGATCGAGGAAGATAACGGATGGCGCGTCGCCTTCGACCACCAAAATTGTATAGACGACGCCGCCGGGAATCCCGCCTGCTGGAGCGAGGCTGTCGGCAAGCGTGCCATCGGGTCGCGTGATATTGACGGTGAGCGCGGCATCTTCCGCTGGGACGACGCCCGCGCCGTTTTCGCCCGGCTCGACGCCGGCAATCACGGTCAAATCATCGTCAAGTGTGACTGACACGCTTCCTTCGGTCAGCGCGTTGATGGCGCTGACAATCGATGTATCTGCGCTGAGTGCCGATAAATCATCCGCCACAACGCGCAGTTCTGGCGCATCTGCTGTGCCAACGACGGCGGCAGTCACATAGTCATCGCGCGTTACATCGAGCGTCCCGGACAGCAACTCGGCTTCGCCCGCGCGCACCGAGACGGTGAAACTGCCCGTTGGCAACGCGATGTAGTCGGTGGCGCGCCCTTCCGACAGCGACGGCGCGACGATTTGATCGCTGATCACAATATCGACGGCGGGCGCGCCGGGAATGCCGTGCGCGAAGCGGACATAGCCGCTGGCGATTTCCGGTTCCGTCGGCTGTGTCAGCGTCAGAATCGCGGGCGTCGCGGGCGTGCCGTAAATGACAAAAATGTACGAGGTGCCGCTGTTCAAGCTGAACGGCGCGGCAGGAATGAGCGCCACCTCAATCGTGCCGCCTGCGGGCGTAATCGCAAATTCGTAGGCGGCGGCGGGAACGTCAATCGTGCCGAACGGCTGCCCATATTGCAGACTGGGGATCACGATTCGTCCGTCACTCAGGATCATATCCACCGCGTCCGCGCCCGCAATAGCATGGATGGCGGTCAGCCGCGTTTTGCCAAGCGGCAGCGGACGCAGATTGTCCGTGTAAACGGCGAATGTCAGCGGATCGGTCGAGCCAGCGACCAGGGTGGTGGCGCTGTCGGCTTCGACGACCAGCGGTTGCATGAACAGCGCCGTTGTGACGCCAGCTTGGGTGACTGTGATCTGCTGCTCACCCGACGGCACGCGAATATAAGGCGATGCGCTGCCGTAGTTCAACTGGCGCACCGAAAGCTGTCCATCGATGTAGATATCGACTGACGCCGCGCCCGGAATGACATGTACGAAGCGGAGCTGGGCGTCGCCCGCCTGTCCCGCCGCCGTCAAGGCGCTGAACGCCATCACGAGGATGAGCGCCGCGCCGATGAAATGGAAGCGAAATCGTTTCATCTCTTAACCTTCCTTAATTGGTCAGACGCTAACGGGACAAGCCGACGCATTGTAAGTGCTGGCTATGTACCTTCGCGCCACTCGTTCAGATATGCGAATTGGGTGGACGTCAGCGTGTCGATCTGCACGCCCATCGCCTCCAGCTTCAGCCGCGCGATCTCGCGGTCGATTTCGTCAGGGATGGTGTAAACATTCGGCTGGAAAGACTTGATGTTTTTCAGCAGATATTCGGCGGCGAGCGCCTGATTGGCAAAGCTCATATCCATCACACTGGCGGGGTGTCCTTCTGCCGCCGCGAGATTGATCAAGCGTCCTTCGCCCAACACATACAGCGACTTGCCATCAACGCGATATTCTTCTACGAATGGGCGGACGAGCTTGGGATCGCCCCCGCTCATCTTGTGCAGTGCCTTGAGGTTGATTTCGACGTTGAAATGCCCGCTGTTGCACATGATCGCGCCCGATTTCATCTTGGCGAAATGCTGTTCGTCCAGAACGTTGATATCGCCCGTCGCCGTCACGAAAATATCGCCAACTGCCGCTGCCTCGTTCATCGTCATGACGCGGAAACCGTCCATGAGCGCCTCAAGCGCGCGCAGCGGGTCAATCTCGGTAACGATCACGTTCGCGCCCAGTCCACGCGCGCGATCCGCGATGCCGCGACTGCACCAGCCGTAGCCCGCAACCACAAAATGCCGTCCCGCGAGCAGGATGTTGGTGGCGCGGATGATACCATCGATGGTGCTTTGCCCAGTGCCGTAGCGATTGTCGAACATATGCTTGGTGTTGCTGTCGTTGACCGCGATCACGGGGAACGCGAGTTCGCCCTCTTTCGCCATCGCGCGCAACCGGATCACGCCCGTGGTCGTTTCTTCCGTGCCGCCGATGATCGTCTCGATCAATTCACGGCGCGACTTGTGGATCGTGCTGACCAGATCGCAGCCGTCATCCATCGTGATATGCGGCTGATGATCGAGCGCAGCGGTCAGATGTTGATAGTAGGTGGCGTCGTCCTCGCCCTTGATGGCGTAGACGGGGATTTCGTAGTGCGACACCAGCGACGCAGCGACATCATCCTGTGTCGACAGCGGATTTGACGCTGCCAGCACGATATCCGCGCCGCCGACTTGCAGCGTGTGCATCAGGTTCGCGGTCTCGGTCGTGACGTGCAAACACGCCGCGACGCGCATCCCTGCCAACGGTTTTTCACGCTCGAAACGCTCACGAATCGCGCGCAGGACCGGCATTTCACGCTCTGCCCACTCGATGCGGTAACGTCCACCCACTGCTTGATCGAGACTTTTCACATCATGTTCGACGGTCATTCAGACTCCTCTGTCAATCGCTATGGTATTTCGGTATGTCGAAAACGGGGTCATTCTAGCACAACTGCAATTGCATATAGAACCGTATGATTTAGACGATCCCCCTACGCACGCGCTTGCAGCACGTCGAGTCGCCCACCATCATCGAAGTGCGTGCGGAAACGCGCGATAAATTCTGGCAGCGTGAATGTATGACTCTGGGTGCCAACGTGTTCCAGCGCATATGTCGCGCACAGCGCGCCCAGTTCCGCCGACAGCTTGAGCGGATAAGCGCACAAAATGCCCGTGACGAAGCCGGCGCGGAAGGCGTCGCCCACGCCCGTTGGATCGGTGATCGACGCCGGCGGAAAGACATCGATTTCGAGCTTGTCGCCGTTTGTGTAGATGTGCGATCCGCGTTCGCCCTGCGTGATCACCAACACCTCCACACGCGCGCGCATCGCGTCGATGCTCAAGCCCGTCTTTTTACTGATGATTTCGGCTTCGTAGGCGTTGACCGTCATGGCATACGCGCCGTCCATGCCCGCCATCAATTCGTCGCCGGATAAGCGCGGCACTTGCTGGCTCGGATCATAGACATAGCGAATGCCGCGCGTTTTGCATTCTGCCGCCAGTTGATTCATCGCGCCCGGATGATTCGGCGCGATCACGACAATATCTGGCAGGTGCGGCGTCACGTCGGCAAGTGCGTAGTTGCGCGCATATGCCATCGCGCCGCCGTAGAACGACGCAATTTGGTTGTTTTCGGTGTCGGTCGTGACAAAAAATGACGAGGTGAACACTTCCTCGATCTGTTGTACGAGCGTCGTATCGACACCCGCGCTCTCTAACCAGTTGCGATAATCGCCAAAATCGCGCCCGACCGTGCCAAACACTTTGGGACGCAAGCCGAGTAAACCCATCGTGTACGAAATGTTGGCGGCGTTGCCGCCCCAATGCTTGCTCATGTCGTCCACGAGAAAGCTGACGCTCAAACGGTGAAGCTGATCACCGATGATGTGTTCGGTGAATTTGCCGGGAAAGCGCATCAGGTAGTCGTATGCGATACTTCCCGTTACAATGATATTGTCCATGTTGGATGCCTTGCATGATAAGGTCGGCATTACGGCGGGCAGTATATCACAAAAGATTTCGGCGTTCGATGATGCGCATGAGTAGGACGACATGACGGTTTTCGATCAGCAGCGGTTGACGAACGAAAAACTACGCCTCGATATCGATGGGTTGCGGCGCGGCATTTACAGCGACAAGTATTTCGAGAATGTCGCCCGCGTGCTGGAATCGGCGCGCACGGCGGGGGATATCTACGCCGGAAAAGCGCCGCGTCCGTTAGACACTGACCTGAGCGGCGTTCCGATTGGCGATCTGCGCGTCGAAGCACAAGTTTTCACACGCCGCAAACCGCGCGCGCTTGCTGCTGGGGTCGATGTGGCGTTGGCGCTGCTGCGCCATGCGGCGGGCTACTTCGATGGCGATTCGTTCATCGAAACCTATCAATCGCTGGAAGTCGAAGCTGTCGAAGATGGCGTTTGGCTCGATTACGATGGGCAGCCGGACAACGTGCGCCCGGTGCTGAAAATTCGCGGACGCTATAGCGATTTCGCGCTGTTGGAGACGCCCATCCTCGGCTATCTGACGCACGCCAGCCGCGTGGCGACAAATGTCTACAGTGTCTTGGAAGTCGTTAACAGCAAGCCGATCTTGTTCTTTCCGGCGCGTTTCGACCTGCCCGCCGTGCAAGCGGTCGATGGCTATGCCTACTGGCTGGCGCTTCAGCGGTACAACGCGGATACGGGCAGCCAGATGCAACCCGCCGTCAGCACGGACGCCCAAGCGGAATGGTGGGGTGGGCTTGGCGGCGGCACTGTGCCGCATTCGCTCATCGCGGCGTATTTGGGCGATACTGCCGAAGCGATGGTCGCATTCGCGCGCTATCGTCCATTCGGTATCCCGCGCATCGCGCTGGTGGACTTCAACAATGATACAGTAGGTGACTCGCTCCAGACGTTAGCAGCATTTTGGACGCAGTATCGGGCGGCACTCGAACGCGGCGACGCCGAGACACAGCGGCGCTTCGTGTTGGATGGGGTGCGCATCGATACCAGTCCAAGCGTCCGCGATGTGTCGTTGGGGGAGGGCGATCCCTATGGCATCAGCCCGACGCTGATTCGCGGAGTGCGCGCGGCGCTGGATCGTGCGTGGGAAGCGTGGGCTGTGCCGCCATCGTTGGAAGAAACTGCGCGGGCATACTGCGCCAATGTCAAGATTGTGGCAACGGGCGGATTCGACCGTGCGCGCATCGAACAATATGAGGCAGAGCGCGTTCCCGTCGATATTTACGGTGTTGGCTCGTCGCTCTTGCGCAATGATTCGACCACTGGCACGGATTTCACAATGGATGTCGTGCGCGTCGAGATCGATGGACGCTGGCACGATGTCGCCAAAGTCGGGCGGCGTCCCAACGATAACCCGGACTTAAGCATAGTAGACTTGGGCGCGCTCTAGAAGAAAAATTCACCGCAGAGGACGCAGAGAGCGCAGAGAAAAGAGTGAGCATGAGCGATCAGCCGTCGGGCAAAAAACGCGAACCCCAATTAGTGACTGGACGCGCTGGCACGCGCCTGTATTCGCTGGCGGCGCTGCGCGAACGGATACAAGATGCGTTTACGGCGGAACATGGCGACGATTCCCCCGCGCTGCATGATGCCGATACGCCGAGCAAACGGCTCAAGCTGCTGTTGGATGTGACCAATTATGTTTTGGCGGTCGAGTCGGTGCAGATTACGAACGAAGACAAGGCAGCGCTGATCGAGCGCATCTACGCCGATTTGTTCGGCTACGGACCCCTCGACAAACTGTTGTTGGACGAACGCATCACGACGATTGCGCTGTTGGGCGCGAGTCATGCCGCTGTGCGCTATGGTCATGGCGAACTCGTCACCCTCGATCTGCTGTTCGAGGACGAGGCGCACTTGCGCCGTACATTGGGGCGTTTGTTCGTGGATGCGCGCGCTTTATGGAGCGAAGATACGCCGATTATCGAAGCGGGCATCATGATCGGGGAACGTCCAATCAGCCTCAGCGTGGTCGCGCCGCCGATTTCGCCCTTCATCAACGCCGATATCCGGCTGCACCCCAAGCACGCGCCCTCGCTCGATGATTTGGTGTCCGAAGGATGGATGGTGCCGGAGACCGCTGACTTACTGCGCAAATTGGCGGCATCGAAGCACGGTTTTGTGATCGTTGGAGAGGTGGAGTCGGGCAAGACGACGCTGCTCAACGCGCTCTTGCCGCTGCTGCCCGCGCCGGAAACGGTGGTCACGGTCGAGCGCGCGGGCGAACTGCGCGTTCCGTCGGGGATGAAGCAGCTTAAGGCGCTGTGGGGATGGGACGATCAACTGCCGTTCACGTTTGGCGAACAAATCAGCGTGGCGTTGGGCGGCGATCCGGGCTGCATCGTCTTGGATGAGGTGCGCGCTGATGAGCCGCTGACGATTGCGCCATTGTTGGAGAGCGATATCGCCCCGCGTCAAATCTGGAACGTGCGCGGCGTGCCAGACTCGAAACGCTTGCAAAGCGCGATGGGGATGTTGGCGCGGCGTGCCGGCTTTGGCATGGGCGAACGCCTTGTCCATGCGATATACGAGCGGCTGCCGTTCGTGGTGACGGTCGCGCGCATCCAAGAACGCTTGCGCGTGTTCAGTATCGCGGAATGGCAGTCGCGCATCGACACCGATTATCCTGACTACGTGTTGCTGCGGCGCTATCAGGACGGCGCGGCACGCCCGACGGAGGCGACGTCGGCGCGCTGGCTGGATTGAATGCCCAATTTTTGGGGGGATAAATCAGAAACTTGTTTCCACAACGCTCGTAAATGTTCATGACAGCAATTATCAGGAGAATGAGTGCCATGAGCATGAAAAAAACGCTTGCCGAACTCGAAGCGGGCGGACTGAAGTGGGTCACGCCGAGCATGTGGAAGTCCGAACAAGAACTTCGCACCGCGTCCGGCGAGGTGATCGCGCGGATTCATCGTCCGAAAACGTGGAATTATTCGTAACTACTCAGCCATCGCGGTATCTTCACTGGGTTATGACCCTATATAAGCCTTAGATGTCCATAAAGAACTTCGTGGCACGAAGATCACGACCAAAATCCACTACAAAGTGGTCTATTGTCAACCGTTATGAGCCAAAAAGTCGTGATGGCTGAGTAGTTACAATTATTCATTGTTCGAGGTAGACGCGCCCGGCAACCGTTGGACGTTTGAACGCAAAGGCATATTTCGGCAGCGCATCGAAATTCGGTCCGTGGGGACGGGCGGTGAACCTGCGATTTTTCACTATCAGAGCGCGGGCGGGCGGCTGGAATACGCAGATGGGCGCGTCTTTTTTTGGAAACAAGGTGATTTCTGGGCGACGCCAAATGGCGACCCTATCGTCGGCTTCCAAACGGGTGGCGCACTCCAGATGAACGCGGAGATCAGCATCGATCCGGATCAGGACAGCGAAAAAGCGCCATCCCTGCTCATCTTCTTAGGCTGGTATTTGATTAACATGAGCAATCAGGACGATACGGTGGCGATAGCGTCGGTTATATCCGGTTAAAGGGAAAATGATGGCTGGTTCGGATCGCGCCTATTACGACGACTCGTATACCGCACGCTTCACCGCGCGCATCCTTGAACGGTTCACCCATGCGGGACGCCCCGCCGTTGTGTTGGATCGCACCTATTTCTATCCGACGGGCGGCGGACAGCCCAACGATTTGGGGCTAATTGACGGCGCGGCAGTGGTGGATGTGCTGGCACGCGAGGGCGATAAAGCGGTCGTCCATGTGTTAGAGCGCGACATCGCGTCCGATGATCCCGTCTGCGAGATTAATTGGGCGCGACGCTTCGATTATATGCAGCATCACACCGGACAGCACATCCTGACCCAAGCGTTCGTTCAGACGGTGAACGCACAAACGGTCGGCTTTCACCTCAGTGTCGATACGGTGACTATCGATCTCGACAAAATTGGCTTGAGCGACGCGCAAATTGCTGCGGCTGAAGATGAAGCCAATCGAATCGTCGTCGAAAATCATCCTGTGATGGCGCGCATCATCGACCGCAGCGATATGGACGGCGTGCGCGCGCGGCGCATCCCCGAAAAACTGCTCACGGCGGGGCTGCGCATCATCGATATCGACGGCTACGATGTGACCGCGTGCGGTGGAACACACGTCCGCACGACGGGCGAAATCGGCATGATTAAGGTCGTCCGCGTTGAGAAGCGCGGCGATAAAGCGCGCATCGAGTTCAAATGTGGCGGACGCGCGCTGCGTGATTATCGGCTCAAGACCGATGTGCTGACGCGCATCGCCGCTGCGCTGACCGTCGGCACAGCAGATACCGCCGACGCCGTGATCCGGCTGCAAGACGAATATAAGACGATTGGACGCGCATTGAAAACGGCGTCTACACAGTTGATCGAAGCGGAAGCGCATAAAATCTTGCTCGAAACGCCCGTTATAGATGGCGTGCGCATCGTCAAACACGTCTACCGCGAACGCGATGCGGGCGATCTCAAACTGTTGGCGTCGTACCTTGTCGCAGCAGAAGGCGTGATCGGGCTGTTGGGCTTGGTAGGCGACAAATCGCTGTTGGTCTTTGCTCGGAGCGCGAATTTAACGCACGATATGAACGCACTGCTCAAAGTGGCATTGGCGACCTTCGGTGGGCGCGGTGGTGGACAGCCCAATCTGGCGCAAGGTGGCGGCGTCCCCGCGAGCGTCGAAACGATCATCGGCGCATTGGAGCGCGCCGCCGAATCCCTCACGACGTAACATCGACAGCGCGCGCCGCGACCAAGCGGAAGTTATCGCCTTGTAGGCTGTGCAGCCAAACGACGATGCGATTGGGCGATGCGATGGTAGACGAGCGCGTTATGGTTTCGTTGCGCGCCAAATCGAAAATCGCGCGCTCGATGGGCGGCACAAGCTGCGGCGCAGGATCATCCGGCGTTGTGACGCTGATTGATAGGCTGAATGTCCCTCGTGCCAGCGCGTGATTGCTGGCAGTCGTGGTCAACGTCCTGCCATCCAGCACGATCTCCAATTCATATGGATCGCCCAAATAAATCGGCGCGCGGATGCCTTGTCCGTCGCTGTGTGTGCGCGTTCCGTCGGCATCGATGGTATGTACCCATACTGACAAATCATAATCGCCCGGCGGCGCATCTGTGATCGCAAAAATCAAGGTGTCGTTCGATGCGGCGGGGATTTGCAGCGTGCGTTCTGGCGTCGTGTAAATCGCGTTCGTCCACGGTTGGGCGCTGTCCGGCGGCGCAAGGATCAACCAGACGACGCCCGAAATCGGTTCGGCGGCGGTGTTGTCAATCGTCACGGATGCCGATAGCTGATCCGTGCGCGTCTGCGTCAGTTCGATGCGCGCGATTTGCAGCGCGCCGCCGTTTGCCTCGCTCGGATAAGTCTCGGTGACAAAATTGGATTCGACCCATTCCGTATTGAGATAGTCGGTGTATCCCACCTCGATTTGTGGCGGATAGGCGTACTCGACAGCGACCCGTCGATCTTGCTCAATCGGCGGGGCGGGGGAGACGAATGCCAATGCGATCAGCGCCGACAGCGCCACCAGCGCCGCGCTGACGATCAGCGGCGCGCGCTGGTGTAACGAAGGTGGTACATGAGCGTTCATACGGGAGAGCATAGCGCGGATATGCACTGTTGCAAGCCGAATTTTGCTGCTAGTATCCCCGACGAGATATGAACGGCAGATTAAAGGATGAACCAGACTCGATGGGGTTGCGAAAATGGATGATACTGGCGGCTGCCCTAATTGGTGTCGTCACGACTGGCGCGTGCCAACCTGCTCAAGATAATATTGTCATTCCGACCTTGATGGTCTTGCCATCGCTGACCCCGACTGCTACCGAGACGCTTGCGCCGTCGTTGACGCCCATGAACGCCCCCACGCTTGAACCGACAGCGACGGAACTGCCGCCGACTGCCACGCTGATATTGGCAACGGCGACGGTGCTTATCCTGCCCACAGCGGAAACCACCCTCGACTCCGCGATGGACGGCGGAGCGGCGGGCGCGGATGAAATTCCGTCTGCCAGCGCGACGACAACGCTAACAAATACCGCCACGCGAACGCGGACGCCCACACTGACGCGCACTGGAACAGCGACGCGCACACAAACTGCGACCATGACGCGCACGCGGACACAGACGCCGACTGCAACGACGACGCGCACGCCATTCCCGACGGTCATGCTTCCGGCGACGATCACACATACACCCGTTTCAACGATTTTCACGTCCGAAACGGGCGGCGATGAGGCGACATTGGCGAGCGGCGGCGGGATGATCGTGCCGACGATGCCCGTCAGCGTTCCAGCGGGAACGTTCGTCGGCACGCGCCCGCCGTCGCTCGCGCCGACGCCGACTTTTACGCGCACGCCCACATCGAATGTGCCGCCAACCGTGGGAGGCGGGCAGAACCTGACGCCCTCGACACCCATCGGCGGCGCGCCGGGTGAGTCGGATCCGCCGCCGGGCGTGACCGGGCAACCACTGAATACGCCCGTCGCAGGTGATCCGCCGATTGTGACCAATCCATCGCCTACGCCGATCAACCCAGGCGGCGTTCCGGTCGATCCGCCAGCGGGCGCGTAATGGGTGCGATCCGCTGCTATGGGATTTGCAGCGGTTCAGTGTAGACGCTGCTGTTGTGGAATTGCAGCGCGCCATCGACCGACTCTTGCAGCCAGCCGGTGACGCGATACCCACCGGATGGCAGATCGACGACCGCCCGCGAGGTAATGGATAGCGTTGAGCGCGGCGGCAGCAGCAGCGGCTGAAATGGCAAATTGTACGCGCCCGTTTCCCACGGCGTGAGATCATCGGGCGCGCTGACGCTGTATGAATAGCCAACGGCGATTACGGCGTCGGAGTCGTTGCGAAACGTGAATGTGACGAACAGCAGACTGCCGCCAAGTCCATCGGGGAACGCTTCGACCTGATCGACGGTCATGAAGAACGGCGATCCAACGATCAGCGGCACATCATAAACGACGCCATCACTGTGCTGGCGTGCGCCATCTGCATCGAATTGATGCACCCATACGGACAGCGCCCATTCACCGATGAGATCGTCCGGCGGCGCGGGAAATGTGATCCGGATCGACTCGTCGGGCGCGAGTTCGAGCGGCTGTTCGACAGCGGCATAGACCGCGCGCTGCCACGGCGCGGCGGCGTCCGGTGGCGCGAGCAGATACCACACGAGTCCGCGCCGCGTCTCGTCGGTGGCATTGCGCACCGTCAGCGCGACCGCATTCAGCGCGTGCGGTGTCCAATCGATCTCGATTTGTTCGATTTGGAACACCTGCCCATCCCACAGCGCGCGGTTGCCCACATCGAGCGTAATGGGCGTTGTCCCCGATGGTGTTGGGAAGGGCGGCGGCGCCTCCGCGAGCGGCTTCTCCGTCGGCGTCGCCTCCAGCGTGCGCGGCGGCAGCGGGATCGGCGTATTGGTCGGCGCGAGTCCCGTCGGCTCTTGGGCGCGGGCGGGTAACGCCAATGTCGCAGCCGCGTACAACAATACGATGATGGTCAAAATTTGTTTCATCGATGCCCTCCGATGGTTATCCGTGAGCGAATTGTATTCAGCGCGCGCATCGGCTAGAGTACGCTGCTGGTTTTCACGCGCCGCTTGTCCAATCATGCACATCTTGCTTGTATCGCATTACGCCCCGCCATATCAAGGGGGAATTCAATTCGTCGTTGGCGCATTGGCGTGCGAATATGCCGCCGCCGGACATCGCGTGACGATTTTGGCGTCCGACGTGGGCGAGTCTGGGCATCCCGACGCGCAGATCGTGCGCGTCCCGGCGTGGAACGGCATGGAGCGCGCAGGAATTCCCTTCCCCGTGTTCGCGCCGTTCGCCTTGCGGCGGGCGCTGCGCCGTTTGTTCGACATTGAAGCGGTCGATGCCGTTCACGCACACGGTATGTTGTACCTCAGTTCGGTGGCGGCGGCGATCATGGCGCGGCGGCGCGGCATCCCCGTTGTGCTGACGGAACACGTCGGCGCGGTCGATTATCACAATCCAGCGATCAACGCAGCGCAATCGCTCGCCATTGCGACGTTGGGACGGCTGACGTGCCGCAACAGCGATGCCGTTGTCGTGCTGAATGCGCGCGTGGTTGCCGAAATGCGTTCGTTGATGCGCCGCGCCGCCGAACCACTCAAAATCGCTAACGGCGTCGATACGCGCGCGTTTAGTCCGCCGAACGCCAACGAACGCGCCGCCTATCGCGCGCGCTGGCAGTTCACGCGCCCAACGGCGCTGTTCGTTGGGCGGCTCGTGAGCAAAAAGGGAGCGGATATCGTCTTGGATGCGGCGGCACAGCATCAGACTGTCGATTATGTGCTGTGCGGCAAAGACACCGAGCGCCTCGATGGCGCGCATCCGAACGTGCGCGGACTCGGCGGGATCGATCAAGCGGCGCTCCCATCGCTGTACGGCGCGGCGGACGCGCTGATCTTGCCGTCGGAGAGCGAAGGTTTTCCGCTGGTTGTACAAGAGGCGCTGGCGTGTGGACTGCCCGTCATCGTGACCGATAACGCGGTCAACCGCGAATATCTGGATGAGTCGGTCGCCGTCTTGGTCGCGCGCGCCGCGGACGCAATCCGTGCGGCGCTCGATGCGCTGCTGACGGATGATGCGCGGCGGCTGGCAATGGGCGCGGCGGCGCGCGCGTGGGCGGTGCGCGAATACGATTGGCGCATTACGGCGGCACGTTATCTGATGCTGTTCGACTCCCCTGCGCCACTTGGAGAGGAGGGCAGGGGGTGAGGTTTCACGATTGCAATCAGCAGCCCACTCAACGTCAACACCCCATTGAGCGCGATGAGAATCGGAATTGTGATCGGCACATTCAGCCACGCCAGCCACATGACGCCGATCACTTGCAAGCTGATGGACAGCGGCGGCGCGAACGCGAATTGTGCCGCCCATCCCGCGCCCGGCATCAGCCAGCGCGCCCAACACCAGCCCGGCGCGACGAATATCCAGATCGGCGCGACGATCCACGTCAAGACGCTCATTCCCGGCGCGATCAGCCGCAGCAGCACGCCGCCGACATGCACAACCGCGATCAGCGCGTAAAACCATGCCGATTCGCGCGGCGTTGGCGCATTTACTTCGCCCGCTTCACTGTTCAATGCCAAATTGCGCCGCATTAGCGCCCAGATGCACACGAGGACAGCGGCGGCGGCGAAAAAATTGTCTCCCAACACGAAAATGAAATCGACACGCGGCGCATCCGTCGCGTAGCCGATGATCAGCAGCACGCTGGCACACGCCAACAGCGCGCCAACGATCATCGACAGCGTATGGGCGAGGCGCGCGTTCATCCGAGTTTGAACACCTGTGGATAGGTGACTTGCGCGTAATGTTCGTAGCTGCCGTCGCCCACGTCCGCTTGCAACCAGAGCGAGATTGCGTAATCGCCATCGGGGAGCGTCAGCGATTCGGTCAGCGTTGCGCCGATGGGTTCGTCCGGTTGCAGCGTGATCAGCATGAAATCGCTCAAGTAAGCGCGTTCAAAGATTTGGATCGCATCGTCTGCCGTTTGTTCGGCGCGCCCGACGGTGAGTGCATAACGGTAGCGCCACGCATCGGCGCTCGTTTCCACCAGTACGATATCCGCCGTCAACTGCGCTGTCCCGTCGTCCGCGCGAGTCAGAGAAGCCGACAAAATGCGCGCGGGTTGATCCGGCTCGATCACGCCGATGCGCGCCAACAGCGCCGATGCTGCGGGTGCAGCATCGACATAGGCGATTCGTTCGCGGACATGCGGACGAACGCGCGCTGAAGCATCGAGCAAGTCTTCTGGCGGCGCGGGCAAAGTCAGCGTGCGCGTCATTCGCGCGGGGAGTTCGGTGAACACCAGCGGCACCGCTGTGAACAGCGTTACGCCGTTCGCGTCGAGCAAGTCATAGCTCACGTCGCCGCTGATGCTCCACAATCGTTGATTGAACACCGTGATCGTCACGCCATCCGCGCCGATCTGAGTCGCGCTGATCGTCAGCGCGACGCTCGGTGTCAGCCAGCGCGTCCCAAGCCACGCGCCGGATGCGCTGGTGATGACGGTGATCAATATGAGCGCTGCGGCGGCGATTAACACGGAAATCAGTTGTTTCAGGATGCCTCCTCCACACCATAAATCAGCATGTCGCTGTTGCGAAATAACAGCCGCATGGCGGGATGCGCGTCCAATACAGCCATCGAACGCGCCGGATCGGGGATGTCGGGCGCGCGTGCTTTCACAATAATGTAGCGTACAGCGCGCCGTTGCAGCGCGTCGTCCATGCCCTGTAAGCCCATCAGAATAGCGAAGCCATCCTCCGCGAACGGCGCTTCGTCGGGGTTGCCAACGAGATCAGGCGCATGGGCGACGAGCGTTGGACGTTCCAGCAAGCGCGTCATGTGATAGCCAAAATATGTCCCAACCACGACCACATCGTCGGGTTCGCTGTGTTCATGCAGCCAGCGCGCACCTTCGACGACGCGCGGCGTGAGCGCGGCGAAATAATCGGTCAGCGGCTGTGCGCGGATCAGCGTTCCCATGCCGATCACGGTCAGCAGCAGCGCCGTGATGCCGATGCGAACGCCGCGACTCTGCCACATCGATGCCAGTGCCGCCGCGCCCAATGCGCCGAGCAGGATGATGAAGAAGGTCGCGCGGATATAAGCGAAGTTCAGCCCGTATAGCCAGCCGAACGCGAACGCCAGACACACGACCGCATACGCGCCGAGCAAGATTTTCGTGGTTCGGTCAAGGTCGTGTCGTCGGAACAGCAGCAGCGCGCCGCCCGTCGCCAAGACCAGCATTGGCGCGGAGGCGGTCTCCGCCCACAAGCTCCAATTCAAGCGCGTCTCGGCGTAGCGGTCGCCGCTCAACAGCACATCCGTCATGCGATTGGCGGTGCTGACTTCGATCAGCTTGGCGAGGATGGGCAGCCCGATCAGCACGCCCACGACTGCCAGCGGAATCAGTTTGCGCAGACTGCGCAGCGGTTGAATCATGATGTGCGCCGCGCCGAACAGACCCAACGTCAAGCCCATCCATAACGTCGATAGATGATGCACGCTCATCATGCCGCCCGTGATGAGCGCCGCGATCACCAGCGTTCGCGCGTTCGGCGCGCGCCAATAATCCAACAGCACGACCAGCACGAACGGAATCAGCGCAATCGCAATCGCGTTCGGATAGCCCGACCATGCGACCATTTCCGCGCCCGCCGGGTTGAGCGCCGTCACCGCCGCCGCAATCCAGGCTGAGTCATGCCGCCGGAAGATGCGCCATGCCAACAGATATACACCGACCGTCTCGATTACGCCGAAAATCAGCGTGATCGCTCCGATGCGAATGATGGGCGTGCCAGAAAACGCCGCTGTCAGCGCGTACATTAGCGATCCGCCGGGCAAGACTGACCAGCGCGTCGCACCCATGTGAAAATAGGGGAGGGTATCGGGCAAGCGCCCGGCTTCTAAGAGTTGTTCGGCGTAGAAAAGATGGTGTCCATAGTCGGCGCCAGAGGGATAGTCGCGTCCCCAATAGGCGAATCCACGCAAGAAAATGACCGCCAACAGCAAGGGAATCAGCCATGCAATGCTGCGGCGGTCGAGGGGCGACGGGGCGCTGGACATGAGCGATTGAACGCTGCGCGGACGCGCGTCGCTCAGGCGGTCGTAACTGCCTCCGGCACGATCACGCGCAGCACGCGAATCCCCTCAAGCGTCAGATAGTATTGTCCAGCGGGGAACGCCGACAGCGGAAAGTCGGTCAGAAAGACGCCATTGGCATCGACCAGAACATCCCACGCGAAATCCGTGCCTTCCAGTGACACCGTGATTCTATCGAACAGTCCGACCGGAAAACTGCCTACAATCGGAAGTTGTACCTGATCGTCATCGATGGCGACAATGTTGAAACCGCGTCGATCTGTATTGCCCGTCGGGCTTTTGCCGATGTTGAGGACGTTTTGCGCCAGGTTGTTGATCGTCAGTTCGACTGCCAACGTTGTTCGACTGGCGCGTTCGGCGTCGATCAAATCTTGCAGCGTGGTTTGCGGCGGATACTGTGACGCAGAGGCAAGGGGCAGCGCCAGCACGGTCGAGAGCAGTAGGATGAAGCCGCAGACAAAGGAACGTTTGAACATCTTCATTTTCTCTCAAAATTGATGAGTTTAACGCTTGCGATGGTAATGCAACGCCGATCAGATGTCAACATTTGTCCCCACGCCGCTCAAATGCTAAGATTAAGTTTGTGTCGGGTTTCAACCCAACCTTATTTAACCATCATCTAGTCGAGGCGGGCTATGGAGATTTTGGGAATCGATATCGGCGGCACTGGCATCAAAGGCGCGCCCGTCGATACAGAGCAAGGCACGATGTTGACAGAGCGATTCCGCGTCTTGACGCCGCAGCCCGCGACGCCAGAAGCAGTCGCGGAGTCGGTCGCGCACATCGTCGAATATTTCAATTGGCGCGGCGAGATCGGCGCGGGCTATCCCGGCGTAGTCAAGGATGGCTATACGCTGACCGCTGCCAATGTCGATCCCGGTTGGATTGGCGCGCACGCTTCGGCGCTGCTAGAGCATGTGACCGGCTGTCCGGTCTCACTGGTCAACGATGCGGACGCGGCGGGTTTAGCGGAGATGCGTTTTGGCGCGGGACGCGGACAGTTAAATACCGTGTTCATGCTCACAGTCGGGACGGGCATTGGAACCGCATTGTTCGTTAACGGGCAGCTTGTTCCCAACACCGAACTGGGACACCTGCTCATTCGCGGCAAGGACGCGGAACAGCGTGCATCGGAAAAGGTGCGCGTCGAGAAAGAATTATCATGGAAATCGTGGGCGCGCCGCTTCAACGAATACTTGGTGTATCTTGACAATTTATTTTGGCCCGATATGTTCATCATCGGCGGTGGGGTCAGCAAATATTTCAGCAAATTTAGCTATCGACTGACGGTTCGCGCGCGTGTCGTGCCAGCCGAATTACAAAATGATGCCGGGATTGTAGGCGCGGCGATGGCGCGCATCCAATCATAGCGACCGCGTGGTTTGAACCTTATGATGATGAAAACGCCGCCGCTTCAACCCGAAGCGCGTCTATCAGCGTTAGACAATATCGAACTCTCCATCGTGATTCCGTGCTTGAACGAGGCAGAAACGATCACGATTTGCGTGCGTAAGGCGCTGCAAGGCATTGTGATAGCGGGTGTGTGTGGCGAAGTTATCGTCGTGGATAATGGCAGTACCGACCAGTCAGCGGCATTGGCGGTGGCGGCAGGTGCGCGCGTTGTTAACGTCGTTCAGCGCGGCTATGGCGCGGCATTGAGCGGCGGCATTGAAGCGGCGTGCGGCAAATATGTGATCATGGGCGATGCCGATGACAGCTACGACTTTACCGAGATCGCGCCCTTTGTCGCCAAACTGCGTGCAGGCTACGTCTTGGTCATGGGGACGCGCTTGCGCGGGACGATTTTGCCCGGCGCGATGCCCCATTTGCATCGTTGGTTGGGCAACCCCGGCTTGACGGCAATTGGGAACGTGCTGTTTCGCACCCAAATCAGCGATTATCACTGCGGATTACGCGGTTTCGACCGCACCCATATTCGCGCGCTCGATTTGCGCACGCCGGGCATGGAGTTCGCGTCCGAGATGGTAACGAAAGTGGCGCTCCAGCGGCTGCCCATGACCGAAATCCCAATTGCCTATCATCCTGATGGACGCAGCCGCCGACCGCATTTGCGCACATGGCGCGATGGCTGGCGGCATTTGCGCTTCATGCTTCAGACGCGCTGGCACGCCGCCTTTGCGCCGCCCGCACCCGCTCAAACGATTTTGCAAGATGTTGAATAATGGTGTTGTCTTTGGTTTCTGGTTATAATTTGATTAACGTGGGTATAAACTTGCGCGGCTTCTGAGGAGACAGCAGCGTGGGGTTTCACCTGGGGATTGGACAATGACAAATTTTTCATTTCTGGAGGGAGTTACATGCAATTAAGACGGAAAGGACGACGATCCCAACGGTGGCTGCTGCCGCTTTTGGCGTTGATCGTTGTGATTCTGGGCGCGCCCTTTGTCAGTATGGCGCAAGAAGGCAGCGCGCAAGAAGGGGGAGCGCAACAAGGTGGAGCGCAAGGTCAATCGAGCGATCCCCTTGCAGGCGTGAACGCGGTTCCATTCGCCTCTGAGGCGGCATTGGTGGATTCGTCCTCGTTGGCATCCATCACGATGGAAGTGCCGCAAAACGTCTATACCTACCCCGATGGGCGTGTGCAGATCATCGTCGAACTGACGCAGCCCGCTGCCTACCATGCGTTCCTGAACGCGGGCGGCAAAGAGGCGGCAGGCGCACTTTCAGCGGGACAATCGGAACTGGCGGTCGTGCGAGCGGCGCAATCGTCGTTCCTCAGCCGCTTGTCAGGTGCCGGGATCAGCGTCCAGCCGATCACCAGCACGGGCTTCCTCGCCAACACGGTCACGGTTGCGATCAACCCCGCACAAATCGATGCGCTGCGCGCTCAGCCGGGCGTCGCGCGTCTGTATTACGATGTGATGGTTGAGCGCGATATGTATCGCAGCGTGCCGTTCTTGGAGGTTCCCACGGTGTGGAATACCCTCTATCCGGGTGGATCATCGCTCGGTCTGGGGACAGTCGTCGCCGTGATCGACAGCGGTATCGATTTCTCGCACACGAACTTTGGCGGCAGCGGTGTGTGGCCCACCAATCCGGCAGTGCGGACTGCCGCGCCATTGGATGCTAATTTTGGACCCGGCGAAAAAGTCTGGGGCGGCTGGGACTATGTAGGCGATCTGTACAACGGTGGCAACACCAGCGAGTCGCCCGGCATTGCGTCTGTCATGATCCCCACGCCCGATCCCAACCCGATTGACTGCTCGCGGGATCGCACGGTGTTGTCCCCCCCATACCCCGTGATTCCGGGCGGTACGCCCGTCGGTCATGGCTCTCATGTTGCCGGGACAGTCGCGGGCTTCGGCGTCAACGCCGATGGTTCGACGTATGCGGGCGGCTATAACAGCGTGCCGTTCGGCGCGTTGAAGGTCGGTCCCGGCGTTGCGCCCTATGCGTCGCTGTTGGCGCTGCGCGTTTTCGGCTGCTTCGGCTCGACCTCCAGCGCGAACGTGGCGGCAGCGATTGATGATGCGGCATCTGGGCGCTTCGGCGTGCAGGCGGATGTCGTCAATATGTCGTTGGGCAGTAACTTCGGTTATGGGCGCGATGACGGTATTCGTTTCATCTACAACGCGGTCATTCCCGCGGCGACCTCGGTTGGAACGCTGATCGTGGCATCGGCGGGCAACAGCTCCGATACGCACTACATCACGGGTTCGCCTGGTGCGGTCGCGTCGGCGCTGTCGGTTGCTTCGATAGCACACGATGTCGAATGGAACGGCATCAGCCTGACCGGAACGACAGCGAACGGCACATATGCCGTGCGCAATGCGATCTCGAACGCGCCGTCAGTCGTTGCGGGTCCGTACCCGATCTACTATCTCGGTGCAGAAGATGGCTGTCAAGCCGCCGACTATAACACCTTCCCTGCCGGGCATGTGGCGATGGTCAACTTTACGGGGCTGTGTGGGTCGGGTGGCTTGTATGGTGCTGCCGCAGGCGCAACCCCCAATCGTCCGCTCGGTTTGTTGATCGTCAGCAACACGGCATCGTTCCAGAACTTGGGCTGCGCGGGTGCTGCACCCTCGATCCCATGCGTGTCGCTGTTGAAGATCACGCGCGATTTCATCCAGGCGAACCAGCCCGCCGTGCGCGTCACCTTCAATCCAGCATTGACAGCCGCCGTTCCTGAACTGATCGATGTGGTTTCCACGTTCAGTTCGCGCGGTCCTGCCAGCTTCAGCGCGGGCATCAAGCCGGATGTGGCGGCACCCGGTGATCGGATCCTCAGCGTCTCGTCGGGTTCGGGTTCGGCGGGCTACTCCATCGGTGGTACATCGATGGCTGCGCCGCATGTCGCGGGTTTGGCGGCGATCCTGTTGAGCAATCCGCGCTATAGCTCGTGGGCGCCGACGCAGATCAAAGCGTTGATCATGAACACGGCGAACAATGACGTGTTTTCGCCAACGAATCTCGGTTTTGTTCTGCCGAACAACCGCGCCGGTTCGGGTCGGATCGATGTCCTCGACGCCTTCGAAAACGAAGTGATTGCGTATAACTTCCTGCGCCCTGATGTCGTCGGCGTCAACTTCGGCAATCTGTGGGTCGTGCCGGGTGAAACCGCCTTCGTGGAGCGCACGGTACGCATCCAAAATCGCAGCGCATCGGCTGTGACGTATGACATTACCATCGACACCAACGCCGACAATAACATTTCGAGCTTCGCAACGAATGAGGACACGATTACCGTCCCGGCGTTCAGTTCGGCAGATGTGCAGGTCTTCTTCGATGTTGATATCCCCGTCAGCGGCGTAGCGCCATGGAACTTGGCAGACCCAACACTGTCACCAGTCCACTTCCTATCGGCAACCTTCTCGCTGCCGCGCCATTATCTCTCGGCGGAAGTCGGCAATCTGATTCTCACGCCCACGGCGGGTTCGGATGTGTCGCTGCGGGTGCCACTGTATGGACATGCGCGCGCTGCCTCGACCAGCTTCGCGGAAAATGATCCGGTGTTGCTGAGCGGCGCGGCGACGGGCGCAGGCATCGTCGATTTGGCTGGCACGGGCGTGGATACGGGTGTCGGTGCTGGCGATATCACCAGCGCGGTCACGGCGTTCCGGCTCATGGGAACGGACAATCTCAACGATACCGACCCCGATATGGGCATCGCGCCGGAATATGACCTCGAACATATCGGCGTTTCGAGCAACTTCAACAACGTAGGCGGCAATACGGCGGGCAGCGCCAATGCGAACAGCCGTATTTGGTTCGCGATCACCACGCGCGGCGATTGGTCAACGACGAGCATGATGACCTTCCGCGTTTGGATCGATCCGGGCGCGAACGGTTTCACGTTTAACAGCGCGGACTATTTCGCGCAGACGCAGACCCCGAACGACACGATTCAGGGCAGCCCGTCGGATATTCCGTATGTGCTGTCGTTCCGCATGGATCAGGGCGGCGGACCCTTGATTGGACCCGTCAACAGCTTCTCGCCGGGGCTCAACACGTATCTGTACGAAAACAACGTGTTGTTCATCGGCATCAATCCGGGACAGTTGTTCGATTACGATTTCGCCACGCCGGGCAATCAGTTCTCCCCGATGTTTGGCGCGGGCGTGACCAAGTTCCGCTTTTTCGTCACGGCGCAATTTGGTGGGTTCATCGTCGATGCGTCGCCAGAATTCGAGTTCGATATGGCAGAGCCGTTCATCGACACGCATTATCCAACGCTGTCGCTGACGACCCCGCCGACATGGAATGACCTGCCGAACAACAACGTGCCATTCACCTATGATCTGCGCGATTATCCGTTGGCAGATATACCTGCACCCGCGCTGCTGCTGCTGCATCATCACAACGTCGCGGGCGCGAACGGCTTCAACCGCGCCGAAGTGGTATCGCTGGATGTGGACGAAGCCAACGTTGGGATCACTGATTTCTACACCGATCCTGATCCAGCCGTCGCGGGCGCTCCGCTCGATCTCCACGTGAAGGCGTTCAACTTCACCAATGGCGTCTCGGTCAACTCGACGCTGACCGTCACGCTCCCCAATTCGCTGTCGTATACGGGTTACACACTGGATGAAGATTATCCGGGTACGATAGGAACGCCCTCGATCTGCGTTCACACGGGCGAACCGTTCGGCGGCACGCTGAACTGTATGTTCGCGCAGCAGCCGCTCGAAAACGCGCATCTGACGATCAACACCACGGTGGACGGCGGTTTCGCAGGCGATATCGCCTCGACGGCGACGCTCACCAGCGACGTGATTGAACTCGATGGCAGCGACAACATCGCCACGCTCTCAGTCGATGTGCCGCCGGGACAGCCCGTCACGATTTCGCCCATGGGTGCCAGCGCCAACACCGATCCCAGTTTTGTGTGGGAGCGCGTGCCGGGTGCGGGTTGGTACTTGGTGTGGGTCAGCGGCTTGAGCAGCGAATTCGTCGAATCACAATGGGTTGAAGCCGTCGCGGTTTGCGATGTGACGACTTGTACCTACGATCCAAACTTCAGCCTGTTGAGCGGCACATATAGTTGGTGGGTGCTGCCGTGGAACGAAGCCTCGCTCGAGGGCCCGTGGAGCAACGAGACGGTTTTCAGTGTGACCGTTGCGCCGGGAATCGTGACGCCGATCAGCCCAACGGGCGGCATCGTGGATACGTCACCGGACTTCACATGGGAACTGCTGCCGGGTGTGAGCTGGTATCACCTGTGGGTCAGCGATGTGACGCTGCCAACGGGCTTGCTCGTTCACGAACTATGGTATCCGGCAACGGGTATTTGCAATTTCACGACGGATGTTTGTACGGTTGATGGCTCGTTCTTGGCGCTGTCGGGGGGCGCTTACAAATGGTGGGTACGCACGTTCAACGCGGAAGGCGGTTATGGGGCGTGGAATACGCCGACCGACTTCACGGAGAACATCGCCCCCGCTGTTCCAGTACCGATGATACCGACAGGGACGAGTGCTAATACCAATCCGCCGTTTGAGTGGTCGCGTGTGCCGGGCGCAACGCATTACTTCGTCTGGTTGAGCGGTCCCGGCGGATTCATTACCCAACAGCAGTTCGAGACGGGCGCTGTTTGCGATGCGACCTCGTGCGAAGCTGATTTGGGCGTGAGCCTAAGCGGTGGTTGGCACGCTTGGTTCGTGCGCTCGTGGAACACGCAAGGCGGATTGAGCGCGTGGAGCGCCGAAACGAACTTCACCGTCACCATCGCACCGAGCGGCACGACGGGCATCAGCCCCACGGGTGCCGTAGCGAGCGCGTCACCGACGTTCACTTGGAACCATGAAGAGACCACCACCCATTACCTGCTGTGGATCGCACAGTCGGGCGGCGGTACGGTTCACATGGAATGGTTCACCGAGGGCGCGGCGGTCTGCACGGACGACGATATCTGCACGGCGACGCCTGCAATTGTCCTGCCGAACGGGAACTATCGTTTCTACGTCCGCACGTCGAACGCTTACGGCATGGGACCTTGGAGTCCGCAAGTCGACTTCACGGTCAACGCCGCGCCGTACACGCCGGAAGAAATTGGTCCCGCGACGAACGGATCGTTCGAGGGGTCAAGTACCGAAGCCAATATGGGCGGCGGCACCTCCTTCAGCGAAGGCGAATAAATTCTAAACCATGTCCTCGTCGAACGCGGCGGGGACATTCATCGTTGCAGCGCAAACGAATCCGAGATAGCCTCATCTCGGATTCGTTTTTTTATTGCTTAAAAGGATGATCGAATATGGCACTTCCAATCGCCGTGCAGCTTTACAGTGTGCGCGAGGCGCTGGCAACGGATTACGAAGGGGTGATTCGTCAAATCGCGGCTATGGGTTATGCAGGCGTCGAGGCGGCGGGTATGTATGGCGAAAGCGTCGAAAGCGCCGCGCGCCTATTCAGCGAACTGGGCTTGACCGTGCCAAGCGCGCATCTGCCGCTGCCGATTGGCGACGACAAAAGCCGCGTCCTCGATACTGCGGCGACGTTGGGCGTACAGTACGTCGTGCTGGCGTGGTTGCCCGCCGAAGAACTGCGTACCGTCGATCAAATCAAGGCGCATTGTGAGCGCATGAATGAGGGCAGCGCCAACGCGAAGGCGAACGGGCTGACGTTGTGCTATCACAATCACTGGTGGGAGGTCGAGTTGATCGAGGTGCTAGGCGACCGAACGCCGCTCGATGTGATGTTGGAGCATCTCGATCCGTCCGTCGCCTTCGAGGTCGATCTGTATTGGGTCAAGACGGGCGGCGCTGATCCGGTGCTGACGCTCAATCGGCTTGGCGCGCGCGTGCCGCTGGTGCATGTGAAAGACGGCTCCGCTAAAGTGGAGGATTCGATGCTGGCGGTGGGTGATGGGACGCTAAATTATCCGGCGATCTTGCCGGCTGCGGCTCATGCAACGTGGGCAATCGTGGAACTCGACCGCTGTGCGACGGACATGCTGACGGCGGTGCGCCGCAGCTATGATTATTTGGTCAAGACGGGGTTAGGGCGCGGACGCCAATCAATGGGGTAGGATGGGGTGCTATATCCGCATCTGAAATCAACTACACCCCCCAGGTCTATTGCATCAAGATACGAGGTCTCAATTGAAGAATTCACCTCAGCCCCTCTACTTGGAGAGGGGCAGCGGTGAGGTGGTTTTTATTCCGATGCGTTCACCGTGAATGTACCGCCATCCGTGCGCCCGAACACGTCCGGCTGATAGAACGCATAGCCGTTCGCAGGGCGAATTTGGAACGTGCCGGGTGATGTTGCGCGCAGTTGATAGCTGTAGACATAAGTCCCGCGCGGCAAGAAGTCGGCATACAAGAACGTCGCTTGGTCGCGCAGTTCGATATGATCGTATGCCCATCCATTGAAGAACCAAAACCGTTGGGATGCTTCATCCGAGTAGAGCGCCGACGCGGTGCCGCTGTCTGATGTAAGCAGTGACAGATCGATGCTCTCCATCCCGGCGGGCAGTGGGTCTTCCAGCGCGAAGAAGAACAAATCTTGCGGCAGGACGACGGACAAACGCACAGTGATTGTGTCCCCAACCGACGCGCTATCGATGCGCTCGTTCCGGTTCGCGCCCAAGAAATACTCGCGCGTCACGCTCACGCCGCGATTGAGCGCGGTCACGCTGTCGGCGGGGAGGCGCGTCTCCAAGAAGGCGTTGTAGTACAGCGCGCCCGTTCCCTCGCTACGCGCGATGTTCAGCGTATTGGCTTCATCCGTCAGCAAATCCGCGACGGCGATGCGCAGTTCCGTTGGCGCGATGATCGTCGCTGGTGTGACGGTTTCGCTGACGAGCGTTTCAGCGTTGAGCGCCGCTGTATATGCGTAATCGCCTTCGAGTTCGCCGCTGATCTGCATCCATTCGCTGAATGCCATGACCGACCACGCCGTTTCTTGCGTCGTCGCCCAATGATCGCCGCGCCGCGCGCTCATCAGCCAGCGGACAGCGTTGGGGAGCAGCGGGTTTTCAGCATCCGTCCGTGCCAATGCCAAGAGCGAAATGGCGGTCGTGCGCGTATCGCTGCCCCAATTAATCCAGTCGAGCGTCGTCTCTTGCCACTGTGCGCCCGTCGCGGACAGGATCGCATCGTCGGCTACATCCGTGATCAGCGCGGGGATGTTGGCGCTGTCCGGCTGCACCTCGTGATACGCCAAGAGCAAGAACGCGCGCGCCGCGACGGTCAACTGATCGCGGTAGTCGAACAAGGCATCAAGCGAGTCGGACAAGACGTTATTGCCCCCGCCGCTGCCATCGAGCGATTGCTGCCAGCGGGCGATAGCGTAGTACAGCACAGGCAAGCGATTCAGCACATAGTCGGGCGTATCCAAGCCAACTTCGGAGAAGTCCGCGCGCAAGAACTCGAATGCCGCTTCGGTCGTGTCCGCTTCGACATCGAAGCCCGCGATTTTCGCTTCTGCCAAGCCGAGCAGGGCATACGCCGTCACCAGCGTATTCGACTCCATGCCGCCGAACCAACCCCAGCCGCCGTCGTCGTTTTGTGCTGCGATCAAGTCCATCACGCCGACCGTGAGCGTGACCGACAGCGCCGATTGCAGTTCGGGATTGTCGATGTTCAGATCGCGCAGCGCCGCGAAGGTCACGACGTTGGGCAAGAAGCGGCTGACGGTCTGTTCGATGCACTCGTGCGGGAACGCGCGCAGATAATCGAGCGACTCAAGCGCGCTTGCTGCCAGCGAGGGCGATAATTCGACGCGCAGTTCGCCGTCAATCGGCGTTTCGGTCTGCGGGAGGACGATGCCTTCGGTCACATCGCCCGCCGTGAACAGCGCGCCGCCTGTCCCGGTGGTATCCGGCGCGGTATAGCGATACACCGGAATCAAGCCGTCCTCGCTCGTGCGCAACGCGGGCTTGGCGGCGTCTTGTACGCCGTCCCCCACGGCGAAGAATGTCAGATCGACGCCTTCGACATCTTCGACTGTTGCCGTCCACACGACGCGCAGGCTCGATCCCGCCGCGATGGTCACGGTTTGGGCAGAGTCCCCTGTCAGCGTGACGCCGGACGATTCTAAGCGTGCCTCAATCGCTTGCTCAACCGCAGTGTTGTTCTGGATCACGGCTGCCAATTCGACTTGATCGCCCACGACCATGAAGCGCGGCGCGACCGGACGCACGAACAGTGGCAGCGTCGAGACCAACTGTGCGGTCGTCTCGCCAACCTTGGTCTCGAGCGTGACGCCGCGCGCGTCCAAGCGCCATGTCGTCAGGTTATCGGGCAGCGTAACCGTGACGGTCGCTTGTCCGTTCTCATCCGTGACGACATGCGGCGCCCACAGCGGCGTATATTCAAA